>Ga0182745_1001328_pt1 | contig 24022 bp, 17 predicted proteins | sample eDN3rd30CKraftBY_FD_128523 | JGI IMG/M metagenome (GOLD analysis project Ga0182745, IMG submission 128523) | Enriched backyard soil microbial communities from Emeryville, California, USA - eDNA 3rd pass 30_C Kraft BY (version 2) (version 2) | ecosystem: Environmental > Terrestrial > Soil >... | reverse complement strand
CGAGGGACAGGGCCGCTTCGTCGGTCCGAGAACAATTGAGGTAACCGCCAAGGACGGGACGCGCACCCTGCGCGGAGACGTCGTCGTGATCTGCACGGGCTCCCGCGCGCGGATCGACCCGGTCCCCGGCCTCGCCGAATCGCGTCCGATGACGCACGTCGAGGCCCTCGAATTGGGCCGTGTTCCAAAGCACCTCCTCGTCTTAGGGGGCGGCTATGTTGGACTCGAGATGGCCCAGGCCCTGCGACGCCTCGGTAGTCGCGTTACGGTCATTGAGCGGAACGACGCTCTCGTGTACAGGGAGGATCGCGACGTCTCCGAGGCGCTACGGGAACTCTTCGAAGACGAGGGAATCGAGGTGCTGACGTCTACGCCCATCGCGCGAGTGGAGGGGCGATCCGGCGAGTCCGTGAGGCTACACACGACACACGGCGTGATTGAGGGATCGGACCTCCTGGTTGCGAGCGGCCGGACCCCGAACACCGACGGTATCGGCCTGGAGACCGCCGGGGTCGAACGGGACGACCGGGGCTTCATCAAGGTCGATGAACGGCAGCAAACCACGGCCGCCGACGTGTGGGCCGTGGGCGATTGCGCCGGTAGCCCCCATTTCACCCACATCGCCGATGACGATGTCCGTGTGATCCGCGACAATCTCGCCGGTATCGACCGTGTGACGACGGGCCGTCTCGTGCCCTTCTGCCTATTCACCGACCCTGAACTGGCCCGCATCGGCCTGAGCGAGTCGGAGGCAAGGAGTCGGGGGATTTCCTACCGGCTGGCGAAGGTGCCCGTGACCACGTTCATACGGGCCTGGACACTCTCCGAATCTCGCGGCTTTTACAAGGCCCTGATCGCGGCCGAGAGCGACCGCATCCTGGGCTTCACCGCGTTCGCCCCCGAGGCCGGCGCCGTCATGACGATCGTCCAGACCGCGATGACCGCCCAACTCCCCTACACGGCGTTGCGCGATGCGATTCTGGTCCACCCGACGATGGCGGAAGGACTTGCCGCGCTCTTTCGCGCCGTGCCCGCCCTGCCCTGAGCCAGTCAGCGGGCGCTCCCACCGATTCTGCCTCGAGACTCAGCCACCGATGGAATGCATCAGGCGGTCGGGCTTGATGAACTGGATCGAGTTGATCGTATGCCCTTCCCACTTGTCGAGAACGCTTTGGCGGATGGCCTTGGCCAGGTCGGCATCGCTTCCTCCTCCGCGAATGAGGGCACGGAGGTCGGACTCCTCCAGCGAGAAGAGGCAGTTGCGTAGCTTGCCGTCCGCTGTCAGTCGGATCCGATTGCAACGCGCACAAAAGGAGTGGCTGACCGAGGCGATGATGCCGATGCGTCCTCGGCCATCCTCGAAATCGAAGTCGGTGGCAGGCGCCCGTTGATCTCTCGCCTGGGCGGGTCTGAGCGGTCCGATTTCTCGAGAGAGCCGCGCGAGGATCTCGTCAGCCGTGAGTACCTTGCTCCGTTCCCAGTGGTCGGCCACGTCGAGCGGCATGTACTCGATGAATCGAAGCTCGAGTTGATGTTCCCTGGCGAACTGAGCCAGCGGAACGATGTCTTGCTCCGTCTCCCCCTTCAGAGCGATGGCGTTTAGCTTGATGGGATCGAAGCCAGCGGCCTTTGCCGCGAAGATTCCCTCAATGACCTGATCGAGCCCGGCTCGACGCGTCAAGGCTTCGAATCGGGAAGGATCGAGTGTATCGAGGCTAATATTGATTCGACGCAGGCCGGCCTGCCTGAGCGAATCAGCGAGTGGGGCGAGCAAGAGCCCATTGGTCGTCAAGCCGATGTCTTCGATCCCTGGAACGTTCGCGAGCTGGCGGATTAAGGTGGGTAGGTCTCGTCGGACCAGGGGTTCTCCCCCTGTCAGCCGTAGCTTGCGGATTCCCAAACCCGCTCCAATGCGCACGACCCGTTCAATCTCCTCGAACGAGAGGAGGTCCGCCCTGGGCAGGAAGCGTACCGACTCGGGCATGCAATAAACGCAACGAATATTGCAGCGGTCGGTCACACTGATTCTTAAATTGGTGTGCGACCGCCCATACGAGTCGACCAGGGGACCTTCTCCGCTCGACAAGCTCGACATCACGCCTCTCAAAAGAAAACCGAACCGATTTGGCCATGGGCCTATTCAAAACTATACGAGCAAACCACGAGTGAGGGAACCGACTCAGTTTCGATATCGACGGCCTGGGGCGATAGTCTCTCTTATTGGCCAGCGTTAATTCCTGGATGGATCCACTGCGCGTTTCCGTCGGCCCAGTTCTCTTTTTTCCAGATGGGGACGACCTGCTTGAGGGTGTCGATCAACCAACGGCACGACTCGAACGCCTGGTCTCGGTGAGGGGAGCTCACCGCGACGACCACGCAGATCTCGCCCAACTCGAGGCGGCCGATCCGATGGACCAGAACGACATCCAGAAGCGGCCAGCGGCGCCTGGCTTCGGTCTCCAGTTCCGTCATCTTCTTGAGGGCCATTTCATGATAGGTTTGATACTCGAGCGAATCGGTTCGACGTCCCTCGGTCATCTCGCGCACCGTGCCCAGGAACGAGCAGACCGCCCCCGCCTGGTTGGATCGGACCTGGTCGATCAGCCCGTGGTGATCAATCGGCCCTTCGGTGATCTCAATCATCGCCTAACCTTCCTCTCTCTTCTCTTCCTTCAAGTCAGGCCCTTCGCCTTTCGCCTGGCCGAGGCCACCGCTGACCGGAGGGATCAGGGCGATTTCGGAGTCTTCCTGGATGAGGACGGAATCGTCGGCGTATTCCTCGTCCACGGCCACGAACGACCCCGGTATCAGGGGGGCGAGCTCGGGGACCGTTCGGGCAAGCTCGAGGCGAAGGTCCGCGACCCGGGCACCCGAAGCGAGCTCGATCGTGATCGACGCACTTTTAGCCCGCTCTCGGGCGATGGCGAAGAGTCGGATGCGGATCTCCACAAGGATTCACTCCATCGAGACGCGTTGGGTCGAAGCCCGTGCGAGGCGAGCTTGAGTTCGGAGGGCTCGCGGCGAAGGCTCATCGAAAGCTTATCCCACTCCCCGGGTCGGTTCGACCGGGGCCAACCTGGGCCTTAGAGCTCGACCGGTGGCCTCATCGAACCAGGTAATCCGATCGGGGCGAAAGCCGAGCGTAACCCTTTCGCTGGGCCGCGGCGCTCGTTCGGGTGGCATCCGAACGCTGATGGCCTGAGAGCCCAGATTCAAGGTGATCATGTTTTCATGGCCCGCGGGTTCAATGCGTTGAACCTGGCCCTGGAGGATCCATTGTGATGAACCCCGGTCCGAGGTGTTTACCAACTCGACCTGTTCCGGGCGAATTCCCAGGAGGACCCGGTCGGAGTCGAGCGATTGGAGCGGGGCGAGCCAGGGGGAGCTCGATTCGACCTTCCAGGTGAACGACTCGTCCGGGTCGAGACCGAGACCCAGGACGCGGACACGACAGGCCGTTTCAGTCCGCTTGAGTTCGCAGGTGATCAGGTTCATCGGGGGGCTCCCCAGGAACGCGGCGACGAACCGGGTCGCCGGCGCCTGGTACAGTTCCTGGGGAGTGCCAACCTGAATCAGGGTGCCTTGGTTCATGATCGCCATCCGATGGCCCAAAGCCATGCCTTCCGCCTGGTCGTGGGTGACGTGAATGGTCGTTGTGCCTAACTTGCGCTGAAGGTCGATTAACTCGGCCCGAAGCATGCGGCGGAGTGGGATATCAAGGCTTGAGAACGGCTCATCGAGCAAAAACACGGCGGGCTGTCGGACCAACGCTCGCCCCAACGCCACGCGTTGACGCTCTCCCCCCGAAAGGGTTGAGGGGGCTCGTGCGAGCAAGCCACTCAAGCCAAGTCGTTCGGCCATGTCCTGAACTCTCGTTTGGATCTCGGCTCGGCCGTATCGCCGGGCCCGAAGTCCAAAGGCGAGGTTCTCGAACACGTTGAGGTGCGGGTAGAGCGCGGGGTTCTGAAAGACCAAGGCCACGTCCCTTTGGCGGGGGGGCCGATCATCGACGACGTCGCCATTGAAAAAGACCTGCCCTGTAGTCGGGGCCTCCAGGCCCGCGATCAGACGCAAGAGGGTGCTTTTGCCCGAGCCGGACGGTCCGACCAGGACGAAGCACTCCCCTTCTCTCACCTCGAGCGAGACGTTGGAGAGGGCGGTAACTCCGCTCGGGAATCGCTTCGTGACCTGATCGAGTCGAACTTCCGCCAAGGGTCTTATCTCTCCCCACGACCTGGTTGCGCTTCGGGAACGCTTTGGTCCTAGCCTACCTCAATTCGTTCGACGTTTGGACGCGATCAGAGAAAAGGTTGGCCTTGGCGATCGGTAAGGCACCATGATTCTTGCCGCCGATCGCGTCGGAATTCCTTCCTTTACCGAGACTTTTTTCGTAAGGTCGAATTCGGAAACGGGAGTGCCGATTGTAGTTGATGGCGTTGAACGCGAGTGTTAAACTTTCCTCCAAAAGCGGTGTCCTACCAATTCCCGCTTGAAAACTAGAAGCCAGCCAAAGCCTGGCGAATCGAAGGTGGGGTGACCCGTTATGTTTCAGCTCAACGCGGGGTCGAACCGAGAATGCGACGGAATCACCCGGCGAGACATGCTGCGCGTCGGCTCTCTCTCCGCGCTCGGGTTGGGGCTTCCTGAGTTTCTGCGAGCCCGTGCGCAGGCCGGCACGAAGGGCCGGGAGGTGTCGTGCATCTTGCTCTGGCTTCAGGGGGGGATCAGCCATATTGATAGCTTCGATCCCAAGCCCGAAGCCCCCTCCGAGATTCGGGGTGAGTTCAAGGTCATCGATACCAAGGTCCCCGGCATCCAGGTCTGCGACCCCTTGCCTCGGCTGGCACAGCACCAGGAGAAGTTCTCGATCCTCAGGTCGCTCAACCCGCGAAATGGGTCGCATGGCGTGGCCGATGCCTACATGATGACAGGGCACCCCTTCAGCCAGGCCATCACTTATCCGTCGTACGGTTCGGTGATCGCGAAGGAAAAGGGGGACCGCAACAGCATGCCCCCTTATATTCAGGTTGGCACGAGCATTGACCAGCGGTTCGGCGGGGGAGTCGCCGGATTTTTGGGAGACCAGTATAACCCGTTTGTCCTGCCGGGGGACGCGTCGAGTCCTAGCTTTACCGTGCGTGACGTGACCTTGCCCGCCAGCGTCGATACCGAACGGTTTCAGCGGCGGATGAAGGTGCTCCAAACGGTGGATACCTGGCAAGCTCGGATGGAATCGAGCCCGACCACCCTGGAAGCCTCCGACACCTTTTATGAGAAAGCGTATAACCTGGTGACCGCGCCTCAGGCGAAAAAGGCGTTCGACATCGGGCGGGAAGACCCTCGGATTCGAGATCGATACGGTCGGCACTCCCTGGGGCAGGGCTGCTTGCTGGCTCGCCGCTTGGTTGAGGCGGGTGTCCGATTCGTCACGGTCACCGACGGCGGCTGGGATACGCACCAAAACAACTTCACTTCACTCCGAGATCGCCTGCTCCCTCGGCTCGATACCGCCCTTTCGAGCCTCGTTCAGGACCTATCTGATCGCGGGATGTTGGAGTCGACCCTCGTTTTAACCCTGAGCGACTTCGGCCGGACTCCCAAGGTCAACCCCTCGGCAGGTCGCGACCACTGGTCCACCGCCGGGATCGCCTTGCTCGCGGGAGGCGGAATTCGCCCTGGCATCGCTGTCGGCAGCACCGATGCGCTGGGTGAGCAGCCCACGGAAGCTCCGTATTATACGGAGGACCTCGCGGCAACCCTGTACCACAGCCTGGGTATTCCACTGAACACCACGCACCATACCCCCGACGGCCGCCCCGTTCAGATCAACTACGAAGGTCGGCCGGTACGCGAGTTGGTCTGACGGATCAGATCTCGCCTGGCTTGCGTGTATCGACCGAGTTTTCCATCTCGCCCGATCCTCCTATAAGTTTTGAAGGGGGACGGGCGTTTCTTTTGCGCGCAAGTTCTTCAAGCGTGGAGACAGTCAAGGTTTCGCTCACCTTGCAAGTCCGCCGAGAAGAATCAAGCGACGCCGCAAGGGCAACTGATCCAATGATTACGGGAAGAAAGCCCGGCGTTTGGAGAAAGGTGAAGAGAAGATCGGGGGTCGAGATAGGATGGAAGGGGTGGGCCTTGGCGGTGGGTAGCAAGCTGTGAGCTAAAAGAGCGAGGGACTCCGGCATTGGAGTCCCTCGCACGGTTAGATCAATAACCCTGGCCAGTCGGGAGAATCGTCTGGCTCGTGGGGAAGACGGTTGACGAGTAAACGGGGGCACTGTCGCAAGTATCGCAAGCGGGCTGGGCGAAGACGACCGGCGCGGGGCGAAGCTTCTTGTGGCAGAGGCCGGCGAACAGGCGACGGCGGGGCTTGCGGACCTTCACCACGGTCTCACAGACCGGCGGCGGGGGGCAAGGAACAACCTGGACCGTCGCCACGGGGGCGCAGGTCACGGGGGTCTTGCATCGCCTCTTGTGACAGGCACTTGCCTCGTTGCTGAAGGCGAAGGTCCCGATGACACCAGCCAGGGCCAGAGTGAAAGCTTGTCGTCGCATCCTCAACTCTCCTAAACTTGGCTCAAACCTACCGCCGATGCCTCACTCGCCTCGGCGGCCTCTCCATTCGATCCAATTGGTCAATTGGATCGAAACTCTTTCTACTAAGGCTAAAGTATCCTACGTCGCTCTAACTACGTCAAATTCAAAATGGGAAGATTGGCGAATTTGCGTAGATAGGTCTGTCTGGTGTCATTCTCGATTTCAAGGCCAAATGAGACATCGCCCATGGAAGTGAAACGAGAAGGCGCTGGACGGAATAGCATTCCGCATGCCGAACCAACTCATCTGGAGGGGAGGCGTTGGTGGTTTGCCTGTGGGTTCACGCTCGTGGTGGTGCTGTCCGCGACGATTCCGACCACGGGAGATTTTGGGCTGACCTGGGACGAGCCAGCCTATCGCTACAGCCAGATGATCTCGGCTCAGTGGTGGAAGCAGTGGTTGGGGGTGAGGTCGGTCCAGGAGGCTCGGGCGTTACTCGACCCAGATGCCCTGCTTTACTACTGGCCGTATGGGCGGCATGGGATCAATTTCCACCCCCCACTCGCAGGGCAGTTGAGCCTGGCGACCCACGCGCTCTTCGGCTCATGGGTTAAGGATATCCCCGCCCGCCGCCTGGCCTCGGTCTTCGAGTATGCGCTCACCATTACGATCGGCTTCGGGTTCCTAGCGCGACGGTATGGTCCTTGGGTCGCGGGAGTCATGGCCGGCTCGTTGCTCTGCATGCCGCGCGTCCATGGCGACGGTCACATCGCGGGGACCGACACGCCAGGCCTCTTGCTCTGGGTGGCGACGGCCTTGGCCTTCTGGAAAGGGCTCAACGAGGAGCGTGGAGGCTGTTGGCGCGTCCTCGTGGGTTTGCTGATCGGCTTGGCCTTTGTCGAGAAGATGGCGGCGGTGCTCGTTCTTCTCCCGTTGCTGGCCTGGCTCGGCCTCAGTCGCGTGCCTCGCTTGCTGCGCGAGGGGAAGGCTGGCCTGCCGGTCTGGGTCGACGCCGTGCTCACGGGGTCGATCATGCTGTTGCCGCTTGGGTTGGCCCTGTTGGAGATTCTGCGGTTAAAGGGACTCTTTCCTCCTCCTTCCCAGTCGAACCTCTACCTGGATCGGCCCCCGTCTCGGATTCCGGGAGGGATTCTCGCGGTCCCCTTGCTCGTTTGGATCGGCCGTCGCGCACTGGCTCGGCTGTTCCCTACCAGCCCGATCTGGGGGCCGGAACGCCCCGCGCTCGAGACCTTGACGGCCATCCTCGGCTTCGCGCCGGTAGTCTGCTGGCTGGGAAACCCCGCCTGGTGGTGCGAGACTCTGCCCAGGCTGACACACTACTATCAGATCAACACGGATCGCCGGGGCTCGCTGCCGGAGATCTGGATCATGTACTGGGGCGACCTGTATGAATTCAGTCTCCCCTGGCACAACGGTTGGGTCTGGATCGCGATCGTGACCCCCTTGGCGATCTTGCTCGCGGCGTCATTGGGCATGGTCCACGCTTTGCGAGCCGCCCCGCGCGATCGGGTTCCTCTCTACTTCCTTGTTCATTTCTTAACCTGGCCCATTCTTCGGATGTTTCCCACGCCGGCACACGACGGAGTTCGCCTCCTGCTCCCTTCGTTCTTCTTTCTCGCCGCCTTCGCCGGGTGGGGAGCCGTCGCGTTGGCGGACTTCATGTCCCGGCTCGTGGCGTCTCGGCATCGACTCGCCTGGCGCACCCTCGTGGCGGGCCTGGTCGTGGGGAGCTCGGCCTGGCAGCTCGTGCGCGTTCACCCTTTTGAACTGTCTTATTATAATGAGTTGATTGGTGGGGCGCGAGGCGCTTGGTCGAGGGGTTTTGAGTTAACCTACTGGTATGACGCCTTCACGCCGGGAGCGATCGAGGAAATCAATCAACGCCTCCCCCCTGGTGTTTCGGTTACCTTCTTCACGGGCAAGACCGAGGCCCCCACGTTCAATGAACTCCAGGCGCTGGGAGCCTTGCGTGGGGACATTCGGCTGGGTTCGCTCGAGCCTGGTCAATTTCCTTATGCCTGGATCTTGACCCAGGACGCGAAGTCGTCGGCGATGAGTCGGCTTTTGTATGCGATGAAGCCGTTCTATGCTTTGACTCCGAGGCAGCTTGATGGTCTGCGAGTCGCCTCGGTGGCCGACCCCGTCGCGGTCTCTCGCGCGCTGGCGCTCAATTTACTCGCCTCCTCCTCCGCGGAACCTCGGCCCCCCGCGCAGGCCCCGGAGTGGGTGCATCATTCGGTTCCCTGGCTAAAGCGATTCTGGGGAGAAGGTCTCGTGCAAGCACCGTTGCCGGGAGTGAACGCGGCGATCTTCGACTGGGCTCGCGAGGATCCCGCCGGGCTTCGCGCGGCGGCGAAGGTCATCGCCACGGGGCAGGGTTCGCCCACCTCGGATAGCCAGCGGCTTCAAGCGATGCTCGCCCGGTACGATCAGCCAGAGTCGGGCTCGGCGGTTCGCCCCTTCAGCCAACAGCTCCTCTCCACGAGGCCCGAGGCCTTGACGGAAGCCGTCGAGATCTTGATTTCACGCCCAGGCGACGTGCGAACGGTGCTCGAACGCTTCGGTTACACCGATCCGAGCTCGATCGGTGGCTACCTCGACGCCGGTCTCTCGAACGAAACGAGCTCGGGTGGAAAACCAGGCTGAGCCCTGGCTCGCCTGGATCAAACCTCGTCAACCTTCGCATGCGAGCCAGCGGCGGCGGCGACCGACTCGACGCTTCCTGGGGAAGAGCCAGTACGCCGCAGAGATCGCCCGACGCCCAGGGCCAGGATCAGGGCGATCGCGGCGATCGCGGCGGCCTCCCAGAATGGGGCGGCAGGCCCCTTATGCTCCAGCAAGAGATTCGCGATCAGGTAGTTTGTGAGCCGAGCCAACGTTTGCGCGGCGGAGAGGACTCCGAAGATAGCCCCCTGCTCTTGCGGCGAGGTTCGGCGCGACAGCAGACCGGAGATGGTTGGGCTCGCCAACCCCTGCCCTACCCCGACCAGGAACGTGGCCCCCAGAAAACTCGCGAGGCTTACCACCTGGGTCATGGCGAGAAAGCCGAGAACCAAGGTGAACACCCCCGCGAGGATCAGCGGGACTTCGCCGAAGCGAGGCACGAGCCGTCGAATCAATCCCCCTTGAATCAGGGCGCTCACGAACCCGAGATAAGCGAACCCAAAGGCGGCTCCACGAGCCTCCCAGCCTAGCCGTTCGCGCAGGAACAGACTGAAGGTCCCTTCGAGCGCCGCGAAGCCGAGCACCACCAGCGCACCGAGCAGGACGAGCCGGCCGATACCGGGGAGCGCCACGGTCTGGGCGATGCCTCGCCAACTCACGACGCGCGCGGCCTGCCGAGCCTCGACCTCCCTGGGGAGCGACTCGGGCAGGCGGGTGAGCACGAGGACCCAGGCGAGGGTCGAGAAGATCGCCGCGACGACGAACGGGAAATGGAGGCGCCAGGCGGGGCTGATGAAGGGGAGCTCGAGAAGGAGTCCGCCCATGATCGGCCCCAGGACGAAGCCCAGGCCAAACGCCATGCCGATCAGGCCCATGCCCCGGGCCCGGTTCTCCGGCTTGGTCACGTCGGCCACGTAGGCCTGCGCGACCAGGATGTTCCCCCCGGAGAGGCCGTCGAGCACGCGCCCAATGAGCATGACCGTGAAGTTGGAGGAAAGCCCGAGGATCACGAACGAAAGGGCGGTTCCCGCCTGGCTGACGATCAAGACGGGTCGGCGCCCGTACCGATCGCTCAAGCGACCGAGGATCGGGCCGGCGAGGAGCTGGCACATGGGGTACGCGGCGAACAGGATTCCGATCTGACCGCCGCTAAGACCGTACTGCTTGGCGAATGGGGCCAGCAGGGGCATGACGATGCTGAAACCGAGCAGGTCGATCAGGACGATGAGGACGACGACACCCAACGGAGACATCAGCGTGGATCTCCCTCGGACGTGGTCTCGACTGTCAAGGCCTGGTCCGGCCCGTAGCGTTCTTCTCGCATCTGATCCGCCTGTGCTTTAACTTCCATGAGGAGCCGGGCCTGCGCCACGATGACGGCATATTCCACGGCGAAGGCTCCGAGATTGAAGGCGATGGCCCCCGCGGCGATCCCGAGATGCCAGAGCGGGTTCAGCCCCGACGTATCGGCCGCCGCCCCCGACCACGCGGCGATCGCGATCAACGTCATGCTCCAGAACTCGAATCGAAACGCCTTGCGCTTGTTCTTCTTGGCCTGGCTGTTGATCCACTCGGGAAGCTGGTACACGTGGACCACTTCCTTGGCCCATTTTCCCGTGGCGAGAAAATAGGTATAGACGATCGAGTGGACACCGAGCGTGGCCATCGTGGTAAAGAGCGCGAAGAGCAAGTGAATCCCGCGCCAGATGGAGCCCGGCCCTCTTGGCTCGCCCGTCGCGAGTAACCCGAGCACGAAGCTGGCGATCAGCAAAGAGCCGTCGGTGACGGCCAGCACCAGGAAGTAACGAAGCATGGACTGAGCTCAAACGATGGCAAACGCGAACCTACCCGGGTCGTCGGGCTCTAAGGTACGCGAACCGACCGTTTGTTCGCAACGTGATGCCCCGCCTTTGAACCCGAGACGGGCGCGTTATAATCGCGACAGTGTCATGGTCATTCCTGATGGAACGTCTCCTAAGGGTTCACGACCGACCTCCACCGCACACGCTCGAAGACGGGGCCTTCGCCTTGAATAACGCCTGGATCGCTGACCGGATGACGCATATCGAAGCCTCGGGAATCCGCAAGGCGTTCGACATGGCGAAGTCGATGAAGGACCCAATCAACCTTTCAATCGGCCTGCCCGACTTCGATGTGGCCCCGGCCGTCAAGGACGCGGCGATTGCCGCGATTGAGCAGGGACGCAACGCCTATACGGTGACGCAAGGTATCCCCGAGCTCCACTCCAGGCTCCAGGCTGACGTCGACCGTCAGTTTCAGCACGCCGATCGCCAGGTGCTTGTGACCTCGGGGACCTCGGGCGCGTTGTTGCTGGCCCTCTGCTCGGTGGTCAACCCAGGGGACGAGGTGATCATCTTCGACCCCTACTTCGTCATGTACGGCAACCTGGTCGCGCTGGCAGGCGGGACGAGCGTTTTGGTCGATACGTATCCCGACTTCCGTATCGACCTGGCGAAGGTGGCGGCGGCCATCACCCCGAAGACGAAGTGCATCCTGATCAACTCCCCCGCCAACCCGACCGGCGTGGTCGCCTCGGCCGAGGTCATGCAAGGGCTGGCGACCTTGTGCCGCGAGCGCGGAGTCTTGCTGATCAGCGACGAGGTCTATCGAACCTTTTGCTACGACCAACCGTTCTCGACCCCCGCGACCTGGAACGACGAGGTTCTGGTGGTCGATGGCTTCAGCAAGTCGCATGGCATGACCGGCTGGCGGCTCGGCTTCGCCCACGGGCCAACCCAGTTGATCCAGGAGATGGCCAAGCTCCAGCAGTTCAGCTTCGTCTGCGCTCCGAGCCTGGTGCAGTACGCCGGGGTCGTTGCCCTCGACGAGGATTTGACTTCTCACATCGATGCCTACCGAGCCAAGCGCGATCAGGTGGTTTCAGCCCTCTCCGAGCACTTCGAGCTCGCCGCGCCCGAAGGCGCCTTCTACGCCTTCCCCAAGGCCCCGTGGGGGACCGCCACCGAGTTCGTCCAGGAAGCCATCCGCCGTAACCTCCTGATCATCCCCGGCAACGTTTTCAGCAAGCGCGACACCCACTTCCGTATCTCCTACGCCGTGGACGACGCCACACTGACCCGAGGCCTGGACGTCCTCCGCGAACTCGCTGTCAATCCGCCCGCGCGTTCTTGAATTCTGGGGCAGTGGAACGGACGTCGGGCCGACAGGTACTCATTGACTTGTCTATAATCAAGTTGTTCGGATTCAATCTCGTTCTATCATATCCAAGCGAATAAATAGTTATATTCATATAGTCGGCTTGTGGCGCTGCCCTTCCCATTCTTAAAAGCAGGGTCAATCGAACGTTGAGGCAACTGCGAAGAAAATCCGGAAAAATCTGGAACCATCGGGCGGCTTGGCTCCTTTACTGAGTTGTTCACGTGGTTGAGAGGGGGGCCAAGCGAGGAGCCAGAATCCGTGTTACATGAGGAGAGTAAAACATTCGCCAGGGACCTTCGTTCCCTGTTTAACGAGGGGACGTGTGTCGGGTTGAGTGACAAGCAACTCCTGGAGCGATTCGTCACGCTTGGTGGTCAGGAGGCGGAGTCTGCATTCTCGGCGATCATGGAACGGCATGGCCCGATGGTTCTACGCACCTGTCTGAGTGTTGAGCAACACGACCAGAACGCCCAGGATGCCTTCCAGGCCACCTTCTTCATCCTGGCTCGGCGTGCGCGATGGCTCTGGGTGCGCGACTCGCTGGGCCCCTGGCTTCATCGAGTCGCTTACCGCGTCGCGGTGCGTTCCAGGGTCGCGACCGCCAAGCGGAAGGAGGTTGAGCTTGAGGGGGCTTCTCTCACCACCAAATCCATGGCCGATCCGCCCTATCTTGAGTTCTATCCCATTCTCCATGAGGAGCTTGACCGGTTGCCAGACCGCTACCGAGCCCCCATCGTGCTTTGTGACCTGGAGGAGCGGACCCACGAGGAGGCGGCAACGCGCCTGCGTTGTCCCATCGGGACGGTCAAGAGCCGGTTATCAAGGGGGAGAGAGCGGCTTCGGAGCCGGCTCGTTCGTCGAGGATTAGCCCCGCTGGTCGGCTCGTTGGGGGCCAGTTTCTCGAGTGAAGCGATCTCGGCGGAGATTCCTCATCCGTTGATGGAAACCACAATCCGGGTCGCCACACGCTTCCTGGCGGAACGCGGGATCATTTCTGCTTCGATCGGGGCTCTCATCGAAAGGACTCTTATGAGCATGTTTCTGGCGAGAATCAAAGCGCTCGCCGCGACCATCGTCGTCGTCGGTGTTACCACAGCCGCCGTAGGCCTGGTTGTGAGCGGCTACTTACTTGCCGAGGATCGTCCCACAACCTCGACACCCAAGGAAAAGGCTCAGGGAAAGTCGGCTGGGTCGAATCCTCGTCGCGAGGAATTGGTTCCATTGGACAGTGATGGGGCATTGACCGTCGCTTTCGCTCCCGATGGAAAATCGGTGGCTGAAGCCGGCTTCGGGGGAACCATTCGACTTTGGGATACCACGACAGGAGAACTCCGCGCCGAGTTCGAAGGGTCGAAGAGGACGGTTCGATCAGTCTGCTTTGCCTCGAACGGGAAAATCTTGGCCAGCAGTAGTGATGATCTGGTCATTCGATTATGGAGCCCATCCACGGGCGCCTTGATTCGCACCTTGCCAGGCCTCAGCGAATCACTCCCACAGTCCGCTCCCACCGCGTTGGTCACCTCAATCGGCCTTTCGCCCGATGGCACCTCGATCGCCCTCGCCGGACTTGTCCCTAGCAAGCGGGAACTCAAAGAGCATAACTACGATATCAGGCTGCTCGACCTCGATACGGGCAAAATCAAATGGGCCCACATGGGGCGCGGGGATAGTGTGATGTCGCTCTCTTTTTCTCCCGACGGGAAAAGTTTGGCCACGGCGGGCTATTTCACCGTGAGGATCTGGGATGCGCAAACTGGAGACCTCAAGGCAACAATGCCTCCTACACGTCACCTTATCAGGAAAATTGCATTCTCTGCTGACAGTGAAAGTCTTATCGAAGGTGGGGGGAATTTCAGTCAGGGGGGCGGCGGAGCGAGCACGAGCCAGGTGACGATGTGGGATTTGTCGACGGGGAAAGTCCAGAAAAAAGTGCCTGCACACCTTGGACCAGTCCTGGCGATCGCCACCTCCCCTGATGGTCGGTTGATCGCTAGCGGTGGTTCGAGTGGGAGAACCAAGGATGGGACGATCGAAATCTCCGGGCAAGTTCACCCCGTCAGGAAATCGGTCAGTGAGATTAAGCTCTGGGACGCGGCAACTGGACAACTGATTCGGACGTTGGATGGGGATTCAGGCGACGTGAGTTCTATCGCCTTCTCACCCGATAGCCAGTCTCTGGTTTTTTGCGACTCGAGCACGGTCACCTTGATCAAGGTCGAAACAGGCGAAGTCGAGCGAGTTCTGAAGAGAACGACTTTAAAACAGCGTGAAGCTCAGAAAGTCGCTCCGCCTACGGCGACTCCAGGAAATTCAGAGACGAATGCTCGGACAAAGGACACTCCGGGAAATTGATCCGCCTCGCTCGCCGCCTTCGAGCGACATGATGCTGTGTCGCGTCATCCACCAGGCTATTTGCCAGTAGAGAGTTTTTCGCTCGGAATCAGGAGCGAGGAGATCACCTGGGCGTAGACGCGGTGGCCGAAGTCATTGGGGTGGTTGACGCCGTTGCCGGTGTGATCCCAGTCCTGTTTGAGCCTGAAGAATTCGAGCCAGATGGAGGTGACATCGGCGAGGGCGACCCCTGGACCACTCAGCTTTGCGAGAGCGTCGCGGTAGGCCGGAAAGAGCTCTTGCTTGAGGGTGGTCCAGTTTGGGTTCCCAACCATCGTGGCAATCAGGATGAATTCCGCCCTCGGCCGCTTTTCTCGAATTTGCTTGATGGTCGCGCCGATCTTGTCCTGAAAGTCCTGCGCGGGGCGGCGGCTGGAATCATTCATGCCAAAGGCCAGGAGAATCAGGTCGGGCTCGGCCTCGAGGACCTTGTCGACCATGGTCAAGCCCCAGGCCGAGTCCTTGCCGCCGACCGATAGGTTGTTGAGCTCGACCTCGCTTCGGTAGGTCTCGTGCAGCACCTTGCTCAGCAGCTCCGGATAGGCCGGCTGATAGGGCTTCCCACCTCCCCAACCCGAGGCGTTGCATCCCGTGGAAATGCTGTCACCAAGAACCACGATCTTCAAGGGTTCGTGGTGGCTCAGCTTATGCAACGTGAGCGGAAGGATCGTCGGATCAAACTTCGGGACGGGCGAATCCCAGAGATTCTGTGCATGTTCATAGCTAACCAAGGTCTGAAGTGCGTGATATTCTAGATTACCGCCAAAGTAGATTTCTCCATTACCATCCCGATGCGTAAGTTGAAATTTCTGGCTTTTCGCCGGCCGGCGAAGAGACTCGGGGGTGGACGTGACGATTCTGGATCCCGCTGGAACCACGATCTCACGCGAACCCGACTTCCAAACATAGTCTCGACCTTCCTGATACTCGACATCCCCCGTCGAGCTCCGCACGGAAAGGACCTTCCGGATGGGGAAGAGAACCGATGCGCGGGCCTCGCCTGTCTTTCCGTCCTTGATGAACAGGACGGACTCCCCCTCCATGATCTCCCCCTGCCAGAAGGGACGAAGCTGTTCCTTCGAGTAGGTCCAACCAGGCTGGGGCCCCTCCTGCGCTCGTGCGTCACTCGTCGCCGCGAATGCGATCAAGCCAATTAAGATCAAGCCAATTAATATGAAGCTATAAATAAAATTCAAATGACAGGTCCATCGGCGGTGGGTTCTGAGGCGAGAATCGATTGCTGCGGCATGGCGGAGTGGCATGAGAGACGTCCCACTTGGGTTCAACGCGAGTTGGACCCTGCAAAGAGCCCGGGTGGAGGGGCGAGCGCACCTCATGATCGTTGTACGAAAGCCAGCCGAATTCAAGTCCCGAACTTACCAGGCGAGCCGGATGAGCAGAAGGATAGCGATCGTATAGAAGATGACCAGTCCGGTGGCGTCGACCAGGGTGCTGATGAGTGGGGCGGAGACGACGGCGGGGTCGATTTTGAAGCGGCGGGCCAGCATGGGAACGAGGGCCCCAACCGCATTGGCCCAGATGCAAATTCCCAGGATGGCCAGGCCGATCACCGCGCCAAATGAGGATGGACGGCCCAGCATGAAACGGACGTAGATGAACCCGAGCACGCCGAGCAATAGCCCTAGCAACATGCCGGTGAGAACCTCTCGGCCCACGACACTCAAGGTATCCTTGATACGGATGTCCCCCAGCGCGAGACCACGGATGACCGTGCCCACGCTCTGGCTTCCCGCATTGCCCCCCGTGCCGATCAGTAACGGGACGAACGTATCGAACTGGAGCGAGTGGAAACGGTCGTCCACCCACTCGAACGAACTCAACACGAATCGCGTGATGGTTCCCGCCAGGAAGAGCATGAGCAGCCAACCAATGCGCCGACGCACCGACTCGATGATCCGGCCTTGCCAGTACGACTCCTCGTCGGCCTCGGCATCTTTCGACACACCGCCGAACGCAAGGATATCCTCGGTCTGCTCCATGCGCAGGATGTCCATCGCATCATCATAGGTAATGATGCCGACAAGCATATCCGAGGCATCCACCACGGGAATGGCCAGCAAGTCGAACTTGGCGATCTGGCGAGCCACCGACTCCTGGTCTTCGCCCACCCTGGCGAAGATGATGTCGGAGCGCATGATGTCCTTGATGCGGGCCGAGGCGACGCGTGAGAGGACCAGCGTCTTGAGCGAGATGAACCCAACCAGCTTGCGCTGACTGTCCACCACGTAGTTGTAATAGATCGTCTCGCTATCGGGTCCTTCGTGTCGTAGGCGATCGAGCGCTTCGCGCACCGTGAGTTGAGGCGAGAGGGTGACGTAGTCGGTCGTCATGACCGACCCGGCCGTCCCAGGGCCATAGCTGGCGAGCCGGCGAATGTCTTCGCGTTCCGCCTGAGCCAGGTGAGGGAGGATCCGATCGACGTGATCCTCTTCGAGGCGATTGACCAGGTCAGCCCGCTCGTCGTGCGACATCAGGTGAAGCAGGGCGGCGGACTCGGTCGGGGGAATCGACTCGAAGAGGTGAATCTGGCGATCTCGATCGAGGTAGCTAACGATCTCGGCGCGTCTTCGTTCGGGCAGCACGCGTAAAATCGTATCCCCCTCGAGCAGATCCAGGTCGTCGATCAACTCCGCGACGTGGGCGGGATGCTGATCTCCAAAGAAATCGCGAAGCGCCGCCGTCTCGCCGGCCTGAATCAACTCGCGCAGGTCGGGTATGAGCAGCGGATTTCGCATTCGGCCCCCTCCTCACAACGATAAAATTAAAACATTCCAGACAGATCAACAAATTACATCTTGCTCAGTCTTTTCGACCCAGCACCGCCTTACCCACGAACGACTGGAGCACCGGCGGCACGTCGATCAATCCGTCAGCCCGCTGGTAGTTCTCCATGATCACGATCAAGGCACGGCTCAATGCAAGCGCGGTGCCGTTCAACGTATGGACGAACCGCGTTCCCTTCTGGCCCGCTGGTCGATAACGGATGTTCAACCGACGTGATTGATAATCCGTGCAGTCGGAGGTGCTCGTCACCTCGCCATATTCGCCCGCTTCACCACGACCGGGCATCCAGGCTTCCAGGTCGTACTTGCGATAGGCCGGGCCGCCGAGGTCGCCCGAGCAGATATCGAGAACGCGGTAGGGGATGCCCAGGGCCTGAAACAGTTCTTCTTCGATCTCCCGCAGCTCCTCGTGCAGGGCGCTCGAGGTCTCGGGCGTCGTGTAGGCGAACATCTCGATCTTGGTGAACTGGTGGACCCGGTACAGCCCCTTGCTCGCTCGACCGGCCGCCCCCGCCTCGGTCCGGAAGCAGTGCGACAGGCCAACATATTTTAAGGGGAGGACCGCTTCCTCGAGAATCTCGTCCGCGTGCATGCCGCCAAGCGTAATCTCGGCCGTGCCGATCAAGCTCAGGTCGGAGTCCTCGATCGAGTAAATCTGCGTTTCATTTCCGCGCGGGGTGAATCCAATCCCCTCGAGGATCGAATTGCGCGCGAGGTCGGGGGTGACGATCGGCTGAAACCCCTTCTGGATCAACGTGCGCAAGGCGAACTGCTGAAGCGCGAGCTCCAAAAGGACCGCGTCGTTCTTCAAGAAATAGAAGCCATGACCGGAGACCTTGGCACCACTCTCGAAATCAATCATATCAAGCTGTTTTCCAAGCTCGACGTGATCTTTCGGCGCGAAGTCGAACTGGTGTGGGACGCCCACCTTGCGGAGCTCTCGACTCAGATCCTCCGTGGCGCCGAGGGGTGCGTCGGGGTGGGTCAGGTTGGGGATTCGGCCCAAATGCCGCTTGAGCTCCACCTCGAGTTGCTTGAGTTCCACCTCGCGAGAGCCGATCGACTCCTTGAGTTGCTTCCCCTCCGCGATGAACGCCTGGCGTTTTTCCGGGTCTTTCTCCTTACCGGTCGCCTGGGCGTTGGCGTTCTGAAGCCGCCTGATTTCCTCGACGGCGTGGAGCTCCTCCTTGCGTCGGGCGTCGAGAGCGACGACCTGATCGACGTCTTCCAGGATGTCCGGAGCGACGTTGCGATTTCGACAGTTCTCTTTGACAGCCTCGACATTGGCGAGGAGATACTTGATATCGAGCATCGAACCATCCTGAAGGGCAGGAAACCTCTTGAATCCTCAAAGTCCGCGTCGCGCGTGGACTTTTTTGAAGATCAACCCGAGTCGGCGGACAACTTACTCCCCGCCGGTTGGGTGATCCAGGTCTGTCGTTGAGACCGAAAACGCGTTTCAAGGTTCGGGCGGCTGATCGACCAACCCAATTTGAGAGACGGTTTCACTTCTCATCTCTTGAAGCTTGACAAGGCCTTGAACGGAACGGGAGACCCATCGTCTCAAGCCTTTAGTCCAAGGAGAGCCGAGCGGTCGGGGCTAACGTTGGTTTCGCGTAATCGTCTCGTGAGACGCGACACGATGCGAATCGAGAACAAACAAAGAGAAGGAGGAAGACTCCGAGAGTCTACAACCAACCGGCCCGAATCCAACGACCCACTTACTCCTTGACAAGTTCGGCGAACAGGTGGGCGCTTGCCCTGGTTCCACGGTGGAAGTCGGCCAACGAGAACTTTTCGTTCGGGCCATGCAGGTTATCGTCGTTCTGGCCCCAACCAAGCAGAAGGGTATCAACCTTAAGCTGTTCTTTCAGGAGACCGACAACCGGAATGGAGCCTCCCTCTCGGATGTAAACGGGGGGTTTGCCGAACCCCGCTTCGATCGCGCGGGCCGCGGCCCGAACCGCGGGCATGTCCACCTCGACGAGTACGGCGGGGGCTCCATGATGAACGATCAACTCGTAGGTCACACCAGGCGGGCAGACGGTTTTCAGGTGAGCTTGAAGCTGCTCGGCCACGACGTCGGGGTCTTGGTTCGGCACCAGCCGAAAGCTAAACTTCGCCCCGGCGCGGGCGGGGAGCACCGTCTTGGGACCCGGCCCCTGGTATCCGCCGTAAATCCCATTCACGTCGCAGGTCGGCCGGGCCCACTTCCGTTCGAGTGTCGTATAGCCTGCCTCCCCTTCCAGCGAAGTGGTCCCCACACCAGCCTGAAACTCCGCCTCGGAGAACGGAAGCTTGGCGAACTCGGCACGTTCCCAGTCTTCCAGAGGAACGACCGGGTCGTAGAACCCGGGGATCTGGATCCGGCCGTCGGCCCCCTTGAGCGAGGCGAGCATCACGGCGAGCGCGTTACAGGGGTTGGCCACCGCGCCTCCGAACGTCCCCGAGTGGAGGTCGGTGCGAGGTCCCTGGACGATCAACTCGAAGTAGGCGAGCCCCTTGAGGCCATAAGTGATCGCCGGCATCCCAGGCGCGAACTGGCTGGTATCGGAAATCACGGCGAAGTCGCACTTTAACTTCTCCTTGTTCTCCGCGACGAACCGCTCCAGGTTCGCCCCACCCACCTCTTCCTCCCCCTCGATCAAGAACTTGACGTTGAGAGGAAGCTCACCGACCGACTTGAGCCAGGCTTCCGCCGCCTTGAGATGCGTGAACATCTGCCCCTTGTCATCGGTGGCCCCGCGGGCATGGAGGTTACCGTCTCGTACGGTCGGCTCGAACGGTGGCGAGAGCCAGGGCTCGAGCGGTTCGGCCGGCTGAACGTCGTAATGTCCGTAGATGAGAAGTGTGGGAACTCCGGGGCGATAGGGGCTCTGCGCAAAGACGATCGGGTGCCCCTTGGTTTCGATCAGTTCCGTCTCCAGCCCCATGCGGAGGAGGTCGTCGCGTATAAAGGCCGCGGCGCGTTTCGTATCCTCATCATGATCGGGCTGGGCGCTCACGCTTGGAATTCGGATCAGGTCTTTGAGCTGTTCCACGAATTCGTCGCGATGCGCGTCGAGGTAGGCATCCACCCGGTCGATCGCCATGGGGGTCAACCTTTATCGTAAATCCATCAAGGGTCCGTACGTACGTGATCCGCAACGCCTGCGCGGACCAGAGAGTATAACAGCCTGACCCGCTCCAGCGAATGGCACAACCCTCACCCTTGGCTATCTCAACCAAAACGGACTCGGCCGATTGCGTCACGTGGGCAAAAAACACGAAGTAAAAGGAGAGGAGCGGCAGGAATGGACCGAGGCCAGGCCGGCCAATCGAAACAGCCCGCAAGATCCCATGCGGCTTGCGCAGAATACGTCGTGATGACCTTGTCGGCGATTTCCGCAAAGTTTACAAAAAGGACTTGTTGGTTTGCATAGTTGACATTAGCCGACAGCGATCCAAAATTTCCGCGGGAAGACTCAAGTTTCGTCCAGCCAAGGCCGAAAGCCGATTCCCCGAGGTCGTCTTTGAGCAGTGGTACTGGATTTGCGAATCATGATTCTTGCCAAGGAGAAACCGACCGGACCGTTCAACATGGAGGGTTCCATTGGCTCGTCGCGCGTCTCGGCCCACCCATTGAGTTGTCTTCAACTTGTTTTTCAACGGTTGGCGAGATTTCGATACGGGACATGGTATATATAGAAGAACGGCATTGAAGCGGTGCCAAAGGAAAGGCGACCGTCCCCGGGGTGGGTTTTGATTGACTCCCTTCGGGCGCGGTGTCGAACGAACGCCTGGGATGGCTAGGGTCGGGCGAAAGCCCGAGGTCGTTCGACGCAGTGACCGAGGATTCTCACGAAACATTCCCAATGTTCGTCGCGGTAGGAGGGGTCCCTTTCCCATGAGCTTTCTCTCGCGCTTCCTCGAACGGGTGTTGCGCACCAACACGAGCCGTATGCCTCGAACCAGCTTCGACGACCTAACTCAAGACCAACTTGATGCTCATCTCCGCGTAGGACGATACGGGAACTTCGCTCTCACCGACGCGGTTCGCCCGTCGTTCGGGCTCGATGTCATCCCTCGTGAAGGCTATCGGCGCGACGTCTATTGCGACCCGGAGACAGGTAATAAAATGCCAGTGCTCGCCGCCTCGGTCTCCTCCGAGCACCTCTTCGATGTCTTGATGGATCTTCTCGATCCGTTGGGAGACGAAGTGGATGTGGTGATGGAGTCGAGCCATGAAAGCGAGCCCGGCGTCCACGCTGATCTTTATCGCGAGCATATGGATACCGTCATCCTCAAGAGCACGCTTTATGACTATGAGTCGCTCTTGCTCCACGACGGCTGTACTGGTCTCGCGGCCTTGAATCCGAATGGACCGATGGAGGTCCAGTTCGACGAACACAAGCTTCTATTCGTTTATGCGAATGACCTCGAACCCTTCGAGGCGATCCTGCTCGACCACGGGCTCAAGCGAGACGACAGCCTCAAGTTCATTTCCGAGGCGGAGCATCTCCACTCCACCGACGATATCTACCGAGAGCAATTCGACGAGCTTCGATACCGTCTCGGGATCGATCATTGAGCACACGTCTGATTTGATTTGAGCGAAAGCGAGTGACGGATAGGCCTCCTTCGACCAACCTCGACGCACCTCTCGTTTCGCACCCCGCGGGACGGGGCCTCCACCGGGAGGCCCCGTCCCGCTGAGCTTTTGGTCTCGTCCGTATCCAAAGCTTAGCCGGTTTGACCTTCGACAACCCGGTTTCGTACGATGGAAGGCCCCTTGATCAAAACCAAAAAAGGGGCGACGGCGGCCCTCTCATTATTCTAATCCCGATGACGTATCAGCGCATGGGCCGATCGCTTGGGTCTCGGCCCGAGATCGGTACAGGCATGGCTTGCGAGGTGTCATGATCAAGCTCAGATGGAGCGGGCCGCGAACCCGACCTCACCTCTGGACGCTCCTCTTGCTCGTGTGGGGCCCCGCTTGCCAGTGGGGATCCTCCGAGCCGCTTCCCCCCGCGCAGCCCTTCAAGGGGGTCGAGCTCAAAGCGGCCGTGGTGGGTGATCCGGGAATCATCCCCAACTTGACCGCCCAGCGCGGAGAGTGGGCCGCCAATCGAGGTGCCGAAGTTGCCATTCAAAGCAAGCCGCTGGAAGTCAACACCTCCGGCTCGGCCGATGTCCTTATCTTCCGCGCCGAACTGCTTGGCGCACTCGTGAATGAAGGACGCCTCGCGAACTTCCCCGAATCCGCGACCAGCCCTCCCACGCCATCAACCGAAGACAACGGCTCGGAGCGCGATCAGGACGAGCGAACCCGCGGGCGCTTGAGCGAGGAAGATCGAGCGGCCGATGCGCTCCAGTTCAGCGGAGTCGCCCCCGCCTACCGCGATCAAGTCGCGAAGTATGGCGACCTGCGCGTCGCGCTTCCCTACGGCGGGTCGGCCCTCGTCGTGGTTTATCGCCGCGACGCGTTCGAGAACGAGGCGAACCTGGCCGCGGCGAAGGAAGCGAAGCTGGAGTTGAAGCCGCCAACGACCTGGAACGAGTTCGACGCACTCGCCCGGTTCTTCCACGGGCGCGACTGGGACCACGATGGCAAGCCCGAGTCGGGGGTAGCCCTCCCCCTCGGACTCGACCCGGAAGGGGTTGCCGACTCAACCTACCTGGCAAGGGCGGCGAGCTTGGGTCAGTATCCCGACCAGTTCTCCTTTCTGTTCGACGCCGACTCCATGACCCCGCGTATCGACTCTCCCCCGTTCGTCGAGGCGCTCCAAAAGCTTGCCGCGTTGAAGGCGTATGGCCCTGACTCCCAAACGATCCAGCAGGCCCGCGCGGCGTTCGCCGAGCGCCAGGCCGTGCTCCTCATCGATCGGGCCGAGCATGCGGCCGACTGGGGAACGGAAGGGCCGATTGGGGTCGCCCCATTGCCCGGCTCGAGCCGCGTATACAACCCCTCCCGAAACGAGTTCGAGACCCTCCCCTCGCCAAATCGGCCTAGCTATCTCCCGTTCGGAGGAGGATGGCTCGTGGGCGTGAACAACGCGACCCAGGGGAAGGTGCGCGACGCGGCCATCGACTTCGCGAAGTACTTGATCACCCCCGACATCGCCAGCCGAGTTCGTTCCGACCCCGCTTTCCCCATGCTGGCGGTTCGTGCCTCACTCCTGAGCCAGGGCCCCCCCGACTCCAAGGCCGCGCAGAGCGTGGATTCCCGGCAGTGGAGCGACGCGACCACGGAGACGTTGTACGCCGCGCGGGTTGTCCCCGGACTTCGGATCCCCGACGCGAACGGGTATCTCGAAGACCTCGCGAAAACGCGGGTCGCCGTGGTCGGAGGGGCCGACGCCGATCAGGCCCTCAAGGCCCTTGCTCAGTCCTGGACCGAGCGAACCAAGCGGCTCGGTGTCGCCCGCCAGCTTTGGCACTACCGG
>Ga0182745_1001326_pt1 | contig 24040 bp, 17 predicted proteins | sample eDN3rd30CKraftBY_FD_128523 | JGI IMG/M metagenome (GOLD analysis project Ga0182745, IMG submission 128523) | Enriched backyard soil microbial communities from Emeryville, California, USA - eDNA 3rd pass 30_C Kraft BY (version 2) (version 2) | ecosystem: Environmental > Terrestrial > Soil >... | reverse complement strand
GAACTACTCAAGGAACTCCATATCCTGACGCGCGACGGCAAGATGAACCAGGACAGCCGCCGCAAACTCAAACAGGTCTATCACCTGTTTCAGTTCATCGAGCCGCTACTACAAGACGTCAAAAAGGAACACGACGCGATCACCCTGGTCGATCACGGCGCGGGGAAATCCTATCTGGGTTTCATCCTGTATGACCTGTTTTTCAAGGCGCTGCGTGACCAATCGCACGTCTATGGCATCGAGACACGCGCCGAGCTTGTCGCCTCGTCCCAGTCGCTGGCCCAGCGACTCGGATTCGGCGGAATGTCATTTCTGAATCTGTCCGTCGCGGATTCCATTACTTCGGATCAGTTGCCAGAGAAAATCGACGTCGTCACGGCGCTGCACGCTTGCAACACCGCCACCGATGACGCAATTCATTTCGCGCTGGCCAAGCACGCCAAGTACATCGTAGTCGTCCCCTGCTGCCAAGCCGAAGTCGCCGCCGCGTTGCGCAAGAACAAGAGCCGCGCGTTGGCCGACCCGTTGGCCGAAATCTGGCGCCATCCGCTGCACACACGCGAGTTTGGCAGTCAGGTCACCAACGTATTGCGTTGCCTGCAACTCGAAGCGCACGGCTATCAGGTCAGTGTGACCGAGCTGGTCGGCTGGGAGCACTCGATGAAAAATGAACTGATCATCGCGCAGTACAAAAACCTGCCGCGTCGCAAACCGACAGAACGACTGCACGAGATCCTGGACCGCATCGGCCTGCCGCAATTGCGAGAGCGGTTCTTCACGGATGCGCTGGTTAGCAGCGAGTGATCGGCAACCCACAACATCGACGCGACTTCAAAAGCCGCCATCAACCCGCTCGGCGATATTTCGTCGGCGAAACGCCGAATCTCGCGGTGAACGCCGCGGTCAAGTGCGCGTGACTGGAGAAACCGCACTCCAACGCCACGACGGTGACAGGCATCGCGCAGCGTCGCAATAGTTTTTGCGCCCGATTGAGGCGTCTGGCGAGCACGTATTGATGTGGCGTAACGCCGGTGGCCAGGCGAAAAGCAGAAATGAAGTGAAACTTGCTCAACCGGGCTTCCTTTGCCAATTGCGCCAGCCCTATCGTCATAGGCAAACGACTCTCCACCAGATCGGCCACTCGCGTAAGCGTGGCAAAACTCAACGAGCCGGTGCGTCGGCTGCGAGATGCCGGCACAACTGCCTGGCGATAGTGGTCAGCCAATTCAACGCCCAACGCTTGCTGCAAGGCCAAACGTTCGTCCGGTGCGGCAACGATACAACGATGCGCGGCGTGTACTAACGCCTGAAAATTCGCATATTGCAGCCCGGCATCGCAACGAAGCAAACTCCCATTCGTCGCAGGACTGCCGAAAAACGCCATCCATTCATGCAACTCGAACGTCACGGACAGCCAGTCCGTGTCCACCTCCGTGGTGTGTAGATAGGCCGTCTCAGGCGGTATGTACTCCATCGCCCCCGCACGCCAAAACGTCTGGCGCAACGCCTCATCGTTGAAGGACTCCTGGCCGTACCCAGCTCCCATCCGAACCCTGATGGTCGGAGCCTTATGAATAGTCGTATGCGGCGCGCTATGTACCGCGCCCGGAAGCCATTTGAATTTCATCGCGTCTTTAGCGTGCTAATGGTCCTGTTCGTCGCAATTTTTTGAAAGCGTAAAGCCGTTCTCACGTCGTATTCTCTGCCGACGTTGCCACCACGGTTGGTGGACTGCCCACTTTATAACAGTAGCCAGCTAGCGTAAGAGCGCTGATACGTCTCGCTCTGTCCCTCGAAGGATTCTCTGAAGTGCAGACTCGCCATAATCACAGTGACAGTCATTGTCCTAGTCACAATCGCGGCCGGTATCACGGCGAGAGTGGTTGTGGTTGTGGTTATGCTTGTAGTCGTGGCCGTGGCTATAGCCGTAGCTGCCACGACCATACTCAACGGCGCGGCCCCTCCAACCTCGCGGCCGTTCTATGGGCCTTTGCCGCAGTCGGCTTGTTCGCATTGATCTATGTTTCCGGCAAGTTGAGCGGTACCAACGCCTCGGCACTTCAAATCATCTGGCTTCGCTATGCGGGTGGTCTCGTGACGATGATCTTGATGCTAGTCATGCAACGTAATCGGGGCGGCTCGCTCACTACTACCCAACCCTTTCTTCATGCCTGTCGTGCCGCGGCTGGCGGCTTCGGCGGCGTAGCGGCGGTATACGCAGCGGCCAACATGCCGGTCGCATCGGCCAGCGCCATTGGACTGATGGATGGCTTCCTTACCGTCCTGTTGGGTCTGATCGTTCTGCGGGAGCATGTGTCTCGACCTCAATGGCTGGCGACATTAATCAGTTTGGCTGGCGCGATGATCGTTGTCGGAGCTCAAGGCGCATTCTCAACATGGGACGCCGAGCTCGCCGGACCGGCCATCATCGCGCTCGCCGGCGCATTGTTCGTCGCAATCGAAAGCATCATGATCAAGACGTTAGCCAAAACCGAAGCCGCGTTCACTATTCTGCTCTATGTGAACCTCTTTGGATTTCTGATTCTCGCATGGCCAGGCCTGACCTATTGGCACGCCATTCCGCTGCAGTGGATGTTGGCCTTCTGCTGTCTCGGTCCGGTCGCCATACTGGCGCAGTACTGCAACATCAAGGCGTTTCGTCTGGCCAAGGCCAGCATTGTCGGGCCGATACGCTACACCTGGATCATCTATGGTTCCGTGTTTGGCGTTCTGCTGTTCGACGAGCCTGTGACGGTAGCCATGGGTATCGGGGTGGGACTTGTGCTGGTTGGGGGAGGATGGCTGGCAGCCCTGCGTAGCCGCCACTAATAGCGAATTCTGACTGATCATGATGGTGAGGTACGTATCAGTCACGGCCAAAATCTGATCACCGGCGAGTACATAACATTCGGCGCCTCATTTTGCGGTCGTGATATATCGACGGATCAATCGCAGAATCACTCCCATGGCAGACCTGCTCGGGCACGGCATGGAGGATTTTCTCGCGATATTTCATTATCAAAACATGGACCAATGTAGTCGTAATGCTTTCGCAACATACAACGTTGAATGCTATAGAACTCGGCTTTGGATTCACTCTGGATCTGCTCTGTCGTTCGCCTTTTCCCGTTCGGTAGTGGAATAAGCCCATACCCCCCATTGGTAGTCCCACCGCACGCTACCCAATCCTGCAGTCGAATCGAAGGAGTCCTGCCGCTGAGGCCCCAGTTTTCAATCATCGCTGGCGGATTGGTCAATTTCTCATAAATTTCCTTATCGCAATAAGCTTCTGGAAGCGTTAGGCTGCATATATATCCATTCTTATTGATGTAGCAACCATCCAATAACAACACACTGGCAATCAAACACGAGTATTGCGCGAATTTTCTCATTTCTTTGATCTCAGCAAAGCATCCAAAACCCGCCACGCTTCTGGTGGCAATATCTCTGACAAGGCGAAAGGCGTGGCTGGCACTAGAGCCAGCCCACTCCATACTTCATAGCCCGTTTTTTCCATTGAAGTTCGTCCGCGCCTGGCGTTGCCTTCTCCGTCATAGAGGCCGCTGATCGTGCCTCCGATAAAGTCATGCGATCCACCGTAACCTTCGTGTAGCAGATCTAGAAAACTGCCCGGGCTGTAGTGCATTCCCCCAAGCGTTCCCTCACCGCCTTGGATGCCACCGGTAAACCCCGACATTCCTTTTCCCTCAGTAGTTTGAAGAAAATCGGCTAATGACATTTGCGCCGCTACAACGTCGAACTGAACCATTCTTTGTTCATTTAGTTCTAGCTTAGGAATTCCCCACGCATCCAAAACTGGTTCCGTATTGCCTATTTTCTGCACTTTGCAGCGCTTATTCATATCGCCGCAAAGTACATCGAGATCAATACGTACCCCTGCCGAAGCAAAGCCGTCTCGCCGAATTCCTGCGCTTTCCCCACCCTTGTTGTCCAGCGTAGTTATTCCATCAGTAATTCCCACAAACCTCTTTGAATCCGCGATGGTGTACTCCCGCATTCGATCCGCGGCCTCCGACAAACCCGCTTGAAGCGCCGCGATGTCTGCTGAGCCCGTCAATGCGCCGACAATGACATTCAAGAGGCGCTCCTGGGTATTGAGCTCGCTGATCTGTTGTTGTAGCGCCTGCTTTTTCTGCTCATCGGTTTGCTCGCCGATCCGTTGCCGTAACACCGTGCGCTGCTGCTCGGTGTAAGACCGGATGGTTTGGCTGGCCTGTTCGCCGAAGGCAGCGACGATTTCGGCTTCGGCGGAGATCGTCGCGCGGAGCTTCTCTGGATCCCAGGGTTTGCTCAGGCCGCTGGCATCGTCACCAGTATGCGTCTCGTGGTTCAGACGGCTCAGTAATTGAGTCGCGGTTTGTCCGGTCAAGGCGCGTTGTTTATCGTGGTCGGTGAAGCTGACGGTCGCGCCGCTGATGCCGCTTTTTGTGCTGCGGGCTGCCTTGTCGCCAGCTTTGCTGAACCCCGGCGCCAAGGCTGACGCTCCTTTGCCATTCGTGGTGAGTCCGCCCGTCAAGGCAACGCCTCTCGCCTCGTGGTGGCTGTGATTCTCGATATCGCTCACGGTCAACGTAGCAGTGCTGAGACGATTTGCATCAGCCTGCACCGCCTCGATCGTGCTGGTGATCACCCCCCCTTTCAGATTGGTGTTGCCGTTGACGCGCACATCGAAACCCGTGTTGCCCGCCTGGATACCGCTTTGCTCACGCACGTTGGCAAAATCGCCTTTGACTTTGTTTTTCGCATAACTGGCGCTGCCCGAAAAGCCCACCCCGACAACCACACTTCCACCAACGCTTTGATAGCTGCTGTCGAAGGCGCTTGTGTCTTGCAAGCTCTCGATGCTCAGGTCGCCGCCGACATCGACCTTCACGCGCTCGCCGCCGACGACGGCGCCACGCAGCGCGGTATCGGCGCCCGATTGCAAGGCCAGTGTTTTGCCGGCCCCAATGTTGGTATTTGTCATGGTCTTGTCTCGACCATTTGCCTTGCCTTTGGAGTAGCTGGCGTCGGCGGCCACGCCTATGCTGGCGCCTTTGGACCCCAATGAGACGCCCACGCCGATCGCCGCACTCGATCCGCTGCTTTTGTGTTTGATTTTCAACGTACTCTCGGCCGCTTGCAGATGGATATCTCCCTCTGCTTTCAGCAGCATGTTGTCGCCGGCAGACAGTTGGGAACCTTTCACGCTGATATCGGAGGCCCTGCCCGCGCCTTCGGCGAGAATAGCGAGATTCTTGCCTGCGGCTACCGTGGACCCGATCGCAGTCGAGGCTGAACGCTCGGTGCTGCTCGACTGTTTGCTGGTGCCAAGCTTGACGCTGATCTGGATCCCGCCCACCTTGTCCAGATCATTGGCGCCCGCCGAAGCGTCTGGATGCTGCGGCGCGCCCGCCGCCCTGGCGGCTTCGAGTCCGATCGCCGCGGCGGCCAAGCCTTGCATCAGAGGGTTGTCGGTTTTGTCGGCGGCATTAACCACGCGGCCCATCGTCTGCATGCCGTTCAGCAATGGATTGTCAACGCTCACACTCACGCCGGTTTGTTTGATGGTCAAGGACTCCTGTTGGCGATGTCGGTCTTGCGCCGACCCAATGGTGACCTGTTTGCCGATCAAAGCGATATCGCCTTCGGGCGCGACGATCGTACTGGCCGTCATGTTCACTGCCTGGCCGGTTCGTATCGTCGTGTTCCCTTTCAGACTGCCCAAGGTACTGGGTGTGTTGGCTTGGATGATGTCGTGCACCGATTGCTTCTGTTTACGCATCCCGATACTCATGCCGCCCGCCGCACCGACGCCTGTTTTCTTGCTCTTCTCGACGCGACGACTATCGGACTCTCGGTGGCCGGAATCGATATTGACGTTGTGTGCCGCGGAAATGTCCAGATGTTGTTTGGCGCCCACGTTCGAGCCCTGTACCGTCACATCCCTGCCGGCGATGATTTCGACGTTGCCTGCCGTCAACGTCGAGGCGCGAGGCGCTTGCCATTGCACCGAGGAAGTCGTGTCGGTGGTCTTAGACGACAACAAGCCTTTTCGTTTTTCTCGGAATTGATCTGTCGCGGCACCGTGCTCCATCTGCACCTGCAGCATCACGTCGCGTCCTGCATTGACGGTCAACTTTCGACCTGCATCGACCTCTGCTGCGCGCGCTCTGACGTCCTGCCCCGCCGCCATCGCCAGATTGCCGTTGGCGCTGGCGACCGACCCGATCGCCTTGTTCGCCATGAGTTCGTGACGCTGATGTTTGCCGCTGGACAGGATTTCCTGGTGCTGAGCCGTCAACGCATTCAACCGAATATCACGTACAGCCTGCAGCTGCGCGTTGCGATCGGCCGACACCTGCGCGGCCAACATATTGATATCGTTACCCGCCTGAATCAGTAGATCGTTCGCACTTACCTTTGACACGCCTGATAAATGCGTTCCGCGCGTACCGCCGAAGTCGTCGGCTGTCTCGGCCGACATCAGATTGATGTTTTGACCTGCGCGTAACGTTACGGCGTTGCCCTGGATACTGGCGGCCAGATTACTCAGGCTTTCGCGCGCGGCCAGATCGATGCGGCGCGCCTGGATCTGGCCCCCCGAATGATTGATGATGTTCAACGCATTGACCACGGTTGCCTCATGTGCGCCGATGGTGCCGCTGTTGATCAGATCGCCCTGCGCCGTAATGTGAGTATTGCGCCCAGCGATCAATGTGCCGTGTGTCTGCGCCGCGTCCAGACGTGCGGGAAACTGCACCTTGGGAGCCAGGACGGTACGAACGGAGCCCACCGGCAAATCGAACGGCTGGCTCGCCAGGGTCGCTTTATAGGGAGAGCGGTACGCTTTACGATCGTTGGTCCGCGCCTGGGTAAAGGTGGCCTGCCCCTCTCGCGTAACGGTACGCCATCCCGTCGCGCCAATGTTTTGGATCGCGGGGCCGTCCACTCTCAGCTTGCCACCGGCGGCGATCTGGCTTTTGTCGTTGGTGACCACGCCTTTTAGGTTGAGCGCGCCGGAAGCGAAGATGCGCCCCGGATCGCTGCGGACCGTGCGAGTCTGCGTCACGATCTCGTTGACTTCATAGAAGGTAAAGTGTTTGACCAACCGATTATGGAAGTCTCGATTGAATGCCTTGATGCGCGCCTCCAACGCCAGATGGCGCGCCTTGTAGTCCTTGTACGCCGGCGTTGCCTCGTAGGCTTGGCGCTGCTGCTGCAACGACTGGAATTTGCGCGAGCTGGCGGACATCGTGGGCTGCCATGCTGGCAGGTCGTGAGCGGGAGGCTGCACGCCAAACACGGCCCAGATTTGTGCATCGCGCGGATAACGAAATCGTTCGGGCGTCGGACGGCAGTTTCTTGCCACGCATTGGCGGCCCGGTGGCGTGTACGTCAGCGCGATCGGGCTGGAGACGCCGGCTCTACCATGCTCGCGCGGAGCATAGTCAAAAGGAGGGCCATATCGCGCCTCGGGGTATTTCGACGATGGCAACAACAACCTGCGTTCCGGATCATCGTTCAGCCACGCGGGGCGGCGGCTGCAGCCCTTTGTCACGGTATCGCAGAGCCAATGACTGGCGGCGTCGAGCATCTCTGTGCTGCCCTCCGGAGTGAAATACACCTTGGGCTTGGACGAAATCCGCACAGATTCCGAAGCGAAGTTCGCGTTTTGATTATGAATCTGATTCGCTGCAATAGTGACGCTGCCGCCCGCCTCTATCGTGGCCGAGGTATTTTGCAAGTGCTGCGCTTGCCCGCTCGCCCGTTTGGCTGCATCGAGTACGCCTCCTACGCGTAAGTGGCCTTTCGCATAGAGAACGGCATGGTGACGATTGACTAAGGACCCTATACCTAAATCGAGATTGCCGCGCGATGCGATAAGTGCCGGGTGTTTAGGGCCCGCCTCATTGATCAGCGTACCGGTGCCAATGGATATGCCATCGCCGTAGATGCGACCTCGATTGTGTAAATGCGCCGCGTTGATCCGTGTGATGCGCGCATCCACCAGGCCGGCATTCGTCACGCTCTGAGTCGCATTAATCAATAACTGACGCCCGCCCAAGAGCTCACCTGTCGTCAGGTTATTCAGTGAATTCGCCTTGATACGCAGATCGCGCACCGCGTGCAGGCCATTCTTGTTGATCAGCGCGCCACCCACATCGAGAATCAAATCCCGGCCCGCCGTGAAATTGTCCTGGGGTGTCAGCGAGCCACCATACGTGAACGCCAGGTCCGTGCCCGATTTCAGCCACCCCAGGCCATTCAGGCGACTGGAATTGACACTGAGCTGTTGGCCTGCGACGAGCGTACCCTGCTTGTTTTCCAGGACTTGCGTGTCGATACGAGCGTTGCGTTGAGCCGTAATGTGACCTGAGGGATTCTTGAGGTCCGTTGCGACCAGAACCAGGTCACGACGGGCATGAATCGCCCCCCTGGTATTGTCGATGTGCGCCACGCGGACATCGATGGCGTTGCCCGAAATACCGCTGGCCATGGGTCCGGAGAGCGTCCCTAGGGGCAGCGCGTCGGCTGATTTCGGCATCGACGCAGTCGCGCTGCTCGGTGCGATGGACGCGGGTGAAACAGCCGGCACAGCGGCGATGCTTGTTGACGTTGTCGAATCCGATGGCGGCGTTCGGCGGGTACCGTCCGTGTCGACATTGTTCAACCTGCTCGCCGTCAGGCGAAGCGCATTATCGGCCAACATCGACCCTTTGCGGTTATCGACGCCACCCTTGACCGATACCGTAAGCATGCTGCCGGCCAGCGTGCCGCTGCGATTGTTCAACTGATTCGCGTGAATTTGATGATTGCCCGCCGCCGCGATCAATCCACCGACATTCTGCAAATCGCCCTGCAGCCGTAATGTCGCCGGCCCCGCCGCGGTGATACTGCCGCCCTCGTTACGCAACGCGCGCGCGGATATGTCGACAGCGGCGGCATGCAGCGTCGCGTGGCGGGTGTCGATTTCGCCCGAGACACGCAGCGTCAACGCCTTCTTTGCGGACAACGTGCCGTTCTGCACGATGCGCACGTCGCCCGCCGCGTTCAGGGTCAAGTCCCCTGTGAGGGCGACCAGGTTGCCTCCGATGTTCACACCCACGCCGGCCTCGGTGCCGATCAGCCGAATGCTGTTTGCATACATGCCGCCCAAGGCCGCCGTATCCAAGACGAACCGCGGCGCCTGTCCCTGTCCTTGGCGAGCGTGAGCGGCGCCGCTGTGGGCATCAACCCTGGCAGCGCCGGCCACCACATTCACGTGGTCCGCCCAGACTCCTGCATTGATCACCAGAGCGCGAGCCAACAGATCGACTTGCCGGGTTTGAGTGCCATTCAGGCCGTGGCCTTCGATCACCAACTTGCCCGATGCCACGTCGAGCGCGACGTGGCCTTTCGGCCCCACCTCGGGGCGCCCTGTGGTCAGGGTCGCGCGCGGCGCGTTCAGAAAGCCACAGCCGTTGCAGGCAATTCCGGCGGGATTCGCCACAATTACATTGGCGCGATGCCCCGCGACTTCGAGCATTCCCTGCAAGGCCGACGGATTCGGCGCCGTCACCTGATTCACGATCGTTGTCGCACGCCGATTGCCCAACATCGGATTGCCCGCGATCTGCCCTGCCACCTGTGTCTGACTGGCGCCACCGCTGTTGTTCAGCACCACGCCCGACGAACCGACATTGAAATGCGTAAACCGATTGTGCGACACCCCGCCCGCAGAGGGCGGTACGATCTGGACGACAGGTACCCCGTGACTGACACCGATCACAGGCCGAACGCCCGCCGCGCCTTTGTCTGCCGCGATCGGCAAGGTCTGCGCCACGGTGCAATGCCAGCCAGCCAGCGACAACAGTCCGACGACAATTTGATGTTGCTTCGTGTTCTCCATGATGCGTACGTCCTAGAATTCAAATTGCAGTGCCGCCGAAAACGCGACCTTGGAGGTAGGAAAAGCCTCGGGTTTTTTCAACGGCCACCCGAGCGACACGTCATAGCTTGCGTCGACGTATGGCATTGCCACCCGCCCTCGTAAACCGGCAACCGCGCCGACCAACGTACGTCCCGACAAGTACTGCGCCGTGGGTCCGCCAACACGTCCCGCATCCAGACCGGCATACAGTTGTTGGCCGAAACCGCCCAGATTCAAGGACAGCTCATTGCGCAGACGCCAACCGTCTTCGGCCGCCAACGTTGTCTGCCCGTCGAAACCCCGCACGCTGTAACGATCACCTATCGTGAAATAGTCGGCAGGCACGGTCGGCGTCTTGGCGTGTTGAATCTGCTAAGTGAAGTGATAGGCCATCTGCGGGTGCGCAAGCGTCAGCGGCACAGACACGCCTGCATTGGCAGTCAGAATCGTCGTACGCCCGTTCCAATCGGGATCGCCATAGACATAACCCGGCTGCTTCGAATAGCGTGGCATCGTTCCCCGCACGCCAACGCCGACGTCCAGCAACGTGCGTCCAAGATAGTGGCGGTGCTGAAAACCCAGTTCGTAACCCGTCACGTCGCGACGCTGCACCTCGATATCGAAGTCGTTGATCGTTCCGTTGACGCGCTTGCGCAACGCTTTTGCCACAACCGTACCTTTATGCTGGCTGCCTCGGTACGCCACGACGGACGCGCCCGCATCAAACTGTCGGGTCGTGCCACCGTACACGATGGGCTCTTCGAATCCCGGCATGGTCTGTCGGTAGTGTGACCGAGCCGCGCCCACGAACAACGTCCAATAGCCGAATGGAACGCTGTAATAGACTGATGCCGCGCGTGAACGATTGTCGTGATTGCGTAAACTGGTGCTGCTGTTGGTCGCCACCGAAAACTGGTCATAGAGAAACAACGGCGAATCCAGCGTCAGCCCAGCATTGATCTGCTCTCGTCCCAGCACGCGCAACCCCGCGTTATCGCCGCCGATATAGGCATGCCAGCGTTTGCCCGTGCCCGGCTGCAGCACGATATCGGAGGTGCCAGCCTGCAACCCGGGTTCGATGTCGATGCGTGCATCCGATTGACCTTTGAGGCGTCGGATGTTTTCCAGTGCTTGGTCCAGGTCATACTGATTCAAGATGGCACCCGGGCCGGCAGGCAAGGCGGCAGGCCACCACCCGGGCGTTCCCTCGCCATGGACTCGGCCGATATGGCCGGCGTCATAATGCAACGCGAGCCTGCCGTCGGCCAACGATTGTTCGGGCAGTCGCACCCAGGCCGTCAACAGTCCGTCGTCGACCAGACGTAACCTCAGTTGCGCTTGCAAGGCATTCAACCCTTGTATGCCGACGCATCGACCGACCAAGGATTGAGCCAGGGCCCGAATCGCATCCGTGGGCGCATCACCTTGCCAAAGTATCTCGGTCACGGGAAAACAGGAAGCGTCGTCGCGCGGCGATAGCGTAGACCCGTCATCCTCGGACGAGCCGGTGTCGGGAAATACGTCTGGACGCTGTCTCGCACGCTCGCGCTGCTGGTCCAGCTCCCGACGCTGCCAGCGCTGAATCTCGTCGGCCTGAATGACGATAGAGTCATGCGACATCGCACCAACCGGCACGGCAATTCCGGCCAGGACACTCGACGCACACGTCGACAGCAGCGAATAATGAATATTCGACCGACGACGCCAAGACCATCGGCGATGATAAGCAGTATGCACGTTGTTTTACGCTTTCTCTCGGGTGGGATATGGGTAACAAGTGCCAGGACAATGTTTCATGAGACAAAGGGCGAATGAGAGCAAGTAGCCTCTGGCGCCAATCCGGGGATGCCTCGCGTACGGAACGATTCCATAAAAGTGTCCGGTCGGTTTACGCATCAAAAAAAATGAGACCAAACTGATGATTGCGCTGCGGCACGGTCAGTCGGCCGTTGTCGCGCACGACGTATGGCGACATGCAATTTCCGTCGATAACGCAGCGATGAGTCTGAGTGATGGTTCGAAAGCTCGATCACCGATATTGCCGTCCGGCAATAGGCAATGCGGTTGGGTTTAAGGTTGCGAACGAGGCGCCGGATACCGCCGTCGGCGCCGACGAAAGCCACGTCGATGGGATACCGCATCCCAAAGGTATGCACTGCCCGACACGGTGAAAGCCATAACCCCGTGCGCCGTCCTGGCGGTCGTATCGTTCCTAACAATCCGCGCAAGCGAGCCCATCCGCTGCGAGCAGGGACCAGGCGAATACGATGAGGTGCAGGACGATGAGGTTTCATGGCGCGATCGCCCCCATCTGCGTCACAATGGGAAATGCCAGCACAATGAAAGTGCAGGGAAAAATGCACCCAATCAATGGCAGCAACATCTTCACGGGAGCCTGCATTGCCATTTTTTCTGCAAGCTGAAAGCGCTGGGCCCGACATTGCGCGGCGTGCTCGCGCAACAGCGCTCCTATGCTCATCCCGCAAGCATCGGCCTGTATCAACGCAGCAATCCAACACGTGACATTGGCACAATCGCAACGATCGGCCAACGCTCGCAGGGCAGCGACCCGCGGCACGCCCGTTCGCACATCCACCACGGCACGAACGAGTTCATCGTGCAGAGGCCCAGGTGGTCCATGCTGTTCGGCTTGTTGCAGGGCGCTGTATAGGCTTGATCCGGATTCCACGCAGAGCGTCATCATGTCAAGCACAAAGGGCAAAGCCCGTTCGATGTTTCTGCGTCGCCGGCGAATACGTGTGCGTAGACGAGCCACGGCACAAGCGCCAGCGACAAGTCCACCGATAACCGCACCCGACCACGGCGTGCTACCCAACCCCGAGACGATCAACAGCCCTGCCCCAAACACGCCGCCCAACAGCGCAACACTGAGTAGCCGGGCAACCAGATGAGCAGGTGTCACCACGGCGGGGAAATCGGCTCGCCGCAACACACGGGCCAGGCAATCATGTTGTCGCGGGGACAACAATCGTCCACAGACCATAGACAGCGCCGATAACCAAGGCCAGCATCGTCGCCATGACCAGGACATATTCTGGACGGCAACCAAACCCGGCGACCGCAGGATAGGCTGCGCCACCGCCCAGACAATCATCGTTGCACCCGCGCCGGCAAACATTACGGCAGACATCACAAGCATAATTAGGCATCACAAATCAATGTTGACAATGCGACGGATCAGCAACATGCCGCCCGTCTCCAGTACGCCCAGCACAGCGAGAACGCCCCACCCCGTCGGCGTGCGCCACATCTCCGTCATGACGTCGGATTCCAGATAGCTCAAGGCCCCAAGCAACACCAACGGCAGCGCGCCGACGATCCACGCCTGCAAGCGCCCCTGAGCCGTCAAGGCACAGAGCTTTGCCTGCCAGTGCATACGCTCGCGCAACGTCTGTGCGATGCCATCGAGCGTCTCGGCCAGATTTCCTCCCGCATGCGAGGCGATGCGCAGCGCGGCCACGAACAAAGCGCCGGCCTCCGAAGGAACACGGGTTTGTAAATGCATCAGCGCCTTATCGAACGACACCCCCAACCGCTGTTCGCGCAACACCAATCCAAACTCCTGCGCCAACGGCGCCTCGCTGTGGTCGACAATCTGGCGCAGCGCCGCCGGAATGCTTGTTCCCGCTCGCAATGCGCAGGCCAATGCCGCCAAGGCGGCTGGAAGTTGTCGTTCGAATCTCGCCAATCGTCGACGACGCCAGTACGCCACCAACAACGGTGGCAATCGCATGGCGATTGTCGCGGCCATTCCTGCCGCGATCAGGCTTGAAGTCAACCCAAACGCCAACCCACCCAGCAGGATCGCGAACGTTATGGCCAACCACCACAACCTGACAGGATCGATGAATAAAAACAGCTCGCTCAATGTGATACCGGCATCATGCGTATAACGCGCGCGATAACGCTGCACGGCCGGCCCGAGCCAAGACGGTATCTGCCATGCGAGCAATGCCGCGCAAGCCGCGGACATACACAACGCCGGCCAGATCATGAACGGCTCCTGGCCATGGCGTACTCAACCCAACTCCCCCGTGAGGGGCAACGAACGTGGACGAGTGCATTCAATATCGTTGTGCGCATCGCGACTCTGCCGTAGCGAATTGACTCACATCGAACTCGACGCCAGCACGACGCCAATCATCCAGGAAGCCCGGTAATAGACCGCATGCCTGGAAGCCGTCAGCGGCTTGATGACGAAACAACTCTTGTAGTTGAATGCGTCCGGTCTCCATACCGGTAATTTCAGCGATCGATATGACCACCCGACGGCCATCCGATAGGCGCGCCTGCTGCACCACGATATCGATGCTGGCGCCGATATGTTCGCGCACCACGCCGACGGGCAGGTCTACCTCCGCCATCAGGACCATGGTTTCCAGGCGACGCAAGGCATCGCGGGGCGAGTTGGCATGTAACGTGGTCAATGAGCCCTCATGCCCGGTATTCATCGCGGTCAACATGTCGAGCGCCTCGGCGCCACGACACTCGCCCACCACGATGCGATCAGGCCGCATGCGCAATGCGTTGCGCACCAAATCGCGGATGCTTACGCGGCCGCGATGCTCTTGATTGGCGGGGCGCGCCTCCAACGAAACGAGATGATCGTGGCTGAGTCGCAGCTCGGCGGCATCCTCAATGGTGACGATTCGCTCGCCCTCTGGAATGGCGTTCGATAACGCATTCAACAAGGTTGTCTTGCCCGAACCCGTGCCGCCCGATACGACGATGTTTTTGCGCGTTCGGACACACAACATCAGAAACTGAGCCATTGCCGCACTCAGTGATCCACCTCGGATCAAGTCCTGCATCTGCGGCCGATGGGTCGGAAATTTTCGTATCGTCAGGCTCGCGCCTTTCAGGGCAACGGGAGGAATCACTGCGTTGACACGCGACCCGTCAGGCAGACGGGCATCCACCATGGGTGAACTTTCGTCAATGCGCCGTCCCAACGGCGTCACGATGCGCTCGATGACCCAACGGACAGATTGCTCGCTACTGAAGGTCGTCGCATGGCGCCACAGACGCCCTTGACGCTCAATGTAGATCTCGTCATAACGATTCACCATGATTTCGCTGATGCCGGGGTCTAGGAGCAGTGACTCTAACGGCCCCAGGCCGAGCGCCTCGTCCAGCACCTCGCGACACAACGCCTCACGACTCATCGATGCCGGAATAGCCGCATCATCCGCGGCCAATTGCACGAGCAAAGTTTGAGCCTCGCGGCGCAGCGACGCGTCGCTCATATCGGTCACGTCGCGACGACGCAGGTTCAATGCCTGCAATAGGTTCTCATGCAAGCGGCTCTTATGCGGCAACGTTGGTAAAGAATCACCAGCCGTCTCGCTCACGGTTATCGACGATGATGCCGCGCGTGTGAAAGCCGGTACCAAGGAACTGCTCGCGTTGCCGATCATCGCGTCGCACGCCCGAAAATCAAGGGCGTATTTACTTGTGCGACGCAATGCTCGCAGTTGATATGGTTCATAACAGTTTCAACCATGCGCGGCCTCCATGCCGACAAAAAGCGTTTGGGGATAGCTGAAGAGTTGCCTGTGTGATGCGGCGCACACACTTGAACGCCATGCGCATCGATCGCAACGACGACCTACGGTTTGCTCGATATGCCGATAACAGATGCCGGTTGCCATTGGGAGCCGGGTCCTCGGTCAGTACTCCAGTCAAGGCGCTCTACCTCGGGTGTCACCGTTCCCAGCACGGGTGCGTCGGGAAAGGCTTCGCGCAACACTTGGCGGCCACGCTGCACGCGATGAGCGAATTCCGGATGGTCCTGGGACACAATTCTCGGCGTGACGAATATGGCCAGTTCTGTTTGCTTGTGCTGGTGGCGACGCGAAGAAAACAATGACCCCAGCACGGGAATATCCTGAAGTATCGGCAAGCCGCTGCGCTCGTCCGTGCGCTCGCGGGACAAGAAGCCGCCCAACACGAGCGTCTGGCCCGATCTCACGTTGAACTCGGTTGCCGCACGACGCGTACGCAACGCTGGCCCCCCGGAAACACTGATTGACGTATCGACCGAGCTGGCTTCGACCTCGATACGCGAACGAATCGCACCGGTGCGATCGATGCGCGGCGTGATATTCAGCGACACGCCGTAGGGCTTGAATGCCGTATTACTATTGCCGCGCGCATCGATGGTGGTGTAAGGCACCTCACCTCCGGCAAGAAAGGACGCGGTTGCGCCGCTACGGGCCAAAAGCTGCGGTTGAGCGAGCATCACGGCCTCGCCACGCTGCGCGAGCGCGGCAATACGAGAGGACAGCAAAGCATTCAAGCCAAAGTACCCTCCTGCCCCCAGACCCGACATCGACAGAGGCGGAGCCTCGATCTGGTCACTCGGCCGCACGCTGGAACCCGGCTGCCAGACAAGGCCAGCCTGCATACCACCGCTTGAAACCGCATCCCACTGCACGCCGAACTCACGCAGATGGGCGCTGGGTAGCTCGACGACCTGAACGTCCAGCAGCACCATTCGATCCCAACCGACTTGTCCCGTGAAATCGAGAATACGTGGATACCGTCGCACCAACGACGATACGCGCTCACGATCATCGTCGGTCAGGTCCTCGCCTTCGATGACAATGTTGTCGCCGATCAACGAACTGCGTACGCTGGGTATATGCTCGAGCAAAGCCTGCACGTCTTGTTGCATCTGCGCCCAACCCGCGGGACGGACCTGAATCTCGTAGCTGGCGCCGACGCCGGTCGGCGTCCAGACATGCACGGACGACACGCCCTCTTGTCGTGCAAACAGTGCGACGTCTCTACCCTCTACCGATACGGCGCTCACGACCTGGCCGTTTCCCACCGCAACACGCGACACGGACGGGTGTTGCACCACTTTGGTCTGGCCGACCTCAAGCACCAATTGCGTGGGCTCAATAGCGGTTGCCGACCATACCGAACGCGACGCCACCACCATCGAGACGACAAGAAGGAGGTTCTTCATTACTGCTCCGAAAAGGGATCGGGCGATTCGGGCCGGCCTGCATCAGAGTCAGGCAATGCGGGAAAAATCTGCGATGGTGATGATTGCGCGTCGACACGGTCGCCGTACAAAATGGGAACGTCAACGCGACTCACAGTCTGAGACTGTGCGAGTCCCATCAGGGCCGCTAGGTCTCCGGGTACGGCGGGCTCGGATATCCGCACATCGTCACGATGGCGCAACATGGTCGTAAGCGAACCGCTATGACGTGCGGCCACCAGTTTGGCGGCGTCCTCCTCAGATGCATCGAGCGTGATGGACGCCAAAGCGCCAGGACGGCCGTCAAGCGCCAACACGCGCACGCTCTGCAATAGCGGCGCGGTCAGATGCTGGCCCTGATGCGCGAATGACACATAAAGGTCTATCAGATCATCCACCTGCAACAATCCCGATACTGCGTTGATCTCATTAGCAGGCAAAGTCACGGCGCGACGACCCGGCGACACTCGTTCGGAAATGGTTGGCTCGGCCTCTATGGCGAGATGGGCGCGCAACACGATATCGCCCTGTTTAAGATCACCGTTGAGCATTGCCCCCAACACCTGCTCCACGGCATCAGGGTCAAACGCGTCACCGGGCACCCAGATCGAAGGGATCTCGCGTACGGCCAAGTCGTCTATCTGAATTCGCGTCCCGGCAGAAAGATCGGTAGCCGCGACCAGACGCATGCGCGTTTCGACTTTGGCCTGGCGCTCGAACTCGCGCTCGCGGGACTGAATATGTTCACGCATCGACCATGCGGCAAGCAAGCCGAAGGTCAACGCCACGACACCGATGCCGATCGTTCGCATGCGCCTGCGCAACATCATGGAGGGAGAGTTCAAGATGATGCTCCGTCGTGTTGTTGCAGCAGGATGCCGCTGCCGCCCTCGACCGGAACGATCGTGACGTGAAGCAAACAGTGCGCACGACGCCAACGATCACCAACGGACGTGACGGCCTCTGCTTGCCACTGCGCCTGCTGCAGCGCCATGCGTAGCACAGCCCAGGCAGACGCCACAGGAACGGCGGACGTCCATATCTGTTGTGTGACATGGCCGTCCTGTTCGTCTTTTTCGAATTGCAGACGCAGGCGCGCGCCCGCCGGCAGCCACCGACGCAACGGCGAGGCGTTACCCTGCAGGCAGCCGACGTTTCCAGACACCCCCGATCCGCGTACGGAACCTGTTTCTTTCAGGATGGAAAGCGTGCCGTAGGTCGCGCGTGGGCCTGCGCTATCCAGGCTCAACACCCAGAATTGATCGGCGACATATCCCGATAGCAGCACCCGTCGACGATAAAGGGCCATATGCGACAAAGCGGGATAGCGTTTGCCCAGCGCACGCGCAGTGTGCGCAACCGGCAACGGGACGTTGAACGCTCGGATTTCGATGGGCGTGCCGAATAGACGCATACAGTCACCCAATGACGTTTGGATACTGCCCGGCGGAAGCATCAACTCGCCGGTGCGGATTGTGTGGTCGGCCTGTGCGATGTTGACGATGAACATCGCCATGACAAACGCGCGCGGGTATCGATGCATTGCGCGCAATGCGTTCTGGTGAGTGATCATGCTGGACATCGCATCAATGTGCCGCCAAGCCGGCAAGACCGGCACTGGGCGCTGATGCAGGCCCCAGATCGCCCCACACACTCAGCCAGTCCGTAGACGCCGCCGAGCGCATCCATGACGTATCTACCCCTTGCATACGGCGCGTCACGGCATCCGTGATAGACGCGGACCGTTGTGCCGCGCTGGACCAACCAATCGGGGATCTGTCCATGCGTCGAACGACTGTCGCGTGGTCGACACCATGTCCAGTGCCAGCCGCGATGACGGTATCTCGACGGACGCTCAACATTGACGCGGGGACATTCGCTGATGCAACGGCCGGCATCGACACGGGATATACGGTGGCTTGGGCTCGGCGCAACCTGGCATCGATGGGTAGCCAGTCCCGCGCCAGAATACCGGCCCGAACATTGCCGATCTGAATGTCGCCGGTCTCGCGTGCGGGATCTTTATGACTATTCCCCGTATCGTAATCGGTGTCGAGACCATGGACGGCCTGTGGGCCATGATCCTGGCGATGCGCATCGCCACGACTGTATCCGGCGCGCTGATATTCACCATCCATAGGGATGAACTCGACATGGGTCCGCGATCGGGAGTCACCCGCAATGGCGGTATGCCGTTCAGCGTCGGCGAATACGGCGAGGCGGCTCCACTGTGCGGCTTGCATTGCACGCAACGCGATAGCCCCGATCATTACCATGCCGTGCATCAACGCCGCTAAAAGCAGCAAAGCAATGAGTGCTTCGACTAGCGCCTGCCCCCGACACATGAGAGGTTGCGAACGCGCGATCACTGTCGCATCCTCGATGAATCGCCGGGCTGAATCGAAGTCAGCCGTGCCTGCCAATAGGGATGAAACAGCGTCGCGAACACGGGATTGCCATCCTGTTGCGACGGTGGCGCAAAGTACGCCTCGGCTGCACTGCTGACAGACACGATCCCGCCCGCCGCCAACCCGCGCGAGATCGCGTGACGCAATCGAATGGCGAAACGCAACGGATGACGAGCGACTTTGTCATTCAGGTCGTAATGGTCCGGCAACCCATTGCCGAACCATTGCTGTCCGCCAAGCGACGCATAAGCGGTTGCCAGAGGATTGCGGCGACCCGAGAATAAATCCCATGTGGTGTGCTCGTGCACCCAACGCCAAAAGTCTTGCTGAGCAAACCGAAGAGGTGGATTGGGAGTGCCAGCATCCGAATTCGACTCATAGCTGTTTCTCCCCCACCCCATCGGGTATTCGCGATGGTGGCAGCCGATCCAACGATTGGAACGCAACGCATGAAACGACAACGTGTCATGCGCAGACCAATAGCCATTTTCCGTCAACCGGGTCGTGCCACGACGACGCAGCTCGTGACGCTTGGATGGGCATTGATCGTTGACGATCCAGGCGTTGCGGCGGGTGTGGTTGCGATCCCGCAGAAAATCGTATCGCTGTACCGCTTGTTCGACCATACGACGCAATGGCCCTGTTCGATGTCCCGATTGGAGCTGGAGAAAATCCGGCGCTCCATCCGTCAACAACGCCATTTGCAATGGTCCACGAGTCGGCGTGGCGGCATCCATGTCCCCGGCGTACTCAGGGTAGTTGGCGCGTAATACGCGCCACATCATTTGATGGCGCGTATCCGTCAAGCTCGTCGCAACAGAAAGCGAGGCTTGCTGCAAAACCTGATGGACGATCTCGTCGTGTTCCTGAAACACATCGGCCAAGACGGGCATGAGATCGTCCGTCATACGAGCCTGCGCATACGCTTTACCCGCGGCGGCGTCAAAGAGCCGCTGAATCAATGAGGATGGCGGGTTGCGCGAGGTGCTCTGCTGTGCCTGGGCTTGCCCATACTGAGCCCACGAAGACAGGGTGACGAGATGCGCCATCGCAACCTGATGCGCGACTTGTGCGCGGTTGATGTAGGCCAGCAGATTCAGGCTGCGCGCCTGCGCCAGCGCGCCGCTATATGCCACGGCATCCGCAGTGTGAGTCAACCGCACACGCATGCCCGCCGTTGTGCTCACGGTGTATAGCGCGACCGCCGCGATGCTGCCCACGGCCACCAGCAGCAGCGCCAGCACCAACGCCTGGCCACGCTGTTCGCCCGGCATCGCAATGCGTCGGTGCGGCGTTATCCGCGCGCTCATTTGGCATTGCCGGTGAACGACTTCAGCGTGCGCGCCTTGGTCTGGGTCGTGGACTTGCCCGCGGCGGATTGCGCCGCGCGCGTTTCCGCCGTGCCGTCCTCGCCCGCGATCTCGCGCGCCATCGCCGCGGTTTGCGAACGAACGACCTGCCCGAGCAACTGATACACCGCGATGGCCGCCACCGCGATCAGCGCCACCACAATCACGTACTCGGTCATACCTTGTCCGCGCTGGCGGGAAATACACCGGGTCATGCTCAGCCCCTCGTCAATCAACAGAGGCTCTAGTGTGAAACTGCGCGGAAATTCCGGCTATTCGTAGATACCGAGGTGGATGAAATGATCACACCTGCGGACACAGCGCGACATGTTGGCGCTAAAAAGTATCCACCCAAGCGCCCTCGAGGTACGCATAATGCAGCGCTGTTGTGAAGCCGAGCGTCGCCGCAATCATCGCGACACCGCACGACGTGAACAGAATATTTCGGACTTTTATTCCGGGCCGACAAGCACGCCATCCTGTCGTCGCTGGCACAGGACGTCCAGAAACGACAACGGCCCCAACAGGGGCCGTTGCCGAGAAAGCCGGATGATTTACTTTTCCGCAGCCGTACTAATGGCTTGTCCGGCGGCCGACATGTCTTTACCCATGCCCGCCACAGTATTGCAGCCTTGCAACACGACGCCAAATACGATGAGCGCCGTCAGCATGACTTGTCCGCGCATGATGAAACTCCAGAATGAATGATTATCCTAAGCGTGCCCACGACCGAATGGCCTCTACAAGAAGCCGATCGGTCATCCGCGACAGGAGGCGACAATAAACCGACGATCAGGCAATGCGCACGCGCAGCTCGCCCAGGCCTTCGACGCCGCCGACGAGCTCATCGCCCTGCACCACAGCGCCCACGCCTTCGGGGGTTCCGGTGAAAATCAGGTCGCCCGCTTTCAGCTCGAACAAACCCGACAGGTACGCAATGCTCTCGGGAATGTTCCAGATCATTTGCGAGATGTCGCTGGACTGCTTGCGCTGGCCGTTGACGTCCAGCCAGATGGCGCCCTTGTCGAGCGTGCCCACGGCACTGCGCGGATGAACCGGCCCGATCGGCGCGGACAGGTCATAGGCCTTTCCGACTTCCCAGGGGCGGCCTTGTTTCTTGGCCTCGCCTTGCAAGTCACGACGGGTCATGTCGAGACCCAATGCGTAACCCCATACACATTCGCCGGCCTGCTCAACGGGAATATCCTTGCCGCCTTTGCCTAGCACGACTACCAACTCCATTTCGTAGTGCAGATTGCTGGTCTTGGGCGGGTAAGGCGTCGCCCCGGTCGCGCCGTCGGCGATCGGCAAAATGGCATCGTTGGGTTTGCTGAAGAAGAACGGGTCTTCGCGGCCGGTGAAGCCCATTTCTTTGGCATGCTCGGCGTAATTGCGCCCCACACAGTAGATCCGGCGTACCGGGACCAACGCGCTGCTGCCGGCAACAGGCACTGCAACGGGCGGCGACGGAGGGAATACGTAATCCATGTTCTCTTGACCTTGTTGAATGCGTACCGGCATCACCGGTAAAAAACGGAAAACCAATGCGCGAGTTTATCGCTTTTTTAACGTAGGGTTACCAAGACCGCGAGCTATTGAGCACTCACCAAAAACATCGGGCCGCGATGCGCAGTATGCATCGCGGCCCGACACGGGCATCCGTTCAATCAAACGTCAGTCCTTGGTGTAGCGTTCCGCGCTGCGCACGATTTCTTCGCGAGCGGCGTCTACGCCCTTCCAGCCCTTGACCTTGACCCACTTGCCTTTTTCCAGGTCTTTGTAGTGTTCAAAGAAATGCTGGATACGGTTGATGTCCTCGACGGGCAGGTCTTCGTACGACTTGAGGTGGCGATAGGGAGGATAGAGTTTGTCGACCGGCACAGCCAACAGTTTGGCGTCACCACCGCTCTCGTCGTCCATTTCCAGCACGCCCAGGGCGCGGCAACGCACCACAGCGCCGACCTGAATGGGGAACGGGGTCAACACCAGCACGTCGGCAGGGTCACCATCCTCGGACAAGGTCTGGGGGATGTAGCCGTAGTTGCACGGATAGTGCATGGCGGTCAGCATGAAACGGTCCACAAACACGGCGCCGCTGTCTTTTTCGACCTCGTATTTAACCGGGTCGGCGTTCATGGGGATTTCGATGATGACGTTGAAGTCTTCCGGCAGATTATTGCCAGCCGGGACGCGATCGAGGCTCATGGTTCAACCTTGTTTATCTGAAAGTAGAGAAGATTTGCCGTCATCCCGCTTGTCCGGCGCGCCCTCGGGGGAGCGCGTGGACGACGGATTGCCGTAAGCAGGTTGCGGCACATCGTCGGTAGGCACCGGGATCGGCGCGCTGTCGAAGTAGTCTTCGATGTCGATGTTCGAACGTGTGGGTGCGTTGGCCGGGGGGTCCGGTTCCAGCGCGGTCGAGGCCTCGCGCTCCAGAGCGCGGGCATCGGGGTCGAGAACGTAGTCTGCCGGCGCCGACAGCGGGACGCTTTCAAGCCCGGAGCCGCTCGGCGATGCAGCCACAGGGACCTCCGGCGGATAAGCCGAATACTCGCCCTCCGCGTCCAGATGTTGGGGATCAGAGTCCGTATCGGCAGCGGGCAGCGCCGAATCGTTTGCCAACACGGGCAACGCCATGGTCGCCACTGTCGCCAGGCGCCAATGGCTCACCGCGTCCGACGAGCGATCCAGACGATCGTACAGGCTGCCCAGCAACGCGTGCGTGCGTGCATCGTTGCGCAGGCTCAAACTACGCTGCAAATAGCGTTCGGCTTGTCCCCACAGTTGGCCATTCAGGCACAACATTCCCAACGCGCTCAATAGATCGGCATTGGTTGGACGTTTTTGCAGCCATTTTTCAGCCTTGGCAAGACGACGAGGCACCTGCTCGGCATCGCAGCGCGCATAGGCATCGACCAAGGACGACGTGAAATGCAGCGGCACGGCAGCCTCGAGAATGCGAGCCGCCTCGGCGGGTTCGCCGGCGGCCTCGAATGCAGTCGCGCCAGCCAAAGCGATTTCCGGTAAAACGCGCTCCTCGTTCTTGAGGTCCTTCCAGACCTGACGCCAGGCCTCGGTGCCTGAGGCCGTGGCCGCGCGCAAACGCGCCGCGCCGGATCGATCGATGAGGTTCTCGGCTTCGGCCTTGGACAGCGCATTACGGCGCATCAAACCGCGGGCCAGGGTAAAGACGCGATCGTGATGATCGAGCGCCGCCTCGGCACGCAACAACAGACGCATCGTATGCAGGTGACGGGCCCCGCCGTCCTGCAACGGCGTCAACACCGCCAGGGCGTCTCGCGCGCGCCCCTGATCCAGCAATTGATCCGCCGCCACGGTGGCGATGGCTTCTTGCAGG
>Ga0182745_1001322_pt1 | contig 24097 bp, 20 predicted proteins | sample eDN3rd30CKraftBY_FD_128523 | JGI IMG/M metagenome (GOLD analysis project Ga0182745, IMG submission 128523) | Enriched backyard soil microbial communities from Emeryville, California, USA - eDNA 3rd pass 30_C Kraft BY (version 2) (version 2) | ecosystem: Environmental > Terrestrial > Soil >... | reverse complement strand
GGCTGCGTTTCCAATTCGGCGAACAGCATTGTCCGCATGTCCTGCGGCTCGGCGCTCGGCAGCGGCAGCAGGCCATGCGTCCCGGCGCGCGTCGCGGTCTGGGTCGAGCCGATCTTGACCGCGATCGGACGCCGCGAAATCGCCGGGCCGAGTCCCAGGAAATGCCCGCGTTCGAGGTCGCGGATCGCCTCGGCCTGGCGCCGTTCCATGCCGAGCAGATCGGCGGCGCGCGCCATGTCGATGTCGAGGAAGGTGCGGCCCATCAGGAAATTGCTCGCCTCGGCCGCGACATTCTTGGCGAGCTTGGCGAGGCGCTGGGTCGCGATCGCCCCCGCGAGCCCGCGCTTGCGCCCGCGGCACATCAGGTTGGTCATCGCGGCGAGGCTGGCGCGGCGCACCGCGTCGGAGACGTCGCCCGACGCGCTCGGCGCGAACATCTGCGCCTCGTCGACGACGACCAGCGCGGGAAACCAGTGCTCGCGCGGCGCGTCGAACAGGGCGTTCAGAAAGGCGGCGGCGCAGCCCATCTGCGCCTCGATATCGAGTGCGTCGAGGCTGAGGATGATCGAGGCGCGATGCTCGCGGATGCGCGCGCCCATCGTCGCGATCTCGCGCTCGTTATAGTCGCCGGCGTTGATCACGACATGGCTGTAGGCGTCGGCGAGGGTCACGAAATCGCCCTCGGGATCGATCACGACCTGCTGGACGAGTCCCGCGCTTTCCTCGAGCAGCCGGCGCAGCAGGTGCGACTTGCCCGATCCCGAATTGCCCTGGACGAGCAGGCGCGTCGCGAGCAGTTCCTGCACGTTGACGTGCACGGGCCGGCCGGCGGCGTCGGTTCCGATTTCGATGCTGTTGTTCACGCCGCCGCCCTACCGGGGCGCCCGCGGCTTGACAACCGGACGGCGGCGGCCTTTCCCGTCATTCGCGCAGAGTCGAAAACGGCGCGGAGCGCCAACACGGGAACCCCGCTGTCTTCTTTCTCTTCTTCTTCGTGGCTTTGTGTCTTTGTGCGAGATATTTTTGGTTCGCACAAAGACACAAAGCCACGAAGAAGAAGGGGATTCCCGCTTTCGCGGGAATGATGAAGAAGGAATAGGGCGATCGGGATTGGCCATCGGCCTCGCGCAAGGCCGATAGACCCCACCTGCCACTCCTGAAGGGGAGGGGCTTAGAGATAAAGAGGCGGACGATGGATTTCGACGACCAGCTGCGGCGCTATTTCGGGACCGCCGACCTTGCCGCGGTCCATCCCGAGGCGCTGGCGGCGGGGACCGAGCGGATGCGCGTCGACCTGGGGCTGGAGACGAATCGCGGCCGCCGCTTTGCGCTGTGGTCGCTGCTCTATATGCTGGGTTCGGCGCCCGACCTCGATGTCTCGTTCAAGGATGCGGTCGAGCGCGATGCGGCGCGCGACTTCATGGATTTGATCGACCGGAGCGGGGAGGGGTGAGGGGGACGTTCAATGCATCAAGACCCTGATTTATCACCGTCATTGCGAGCGAAGCGAAGCAATCCAGGGCGGTTCACGCTACTCTGGATTGCTTCGCTTCGCTCGCAATGACAGGGCTGAGGGCATCGCGTCCTGCATCGCACGGTATCGGGCGATCGATTTTTCCATATGGCGGCGCGCGGCGCGGCGGGCGGCGGCGGGGTCGCCGGCCTCGATCGCGGCATAGATGGCGCGGTGGTCGCGGTTGATCGTGCGCGCATAATGCTGGTGGCTCGGCTTGTCGCTGCCCTGCAGATAGAGCCGCCGCGAGGGAACCATCCGCACCCCGAGGAACTGGGTGAAGCGAAGGAAATAGGCATTGCCCGTCGCCGCGGCGATCGCGGCGTGGAAGCCCGCGTCGGCGCTCACCGAGGCGTCGACGTCGGCGCTGTCCTCCATCGCATCGAGCGCGCGCCGGATCGCGGCGAGGTCTGCGTCGGTGCGCCGCCGCGCCGCGAGGTCGGCCATTTCGGCCTCGAACCCCATACGCATTTCGAGCAGTTTCAGCACATCCTCGATCTCGCCGACCTCGTCGGCGGCGATCTGGAAGGCGCGATATTGGGCGCCTTCGGGGACATAGGCGCCCGACCCGCGCCGCGATTCGAGCAGCCCGCGCGCGGCGAGGCGCGAATAGGCCTCGCGCACGACGGTGCGGCTGACGCCGAACGCCTCCGTGATCGCCTTTTCGGTCGGAAAACGCGCACCCGGCGGCATTTCCCCCGATTCGATCTGTTCCTCGAATCGCTGGACCAGATCATCGGCCAGCGACGCCGCCTTCGTTGCCATGGCCGGAACCGTTATCATCGGCCTTTGGCGCTGGCTAGGGCCGGAAATCCGGCCGCTCGGCATCGACATAGCTGTTCCAGTCGGCCTGGCCCGCGAAGTCGCCGCCCTTGTCCCATGCGGCGCCGCTGTAATAGACGAAGGGCTTGCCCGGCATGACGCGGACGAGGATCAGATAATTGTCGGCATCCTCGGCAAAGCCCGCGAAGGCCGCGGGGTCGACGATGACCGCCGCGGCCATCCGCCCCTTGTCGCCGTCGGCGGGTCCCCACCAGCTCATCCGTGCCGCCTTTGCATCCTTGCGGATTTCGCCCAGCGCGCCGCCATCGATCGGCCGTTTCGATATCCCGATTCCGATCACCAGCTGGTCGGCGCTGCTCGACGCGATGGTCGAGGTCAGGCGGGTGAAATTCGTGCCCGCTGGGAGGGTGAAGCGCCGCGTCTCACGCACCGTTCGCACCGTGTCGACCGGCCAGGGGTCGTAGTCGACGGTGAAGTCGGCGGCGTCGGGGCCGGCGCTCAGGATATGCGGCCGGACATAGTTGCGCGAGGTCCACAGCTTGTTGTCGTACCAGACGCCGAGACCGCCGACGCCGCGGCCCGTGCCGACATTGTAGAAGTCGAGCCCCTCGCCATGGTCGGCGTGCTGGTCGCCGGTGCGCAGCTGGCGGTCCATATAGGGCCAGCGCACGCGCTTGCCCCAGGCGTCGATCCCCGACGAGGAAGGCGGTTCGGCGGCTTCGAGCGCGCGGCCGTAGATGCGGTAGGCGATCCGGTCGTTTTCCCAGAGGAGGTCGTCGTAGCGATAATCGGCGATCAGCGCCGCGGCATGCTGTTGCCGCTCTCCGGCCGTGGCCGGGCGCATCGGCTGATGCTCGCTGGCCGCGGCCGCGGTGGCTAGCAGGACGGCGGTGAGAAGCAGCGCGCGCATCACCAGTTCCACATCGTCCCGTCCTCCAGCCGGTTCACCGGCAGATAGGCACGGGAATAGGGGTGGGTTTCGGCGAGCGCCTCGTCGATATCGACGCCGAGCCCCGGCGCGTCGCCGGGGTGGAGCATGCCGTCCGCGAAGCGATAGGCGTGCGGGAAGACCGCGTCGGTCTCCGCGGTGTGGCGCATATATTCCTGGATGCCGAAATTGGGGATGGAAAGACCAAGGTGAAGCGCCGCCGCCATCGTCACCGGCGACAGGTCGGTCGCGCCGTGGCAGCCGGTGCGGACCTGGTGGAGATCGGCGAGCGCCGCGATCGCGCGCATATGGGTGATGCCGCCGGCGTGGAGCACCGTCGCGCGGATATAGTCGATCAGCCGGTTTTCGATCAGCGCCTTGCAGTCCCAGATCGACGAGAATATCTCGCCCACCGCGAGCGGGGTGGTGGTGTGCTGGCGGATCAGCCGGAACGCCTCCTGATCCTCGGCCGGGGTCGCATCTTCGATCCAGAAGGGGCGCCAGGGCTCGAGATCGCGGCCGAGCCGGCCCGCTTCGATCGGGGTCAGCCGGTGATGAATGTCGTGGAGCAGGTGGACGTCCCACCCCAGCGCCTCGCGCGCCGCCGCGAACAGTTCGGGGACGACGCGCATATATTTTTCGGTCGACCAGATATTCTCGGTCGGCAGGTCGGCGTCGGCGGGCTCGTAGAAATAGCGGTCGCCGCTGACGCCATAGGTCGAGGGCAGGCCGGGTACGCCGCATTGCAGGCGGATCGCCTTATAACCCTGGCGCCGATAGTCGAGCGCCGCCTCGATCGTGTCGGCGACGGTCGCGCCATTGGCATGGCCGTAGACCATGCAGCCTTCGCGCGCCGCGCCGCCGAGCAGCTGATAGACGGGCAGCCCCGCGAGCTTGCCCTTGATGTCCCACAGCGCCATGTCGACCGCGGCGATCGCGGTCATCGTGACCGGCCCGCGACGCCAATAGGCGCCGCGATAGAGGAATTCCCAGATGTCGCCGATGCGGTGCGCGTCGCGCCCGATCAGGCACGGCACGACATGGTCCGAGAGGTAGCTGGCGACCGCGAGCTCGCGCCCGTTGAGCGTCGCGTCGCCGACGCCGGTCGTGCCGTCGTCGCATTCGACCTTCAACGTCACGAAATTGCGCCCGGGGCAGGTGGTGATCACCCGGGCTGACACGATTTTCGGCATTCGATCCTCTCAGCCTCTTCCGGCTAGTTGTGTGACAACAATATTGACATGTTCGTGCGAAAAGGAAAGAAATTGTTACCGGTGTCAAGGGCGAAAGTCCGGCCGTTTGAGAGAAGGGAGGCGGCCGGGCCGGAACCCGGCCGCGGGCTGCCCTTCCGCGATCGAGGGAGATCATATGTCGCTGAGCCTGCTTGTGCCCTTCGTCCTCGCCGCCGCGCCGGCAGAGGCCGCGCCCGCGATGCCGCGCGCGTCCGAAATCCTAGCCGAGACGCGCCGCGTCGCCGATTGGCAGCTCGCCAACCGGACCAACTGGGCGGCGATGCCGCTGGCGCGCAAGAGCGTGCGCAATCCGCGCGACTGGCAACAGGCGACCTTCTGGGTCGCCCTGAGCGAACTCGCGAGCCGCGACCGCCGCTACGCCGAGCCGCTGTTCGCGCTGGGTCGCGAGGTCGAATGGAAACTCGGCGACAAGCCCTTTCATGCCGACGACCAGCTGATCGCGCAGGCGTGGATCTGGGCGGCGCGGCACGGGGCGGGGGAGGCGGCGATCGCCCCCGCGCGCGCCTATTTCGACCATGTGCTCGCGAACCGGCCCACGGTGAGCCTCGAATTCCTGCCGCACGCGCCGGGGAAGGGAACGTCGGATTGCACCGACCGCTGGTGCTGGTGCGACGCGCTGTTCATGGCGCCGCCGACGCTGCTGCGGCTCGCGCAGGCGACCGGCGACGCGCGCTACGCCGATTTCGCGCATGAAGAGTTCAAGGCGACGACCGACTATCTGTTCGACCCCGCCGAACATCTTTATTTCCGCGACAGCCGCTTTTTCGAGATGCGCGACGACCAGGGGCGCAAGCTGTTCTGGAGCCGCGGCAACGGCTGGGTGATCGCCGGGATCGCGCGCATGCTGCAGGCGATGGCGCCGGGCGATCCGCAGCGGCCGCGGTACGAGGCGCTGTTCAAGGAGATGGCGGCGCGGCTCGTCACGCTGCAAAAGCCCGACGGCTATTGGTCGGCCTCGCTGCTCGATACCGATCCGGGCACGAAGACCGAAACCAGCGGCACCGCTTTTTTCACCTATGCCTTCGCCTGGGGAGTCGACGCGGGATTGCTCGACCGCGCGACCTATCGGCCGGCGGCGATTCGGGGCTGGCGGGCGCTTGTCCAGGCGGTGCAGCCCAGCGGGATGCTCGGCTGGGTCCAGCAGGTCGGCGACCGTCCCGACAGCGTGTCGGCGAGCGAGACGCAATTCTATGGCAGCGGCGCCTTCCTGCTCGCGGGGACCGCGATGTACGACCTCGCGCGGAAGGATGGTAAGCCCTCGAAATAGGCGGTTATGCGCGCGTTTCGTCAGCGTCGGCGGCCCTTTTTCCTCTCCCGGTTGACACCGTCAAAAAAGATGTAATACAACTGTAGTTGTCATACATCTAAAACTGACACCGGTATCAATCGGCGATCAGACCCTCCGCGAGAGGGGTCAACAGGGAGAGCGACATGACATCACGACCGGTCCAGGCAGCCCGCGCGACGCTTTTGGCATCCACCATGCTGGCGGTGGCCGCCCCGGCCTTCGCGCAGGACGCATCGCCGGCGGCAAGCGAAGCAATCGCGGCGGCGCCCGCGCCCGGCGAGGAGATCATCGTCTCGGGTGTGCGCGCGACCCAGCGCAGTTCGATCGATTTCAAGCGCAACGCCGACGTCGTCGTCGACGGGCTCGTCAGCGACGAGATCGGCGCGACCCCAGACAATTCGGTGGGCGACACGCTCGAACGCATCGTCGGCGTCTCGGCCGACCGCTTCAAGGGCAACGCCAACGAGCTGTCGGTGCGCGGGCTGGGGCCGACATTGAGCTTCTCGACCTTCAACGGCCGCGAGGTGTCGACCGCGGGCCCCGACCGCTCGGTCGCCTTCCAGCAATTCCCCTCGGAGCTGATGAACGGCGTCCTCGTCTACAAGACGCAGCGCGCCGACTTCCTCGAAGGCGGGGTCGGCGGGGTGATCGAGCTCCGGTCAATGCGGCCGCTCGACTATGGCAAGCGGCGCATCCAGTTCGAGGTGCGCGGCGATTTCCAGCCGCAGGACGACGACGTCTATCAGCACGACGGGCTCGGCTATCGCGCCAATTTCTCCTACACCGACCAGTATGAGACCGGGCTCGGCGATATCGGCGTGTCGATCGGCTACCAGCGGCAGGACACGACCGCGCCCGAAGATTATTACAACGGCAATTCGACCTTCCAGCTCTGCAACACCTCCGCCAACGATCCGTGGCAGCTCACCGGCAATTCGGCGACGCAGGCGGCCGCGGGCGCCAACGTCAACTGCACCTTCGCCGAGGGGCCGCGCACCGCGAACGGGGTGACGGTGGGCGAGACGATCGGCGACTATTATTTCCCGACCTCGTCGCGCAGCTTTCGCACGCAAAGGACGTCGGAGATCCGCGACGGGCTGATCGCGGCGATCCAGTGGCGGCCGTCGCCGACGCTCGAAATCGCGCTCGATGGCCAATATTCGAAACGCCGCAGCCTCGAGGACCGCAACGTGCTCGGCATCGCCGAGGGGCTGCGCGGAATCGAGCCGCTGGTTATCGGCAACGGCAGCAACGGCTATTCGCCCGGCGCGCTGATCAGCTATCGCGGCAATTCGAACATCGAGAACCAGCTCGAAACGCGCCAGCGCAACGAGACCTACAAGGGCGGCGGGGTCAACATCGTCTGGACCCCCGACCGCTGGACGGTCTCGCTCGACGGGTCCTATTCGGACAGCCATCGCACCGAGACGCAGAAGGCGACGCGGATGCGGTCGAACCGGCGCGTCGGCTATACGCTGACCTATCTGGACGACGATGTCGTGCCGAACGTCGAGTTCGACGATTTCGACATCACCGACCACGACCTGTTCCTGACCACCGCGGCCAATTCGGTCTATGCGCGCAACCGCTTCGTGACCGACCGCCAGGACACGATCTGGGCGGCGAAGCTCGACGCCGAGCGCGAACTCGACGGCTTCATCACCTCGATCAAGGTCGGGGGGCGCTATTCGGATCACCAGCGCACCAACGACAATGCCCGCAACAGCGACCGCAACACGCTGATCCCGGTCGACGGCCTGACCCCGGCCGAACTGATCGCGCAGGCGAACGCGCAGTGCCGCGCGCCGTTCACGACGACCTCCTACATGCAGGGGATGGGGACCAACGTCACGCGCTGGGCGACCTTCGACAACGACTGCCTGTTCCGCACCTTCACCGGCAGCGACGACGCGCTGCCCTATCCGACCGACGGGCGCGACCCGAGCGACATCGACGTCACCGAGCGCATCTACGCCGCCTATGCGATGGCGAATTTCGCCTCCGACGCGGGGAGCATCCCGTTCAGCGGCAATGTCGGGCTGCGCTGGGTCAAGACCGACATCACCTCGATCGGCTATCGCCAGGCCTATATCCTGACGGTCGATACCGCGGGCGACACCTATACCGTCGACGTCGATCCGAATGGCGAGCTGGTCCGGAACAGCGCGAAGGGCAGCTATAATTACTTCCTGCCGAGCGCGAACGTCTCGTTCGACCTGTCGCAGCAACTGAAGCTGCGCGTCGCCGCCTATCGCGCGATCGCGCGGTCGGGGATCGAGAGCTTCGGCGCAGGGATCGACCTCAATCCGTCCGAGGGCACCGGGCTCGACAACATCATCTTCGACGCGACGACGGGCAATCCGAACCTCAAGCCACTGCGCGCGTGGAACCTCGACGCGAGCCTCGAACTCTATGCGTCGAAGGACACGCTCGTCTCGCTCGCGGGCTATTATAAATGGGCGAAGGGCACGGTGATCCGCGCCGAGCAGCCGATTCCGACCGACGTCACCATCACGACGATCCGCGACGGCGGCGCGCCGGTGACCGAGACCGTCACCATCTCGCCCACCGCTCCGGCGAACGACAGCGAGACGCGCCATCTCTATGGCGTCGAGGCGACCTTCAGCCACGCCTTCACCTGGCTGCCCGACCCGCTCGACGGCTTCGGCATCCAGGGATCGGTCAACCGCGCCTTCGCCAATTTCGAATATCCCGACACCTCGCCGATCGCCGATTACGTCGATCCGGCGAACCTGATCGGCCTGTCGAAATGGACAGCGAGCGGGTCGGTCTGGTTCGAGAAATGGGGGCTCTCGCTGCGCGCGAACCTCCGCTACCGCTCGGGCTATTACAAGCCGAACAGCGGCACGAACCGCGAGATCCGGTCGGCGACCTATCTCAACCTGTCGGCGCAATATGATCTGACCAAGAATGTGCAGCTGAAGCTGCAGGCGCTCAACGTCACCGGCACCAACGACGTCATGATCAAGGGCGGATACGACAGCATCGCCGAAGTTTCGCACAGCGGCCCGCAATATTTCTTCGGATTCCGGGTCCGCCTGTGAGGCGAAAAGGAAAAGCCCTCCACCCATGGGCTCTGACTGCCGCCGCCGTATGTCTTCCGACTGCGGCGGCGGCTCTTTCCCCGCCGCCAACTCCACCCCCCGCCTGCCAGGCGAGCGACGGCTATGCCGGGGCGTTCGGCGGGCGGCGCATCTTCGCGCTGCGCCCCGACGAACTCGCCGCGACCAAGGCGTCCTTCGCGGCCGATCCGTCGGCGCCGGCCTATCGCGACCTGATCGCCGAGGCCGACCGCGCGCTCGCGCGCCGGCCCGGATCGGTGATGGACAAGCGGACGATCCCGCTGTCGGGGGACCGCCACGATTATCTGAGCCTTGCGCCCTATTGGTGGCCCGACCCCGCCGACCCCGAGGCGCCCTATGTCCGCCGCGACGGCCAGGTGAATCCCGCGCGCGCGACCGACCGCTTCGACCGCACCGCGCTGGGCCGGATGGCGCGCGACGCCGAAACGCTCGCGCTCGCCTATTATTACAGCGACGAGCCGCGCTATGCCGGGGGTGCGGCGCGGGTGATCCGCGCCTGGTTCCTCGATCCGGCGACGGCGATGAACCCCCATATGGCCTATGCGCAGGCGGTGCCGGGGCGGTCGAACGGCAGAGCGGAAGGCGTGCTGGAGACGAGCGGCTTCATCGGCGTGATCGACGCGGCCGGGCTGATCGCGCCGTCGGGCGCGCTGTCGCCTGCCGAGAGCGCGGCGCTCGAGCGCTGGTTTTCGCGCTATATCGACTGGATGACGACGAGCGCCAACGGCCGCGCCGAGCGCAAGGCGGGCAACAACCACGGCCTCTGGTACGACGCGCAGCTCGCACGCTTCGCGCTGTTCGCGCGCCGGCCCGAGGTGGCGCGCGCGGTGGTCGCCGATTTTCCGAAGGCGCGGATCGCGCGGCAGTTCGACCCGTCGGGCGCGCTGCCGCATGAGCTGACGCGCACGCGCAGTTTTCATTATTCGCTCTACGCGCTGCAGGCGGCCTATACGCTCGCCGACAGCGCGGCGTGCCTCGGGGTCGATCTTTACGGCTATCGCGATGACAAAGGCCGCTCGCTGCGCCGCGCGACCGACTATGTCGCGGCCTATCGCGGCCGCGCCGCCGACTGGCCGCACAAGGAGCTGCGCTGGCCCGCCGCGATGCTCGACGAGCTGCTGGCCCGTGCGCGCCGGGCGTGGGGCGCCGATGCCTTTCCGGCCGCCCCGGTGGCGGAGGAGCGATGATCGCGCGCCGTGCCCTGCTCGCCGCGGCGCTGCTTGCGGGACCGGCGGCGGCTTTGGCGCGCGGTGCTGAAGCGCCGCTCGACATCGGCGCGATTGAGCGGCGGCGGGTGCTGCCGCATGCCGTCGCGCTGCTGAGCGAGGCGCCGCGCACCATAGCGGCGATTCCGGCGCCGCGCAGTCCGGCGGGCCCGCAGGACTATTATTCGGAAGGCGATTACTGGTGGCCCGACCCCGCGCATCCGGGCGGTCCCTATGTTCGCCGCGACGGCCGGTCGAACCCCGACAAGTTCGACGGTCACCGCGACGCGCTGATCGCCTTCGGGCGGACGGTGCCGACGCTCGCGGCGGCGTGGGCGCTGTCGGGTGAGGCGCGCTTCGCCGAGGCGGCGGCGCGCCATATGGATGCGTGGTTCGTCGATCCGGCGACGCGGATGAACCCGAACCTCGACCATGCGCAGGCGATCATCGGGGTGAATGGCGGGCGCGCGATCGGGGTGATCGACACGCTGCAGATCGTCGAGGTCGCGCGCGCCGCGACCTTGTTCGCGACGCGCGTCGCGCCGGGCTATGCGCGCATCCGCGCGGGGGTCGAGGACTGGTTCGCGCGCTATCTGGACTGGCTCACCACCTCGCCCTTCGGGGTCGAAGAGCGCGATCAGGAGAATAATCACGGCAGCTGCTGGCTGCTCCAGGCGGCGGCGTTCGCGGCGCTGGTCGGACGCGGCGATGTGCTGGCCGAGGCGCGCGACCGGCTGCGGACGGTGCTGATCCCGACCCAGATCGCGCCCGACGGCCGCCAGCCGCTCGAACTCGCGCGGACCAAGCCCTATGCCTATTCGCTGTTCAATCTCGACGTGCTGGCGACGACGGCATGGCTGCTCGCGGGCGAGAGCGGCGAACTGATCGCGCGGGGGACTGCCGACGGGCGCTCGATCGCCGGCGCGATCGCCTTCATGGCGCCGTTCATCGTCGACAAGGCGCGCTGGCCCTATCCGCCCGACGTTGAATATTTCGAGGGTTTTCCGGTGCGCCAGCCGAGCCTGTTCTTCGGCGGGCTCGCAGCGGGCAGGGACGACTGGCTCGACCTCTGGCGGCGGCTCGACCCCGACCCGGTGATCGGCGAGGTGGTGCGCAATTTTCCGGTTCGGCAGCCTTTGCTGTGGCTTGCCGAGGATCGGGATTACATATTGAATTAAAGGTATAATTTTCCAATCGGGTTCGGCGGCTCGTGCCCGCATAGTTGTCATACAATTTTTTCTTGACAGCGCGGCGGTGCAGGCAGATCATTCATGACACCGGTTACCAAAGCCGGACAATGACAGACAACGACAAGGGCGTCGACGAATGTCGCGGCGCCGAACGTGGGGAGGATGAGATGGCTATTCGCGGAAGAGATGCGGCCGGCATCGTGGCGCGGCTGGCGGGCGGGGTTTCGCTCGCGGCGCTCGCTATGGCTCCGGCCTTCGCGCAGGACGCGCCCGCGGGCGACGCGACGGCGGGGGACGATGCGATCATCGTCACCGGCATCCGTGCCTCGCTCGAACAGGCGGCCGAGATCAAGCGCGATTCCGACCAGATCCTCGACGTCATCACCGCCGAGGATGTCGGCAAGCTCCCCGATTCGAACGTCGCGGAGGCGCTGCAACGGGTGACCGGCGTCCAGATCACGCGCGTGTTCGGCGAAGGGCAGGCGGTGTCGGTGCGCGGGCTGCAACAGGTGCGGGTCGAGGTCGACGGCCGCACCCTGCTCGGCTGGTCGGCGCGGCTGTCGCCGCCCGAGAACGACCAGCTCGGCCGCTCGTCGGGGCTCGATTCGGTGCCGTCGAGCCTGTTCGGCCGCCTCGAGGTGCGCAAGTCGCCGCTCGCGAGCCAGGCCGAGGGCGGGCTCGGCGGGACGGTCAACCTTGTCACGCCCAAGCCGCTGAGCTTCAAGGAGCCGACCGCGTCGCTGCGCGTGCAGGGGGTCTATTCGGAAAATTCGGACAAGTTCGAGCCCGCGATCACCGGCTTCGCGACGACCAAATTCGCCGATGGGCGCATCGGCGTGATGATCGCGGGCGAATATCAGAAGCGCACCTCGACCACCCAGGCGTTCGAGCGCAACAATTTCCTGAACCGCAACTACACGGGGACCGGCGGGACGGTGGCGCAGCCGACACCGGTGCTGCTGCAGTACGAGAATTTCGTCGTCGACCGTTCGCGGCTCGGGCTCAACGGCGCGATCCAGTTCGAGGTGACGCCCGAATTCACGCTGACCGCCGACGCGCTCTATTCGAAGCTCAAGACCGGGCGGCACCAGGATTTCTTCGCCTTCCGCCTGCCGACCGGGACCAATCCCGTGACCAATGCGGTGGTCGAGGATGGAATGGTCGTCGCGGGCAATGCCAACGGCACGGTGACGACCGCGGGGCAGATCCGCAACGAGCCGACCGAGAGCTTCCTCTATGGCCTCAACGGCAAATATGAGAGCGGCGGGCTGACGATCGAGGCCGACGGCTATTACAGCAAGGGCACGATCGACCAGACGATCCAGATCATCACGCTGCAGGCGGCGGCGCCGGTTCCGGGCGCGTTCGATTTCCGGGACAACGCCGTTCCGTCGCTGACGCTCGGCGGCACGTTCGATCCCGCCGACTATGCGTCCTACAATCCCGCCAACAACGGCGTGCGCAGCAACCGGCTGCTCGGGCTGCTCGAGGAATGGACCGGCAAGTTCGACGTCGCCTATGAAAGCGATGGCGGCGTCACCGTGTCGGCGGGGGTGCGCTATACCGATCTTCACGCGCGCTCGAACGCCTTCCGCAGCCAGGTCACCCCGACGCGCGACGAGATCGAACCCTATCTGACCTTGATCGACGCGGGCGACTTCCTGCCCGATATCGCGGGGACCTTTCCGCGCGGCTTCCTGAGCACCGCGCCGACCTACGACTATGTCTTCAACCGCGCGCAGGCGGCGCAGCCGAACCCCGATGCGGACGGGCGATCGACGCTGCTTCCCAATTCGCAGCGCGACTATGATTTCAGCGAGCGGACGCTCGCGGGCTATCTGATGGTGTCGGGCGAGGGGGAGATCGGCGGCATCCCCTTCCGCGCCAACGCGGGGGTCCGCATCGCGAGCACGCGGCTGTCGGTCGACACCTTCCTCAACGTCGGCAGCACGAGCACGCTCGTCACCGACAAGAACCGCTATACCAACGTGCTGCCGAGCGCGAACATCGCGTTCAACATCACCGACAATTTCATGATCCGCGTGTCGGGGTCGCAGACGATGCAGCGCGCGTCGATCGCCGACCTCGCGCCCTCGACCTTCTTCAACGCGACCAACCTGTCGGTGACCGGGGGCAATGCGGGGCTCGAACCGCCGATGTCGACGCAGGCCGACATCAGCTTCGAATATTATACGGGCAAGAGCTCGCTGATCTCGGGCGCGGTCTTCTACAAGGACGTCACCAACTTCATCGCCAATTTCGTGACGTCCGGGGTCGACCTGAACCTCGACCCGCAGGGGCGCGAGCTCGTCTTCTCGCGGCCCGAGAATCTGGCGAGCGCGAAGATCAAGGGGTTCGAGGTCGGCATCCAGCAATTCCTCGACTTCCTGCCGTCGCCGCTCGGCGGCTTCGGGATCATCGCCAACTATACCTGGTCGGACTCGGAGGATAATGCGGGCTTCCCGCTCGTCGCGGTGTCTAAGAACAGCTACAATCTCGTCGGCCTCTACGAGAAGGGGCCGTTTTCGGCGCGCCTCGCCTATAATTACCGCGACGAGGCGGTGTTCGAATTCTCCGAAGGGCGGCCGAGCTTCATCGGCCCGCGGTCGCAGCTCGACGCGCAGATCGGCTTCGACATCACCAAGAATTTCGCGCTTTCGCTGCAGGCGCAGAATCTGATGCCGAAGAAATCGGCGACGCAGGAGTATAGCAATTTCGTGCCGACCGCGCTCAACAGCTATGCGCTGTCCGAGCGGCGCTTTTCGGTCGGGCTGCGCGCCAAATTCTGAAGCGGGAAAGGGAAGAGAATCCATGAGGTCGCCAAGCGCGGGAACACGCGCCTTTTGCATCATCCTGGCCGCCGCCGCCGGTGCGGCGTTTGCGCGCGCCGAGCCGCCGGCACTGCCGAAAATCCTTGCCGATCCCGCGACGCAGGCGGCGCAGCCGTTGCCCGATTACAGCTATGCCGGCTACGGCTTCGGCACCGCGCCGATCCCCGAGGATGCGGGGACGGTGGTCGATGTCACCGATTATGGCGTGGTCCCCGACGATGGGCTCGACGACAGCAAGGCGGTGCTGCGGGCGCTCGATGCCGCGAACAAGGTGAAGGGCAAGGTCACGCTGCGCTTTCCGATGGGGCGGACGCAGATCACCGAGGTGCTGCGGATCACGCGCAGCGACATCGTTCTCGACGGCGCCGGGGACGGGGCGGGGGGAAGCGAACTCTTCTTTCCGCGGCCGCTGAAGCTGATCGACAAGAGCCACGCTTTCGACGAGCTTCGCACCTATCTGGTGCACGAGAAGAAATATCAGGTCGAGCCCGAGCATAATATCGACTATCTGTTCACCGAATATAGCTGGGCCGGGGGGATGATCTTCGTCGGGCCGGAGAATACGCGCCCCGTCTCCTACGACGGCAGCAAGGACGTTCGCGATCCGGTGCTCGCGAACGGCGTCGCGGGCAAGCAGTTCGGGCGTATGCTGACCGTCGACGATCCGGCGAAGCTGCACGTTGGCGATGTCGTCCAGCTCCAATGGTTCTCGGTCGACGGGCCCGATAGCCGGATCCTGAAATCGCTTTACGGCGACACCGATCTGCCGATCGGGTCGCACCACTGGAGTTCGCCGAACCGGCCGGTCGTGGTCCAGTCGACGCGCGTCGCGGCGATCCGCGGCAAGACGGTGACCCTCGGCGACCCGCTGCTCCACGACGTGCGCGCCGACCAGCCCGCGGTGGTAGCGCGGTGGGAGCATCTTTCGAACGTCGGCATCCAGAATCTGCGGCTGCAATTTCCAGAGGCGCCCGCCTTCGGTCACCATCTGGAGCAGGGTTATAACGGCATCTACATGACCGGCGTGTTCGACGGCTGGATCCGCAAGCTGACGATCGATCGCTCGGACAGCGGCATCCTCACCGACAATGCCGCGAGCCTGACGATTTCCGACATCACGACCACGGGCGATCGCCGCGCGCATTATTCGGTGCACGTCGGCGCCGTGCACAATGTGCTGGTGAAGAATCTGAAGGTCGCAAACCCGGTGATCCATCCGCTGAGCGTCAACACGCGCTCGACGCGCTCGGTGTTCCTGCGCGCCGATGTCGAGACGCACGCGATGATCGACCAGCACAGCGGATCGAACCACCAGAATCTGTTCGATCAGGTGACGCTGCGGATCGACCCCAGATTGGTGAAGGGCGACTGGCGCTATCAATTGTGGGTGGGCGGCGGCGCACCCTATTGGAAGCCGGGGCACGGCCTCTACAACACCGTCTGGAACGCGCGGCTCGTCATTCCCGACAATGTTCCGCACGACGCGACGGTAATGATCGACAGCGGGCTCGAGGGCCCCGGCGAGCGGATCGTCGGGCTGCACGCGAACCGCGCGATCGCGGTCCACTATAACCCCACGCCCTATATCGAGGGGGCGGGGCAGGCGGTCGCCAGCGCGCCATCGCTTTACGACTATCAGCTCGCGCGGCGGACCCGGTCGGCGCGATAGCGCGCCTGCAAACGGGCAGGCGATTTGCCGCGGATATTCGGATAGACCGGGGCGAGCGGACAATCCGTTCGCCCCGATCCGAGGTGCCGTAGATGGAAGAGTCCGATTCCCGAATGTTCGAACGCGACTCGATCGCGCTTCCGGTCCGGCGCATCGGCCTGGGCGAGCCCGGCGATGACACGCTGACGCGTGCGGTGCCGATCGAGGCCCCGGTGTCGATCGAAGTCTGCGGCATCGGCTATGCCGTGATGATGGCGACGCCCTCCGACCTCGAGGATTATGGGCTCGGCTTCGCGATGAGCGAGGGGTTGGTCGACGGCCCCGGTCAGGTTCGCGGGATCGATGCGCAGGCCATCGAGGGCGGCTGGGCGCTGCGCATCTGGCTGCCGCCCGAGCGCGCCGCGCAGGCGCTGGAGCGAGCGCGAAAGCGGGTGAGCGAGAGCAGCTGCGGGCTGTGCGGGATCGAGAATATCGAGCAGGTGCTGCGCCCGCTGCCCGCGGTCACTGCAAGCATCGCGGTCGATCGCGCGGGACTCGCCGCCGCGCTCGCCTCGCTCGGCGATCACCAGCCGCTCGGGCGCGCGACGGGCGCGGTGCACGCCGCGGCCTTTTGTTCGCCGGACGGCACGATCCGGCTCGCGCGCGAGGATGTCGGGCGGCACAATGCGCTCGGCAAGCTGATCGGGGCTCTCGCGCGCGCCGGCATCGATCCCGCGAGCGGCTTCATCCTGCTGTCGGCGCGGTGCAGCTACGAACTGGTCGAAAAGACCGTCCGCGCGGGCTGCCCGATGCTCGTCACCATCTCCGCCCCGACCAGCCTCGCCGCCGAGCGCGCCGCTGCCGCGGGGCTGACGCTGATCGCGCTCGCGCGGCCCGATTCCGCGCTGGTCATCAGCGGAAACGTGGAGGGCGGGCTTTAGGCGCCGCCGATCGCGTTCACCGTGAACGCCAATATCCCCATGTTGAATAGGAAGGCGGCGAGCGAGTGGCCGAGCACGACGCGGCGCATATGCGCGCCCGAAATCGTCACGTCGGACGTCTGGAAGGTCATGCCGAGCGTGAAGCTGAAATAGAGGAAGTCCCAATAGCCCGGCTCGCCCGCGCCCGGGAACTCCAACCCGCCGCGGTCGTGGCCGTGCGGCTGGAGATAGAAGAGATGGGCATAATGGAGCGTGAAGACGAGGTTCGCGAACAGCCACGAGAGGGCGAGCGTCGCGACGATCAGCACGATGTCGCCGCGGCCGAGCGCCTGCGGCCCCGCGATCAGCGAACCGACCGCGAACAGGATGACGAGCGACAGGAGCACCGAGATGGCGAGGAGGCCAGCGCGGTTGGCGTCGTTGCGCTCGGCGGTGCGGCGCATCGCGTCGGGGTCGGCGCCGAGCAGCGGCCAGGCCGCACAGAGGAAGAGGAAGGCGGCGGCGTCGAAGCCGGTCAGCAGCGCGATGCGCGGGGGAGCGCCCGCGGCCATCGGCGCGCCGCCCGCCACGAGGAAGGCCGCGGCGAAAAGCAGGAAGCGCGCGGGCGCGATGCGATCCCCCGGAGCGAAATCGCGCCGCGCGGCCATCGGCGCGTTAGCCTTTCGCCGCCGGAGCGACGACGCGGACCGGGATCGACTTCGCCGCGGGCGTGCCGCTGATCCGGTCGTAATGGTCGAGCGGCAGCAGCGGGTTGAGCTCGGGATAATAGCCCGCCACCGCGCCGCGCGACATCGGATAGTCGATGACCGTCAGCCCGTCGACGCGCCGTTCGACGCCGTCGTCGCTGATCGTTTCGAGCGCGACGCGCGCGCCGGCGTCGAGCCCGCGCGCCTCCCGATCCGCGGCGTTCATGAACAGCACCATCCGGTCGCCGCGCACGCCGCGATAGCGGTCGTTGTAGCTGTATATGGTGGTGTTGAACTGATCGTGCGAGCGCACCGTCGCGAGCCGCAGCATCGCGGGGTCGGCGATCTCGGCGTTGACCGCGAGGCCGGGCAGGACCAGGAAATTCGCCTTGCCGTTGGGGGTCGCCCACACGCGGCGGCGCGGCGGGATATCGAGGTGGAAGCCGCGCGGCGCCTTGATCCGCTCCGAAAAGCCTTCGTAGATCGCGGGATAGACCTCGGCGATCGTGTCGCGGATGCGGTCATAATCGTCGATATAGCCCGCCCAGTCGACCTTGCTGTCCGGCAGCGCCGCCATCGCCATGCGGCAGACGATCTCGACCTCGGGCATCAGATCCGGGCTCGCGGGGTCGAGCACTCCGCGCGAGGCGGTGACGTTCGACATCGAATCCTCGATCGTCACGAACTGCTCGCCCGCCGCGGTCTCGATACGCTCGGAGCGCGCGACGACGGGGAGGATCAGCGCCTCCCTGCCGTGGACGAGGTGCCCGCGGTTGAGCTTGGTCGCGATGCCGACGGTCAGGTCGAGCTTTCGCATCGCATCGTAGGCCCGCTCGGTGTCGGGCACCGCGCGGACGAAATTGCCCCCGAGCCCGATGAAGACCTTCGCGCTTCCCGCGAGCATCGCCTCGACCGACTCGATGGTGTGATGGCCGTGCGCGCGCGGCGGATCGAAGCCGAAGACGTCGCGCACGCGGTCGAGATAAGCCGCGCCCGGCTTTTCGTCGATGCCGACGGTGCGGTCGCCCTGGACGTTCGAATGGCCGCGGATCGGCGAGATGCCCGCGCCGGGCCGCCCGTAATTGCCCTTGAGCAGCAGGATGTTCGCGACCTGCTGCACCAGCCGCGACCCGAGCTGGTGCTGGGTCAGCCCCATGCCGTAGCAGATGATCGTCGCCTTCGAGCGGATGTAGATTTCGGCGCAGCGGCGGATCTGCTCTTCCGAAACCCCCGACGCCGCGACGATGTCTACCCAGTCCTGCGCCTCGATATCGGCTTTCAGCTCCGCGAAGCCCTCGGTGTGCTCGCGAAGGAAGTCGTGGTCGAAGATCGTCTCGCCCGCGGCTTCGCGCTCGACCATCACCTTCATCATGCCCTTGAGCAGCGCAAGGTCGCCGCCGACGCGGATATGGACGAACTCGCTCGCGATCTCGGTCGATCCGAAGGTCGCCATCTGGACGGCGTCCTGCGGCTCGGTGAAGCGGATCAGCGCGCGTTCGGGCATCGGGTTGACCGCGACGATGGGGACGCCGCGCTTCCGTGCCTCGACGAGCAGGGTCATCATCCGCGGCGCGTTGGTGCCGGGGTTCTGGCCGATGACGAAGATTGCCTCGGCATGCTCGAAATCCTCGAGCACCACCGTGCCCTTGCCGACCCCGATCGCGGGCGGCAGGCCGCGGCTCGTCGGTTCGTGGCACATGTTCGAACAGTCGGGGAAATTGTTCGTGCCATATTCGCGCACGAAGATCGAATAGAGGAAGGCCGCCTCGTTCGGGGTGCGGCCCGAGGTGTAGAATTCGGCCGCGTCGGGGTCCTCGAGCGCGCGAAGATGGCGGCCGATCGTCGCAAAGGCTTCGTCCCAGCTCACCGGCACATAATGGTCGGTCGCGGGGTCGTAGCGCATCGGCTCGGTCAGGCGGCCCTGCATTTCGAGCCAATAGTCGGACTGCGCCATCAGCTCGGCCACGCTGTGCTGCGCGAAGAAATCGCGCGTCACGCGGAACTTCGTCGCCTCGTGCGCGAGCGCCTTGGCGCCATTTTCGCAGAATTCGAGCTTCTTGGTGCAATCGGCGTCAGGGAAGGCGCAGCTCGGGCATTTGAAGCCGCCGGGCTGGTTCATCGACAGCAGCGCGCGCGAGCCCTTGGTGACGACGCTCTGTTCGAGCAGCACCTTCGCGGTCGCGGCGGCGGCGCCCCAGCCCCCCGCGGGGCTGGTATAGGTTCGATATCTCGGCTTGCTGTCCGTCATTCGCGCCGGGCTCCTCGGAGGCGCCTCACCCTATCGCCAACCGCGACGCGCCTCAAGCTAGTCGCCCCCGCTCCCGCGCGCCGACTTGCGCGCGCGGCCCAGCGTCGTGACGATGCCGTGCATCATCCGGATGTCGTTGTGCGACCAGCCGGTCTTGGTCAGCGCGGTGCGCAGCGTCCGCAGCGTCGCCGTGGTCCGCTCGGGCGGGAAGAAATAGCCCGCGGCGTCGAGGTCGCGGACGAGGTGCTCGATCAGATCCTCGAGTTCGCCGTGCGGGGCGGGGGGATCGAGCGGCACGTCGGGCGGGCTCGCGAGGCTTATGCCCTTCGACCATTCATAGGCGAGCAGGATCACCGCCTGCGCGAGGTTCAGCGAACCGAATTCGGGGTTGATCGGCACGGTGACGATCTCGTGCGCGAGCGCGACGTCGTCGCTTTCGAGGCCCGAGCGTTCGGGCCCGAAGACATAGGCCGATCGCACCGCGGTCGCATGAACCTGCCGCGCGGCCGCCTCGGGGGTCAGCACCGGCTTGGTCACGCCGCGCTTGCGCACCGTGGTCGCATAGATGTGGCCGCAATCGGCGACCGCCTCGGCAAGGCTGTCGAACACCACGGCGTCGGCGAGGACGCGGTCGGCGCCCGAGGCGGCGGGCCCCGCGTCGGGATTGGGCCAGCCGTCGCGCGGGGCGACGAGGCGCAACTCGGTCAGCCCGAAATTGAGCATCGCGCGTGCCGCCTTGCCGATATTCTCACCAAGCTGCGGGCGGACGAGGACGATGACGGGGGGAGGGGCCTTGCTCACGAGCCGTTCTTGTGCGCCGCTTCGTTGATCGTCGCGGCGAATTCCTCGAAATCCTTGGCCTCGGTGAAGTCGCGATAGACGCTGGCGAAGCGGATATAGGCGACATTGTCGAAGCCCTTCAGCGCCTCCATCACCATCGCGCCGATCTGCGCCGCCTGCACCTCGTTCTCGCCCGAGGTTTCGAGCTGGCGCTGGATGCCCGAGACCAGCCGTTCGATGCGCGCGCCATCGATCGGGCGCTTGCGGCATGCGATCTGGACGCTGCGCATCAGTTTCTCGCGGTCGAAGGGCTCGCGGGTGCCGCCCGCCTTGAGCACCGCGACTTCGCGCAGTTGGATGCGCTCGAAGGTGGTGAAACGCGCGCCGCAGTCCTCGCACTGGCGGCGGCGGCGGATCGCGGCGCCGTCCTCGGTCGGACGGCTGTCCTTCACCTGGCTGTCTTCATGGCCGCAATAGGGACAGCGCATGGATCAGCGTCGGATCCGGCTGTAGAGCGCGATCGCGGCGCCCGCGAACAGGCCGACCGGCCAGCTGATCACGGGCAGCACGGCCCCCGCGACGGCGCCGATCGCGCCGCCGGTGAGCACGGGCTTGGTCGAAGGATGGTCCATCCCCTGCTTGCCCATCGCCTTGATCTCTTCGACCGTGTCGCCGAGCAATGTTTCGATTCCGGGCTTCGCCATGATCAGCCTCCGTAAATCGGGAAGCGCTCGCAGAGCGCGCGGACGCGCCCGCGAACGTCGGCCTCGACATCGGCGTCGCCATGCTCGCCCTTGTCGCGCAGCGCTTCGAGCACATCGGCGACCATGTCGCCGATTTCCTCGAATTCGGCGATGCCGAAGCCGCGCGTGGTTCCGGCGGGCGAGCCGACGCGGATGCCGCTGGTCTTGATCGGCGGCAGCGGGTCGAAGGGGATGCCGTTCTTGTTGCAGGTGATCGCGCTGCGCTCGAGCGCCTCGTCGGCGTCGCGGCCGGTGACGCCGAGCGGACGCAGGTCGATGAGCGCGAGGTGCGTGTCGGTGCCGCCCGCGACGACGTCGGCGCCGCGCGCCTTCAGCCGGTTCGCGAGCGCCTGCGCATTGGCGATCGTCGCCTTCGCATAGGCCTTGAACTCGGGGCGCAGCGCCTCGCCGAAGGCGACCGCCTTCGCCGCGATGACGTGCATCAGCGGGCCGCCCTGCAGGCCGGGGAAGACCGCCGAGTTGATCCGCTTGGCGATCGCCTCGTCGTTGGTCAGGATCATGCCGCCGCGCGGGCCGCGCAGCGTCTTGTGCGTGGTCGTGGTCACGACATGCGCATGCTCCATCGGCGACGGGTGTGCGCCGCCGGCGACGAGCCCCGCGAAATGCGCCATGTCGACCATCAGTAGCGCGCCGACATCGTCGGCGATGGCGCGGAAGCGCGCGAAATCGAGCGTGCGCGGATAGGCCGAACCGCCCGCGATGATGAGGGCCGGGCGATGCTCTTTCGCCAGCGCCTCGACCTGATCGAAATCGACGAGATGGTCATCGGCGCGCACGCCGTACTGGACCGCGTTGAACCATTTGCCCGACATCGCGGGCGCCGCGCCGTGGGTCAGGTGGCCGCCGGCGTCGAGGCTCATGCCGAGGATCGTCGCGCCGGGTTTGGTCAGCGCGAGCATGACCGCGCCGTTCGCCTGGGCGCCCGAATGCGGCTGAACGTTGGCGAAATTGCAGTCGAACAGTTTCCTGGCGCGGTCGATCGCCAGCGTCTCGACCTCGTCCGAGGGGGCGCAGCCCTGATAATAGCGGCGGCCCGGATAGCCCTCGGCATATTTGTTGGTGAAGACCGATCCCTGCGCCTCGAGCACCGCCTTGGAGACGATATTCTCGCTTGCGATCAGTTCGATCTGATAGCGTTCGCGTTCGAGTTCATGCTTCATCGCCGCGGCGACCGCGGGGTCGACGGCGGCGACGCCATCGGTGAAATAGCCAGCCGATTTGATGGGCTTGTCGAGCGTTTCGGTGGTCATCGGCTGTTCTCCAGGACGGGCGGGTGGGAAAGCTTGTCGACGCGGCGCGCGTGGCGGTCGCCGGCGAAATCGGTAGCGAGAAAGGCGGTGACGCACGCCTTGGCCATGTCGATGCCGGTCAGCCGCGCGCCCAGCGCGACGACGTTGGCGTCATTATGCTCGCGCGCGAGCTTCGCCGACAGCGGTTCGGACACGAGCGCGCAGCGGCACGCCGGGTTGCGGTTGACCGAGATCGAGATGCCGATCCCCGATCCGCACAGCGCGACGCCCTTGTCGGCGCTGCCATTCGCGATGGCTTCGGCCAGACAGTATCCGTAATCGGGATAGTCGACGCTTTCGGGACCGTTGGTGCCAAGGTCGGCGACCTCGTGTCCTTCGCCGCGCAGCCAGTCGGCGAGCAGCGCCTTCAGCTCATAGGCGGCGTGGTCGGAGGCGATGGCGATGCGCATGGCGCGTCTCCTGCGGCGAAGAGGGAATCGATGAGCGCGCTTTAGTGGAAGGAGGGGAGATTGGCCATAAGCCAGGTGGCAAATTTGTGACGCGGGGGGTAAAGCCGCGCCATGTCCGACACCATCATGTCCTTGCTGATGCTCACCGGGGTCGTTCTGACCGGCGGCGCAGCCTATGTCTTCCGCATGGGCGACCGCCGCCGCGCGCTGCTGATGTTCGTCGCGGCGCTGGTGATGTTCGCCAATATCGCGATCTGGCTGGTGCCGACGAAGTGACCGTCGCCCCCCGCGAAGGCGGGCGACGGTCTTTCCTCAGCGGATCGGCGAGTCCGGCGCGAGGCGCATGTCGAGATAATTGTCGAGCGACTTCATCAGCTGTTCGAGCTCATGTTCGAAGAAGTGATTGGCGCGCGGGATCTCGTCGTGGTGGATGGTGATGCCCTTTTGCGTGCGCAGCTTGTCGACCAGCTTCTGCACCGCGGCCGGCGGCACGATCTCGTCGGCGCCGCCCGCGACGATGATGCCCGACGAAGGGCAGGGCGCGAGGAAGCTGAAGTCGTACATGTTCGCCGGCGGCGCGACCGACAGGAAACCGCGGATCTCGGGGCGGCGCATCAGAAGCTGCATGCCGATCCACGCACCGAAGCTGAAGCCCGCGACCCAGGTCGTCTGCGCCTCGGGGTGGATCGACTGCACCCAGTCGAGCGCCGAGGCGGCGTCGCTCAGCTCGCCGATGCCGTTGTCGAACGTGCCCTGGCTGCGCCCGACTCCGCGGAAGTTGAAGCGCAGCACCGCGAAACCGCGCGCGACGAAGCTCTTGTACATCGCCTGCGTGATGCGGTCGTTCATCGTGCCGCCGCCCTGCGGATGCGGATGCAGGATCAGCGCGACCGGCGCGCGCGGGCGCGGCGGGGGAGAGAAACGGCCTTCGATGCGGCCCTCGGGGCCGGGGAAAATGACGTCGGGCATGGGCGCACCTTCTATGGTTCTTGGGCTTGCCAGTGATTCGCCGGGAGACGGGGTGGCGGAGCGGAAGCGGCGCCTATATAGAAAATGGGTAGCAAGTTGCAACTTTTGCGAATCGTTCGCAATAAGAAGTCTTGCCATCCTTCGTTCGTCACCCCGGACTTGATCCGGGGTCCCGCTCAGCGGCGGTGATAAGCGGGACCCCGGATCAAGTCCGGGGTGACGAGGATTTCATGCGTTACTCGACACGAACGGGATTAGGGGGCAGAG
>Ga0182745_1001320_pt1 | contig 24157 bp, 16 predicted proteins | sample eDN3rd30CKraftBY_FD_128523 | JGI IMG/M metagenome (GOLD analysis project Ga0182745, IMG submission 128523) | Enriched backyard soil microbial communities from Emeryville, California, USA - eDNA 3rd pass 30_C Kraft BY (version 2) (version 2) | ecosystem: Environmental > Terrestrial > Soil >... | reverse complement strand
GGCCGTGTCCACGTCGATCGAGAACGTGGAAAGCGGCTCCCGAGCCACTTCCACGAACGGGTTCTCCGTAATCTCGGTGTAGGCCTCGGCGCGCTGTTCCTGTTCGGGGAGCGCGTCGGCCAGTCTTCTCGGTTTATCGCTGGCCGCCTGATCACGGCCGAGCGGCTCGGCGGGCGTGACGATGGCAAAATCTTGCGCTTTATGCACGATCGGGTTTGAGTCCAGCCCCAACGCCACCGACCCGTCTCCCGGCTGAGACTCCCCCTGGGGTTTCCGCCCCAGGCTTGGATTTCCTCCCCGAGGCTGAGCCGAGGTTGTTGGTTCACGACGAAGAACGTTGGTTGCGCCAAGTTGTATGGGCGGCTGAGCTTGATCCATGCCCTGCGTGCCTCGGGCGGGAGCTGAATCATCTGGATTGGCAAACCGGTCGATCGCATTCTTCTGCTTCAATAGTCGCGCGGAGGAGACCGCCGCCTCGGCGGGAAGCCCGCCATGCGTTTCAAACTTCTCACCCGACTGTCGCCCCCGAGGCGCCTGGGGTTTCTGACCCGACTGATCCGCGGGTTGCCCCTGACCAGGCTGACCCATTACTCCTTCGGTATAAAAGTTTGAAACCAGGGGGGAACTCGTCGAGGCGTTGCCGGCCATGCCTGGCATGATCCCGACACGCTCAGACTCACCAGACCGGCTCTGAGCGTGACCCGCCTTCCCCTCATTGACGTTGGATCCGTAAACGGGAGGCTGCTGGCCCGGAGCGGAACCAGCCAAGGGCGCGGGGACTCTGAGGGCAGGTACCGGGCTGGCAAGCGGAGGCATCATATCCCCCATGGCTAATTTATGTTGAGAGTCGACGTCTGATCGGGAAGCATCTTGAGCCCCGAAGGACCGCGTTCGCTTGCCCAAATCAAGCCGATCGCCTGGCATCCCACTTCTCGGCTGACCGGCTTCCCTCCCATTCTGCGCCAGGGACTCCGAGAGCATCACGGATGGTCGGGATTCCGCCGCGTTGGGGGTGGATTCCGTTAACCGGTCAACGGGTTCATTAATGGCTAGACCGCGCGGGTTGCTCGCATCGACAACGGTGATAGGAGTCTCTGATTTCGCGAGTTCCAGGCTGGAGCGTTCGCGCGTCGAGGTTGGGAGTGGGGCCGACTTCGCCTCCTGGACCGTGGCCGTCTGGTTATCAAAACCGACTGGGCTCCGGCTCTGGCTCACGAGTGTGATCGTGATCGTCGTCCCCAGGATCAGGCACGCGGCCGTGGCCATCGGGATCCAACGGGAGGGCCAGCGCCGGAGGAAGAAGGGGCCAGAGGGCGCGGCGGTCGAGGAGGAGTTTGAAATGAGCTCGGCCTCAATCGCTTCGTGGTGGTCGGAGTTGAGTCCGAGGCCTGGCTCCCCTTGGAATTCCAGGGTCAGAAGCTGGGCCGTGGCCTGGACATCTTCAACGTACTGTCGGGCGCCTGGATCTTGCTCGAGGAGCGTCTCGATCTCGGCCCGCTCCTCGCCTTCGAGCTCGCCCAGCGCGAAGGCGGTCAGCCGGGGATCATTGGCATCGAAATTCATGATGGGCTCCTTCACGATGAGGCCTCAGCCGTTTGGCCGTCGAGCAGTTGGTGGCGAAGGGACTTCAGCCCAACGTGGAGTAGGTAGCCGACGTTCGAGACGCTTAATCCGCTGATCCGGCTGATCTCCTGGTAGGAGAAGCCGTTCTGAAACTTGAGCCGAATCACCTCGCGCTGGTTGGGAGGCAAGGTTTCGACAAGATCGAGAACACGGGTTGAGGCTTCGCGGCGTTCCACGACTTCGAGCGGGCCCGGGGCCTCGCTGGCACGTTGTTGAACCTGGTCGTCGCTCAAGCGAGTCATGCGACTCTCCTTCCTCAGGACGTCCAGGGCACGATTCCGGCAGACGGTGAAGAGCCACTCGGCAAGCCGCTCTTCCAGTCCCGATCGATCCTGGACACACAGGCGGAGAAATGTTTCCTGAACGACATCACGCGCCGCGTCGGCATCTCCCCCCAGCAAACGCGTGGCGTAAAGCGTCAGGGGCGCCTCGAAGCGGGCGACGGCGGCACGGACCCAAGGCCCATGGTCCGCGGTTCTTGGCTGGCCAGGCATAAGGAAATCGCTCGAACCGGGGATGGTTTCCGTACAACCTAAACAACGCACGACATGACCTCTCTCTTAGAGATCTCTCCGTTTTTCCTGCTTCGGCGAGCCAACACGACGGCCCTCTCCGCCGCAAGATCTTTTGCACAAGCCTGTTAAGTGAATTTCAACGCTTGCCGTGGTTCCCATTCGCCCCCTCGCCACATAAGACCGAAAGGAACCCGCACCCGTCCTACCCAGAGCTCCCCTAACCCCAAAGATTTCCACGCATAACAATTCCGTCCATCTTATCCATTCAACCTGTTTTGAATTCGTTAAGGGTCAAAGTCACTCGTTTAAGCTCGATTGAGCGTGTTCCAAAAAAAGTAAGGAAGGAGTCGGAGGTCGTTGTCCCGTTGCCTGTGTGCCGCACGCGCTTGGTACACGTTCCGTTTTTGTCAAACGGATCGTGCGTCGAGGAACCTGATGTGGCGGTTGGCGAGTCGATGATTCGGACTCTGGCGCCCAGAACCGGGACCCACCATGCCGGAAGAAACAATTGATCCTGGTCTGCTTGAGCAGACAAAAAACCAGATCCGTAAACTGGTGGCCGAGATCGCCGACCTCGCCGAGTCGGATATCCAACCGCCTGAGTTTTATGTGGAGTTCCTGAACCGGGCCGTCGCGGCGGTCGCGGCTTCAGGAGGCGCATTCTGGTTACTCGACGGCCGGGGGAGCATCAAGCTCCAGCATCAACTCGAGTTCCGGCTCACGGGCTTACTCGACGGACGCGTGCGCACACAGCCGCACGACGCCCTGCTCGGCTGCATGATCCAGGCGTCGCAGCCCCAGATCATCCCACCGGGTGCCACGATCGAAGGACAGCCAAACGCGGGGAACCCCACCGCGTACTCCTTGATCATCGCCCCGCTGATGGTGGATCGCCAGGTGGTGGGCCTGATCGAGATCCTCATGGATCCGACCCGGCGCGCGGCCACTCAGAAGAGCACGCTCCGATTCGTGAGCGACCTGTGCGACCTGGCGGGCAACTACCTCAAGAATCGCCAGATGCGACAGATGATGTCGCAACAGCGGCTCTGGAACCAGCTCGAAGGGTTCACCCACCAGATCCACGGCTCCCTCGACCTCCGGGAAACCGCCTATGCCGTCGCCAACGACGGCAAGCGCTTGATCGGATGCGACCGTCTGAGCGCGGCGGTCAAGATCGGCGGCCGGGTGATCGTTGAGGCGGTCAGCGGCCAGGAGGTCGTCGAGCAACGCGCCAACCTGATCCGAGAGTTGACCCGGCTCTGCAAGGTCGTCATCCGCTCGGGTGAAGACCTGGTTTACACGGGCAACACAGACGGTTTCGCCCCCGACATTCGCGACGCGCTCGAGTTGTACGTGGATGAGTCGGGCTCGAAGGCCGTGATCATCACGCTGCTGCACAAGCCCGAGTCGGACCAGGCGAAGGAGAAGGTGCCGTTCGGGTGTCTGGTCGCCGAGCAAATCGGCGATGAGATGGCCCCGACCGACGCCCATGCGCGTACCGAGGTCGTCTCACGCCACGCCTCAACCGCGCTCTGGAACGCACAAGAGCAGGATAAGATCTTCCTCCTCCCCGTGCTCAAGATGATGGGTTCGCCCTGGCGGTTCTTCCGCGGGCGGACCTTCGCCAAGATCGTCGGCGTCCTGGTGGCGATCGTCGCGTTGGTGGCCGTTCTGGCCTTCGTGCCCTGGTCCCTCAGGATCGAAGGACGCGGTGATCTCTTCCCCGAAGAGCGGCGAATCACCTACGCACCGACCAGCGGGATCGTGGTCGAGGCTCCTGTCGAACACGGCCAGATGGTCAAGAAGGGCGACCTCCTGGCTCGGATCGAGAGCAAGGAACTGGAACGCCGCCTGAAGGAGCTGATTGGCGAGAATGCCAAGGCGGAGGCGGAGTATGCCTATCTGCACAACCAGGCCCAGTTGTCTCGAACTGCGAGTGACGCGGAACGACTTCAGATCCAGGGGCAAGGCGCCGCGGCCATGCTGACGGCGAAATCCGCCAAGGAACAGATTGAGAGCATCAATGAACAACTCGAAGAGATGAAAATTTACTCTCCCATCGATGGAATTGTCACCACCTGGGAGGTGCGCAGAAATCTCTTCGGACGACCCGTGGAAGTAGGGCAGGAGCTGATCTCCGTCGCGTCGACGACGGGCGATTGGATCCTGGAAGTCAACGTGCCAGACAGCGACATGGGTCCGATTCTCGACGCTCGAAGCCAGCTTGAAAAAGATATCGCGTCTGGCAAGAAACCGGCTGGTTCCAAGCTCGAAGCGTACTTCGTCACCGCGACCGACCCCGAGCACCGCTACCCGGGCTACGTCCAACGGATTGCCTCGAAAGCCGAACTGGTCGAGACCAACCATGTGGTCAAGGTCACGGTTGGGTTCAGCAAGGAGGTCCAGCAAGACTTCCTCACGCGGAACCAGGCGTTCCGGCCGGGGTCGGAGGTCCGGGCGAGGGTCGATTGCGGTAAGGCCCGGCTGGCCTACGTCTTGCTACGCGACGTGGTCCAGTTCTTCTACGAGTCGGTCCTGTTCCGTTGGCCATTCCTTCGTTGACATCCTCCTCGACAGTCCAGGGCTCTCGTCGGTCAAGCGACTGAGGTCATGAATACAACCTCGGATCCACCGGTCAATTCAACTCAAAAGGACTGACCCAACCGGCTCGAGAGCCCTTGCTGCTCGCTTCGATCTTTACGCCCATACTCCCCCGGAGGCTTGCCATGTTGTTCCCGAAGAAAATCACCGCGCTGGCCGTCGGCATCATGGCCGTGGTCGCGGCCGCGTCGAATGCTCAGGGGCCCGCCGCGACGTCACCCACCCCTGAAACGCTCTTCGTCCAGGATGTCACGCTCGAGTGGATCGAGAAGTCCGACGTCGCCGCGCTTCGCGAAGGGGTGATCGAGTCGATCGAGCTAAAGCAAGGCATGAAAGCCATCAAGGGGAAACCCATCGGCCGGCTCCACCAGGAGCTCGCCGAGTTGACCGTGGCGAAAGCTCTGCTTACCTCCGAAGCCGAGGCGACGATCAGGAAGGCCCAGGCCCAGCGTCAGCTCGCGATTGAAGTCCTCGCGAGAAGCAAGCAACTGAACCGGAAAAACCCCGGCTCGGTCTCGATCGAAGAGATCCGCAAGTCCGAGGCGGAAATCCAGGTCGCCGACGAGATGACGAACGAGGCGATCGAAAAGCAGGCCCTCGATAAAGCGGACCTGAAGCTCGCCAAGCAAGCACTCGACGAACACACCATCCTCTCTCCGATCGACGGCCTCGTCATCGAACGTCTGAAGGAACCAGGCGAAGGGGTTCGAGCGAACGAAGCCTTGGTCCGGATCGGCAACCTCGACCGACTCCGAGGCTGGGCTTATATCCCCCTGCCCTTCATTTACCGGGTCAAGGAAGGCCAGATTGTGGACCTCCAGGTCCGCCTGGGGGGCGATCCGGTCGAGCAACGGAAGTTCCGCGGCAAAATTACCTTCGTCGATCCCCAGGTTCAGGTGTTCGGTGAAAACGCGGTGCGCGTGTACGCGGAATTCGAGAATCCCGACCACATGCTCCGCCCCGGCAGCAAAGCGGTCATGACCGTCTATTTTGGTAGCGAAGCAGGAGCCGCCAACGCTTCGCCGACGGTCGGTTCCCGTACGACAGGCGGCGTGGGTCGTTAAAGCTCAACCCTTGGCGCCGTTGTGTGTCGACCCGCCTTTTAACGAGACGCTCCGTTGAACTGTTTGTCTGAAGCCATGCCGGTCGATCGTGGACTGTCTCCCACCCGATCCGAGTCGAGGGCCGCCTGCCGATGAGTTCCGCTCCCTCACAGGTTCCAAACGCCGCCCCCATGGGCCAGGCCGCCGAGCATCTCCAGGTCAAGCTGCGCCCCGACCTGATCATCCAGCCGCAGTTCTACGAGGGGATGACGCACTACGTCATCAAGGACCCCATCGCCTTGAAGTATTTTCGATTCAAAATCGAAGAATACTTCCTGCTTCAGCAGTTCAACGGCAAGACCAACCTGCAAGACGTCAAACGGGCCTTCGAGCGCAAGTATCGCCCCCAGACCATCTCGATCGAAGACCTGATCCGCTTCGTCTCTCAGTTGCACGAGGCGGGGCTCATTCAGATCGACAGCCCCGAGCAAGCCAAGGCGCTCATCGCCCGCAGGCGCAAGAACCGCTGGAAAAAAGTCTGGCAGTTTATCGCCAACATTCTCTATATCAAAATCCCCGTGGTCGATCCCGAGAAGATGCTCACGGGGATGTATCCCTACTTCCGCTGGATCTTCAGTACGTACTTCATCGTCGCCAGCGTCGGCATGATGATCGCCGCGCTGACGCTGGTGGCCAGCCAGTGGACTCTCTTCAGCGCGCGCCTGCCGGACTTCCAGAGCTTCTTCAACTGGAGCACGATCTTTTACTTCTGGATCAGTCTGGCCATCATCAAGATCATCCACGAGTTCGGACACGGCCTCACCGCCAAGCATTTTGGAGGGGAAGTGCATGAGATGGGGATGCTCTTCCTCGTCTTGACCCCCGCCCTCTATTGCGACGTGACCGATAGCTGGCTGCTGCCTAATAAGTGGAAACGTATCTGGATTTCCGCGGCGGGCATCTATGTCGAATGCTTCCTGGCCAGCCTGGCCACGTTTGTTTGGTGGAACACCGAGCAAGGCCTGGTCAATAGCCTGAGTCTGGCGACCATGTTCATTTGCTCAGTCAACACCATCTTGTTTAACGCGAACCCGTTGCTGCGATACGACGGGTACTATGTGATGGCGGACTGGCTTGAGATTCCGAACTTGCGAATCAAGAGCACTCAGTTCTTCACGTACCTCTTTCAGGAGAAGGTGCTGGGCCTCGAAGTGCCCGTACAGAGCTACCTCCCTCGATCTCGGCGGTCCCTGTTCGTGACCTACGCGATCACCAGCTACCTGTACCGGTGGGTGGTGACCTTCAGCATCTTGTTCTTCCTCTACAAGTTTCTTCAACCGTATAAACTGGGCTCCATCAGCGCCATGCTGGCAATTGGGTCGTTGGTCCCGCTGGTCGGCATGCCCTTTTATCAGTCGATCAAGTTCGTCCGCACCCCGGGGAGGATGCGCAAAGTGAAAAAGGCAAGAGCGGCCGGATTCGCGGTGGTGTTCGCGGCCATCCTCGCCGGCATACTAATGATTCCCACGCCATTACGCGTTCAGGGGACCTTTATTCTGTCCGCGTCAAAGCCCGAGGTTATCTATGCCGAGGTGCCCGGCCGACTTGTTGAACTAAAAGTTCGCGACGGCGACATGGTCAAGGCAGGGACCGAGCTCGCCATCCTCTCCAACCCTGAAAAAGTCCGCGAGCGCATGCAGCTTCAGGAACAGCAGGGGGTCAACTTCATCAAGGCCAGCTACTTCGGTCAATCTCAGGCGACACGCGCCCAACACCGTCAGTATCTCCAGGCATCCAACGACCTGGAGCCCGCGCTGGAGAAGGTGGTCGAGCAGCTCGACAAGCTCCGCCTCGTTGCCCACCGCGATGGTCAGGTGATGGGGGTGCCTGCCCGCGAGACGGTCGGCCAGTGGCTCAGGCCCGGCAATCCTTTCTGCGAGGTAGCCGACCCCCATCAGCTCGAAGCCCACCTCATCTTGGACCAAGGGGATATCGACCTGATCCGCACGGGGCGTCGAGCCTGGGTAAAGGTTTATGGCGACTCCGAGGTAACTTTGAAGAGTTACGTCAGCGAGGTTGCCCCCAAGAACCGCGACGAGGTCGCCCCCGAGCTCTCCAACCTCGCGGGGGGCGAGATCGCGACCAAACAAGATCCGAAGACCCACCAGGCCAAACCGATCAACGCGGTCTTCGAGGTCGTCATCCCCCTGGACAACGCCGACCTCTCCCTTCAGCCCGGCGGCCGCGGGTTCGCCAAGATTGACGGTGGCACCCATACCCTCGGGTGGTGGCTCTGGCGGTTGATGAACAAGACGTTTAATTTCGACCTCTGATCGAATCATCCCGCGTCGATCTAGGTGCGTTATCGATCTCGCAGGAATCAAAGGGCCGACCTTTCTCCTCCATTGTCCGAGTGGGAGTGGTCGGCTTCCTTTGTTTTTGCCGGGATCGAAACCACGACGAAATCGGATCGTATCCGTCGAGGCGGGAAGCTCAGCCGAGGCTCACCTGAAGGTCGCTGGGCAAAACCATCGTCTCCCCCTCGCGCGACCATCCCAGTCGTTCGCGAACCACGTCGAAGAAACCGCTTCGCCGCACATCCTGCCCTTGTAGGCGGCTGGCCAGTAGGTCCGCCCCCACTAGCCCTTCGCTTAGGGTAAATAAGCCGTTCGTGAGGACCAGGTCGTAGTTTCCCCAACGACTTCGGTAGAGCCCCTCGCGGTTCCAGCGCACGGCCGAATCGAACGCTTCCACCAGGCCGTACAGCGGAAACAAGGCCCCGTAGAGCTTTGCGAGGTCGCAGCACACCGAAGCGAAATAGGTGATATCGGGGCCGTGCCATTCCGTTCGAAGGGGGCGTGGAATCAAACCAAAGAAGTTCGAGAGGCCGAGCCGCGTCGGCCCTTTGAATCGAGCGAAGCTGATGAGCGGGACGCCTCGGTGCTCGAACAAGGCCGAGGGGATAAAGCTCGCGAGCTCCGGATACTGGAGTTCCAGGTCTCCGAGGACGGACCGGACGTCTTCGGCGGAGGCACAAGCTCCGTCCCACCAACTCTCCGTGATATTAATATATTGTGCATCATGCCGGGCCAGGACAGGGGCCAGCCCGGTGCGATGGAGAAATTCGACTTCCTGCTGCCTGATCCAGGTACGATGCCGCTCGGCATCCAACTCCCAGTCGAACGCCGCGCCACCAAGATTTCGACTGCTGGTGTGCCCCTCCAGTACCACCCCTTTCGCGGGCAGAGCGCCGAGGAGCAGGTCGAGAGCCTGGGGGCTCGTATAGGTCCCCTGAGCGTATCCGTGCCAGGTTACCTTGATCAGGTAGCGATCGGCGGGGGGAAGGACCCTGGCGAGGATCTCGGCGAGGCTCGTCTCTTCATGGGCACGCGCGACCATCCCGGTTCGCACGTGAATCGGCGCATCCGCCAGCGGCACCCAGCCTTCTTCCGACCAAACGCCAGGGCGCATGGGCGAGCTTGCGTTTTTGCTCGACGGAACCCGCGCGGCCTGACGGCTCCGCTTCTCTTGCCAGAGACGCAGCATCCGTTGTTCGAGCCAGGCCTGGATGGCCGGGTGATCCCGCAATGGATCGAGCAAACACCACGCCGAGGATTCGGGATGGGCTCGCTGGTGGTCCTCAAGCATCACCCGCGCGAAATCGCTGAGTTCCCCGTCCCACTGGCTGTACGGCAGCAGCACCCATTGAAGGGGAAGAGGCTCGTGGAGGCATCGGACCAGAGTTTCGGGAAGAAACGGTTGGGCATGGCGAGTGAATCCCACCTCACCTCGGCCGAGCCCGTTTTGTTCCCAAAGCAAACGCATCAGGCGATAGGCATCAGCTCGGGCGTTGGGATCACCTTGCCCGTCCGCGACGAGCAGAAGACCGGCGTTACGAGGTAAAACTCCGCGTTCGTCCAACGCTCGAAGGATTTGGCCGGCGAATCCATCCACGATCAACGCATGCGTTGAATCAACGGAATCATGGTGAATTGCAATGGCGGAGTGCCGCCGCCTCGCCGCGCTGAGTTCCTCCCCCAGCAGCGTCCGCTGCCAGAGATTCAGCTCGAGAGATGCGGGGAGCACAAAGAAGGTCGAGGTCTCCTGATCGGTCTCGACCCAACGATCGATGGTCCGGCCCAGGTGGTAAAACCCGGGATCCTCCGTCGACCGGACGGGTAAGCAAACGAGCTCGATCGCGGTTGCAACGCCAAGCAGTCGTTCCGCGAACTCGCGCAGGTTCGCGGCCAGGGCTTCCATTGAAGCCCAGGCCGCCCCGTCTGGCCGCACTTCCGTCGCGATTAAAAATACCGTTCCCACCACTGGGCTAGGCCCCCGGTCAGAGCTTGAGCCGACCGCCAAGGCGGCCATTCTTGTACATCGTTGCAATCGCGTCAACGAAGAGCCGGGCTGCCATCAAAGACGTGATGTCCGAGATGTCATATGGGGGCGACACCTCGCAAATCTCCATGGCGGCGATCCCTTCCTTCGCGATGCCATCGACGAGTTTGAGCGCCTCGCGCGGGAGCAACCCACCCGGTTCGGGCCAACCCGTCCCCGGCACGAAGCCGGCGTCCAACGAGTCGATATCAAACGAGAGATAGACCGCGCTGGCCCCCTTCCATGCGACTTCCAGAGCGATTTCGATCGTCTTGTCGATCCCGATCTTCTCAATGTCGTTGACCGTCAGGATCGTGGTCCCTCGCTCTCGCCCCACCTTCACCCCCGCACGAGGCACCTGCCAGCCTCCAATACCCAGTTGCACCAGGTTCGATGGCGGACAATTGGGAATATTCGTGGCATGAAACCACGGGCAGGTATGCATGATCTCGTCCATGTCTTTTTCTTGCGTATCGACATGACGGTCAATATGAATAATTCCAACCTTGCCTTCAACACACTCAGCCACCGCCCGGGCGATGGGATAACCAATCGAGTGGTCGCCCCCCATGATCATCGGCAGAGTGCCTTGCGAGAGGATATGCGCGATGCCCTTGGTAATCTGGTCGTGGGCCTTGGTGATGTTGGACGGGCAATAGATATCGCCAACGTCGCACATGGCGAGCGTTTCGCTCAAATCAATTGCATGCTCATAGCTGTATTTTTGGTAGAGTGCCGAGATGCGCCGAATCCCCTGAGGGCCAAACCGGGTTCCGGTGCGGAAGGTGCAGCCGATGTCGAACGGAACCCCGACAAACGCGACGTCGTACTCTCCGACCTTGCGGACATCCTCCAGGTACGGCAACTTGAGGAACGTATTAATGCCCGACCAGTGAGGCAAACTGCCGCGCTGAAAGCAACTGAACTCGGTCTTATCCTGAATGGAATCCGCCGGCTCCAGGCCGAGTTCCTTGATCCGTCGATTTTCCTTCTCGTAGTAAGCGGAGGGCAAGGGGGCTTCCGCCTTCTGCGCCTGCATGCCGGCGAGGTCGCTGAGGTCGGGGATCGCCCGGCTGTGGAGTCGGCGTTTCGGCGCGTGTCGTTTGTACAACTGGGCGGCCCCCTCCTTGGCGCCGGCGGCCGCGGCGGCTTGCGGTTCTTGCCCCACGGCCAGATTAGCCTCCAGACCTGTCACGGCGGCCGCCGCGGCCGCGGCGGTACCCAGGAACTCACGTCGCCTCATCTCTCCGGACGAATCGGACGAAGCCATGGCCCTGTCTCCGTTGAACCCATTAGGTCAACTTTCTAGACACGTGGTATGTCGCCCGGAATCGATTGTGGAGATTCGACCGTCAGGCAAAATATACCGAAGCTAAACATATCGACCTCGTTGGTCAGCCACAAGGATCAGTCGACAGAATATATCTTTTTTTTCATGGAATCGGATCCCGAGCCCTTGAGTCTCAATCTTCAGAATGGTTCCGGTCGATACTCTCCTCACAGACCAATCTTATTCTTGTTCTGGTTTTAGGACACCAACGAGCCTTAACTCCACGCTCGGCCCACCTTTGGTTCCCGAAGGGCTCCTAGCCACGGATGTTCCGTAGTCAACAAGGCGCTTATGGGACATACCAGACTTCGAAGGTTGAGCCAGGTCATCTTCCTCTTCATCGCCCTGACGCCAGCATCTGGGCGAGGACAGGATCCCATCATTATCCCAGGGTTGCCGGGGCGGGGTCTTCAATCGGGGGTTAGGCCTTCCGGAGGCCCGGCGGCTACGAATGCCTCGGCGCACGAGGCACCGACGGCTGGCCAGGTTGAAACGAGCGAAGCCCCTCCAGTCGACCTCAGCGCTCCAAACTTTGGGGTTTCGGGGAACTGGTTCGGGGCTCGTGATGCGTTCTTCGATCGCGGCATCGATCTCCAGGGAAGTGCTTCTCAATTCTATCAGGGCGTCACCGGCGGCGGATTGCGCCAGAATTTCCAGTATGGGCTCAAGCTCGACTACTTCGGAACCATCGAAGCCGAAAAACTGCTTGGCTGGGAGGGGCTCTACGTCAACCTTCATGGTGAAAGTCGCTTTGGCGCAAGCATCAATCAAAATGTCGGATCCATGGTCCCCGCCAACTTCGCGCTCGAGTTTCCGGCCTCCTCGGGAAATGCATCCGCGCTCACAAACATGCAAATCGAACAGTTTTTGGGTCCGAATTTCGCCCTTACCTTTGGCAAACTCAACGCCGCCGACGGCGTCAACATCCACCCATTTTTGGGAGGCAACGGCCTCAATCGGTTCACGAACGAAGCCTTTGTCCTAAGTCCGATCTACGGGCGCACAATCCCGTACTCAACCCCGGGCGCGGGGTTCAGCTACCTTCAAGATCATGATCCGCTCTTCACTTTCATCGTACTCGACACGAGCGGCCGCCCTGATACACCAGGCCTGAGCAGAATGTTTCGCAACGGGGCGACCATGTTCGGTCACCTTCGGATTCCTGTATCGTTCTTTAATCGACCGGGGCACCAGTCACTTGAAGGAACTTACGCGACTGGCAAGTTCAGCCCCTTCTCACCGGACGACTACATCATTCTGAACCACCAACCACCCCAGCAATCCGCGCTCCGGCAAACCGGCTCCTGGGTCATCACTTACGGATTTGATCAATTCCTCAAGGTTGACGATGAAGACGCGACCAAGGGTTGGGGGGTCTTCACGAACATCAGCCTGGCGGACCAAGCGACCAATCCCGTCCGCTGGTTCCTCAACCTCGGAGCAGGAGGAACCAGCCCTCTGCCTGGACGAACCGAGGACTCCTGGGGAGTGGGTTACTACTTTCTTGGGACAAGCGAAGTCCTTCGACAAACACTCGGCCCCCTCGCGCCCAATGGGCACGAACAGGGTTTCGAGTGCTATTACAACGCCACCATCTCCCCTGGTTTTATCCTTTCCGCCGACATCCAATCCATTGAGCCCGCATTATTGGATGCTCGCTCGGCATTCCTCTTCGGCCTCAGAGCGAAGATTGAATTCTGATGATTCCATCCCGATCACTTGTGATGCGCATTGCTAAAACCGATATCATCAGAGGTATGGATTGCACCTGGGTTAAGGAACGCCTTGTGTGCGACGCCCCGCCCAAGTCAATCCATGCGACCACCATTGGTGAGTTGAGATCAACCGCTCAACTCCTGGGCCAATGGGTGGTCGCTCGGGTTCTCCACGAACCACTTCGTCAGTTCAATCCCTCAGCCGACCAACCAGAGGGGACAGTCTTTACGAACGGCCTCGTTGGCCGCCAGAGCGAGACGAGCGAACGCGAGCACCTCGGGCGTGTCGGCAACCCACCCGTCATCAGGGTCGAGATGAATCCGTATCAGATCCCTGAGCGCCTGATCTTCGAGACTCAGGTCCCAGCACTCGGCGAGTTGCGCGAGTTCGTTCCGCAGCCCTGGTAGGCTGGCGCAGCGCAAGGGTGCCCCCTGGGAGAGGGGAAGCGTGACCGCCTGAACATGCGCGGGGAGATAGACCCCTCGTCCTTCCACTCCCAGTCCTAACAGGTTGGGAATCGCCTCCACCCCCAGCGCTTCACGCCCTCGCTTTTGCAACTCGGCCCAGCCCGACTCGGCGAGGTCTCCGAAGTGGCAAGGTGGAACGCCCTCCCACTCATTCTCTCCGCCGAAGGCGTGGTCGAGCACGCCAGCGACCTCAAGCGCGAACGCGCTTTCGAATGTTCCCTGAGCACCGCCGACCTTGAACGAGACTCCCATGGCTCACATCCTCCTTCCCAACCTCGATTCCCCGAGATGGGCACAGCGAGGGACTCCACGTCGGTTGGGTCGACGTCTCAGTCCTCGCCGAGGTTACATGGAGCATCCTCGTCTTTAAAACATGTTGGCTTTCTCGATTCGACTCAAGACCGAGCCGACGAACCTAGCCATCGTCGGGTCGAATCCGCCCACAAGCGGGACTTGGAATCGCGACCTCCCGTTGCCTGTCGAGAGGTTGGGGGCTGGAATCACGCATGGAGTCCGCGTATGCTCGCTCGGCGCGAGGGTCAGCCTCGTCCGTAGAGTGTGGCCACTGAACGGAATCTCTGTCAAGCATCAAAGTACGGGAGTCTCGCTTTCATGTTTCGACGTTTGTCTTTGGGCAACTCCCTGATCCTGCTCAGTCTGGCGGCCTCTACCTGGACCCACGGTCCCTCCGCGACCGCCCAGGAGAAGGCCACCCACCTGCTCGGCTTCTCCAAGGGGCGGCACGCCGCGCAGCTCGAGGCTGAAGCTCAGGCCCTCGCGGTTCCCACCCCCGCCCATGCCCGCTCCTGGCTCCGCACCCTCACTGAGGAGCCCCACGTGGCCGGCACCCCCGCCGACCACAAGACCGCGCTCTTCGTACGCGACCGCCTGCGTGAATGGGGCTGGGAAGCCGACCTGGTCGAGTACGAGGTCTTATTAAACTATCCCTCAGCTCAGAAGCTCAAGGATGGTTGGACGGGAGTCGACCTTCAGATCACCGCCCCCTATCGGAAAAAGCTCGAGGTGATGGAGGCTCCGATCGCGCGTGACAAGGATTCGGTGAGCGATTCCGCCTTCCCCGCCTTTCACGGCTATGGAACCTCGGGAAGTGCGAATGGGCAGGTGGTCTATGCCAACTACGCCCGGCCCGAGGACTTCGAAAACCTGGAAAAACTGGGAATCGACGTTAAGGGCAAGGTTGTGCTCGCTCGTTACGGAGAGCTCTTTCGAGGACTGAAGGTCCGCAACGCCCAGAAGCGAGGGGCCGTGGGGATCTTGATCTATTCCGATCCGGCCGACGACGGTTATGCCAAGGGAGATGTCTATCCGAACGGACCGTTCCGGCCGGAGTCGGCCATTCAGCGCGGGAGCGTGCAGTTCCTCTCGCTTGGCCCGGGCGACCCTTCCACCCCCAATGGTCCTTCCGTCAAGGGAGCTGAACGCCTTCCGTTCCACCCTCGGTTTGGCTTCCCGATCAATCTTCCGGTCCCTGAAGATGTGCTCCGATTCGACGGCCAAAAGGCGGAAACGGCCAGGACCGCTGGCGACCTTTGGGAGAAAGAGACGGGGCTGGTGCGCGAGGATTACTTCGCGAGCATTCCCGCCTTGCCGATCAGTTACGAGGCCGCGAAGCCAATCCTTGAAGGCCTGGCCGGCGACAACGTCCCCGCGGGCTGGCAAGGGGGGCTCCCCTTCGCCTACCACGTCGGCCCCGGCCCTCTGGAAGTCAGGCTCTCGACGAACATGGAGTACAAGCTCCGCACGATCTGGAACGTGGTCGCCAAGCTCAAGGGGGAAATCGAGCCCGACCGGTTGGTCATGGTTGGTAACCACCGCGATGCGTGGACCTATGGCGCGGTGGACCCAGGCAGCGGCACCGCCGCCACCCTCGAGATGTGCCGAGCCCTGGGCGAGGCCGTGAAAAAAGGGTGGAAGCCCCGCCGCACTCTCCTTTACGCAAGCTGGGATGGCGAGGAATACGGCCTGGTCGGCTCGACCGAATGGGCTGAGGAGCATGCCAAGACCCTGGGCGAAAACGCGGTCATGATGCTCAACGTGGACTCCGCCGTCTCCGGACACGAGCTCGACCTGGATGGTATCCCCTCGTTGCGCGACCTCGTGCTCGACTCCGCTGAAGCCATCACGGATATCCGCTCCGGACGTACACTACGCAAACTCTGGGTCGAGAAGAGCCGGGCTCGTTGGGCGAGCCAGGCGCCCGTCGATCTTTCCGACGCCGACCTTGACGCGGCGGACTCCGACGATCCGAACCGGAAGGCCCCTCGGTTCTTTCCCCAGATGAACTCGCTCGGGTCCGGGTCGGACTACACGGCGTTCGTGGATCACCTTGGCATCCCCGCCATCGACGTGAGCTTTAGCGGTCGATACGGGGTGTACCACTCGGTTTACGACGACTTCCACTGGATGGACACCCAGGGGGACCCCGAGTTCTTGACGCATACCCAGGCCGCCCGGCTCTATACCGTCATCGCCATGCGCGCGGCGGGAGCCGACGTGGTTCCTTTGACCTTCACGCCGTACGCCAACGCCATGCGTGAACACCTGAACGACCTGAGACGCACGGTCGAACGCAAGGCCAGGGCCGCGGGAGCCGACCGAAGCAAGCAGCCCTTCCGCTTCAAAGGCGTTGCCCGGCTGAGTCAAGCGATCGACCGCTTCGAAGCCCAGGCGAAGTCGCTCGATCGTCAAATCAATGAGACGACCTCGCAAGGGAAGTTCTCAAACGAGGAGCTTTCCCGACTGAACGACGTCCTGACCCGCGTCGAGCGCTCCTTTCTCTTGAAGGAAGGACTCCCGGACCGCCCCTGGTTCAAACACGTCGTCTATGCCCCTGGAATCACCACGGGCTATGCGAGTTGGCCCTTCCCTGGCGTCCGCCAGGCCATCAACGCGTCGAATGCGACTTTGCTCTCCGCGCAAGTTCCCTTGCTCGTCGAGCGAATCGACGCCGCGACGGCCGAACTGAAATCCGCGGAAGAGGTGGCGAAGTCTCCTCGATCTTGAGCTAAACTAAGACCGACCCGACCGGTTGCGAGGTCCGCCGTTCCTTGTACCTCGCGACCGGCTTATCGATGATGATGAATGCTCCTCTCCCTCGTTGCCTCTCTCCATCATCGCAAATCGTTTCTCCTTCTGAATAACAGTATCTCATGTCATTTCAAGGATTTAATTCGGATGCACGAGCCGGCCGACTCTTCATTTGTCAAGTTGCCGAGGGTGCTCGGGCCAATCCAGGCGCTTTGCGTCATCGTTGGGTCAGTCATCGGATCGGGGATCTTCATCGTCCCGGCGGAAGTTGCGCGTGACGTGCCGAATATTGGCGCGATCCTCCTGGTCTGGATCGTCGGAGGTCTGTTTAGCCTGGCGGGGGCCATGACCCTCGCCGAGCTTGGCGCGATGTTGCCGAGGGCGGGAGGACTCTACGTCTACCTTGGGGCCGCGTATGGAAGACTGCCCGCTTTCCTGTTCGGCTGGACCGAGTTCCTGATCATGCGCACAGGATCAATGGCGACCCTGGCGGCGGCGTTCGCCCGCTACTTCGCCCAGCTCGTCCCTTCACCCGGCGGCATGCGCGAGGAGGTCTGGCAGGCCATCGCCGCGGTCTCAGCCATTGCCGTTGTGACAACGATCAACGTGCTCGGAACGGCGATCGGCGGCAAGGTGCAGGTGGGAGGGACGGCCCTCAAGGTCGGGGGCCTGCTCACGATGATTGCGCTTCCAATGATTCTCGGCGGTGGGAACACGGCCAACCTGAAGCCCCTCCTCCCCGGCACGGTCGATCTCACCTTGCTCGGCGGGATGATGGCCGCGATGGTGGGCGTGCTCTGGGCCTACGACGGCTGGGTGAACCTGACGTCGCTCGCCGAGGAGGTTCGAGACCCGGGCCGCAACCTCCCGAGAGCCCTGATCATGGGCATGGGTACCCTGATTGGGATCTACCTGGCCATGACCATTGCTTACCACCTCGTCCTGCCCCTGCCCGACGTGGCGGAGGCCAGCACGGTTCAGAAGGGGGGAAAGGCGGTCGCCGCTCTCTATTGCTTCCGCCTCCTTGGAGAAAGAGGAGTCTGGGCGATCTCGTTCCTGGTCATGTGCTCCACCTTCATCTCCCTGAACGGGAACGCCCTGACCGGACCCCGCGCCTATTTCGCCATGGCACGAGACGGCCTCTTCCCGGCCCGGCTCTGTCGAGTCCATCCCCGATTCCAAACCCCGTTCAACGCCATCATCGCGCAAGGGCTGTGGGCCATCACCTTGACCGTCGTGGGCACGGCCCTGATCGTGGCTCCCGCCCCGTCGAGCGATACGAACTTACCTCGCTTCATCGTCTCGGCCTGGAGCAAGCTCAACCAGACGCCGCTTTACACGGTCCTGTATACCTACGTGATCTTTGGCGCGAACGTCTTCAACATGCTCGCGATCGCCAGCGTCTTCGTCCTGCGCAGGACGCGACCCGACGCGGTTCGTCCTTACCGAGCCTGGGGCTACCCGGTCACCCCGTTGCTCTTCCTGGCCGCCGCCCTGTTCCTCATGGGCGACATGCTCCGATCTCGACCGGTCGAGTCACTGGCCGGGCTTTCCATCATCCTGCTCGGTCTCCCCGCCTACAAGCTACTCGCGCGGCACCAGGCGACGACCAGCTTCTCGGCCTGACCGAGGAGCCGGTTGGAAATCGCAAGCTTGCTCAACGAACGCCCCCTTCCTCGCGTTTTCAAACGCGAGGAAGAGGACCTGTCTTTGATCAAGGGCCAAGTTAGGCTCATTCCCCTGACCCGTTCCACCAGGGATGCACTCAGTTCCCCTCTGCGCGAGCAGGAACGCTCGAAGGTCGGAAACGAGGCGGGGGCGCGTCGCCTCGGTGCTCGCCGTCGTGTGTCAGTTGCAGAAAACCAATGCACATCTCATCGGTCGTCTGCTCACCCCACCCCACGTCGACCGGGGGTGAGTTGGGATTCCAGGGGTTGCCCGACGTGTTATCAAAATGCGCGAGCATATCGACCCGGGTTCCCTTGGGAAGCGGCAAGGGGGTTTCCAGGTCATAAGTTCCTTGCCAGTTGAAGTCCCAACGGTTGATCTTCAGCAAGGTCAAGGAAGACCCGTCAGGCCGGGTGGCCTTGAGCAGAAAGTCCTTACCGAGCCAGTGCATGTGGGGGGTCATGGCGGTCAGGTGGGAGTCCTGGTTAATCGTCGTGGTCCCCGTGACCTCATAGTTCGCGTCACCCGCGGGAATTAGCAGCTTGGGGCGGCGGAACAACCCTTGCCTGGGGGGAGTGATCATCGCCCCTCGAACTTGTTTATCGATCGGCGACTTCGCGAAGTAGAGGCCGATCGCCGAGCGATCCGTTTCCGCCTTCCCACTCCGATGATAGTGGACCTGAATCAATAGATCGGCCCCAGCCGGGACGTAGCGGCCGGTCCCCTCCCGCTCGAATCTCGGGTGCTTTCCAGGGGACCACCCGCCGAGCCCTCCCGAGGGAATGATCCCAAACCCGCCGAACGAGTGATAACCCGACTTCGGGTCCGACTCATCCAACTTCCTGGCCGCTCCCCTCGTATCGAACGCCGCGAGGATGTGATGAACCACCTTGGGATTGCCAGGCTTGAAGTCGATGGCCGAGACCCACTTCCCTTCCGTCAGTCCTGAAGGAATCACGAAAACTCGAAGCTCGTCGCGCCCCTCGGCGTCGAGCGTGTAAGTCTCCTTCGGCTCAAGCACCAGGTCGGGCTTTCCGAGCGCCCAGTCCGAGTTCCAGGTCCGGGCGGCGGGTGCTTCGGCCGAGTTCCCTTCGGGACAACCCGCTTCCACCCACTGACTCAACGTTTCCATCTCCGCCTGCGACAACACGCGGGCGTCTCGAAACGGTCCTCCTTCCTCGGTCGAGGCATGCCATGGGGGCATCGTCCGCTCGGAAGTGACCGTGGCCAGGTCACTCCCCCGCTTCTTGGCCTGCTCGTAGCTCAACAGCGAGAAGGGAGCCACCTGGCCGGGCCTGTGGCAATCCTGGCAATGCTTTTGAAGAATCGGGAGCACGTCGCGATGATACGAAGGCGGCTCCGCCCCCTCGCTCAACCGCGAGAGCGACAGCAGCAGCGCGAACGAGACCCCCGCCGTCCATGATCCATACTGGATAGGCATAGAACTCCCATTTCTCCCGTGAATTTTACCAACAAGTTGGTTTGAAAGATTGATCGCTCGCTCGTCCTCATCCAAGAATACACGTGAACCGCTAGGCCGGTTTCAACGCGTTTGAAGTTGGACAAATTCGACCAAGGGCCAGGCCTTTCCATCAATTTTTCATATTTTGTTTCTTTTTCAATTAAAATCAATAATACATGAAGTAATTTATTTTATCCGAAAAACATAAACCTGACAGAACCGGGTACGTTGGATCGAAATCATAGAGACCCTCATGCAAACGATTCATTTCAGCGAGGTCCAGGAGCAGCTTGGTCAGTGGCGAAACACGGTCCTGGCCCAGCTCAAGGATCCGGCATCGAGACCCGATGCGTTACGACTCAAAATCGAGATTGAGCAGGCGATGGCCTGTCTGGGATTCTGCGAGCGTCACCAGATTCAACCGAATGCGCGGGCCGTTCACCTCCCCGAGCCGAAGACGCAGTCCCCTTCCTCCGAATACCGAATTGTGGAAGATCAAGAGACCGACCAGCGAGAGCATTGGATTGAGGTTTCGATCGAAGGTACCCCCCTCCGACCGTCGCCAGGAACCCTCCTGGTGCTCGACCACCAGTAACCCCGCGCGTACCTCTGCCTCTGGCGAAATAGCCCAGAGAGGTAATCAACCTCCTCGGGCTAATCGATGCCACATGCTTTGATTTATCTTGGCGCGGTCATGGTCTGTTCGACGGTGGGAATCGTCAGGTCCGGTAGCACCGTTCGGAGCCGAGAGGTATCCATCGAGATATCAGCGGGCCGGGGCTCGGCCAGCGTGACGTCGGCCTGGCGATTCGCGCGGACGAGTTGGGTATCCAGCCCCAGGGCTTCGGCCTGGCGTCTGACGAGGTCGAAGCGACTGAGGCGCTCGGGACCGGCGACGTGCAGTAGACCCACCGCGTCGCGCTCGGCCAGCAGGACCAGGATTTTCCCCGCCGTCTCCAGGTCGAGCGGAGTCCGGAATTCATCCTCGAAGAAGGTCTGGGGGACACCGGAACGTAGTCCTTGAAGCGTGCGTTCGACGTAGGTTTCGCGTCCCGAGCGTGAAGGGCCGTACAAAAGGCTGATACGCGTCACCAAGCCGCGTGAAACCGCCAGGATCGGGGCTTCCGCCTCGAGCTTGAGACGCCCGTATTGCAGGATGGGCTCGGCCCGGTCCAACTCATTCCACCAGGCTTTTGAGCCGTCGAATACCATGTCCGTCGACGTGTAAATGATCCGTCGATCGCGCTCACCGCACCAAGCCGCCAGCGCAGCCGTGGCCTCGACATTCACGGCGTACCCCAGCGCGGGGTCGTTTCGCACGGCATCGGCCGAGCTCAGGGCCGCGGCGTGAATCACCACTTCCGGATCCGCGTCTTCAAGGGCATTTCGAATCGCCCCGAGGTTCGTCAGGTCCATCGGCCGAAGCGCCACGTCTCCGCGCCGGCCGGTATCGCTTCCACTCCAGGCCGAAACCTCATGCCCCGTCGCAACCAGGGCCGCGACCACGCTCGAACCCAGTTGACCGCTCGCCCCTGTCAGAACAACCCGCATTACCTGATCTCCCTCGGCTTCACAGATACCGCATTCAACAAAATCAACGAAAGCCCAGAGCGGCCCCTACCGATGATAGGCCGACAGGAGGTTTAAGAACAGGTTCGAGAGATCGTCCGCGCAAACCGCCTTGGTCGATTGATTGGGAGAGGGTCGACGATGAACATTCGCGAGATTCCGCTGGACGAGTTGATTCTCGAGCCGAGCCTGAACCTGCGTGACCGGTTGGATGAATTCACGGTCGAGCGCTACACGGAGGCCTGGAGCCGACTCCCGCCCATCACCGTGTACGAGGTCGACGGCCGTTGGTTGATCGCGGATGGGTTTCATCGACACGCGGCGGCGGTCTCGCTCAACAAACGGACGATCCGAGCCGAGATCATTGAGGGGACCCAGGAAGAGGCCCTCGACTTCGTCGCGAGCGTCAACCTGTTCCACGGATTTCCTCTGACTCGGGCCGAGCGGCGGCGTGCCGTGGATGTGAAGCTCCGCTTGCATTACGACTGGTCCGATCGACGCCTGGCGGAAGAACTTGGGGTCAGCCGAGAGTTAGTGGCGAAGACCCGCAAGAGCCTGGTCGATGGGAACCAAATTCCGAACAACTTCGAGCGGATCGGGGCGGACGGCAAGACCTACACCTCGGCGGGACTTCCCAAGGACCCGAACGAGCGACTGCCCACCGGCAGCCCAATCGCTCAACAGGACGACCCGCGCGACCGAGGCGGACGCGAGAGCGACCCGCCCCCCTGGGACGACGCCTCCTCCCCCATGCCAGCCGCCACGCGCCCGCCAGCGGGAGCGGGGTTGGCGCCCTGGGAAGAGGGGGACGCGAAGGCGGTCGCCCTTTCCGATCCCGTCCCCTCGGCGGCCCCCACCATCGACGAGATGCTCGACCTGATGGCCAAGCAAGTCATGGAAGTGATCAGTTGGACCCAGGCGGAAGGATTTACCGAGGCCTATCGGACGGCCGGAGACAACATGCGTGGAGTCTTCCAATCCGCCGTGATCAAGCTCGCCGCGCGGGCCGATCAACTGCGCAAGGTCTAATTTCCTCGCTCCGCCGCTTCTTTCCCTTCATACCAGATCGCAAAGTACAGTGTCTGCCAGAAAGAGGCCTGCTCGAGTGAAGCGGACCCGGCCCCGCTCTTCCTCGAGCAGGCCTTGCTTGACATATTTTTGAATGACTGGCCCGGCGAGAGAATCCAGATCGTACCCGGTCCGCTCGGCGAAGTCGGTCCGCTCGATGCCTTGCACGACTCTACGGAGCATGAGTACGGCGGTCTCTCTCGCTCGTGCCTCGGCGTCGAGCGTTTCGGTCGGTCCGGTCGCCTCGAGCCCTTCTTCAACCCTTCGTAAATAGGCGTGGAGGTCGCGGGTATTGACTGAGCGCACCCCGTTGACATAGCGAGCGGCCCCCACGCCGACTCCAAAGTAGGCGTCGTTGGCCCAGTAGACCAGGTTGTGCCGCGATTCCTGCCCGGGCCGGGCAAAGTTGGAGATCTCGTACATCGCGAGTCCCGCGCGAGCGAGTCGGTCGATCGTGTGCTCGTACATCGCCCGCTCGACCTCCTCATCCACCTCGCGAACGTCCCCCGCCTTCCACTGCTTCCAGAGAGAGGTCCCCTTCTCGTAGACCAGGCCATAGCACGAGAGGTGCGAGGGCTCCAGGCTCAGGGCCATCTCCAGGTCGGCCCGCCAGTTCTCCACGGTTGAGCCCGGCACGCCGAAGATTAGGTCGAACGACCAGGTGGGAAACCTGGGACGGATCAGGTCGAGGGCTCTTGGAACATCATCGGGGCTGTGGTTACGTTCCAGGGCCTGGAGAAGCTGGGGCTGGAACGACTGAGCCCCCAGGCTCACCCGGTTCACCCCGCCCCTGGCCAGCACGTCGGCCTTTTCCTCGTCGAGCGTGCCGGGATTGGCCTCGACGGTCCACTCCCCCCCCTCGCTCAGCGGGTACCAGCGACGGGTCATCGCGAGCAAACGTTCGAGCTGGCCAGCGTCGAGCCGGGTTGGAGTCCCTCCCCCCACGAAGATGGTGTCCACCGGCTGGGGGGCACCCATCTTCGCCATCTCACATTCCAGCGCCAGTAAATAACGATCCGCCAGGTGATCGACACCGGCAAGCGAGGCAAAATCGCAATACCCGCACTTATGAGCACAAAATGGGATATGAATATACGCCGCGCGCGGCCAGAGCCAGGAGCTCACCATGTTCCCACGTTCCGTTTCGATTCTCAGAGCCAACCCGGGCGAAGTGATGTGGTTAGAGTACGGGTTCGACGAATCGAATCTCGGGAACAAAGGATTTCAACGTCGCTTCAACTCCCATGGTCAAGGTATAGGAGGACGACGCACAGCCCTGGCACGCCCCCTGCAAGCGAACCTGAACGATGTTGTCCGCGTCGATATCCACCAGTTCGAGGTCGCCTCCATCGGCCCGAAGCCCCGGCCGAACGTGTTCCTCAAGTATGGCTTCCACGCGATCCTTTAGCGCTTGCCGCTCTGCAACCGAGTTACTCATGTCTTGCACTTGCCCTTGAATCGATCGCTTCCCCGTACGATCTCAGACCACCTCTCCATTCTACCAGGACGTCGCTCATCATTGTACTTAAGCTTCCCACGGCTAAAGCACGTGGGATTTCCGGTTAAGCGCGAACGCTCACCAGTTCTGTGGCACGCTTAGGAAGTGCCAGAGCCCTGATATTCAGGGCGGCGTTTCGGTCGGCATGGTCACTATGACCACACGCCTT
>Ga0182745_1001319_pt1 | contig 24174 bp, 15 predicted proteins | sample eDN3rd30CKraftBY_FD_128523 | JGI IMG/M metagenome (GOLD analysis project Ga0182745, IMG submission 128523) | Enriched backyard soil microbial communities from Emeryville, California, USA - eDNA 3rd pass 30_C Kraft BY (version 2) (version 2) | ecosystem: Environmental > Terrestrial > Soil >... | reverse complement strand
CTGCACCACCGCGATGGCCAGACCTGGGATGTTCCAGCGCTGCATTTCAGCGGTGACGAAGCTATCCAGATCGGTGGCAGTGGTGCCGGCGGTTGCCAGCGTCGCACTGGTCAACGCCAAGGCACAGACCAGTGCGCGACAGCGCACCCACCCCGCAGCCGAGAAGATCGTTCGTCGTTGCATCGTCAGGCGCTCCAGGCAGTGGCACCGTCAGCCGTCGTCAAACGGCGCGGCGATAGTTGTTCCAGGTGAATACCCGCCTTGGCGAACAGCGCTGGGACGGATTCGCCCAGCACTGCCGCGGCACAACAACGGCCCGCGGCATGGGAGGTCTGTACGCCGAAGCCACCGAAGCCCGCGGCCCAGATGAAATCGGGCTGGTCGGGATCGGCACCGATCAACGGCTGATGATCCGGAGTGAAGGTGCGCAGGCCGGCCCAGCGATGCGCTACGCGTCGTACTCGCAGACTGGTCGCCGCTTCGATGCGATCGATCGCCACGGCGACGTCCCACTCATCGGGCTGTATGTCTTGCGCATCGGCTGGCGCCTGATCGGCGGGACACACGACGAGCCGGCCGGCATCCGGCTTGAAATAGAACGTCTCGGCCGCGTCCACCACCAACGGCCAGGCCCGCACGTCCATGGCGGCGGGGGCATCGACCACCACCATGGTGCGGCGTGTCGGCATCAGGCCTTTGCGCCGCAGCCCTGCCATCTCGGCCAGGTCATCGGCCCAAGCGCCTGCTGCATTGACGATGGTGCGGGCACGCAGTTCACCCGATGACGTCGTCAGGTGCCACCAGTCGCCCCGGCGTTCCATGCCTCGCACCGCGGTGTCCAGCAACAGGGTCCCGCCATCGGCACGGAAGGACTTGAGATAGCCTTGCAACAGCGCTGCGGCGTCGATGTCGCGGACGTCCGGCAACAAGAGCGCGGCCGCGATCGATGAGGATTCGAGAATGGGTACCCGTTGCACGGCTGCAGCCGTCCCCAGCGGTACGACTGTGCTGGACTGCGCCAGGAAAGACGTGCGCCACTGCTCCAGTTGTGGCAGCTGTTCCGCATTGGCAACGACGAGCGCGCCGCGCGGCGCGGTCAATGGAGAATGCGAGAAGCCCTCGGGTGGCTGGTTGAGAAAACCAGCACTGGCGGCGGTGAGCGCACAGGCCACCGGCCCACCATATGCGGGCAGCAGCACCGCGGCCGAGCGTCCCGAGGAGTGGTAGCCGGGCTGTGATTCCTGCTCCAGCAGCACGACTTGGCGCCGCGACGCGAGCTGATACGCGCAGGAAGCACCGATCAGGCCGGCGCCGACGACGGCAACATCGCAGCAAGTCGTCATGCTCGCTATCTGAACCCCTGGGCGGAAATGTGGGCGGAAAATGCGCCGCAAGGTTCCCGGATTGCATGCCGGCCAGCTAGAAGAAAGTTGACAATCCCCAGGACAAAATTGACGAACTCAGCGGCTCGATCGCCTCGCGCTGCGACGAGATCGCTTGGCGGCCGGGCGCCCCGCCTTGGCGTCAGGAACGCTCGGCCGGCCTGACTCGGCCGGCCAGTCGGTGGTGGCAAAGGTCAACGGGTCGCCCCAGATGATGTCCTGCAATGCCTGCTTTACAGGCCGCGCGCCGGCGGAATCGGGGTCACGAGCTTCGCGGACCGCGATCGGGGTCGCACCGTAATACTCGCGGAACAGGCGTGAGAAATGCGATGCGTCGGAGAAGCCATAGTCGGAGGCGATCCAGCCAATGGATTTCTCGGTGTTCAGTACTTCCCAACGGGCATGGGCAAGGCGCAGCGCACGCAAAAACACCGAAGGCGAAAGATCGAAGCTTTTCTGAAACGCCCGCGTCAGGGTGCGCATGCTCACCCCGAGCCGTCCGGCGACCTCGGGAATGTCGACGCGTTGCGCCGGCGACTGGTTCTCCATCAGCAGAATGGCGCGCTGGACCAACGGGCTCTCGATGTCATGAAACCACTGGGTCTCCGGACGCGGCTGGGGATGTTTGGGCCCACGCGCCGCCTCCACCACCATGCCGCTGGTGACCTTGAGCGTCAGGCTCCGGCCACAATGCCGCTCGACCAGGTGCAGGGCCACGTCGACACCGCTTTGCCCACCCGCGCAGGTGATGCGCCGGCCGTCGACGACATAGACGCTGTGTCCTTCGACCCTTATTTCAGGAAATTCTTCGATGAACTCCTTCAAGTGATGCCAGTGCACGCAGCACCGGTAACCTTGCATCAGACCGGCGCGCGCCAGCGCAAAGCTGCCGGTACAGACGCCAACCAGCGAGCCGCCGCGCCGGTCCGCCAGCTTCAGATAATCGAGAATGCGCTTGTCGATGCGCTCGTGGCCGCGCACCAGCCCTCCCACCACGATCACATAGTCGAAATCGGCCGGGTCGCGCAGCGTTTCCCAGGGGGTGATCTCCACACCGCAGCTGGAGCGCACCGGAGCACGATCCGGCCCCAGGAGAGTCCAGCGGCAGTGAACCTGCCGGCTGCGGTCCACTTCATCGGCCGCGATACGCAGCACGTCGACGAACCCGGAGAACGTGGATAGCGTGAATTCCGGCAGCAGCAGGAAGGCCACGGAAAGATTGGCACGCGGCGGTTCTTGAGTCGACGCAGCACGCACGTTGATCATTCAAGGCAAGTCGTCGCCGAGCGTATCCCGGTCCGAATACTTCAAGCCGAAGCCGTAAGGGAACAAGGGGCGATAGCCGGCATCGTGACGATTCACGGTGGTCTGGTTCACGTTGCGCGGCCACGAGAAGGAGAGTCGGCCGGTGAAATCATGGTTCACCTGACCATTGGGCTTGCGGAACAGCACGTCGGCGATACCCGCGCCCTCCGAGCCGGGCAACCAGGCGGCGACGAAAGCATCCGAGGCATTCAGTTCGGGGTTCACGTACAACGGCCGGCCGCTGATGAAGACCGCGACCACAGGAATGCCGGCCTGCTTGAGACGCTGCAATAGCGCGGCATCGGCGCCATTCGGCCCCTGGTAGTCGATGGTAGCGATGTCACCCTGCATCTCCGTGTAGGGGTTCTCGCCGAACACCACGATGGCCAGGTCTGGTTTGACGGTATAGCTGCCATCCACGCTCAATGTCGCCGTACCTCCGGCGTGGGCCACCGCCGCTTTGATGCCGGCAAAGATGGAAGTGGCGCCGGGGAAATCGGTATTGGTGGTCTCCCTGCCCTGCCAGGTGATCGACCAGCCGCCGCTTTGTTTGCCGATATTGTCGGCCGCATCGCCTGCGACCAGCACTTTGCGTTTGAGCGGCAGCGGCAGCAGTCCACCTTTATTCTTCAGAAGCACCAGCGACTCACGCACCGCGCGACGAGCCACCTGCCGGTGCTCAGGCGCGCCCAGCAGCTTGACCTTGCCCGCCAGTGGGCGCGACGAAGGCCGTCCTTTCTCGAACATTCCGGCGCGCAGCTTGACGCGCAAGATGCGTGTGACCGCATCATCGATGCGGGACTGCGGAATCTCCCCCGCACGCACCTGCGCCACCGTATTGCCCAGGAACGCTTGCCAATCCTGCGGCACCATGAACAGGTCGATCCCCGCGTTGACCGCCGCCGCGCACTTGCTGGGAGCGCAGCCAGGCACTTCCTCGATGCCATTCCAATCACTGACGATCAGGCCGTCGAACCCCATCTTGTGCTTGAGTACGTCGGTGAGCAGGTAGCGATGGCCGTGCAGCTTGTTGCCTTGCCAGCTGCTGTACGACGCCATGACGGTCTGCACGCCCGCTTGCAGCGCAGTGATGTAGCCCTGGCCATGAATGTCCAGCAACTGCTGTTCGGTGGCAAGATTGTTGCCGCGATCCACGCCACGATCGGTACCGCCATCGCCGATGAAATGCTTGGCGGTCGCCAGCACATGTCCGGCATCCAGGAACGAGCGGGTGCCAGCGACTCCTTGCAAGCCCCGCACCGCCGGCCCGGCATACTGACGCACTATCTCGGGATCCTCCGAGTAGGACTCGTACACCCGTCCCCACCGCTCATCGCGCGCAGCGATCACTGCGGGAGCGAATGCCCAGTCGATTCCGGTCACGGCGACTTCCTTGGCCGTGATCCGCTCGATACGCTCGATCAAGGCGGGATCGCGAGTGGCGCCCAGCCCGATGTTGTGCGGAAACAAGGTGGCGCCGATGACATTATTATGCCCGTGCACGGCGTCGGTGCCCCAGATGATGGGAATGGCCGGGCCGCCGGGGCTCATGGAAGCGTCGTAATAGGCGTCGGCCAGCGCCACCCAGTCGGCTACGCTGGCGTGCTGGTTGTTGCCTGGCCAGGAACCGCCCCCATTGAGGATGGAACCGAAGCGGTAAGTCTTCGCGTCCGCCGGCGTGGTGTAACGGATTTCGGGCTGCAGCATCTGGCCGATCTTCTGCTCCAGCGTCATGCTGGCCAGCAAGCTGGCGATGCGTTGCTCCAGCCGGGCGTCGGGAGCTACGGCACTGCGCACCCGCGGCCACTGGACCGTCGATGCATGTGAAGCGGGCGCGGCAGCCCAAGCGCCGCCACCGAATCCAATGAACAAACCGCACGCGCCGCAAACCAGCCATGCGCTCGAGCCTGGCCGGTGCCGATGATCCTGCATGTTGGGTTATCCTACGAGATCAATATTTGAGCCTGGAACCCGCCATCGAATGAACACTCTGCCCGCCTGTCCGCAATGCAAGTCCGAATTCACATACGAGGACAACGGCCAATTCGTCTGCCCGGAATGTGCTCATGAGTGGACCCTCGAAACGGCGGCATCCCACGACGAGCCCGAGCCCATGGTACGGGACGCCAACGGCAACGAGCTGAAGGACGGCGACAGCGTGACCGTGATCAAGGATTTGAAGGTAAAGGGCTCGTCCTCGGTGGTCAAGATCGGCACCAAGGTCAAGAACATTCGCCTGGTGGACGGCGATCACAACATCGATTGCAAGATCGAGGGACTGGGCGCGATGAAGCTCAAGTCGGAATTCGTGAAGAAGGTTTGAATCCAAAACGGGGGCCCGATTCGGGCCCCCGTCTCATCTGCGATGCTAGCTTCAATAGCTGGAATTGAAACTCAGCAGCTTGGACAGGCCGGCGAACCAGACCATGTAGAGCAACGCCACGGCGATCAGCACGCTGCCCACCTTGGTCCACACACCGGACGCCCGCCGCAAGGTGCGCCAGGCACCCCACACGGCGACCGCCGCCGCGGCAATCAGGATCAGCCCCGAGATTTGCACCAGGCGCAGCCGCGGATCCAGGCTCGTGTCGAATGCATCCAGTTGGGTGCTCAGCAACGGCGCCAGGATCGAGTACCAGGCGAACAACCAACCCAGGCCGAACAGTGCCGCGAGCCTCGGCAAGGTGCGCGCCATGGCATCCTGGCCACTCAATTGCAGCGGTTTACGGTAGTGACGCCGTATCAGCGCACCGACCGGCCAGAGAATCACTGTCAGCAACAACACCGCCAGCGACCCGATCAGCAGCGGCTCGTTCCAGCCGCCGGAGCGGTACGCCGGCACGGCCTGCAGCACCGAGGTCGGATCTTCGCTGCTGATCACGGTGCGCCGGCCGGCAATGGTGGCAAGCGCCAATTTTTGCTCCCCATCGACCTGGGTCCAGACGTTCGGGGCGGTCTCCCGGTAGGTCTGCGGCGAACCCGACGGGCCACCGGGCATGCTGATGGTATGGTCCTCGTTGGCGGTAATGACCGTCTGCCCCAGCAGATAGAACAAGCTGACGAATGCGGTCTCGACACGGCGCGAACTCTCGTAGCGGCCGGCGATCTGCTGCGCATCGAACGCCGCGCTGGACAGAACCGGCGTAACGGATGCCGTCGCCGGCTGCGTCTCGGCCGGGAAGTAGCGGTCCATGAACCCCTTGATCAGCGCGGCGCGCATCGGATAGGCACCGTCTTGCGCTCCGCGGCTGTTCACCGAATAGAAAATCCCGACGCCTTCCTTGGGCAGCAGAAACAGGTCGCTGTGGAACACGATGGTGTCACCCCCGTGCCCCACGACGTGATGCCCATTGCGATCTTCATCGAAGAAGCCATACGACATGGTCGCGAACCCCGGATACGGGCGCGCCGAGCCGCGCTGCATCTCCTGCACCGTGGCGGCCTGCAGGATCCGCTGCTCGCCCAGTTGGCCGTCCTGCAGATAAGCCAGCATGAACTTGGCCATGTCGGCGGCGGTCGCGCTCAATGCACCGGCGGGTACGGTGGTGATCAGCTCGAACGGCAGCGGCGGCTCGGAAGCCGACCGGTAGCCTTTCGACATGTCGGCCACGAATTTCTCGGGCAGCGGCTGCACGAAGGTCGAGCGGGTCATACCCAACGGCGCCAGGATATGCCGCTCGACATAGGCTTCGAACGGCTCGCCCGAGACCCGCTGCACGATGTAGCCCGCCAGCGAGGTGCCATAGTTGGAATACGCCGGCACTTCACCAGGAGGAAATACCATGGGCCGGGGATTGGCCTTGAGGTATTGCTCGTTGGAAATCAGGCGCTTTGGATCGGTGGCCAGCACCGACTTGAGACCTTCCTCGAAACCGCCGCGATGCGCCATGAGCTGGCGCAGAGTGACCGGCTTGCCGAACGGATAATCGATCTTGAAATCCAGATAGCCATTGATGTCCCGGTCCAGGTCGAGCTGACCGCGCTCCACCAACTGCATCACCGCGGTCCAGGTGAACAGCTTGGAGGTCGAACCGGGGCGCATCAAAGTGCGGTCCGGATCCATCGGCCGCCTGGCGGCCACATCGGCGTAGCCGTAGCCCTTTTTCAACAGAACCTGGCCATCCTTGACCACGCTGATCACCAGCCCGGCGACATCGGCACGCTCCAGGGACGCTGGCACGAAGCCGTCCAGCCATGCTTCGAGATCGGCGCGCTCGAGGGCAATGCCCGCTCCGGCTTGCCCGGCGGCAACGGGTTGCGATTCGCCCTGCGCGTGCTCAGCCTGGCTGTCTGTCGTGACCTGCGCCGGGGCCGGCGTGGCGCTCGGTGAATCGGCGGGCTGCGCCAGCAACGGCATGCCGAGCAACAGCGCGACAGCCATGCGCCCAACCCGGTACCTCAGGCCACCCAGGCCAAGCCTCTCGGTCAACGTCATACGAACTTCCTTTCAGGTGGGATTCGTCGGATTACTCATTATGTAGCCGCCCCCATTTGCGCACGGGCCGGCCGCACCGCCGCAGGCGGGCACCGCTACAGGACACCGCCATGGCTGCTTTGTTACAAGAAACTCTGGACCCGACACCCGCCCGCTGCCCAGCCACTCGCCCCCGGCGCCTTCTACCCGGCCGAGCCGTTGCGGTACGATGCCCAGTGCGATGTTCAAAGCCGTGCCTGCATGGCCGGGGAAATCGCTTCGACAACGACATCAGCCTAAGGGGGAAAATCGTCCATGCAAGGATTGATGCAGCACTGGCCCTTGACCGTGGACCGGATAATCGACCATGCCTCCCGCTGGCACGGCGCCCGCGAAATCGTCACCCGCTCCATCGAGGGTCCGCTGACCCGGACCACCTATGCCCAATTGCACTCCCGGGCAAAACGGCTGTCGGGCGCGTTGCTGGAGTTCGGCATTCAGCCCGGCGACCGGGTGGCCACGCTGGCGTGGAACACCTCCCGCCACATGGAAGTATGGTTCGCCACCATGGGGATCGGCGCCATCTGCCACACCCTGAATCCGCGCCTGTTCGCCGACCAGCTCGCCTTCATCATCAATCACGCCGCCGACCGGATTCTGTTCGTCGATACCACGTTCCTGCCGATACTGGAAAAAGTCCTGGACGCCTGCCCCACCGTGGAACGCGTCGTCGTCATGAGCGAAGGCGATACGGCACCGGCCGCCAAGATTCGTAATCTCACGGCGTACGAGCCGCTGCTCCAGGCAACGCCGGCCGCCTGGGGCGGCTTCGACGAGAACACCGCCGCCGGCCTGTGCTACACCAGCGGCACCACCGGCGACCCCAAGGGCGTGCTGTATTCGCATCGCTCGAATTTCCTGCATACCCTGATCACCCTGCAGACCGACATCATGCGGCTGTCCGAGCAGGATGTGGTGCTGCCCGTCGTTCCCATGTTCCATGCCAACGCCTGGGGCCTGGCATTTTCGGCACCGGCCGTGGGCGCCAAACTGGTAATGCCAGGTGCGCGCATGGACGGTCCGGCGATCTACGAACTGCTCGAATCGGAGGGGGTGACTTTCTCAGCCGCCGTGCCGACCGTGTGGCAGGCGTTGTTGCAGCACTTGATCGCAACCGACAGCAAGCTGAGTACGCTCAAACGGGTCATCATCGGCGGCGCGGCCTGCCCCGAACACCTGCTGCGGACCTTCCATGACCGTTTCGGCGTCGAGGTGGTGCATGCCTGGGGCATGACCGAAATGTCGCCGCTCGGCACCCTGAGCGCGCCGACCAGCGAGATCACGCGACTGCCCTTCGAGGAACAGCTGCCGTGGCGCATGAAACAGGGCCGTGTGCCGCTGGGCGTGGACATGAAACTGGTCGACGACCAGGGCGCCACATTGGCGCACGACGGCGCCACTTTCGGCCGCCTGTTGGTCAGCGGGCCCATCGTTTCCTCCGGCTATTACCGGCTCGATGGCCAGCAACTGCTCGATGCCGACGGCTACTTCGACACCGGCGACGTCGCCACCATCGATGAGCGCGGCTTCATGCAGATCACCGACCGCTCCAAGGACGTCATCAAGTCCGGCGGCGAATGGATCAGCTCCATCGCCATCGAGAACCTGGCGGTGGCGCATCCCAAGGTGGCGCTGGCCGCGGTCATCGGCATGCCGCACCCAAAATGGGACGAGCGTCCCCTGCTGCTGCTGCAACTGAAACCGGGCGAAACCCTGACCCAGGCGGACATGCTGGCCTTCCTGGAAGGCAAGATCGCCAAATGGTGGATGCCGGACGAGGTGCGCATCGTCGAGCAGATACTGCTGGGCGCCACCGGCAAGATCGACAAGAAGGGGCTGCGCGCCCTCTATCTGAGGGCCTGATATCAATATTCCTTCAATATTGCAGTTTCTCGCAATTGATGTAATCTAAATTACATCAAACACCGAAACAGGGTGAGGGCCGCCATGCGGATACGGGACCTGCTGACCCAGGACGGCCTCGGGCTGACACCCGCCGAAACCAAGATCGTGCAAATCCTGCTCACCGACTATCCCGTAGCCGGCCTGGGCACGGCCACCGCGCTGGCCAAACGCGCCGGTGTCAGCGATCCCACCGTAATCCGCCTGACCACCAAGCTGGGCTTCGACGGCTTCCCCGCCTTCCAGGCCAAGCTGCTGGCCGAAGTCGAATCCGGCCTGCAATCCCCGCTGATGATGATGGAAGCCAAGCGTCCCGCCGGCAAGGGACGCAGTGTCGCCGAGGCCTACCTGCGTTCGGCCGCCGAAGCCACCGTGGCCACCGCCGACATGACCGTCCCGCAATCCTATGAACGCGCAGTGCAGCTCATCATGGAAGCCAAGGGACGCGTGCTGGTGCTGGGCGGCCGGTTCAGCCGCTTCGTCTCCGGCATGCTGGCCTCATACCTGATGCAATTTCGTCCCAACGTGGCCTGCCTCGACTCGCTGTCGGCGGCCAGTTTCGACACCCTGATCGACCTGAGCGAGCATGACACCCTGGTGGTGTTCGACTACCGCCGCTATCAACGTGACGTCATCAGCTTCGCAGAACAAGCGGCCGAGCGTGGCGCACGCCTGGTGCTGTTCACCGACCCGTTCCGCTCCCCCATCGCCGCCAAGGCTAAAGTGGTCATCGTGGGCCGCATGGAAGTGGGCTCGCCCTACGATTCACTCGCACCGGCAGTGGCCCAGATCGAAGCGCTGGTCGCGCATGTGGTCGCCGATGAATCACGGGTGCAGCGTGCCCGGGTCCAGGAGCTGGACCGCATCCGGGCAGCCAACGCCGTCACGGTGGAGCGAACCGCCCAGGGGAAAAAGAGCGCAAGGAGCAGGCCATGAATGCCGAGCACTGGGCGCAGCAGGATACCGGGCATTGGCCGGAACCGATCGAAGTGCTCAATCCGGGCGGACGTTCACCCGTGCTGCTGCTCTGCGAACACGCCTCGAATCACCTGCCGGCGGAATACCGGGAACTGGGCCTGCCCGCGGATGAGTTGACAGGTCCTCTCGCCTGGGATCCCGGCGCGGCCGAGGTCACCCGGCTGTTGGCGCGAGCGCTGGATGCCACGGCGTTCCTGGCTACTTATTCCCGGCTGCTGATCGACTTGAACCGTCCATTGGCAAGCCCGCACAGCATCGTTGCCTGTGCACGAGCCACCGATATTCCCGGCAATCGCCGCGTAAGCCAGGCCGAACGTGAGCGGCGCGCCAAGCTGGTATTCGCTCCCTTCCACGCGCGGGTGGCCGCGGAAATCGAGCAGCGCCGAGGTAGCGGCGGGGAATGCGTGATGATAGCCATTCACAGTTTCACCCCGACGTATCTGGGCCAGACGCGGCCATGGCACGCCGGCGTGCTGTTCGACCGGGCGACACAGCTCGGCTCCTCCATCCTGGCGCAGCTGAGACGCGACCCGGCCCTCGACGTCGCTCCCAACGCCCCCTACGCCTTGAGCGCCGAGGACGACTATTCATTGCCCACGCACGGCGACGCATGCGGCAACCCCGCGCTGCAAATCGAAATCCGGCAGGATTTGCTCGCGGACCGGGGCGGCGCACAAGCCTGGGCCGATCGCATCGCGGCGGCACTGCGCGATGGGCTATCAACCTCAGACGAAGTCGCGCAGCGCCGTATGCTGCGTGCTCGAGGCTTCAAATGACCACGAACTCCGCCCCCTCCAAACCCAGTCTGTTCGAACGCGATGCCCGCGTCATCGCCAACATCGGCCGCCTGCGCTTCTCGCCTCTGTGCGTGGTGGGCGGAACAGGCAGTCATCTCATCGAGGAAGGCGGCCGCTGCGTGCTCGATCTGTCGGCTTCCTGCGGCCCCGCCGTGCTGGGCTACGACCATCCGGCCATCGTGAGCGCGATCACCCAGGCCGCGCAGAGCATGGCGGGCGCCAGCCTGTTGGCCTATGCGAATGAAAATGCCGTCGCGCTGGCCGAAGACCTGCTGCGCGTGACCCCCGGCCAGGGCGAACGCCGCGTCTGGTTCGGTCACTCGGGTTCCGATGCCAACGATTGCGCCATGCGCGTACTGCAGGCCGCCACCGGCCGTTCGCGCTTCATTTCCTTCATCGGCTCCTATCACGGCAACTTGTCCGGCTCCATGAGCATCAGCGGCCACACCGCCATGACTCATACCCTGCCGCGTTCCGGACTCGTGCTGCTGCCCTACCCCGATCCCTATCGCAACAGCTATGACGCGGCCGAGGTGCTCAAGCTGCTGGACTATCAGTTCGCCACCACCTGTCCCCCGCGGCAGGTGGCCGCCGTGTTCATCGAACCCTTGATGTCGGATGGCGGCCTGATCGTGCCACCGGCCGGCTTCCTGCGTGAACTGCAGGATCGCTGCCGCCGGCACGGCATCAAGATCGTGGTTGACGAGGTCGAGGTGGGCCTGGGCCGCACCGGCAAGATGCACTGCTTCGAGCACGAAGGACTGGAGCCCGACTTGGTGGTGTTCGGCAAGGCACTGGGTGGCGGCCTGCCCCTGTCGGCCGTAGTGGGTCCGAGTGACATCATGGATCACGCGCCGGCTTTCGCGCTGCAAACCACTGCCGGTAATCCGATCGCCACCGCCGCCGGCCGCGCCGTATTGCGAACCATCGAAGCCGAAGGCCTGATCGAACGCGCGGCTCGCACTGGCGCGTTCATGACTCAGGCGTTGCACGATCTGAGCGAACAGCAACCGTTGATCGGCGACGTACGCGGCCGTGGCCTGGCCATCGGCATCGAACTGGTCAAGGATCGGCAGACCCGCGAACCCGTGCATGTCTCGACCACGGCAAAGGTGATCTATCGGGCGTATCAGCTCGGAGCCGCATTCCTGTACGTGGGTTTGCGCGGCAACGTGCTCGAACTGACGCCACCGTTGACCTTGAGCGAGTCCGAAGCTCGCGACGGCGCAGCCATCATCGGCCAGGCATTGCGCGACGTCGCCGCGGGCAAGGTTGCCGATGCCGAGGTGGCGCCCTTCATGATGTGGTGAGTAATCAAGCCTTGGGCTGGTCCTGGGGAGCATGCCGTGCCAGCGCGAAGCGCGGCTCGGGATTGCGCAGGCGGTTGGCTATCAGTTCTGAAGCGTAACGGCCGACTTCGGGCCCATGCTTGAAACCGTGGCCGCTGCCTCCGCCCATCAGCACCACATTGGACCAGCGCGGATGCCGGTCGATCAGAAAATCACCATTGGCGCTGTTCTCGTATTGGCAGACGCGAGACTCGGATAGCGGTCGCCGGGCCAGCGCAGGGAAGCGTTGCGCCAGATACTCACGCACATTGGCCAGTGCTTCGGCGGTGATCTGCCGGGCGCCGGTATCGGGATCGAACCTCGGACCGTGACGATCGAGCGCGATCTTGAAGCCGCGCTGCTCCAGGGAGGGAAATCCATAGTGCTGATTACGATGGTCGGGATCGACCCAGGCCGGCAAATGCTGCCCCTGGAAGCGCACATCGCCCGCCTCGGGCGCGAAAAAGAACACGTCCTGCCGAGTGGGCACGATGCGCGAACCGACTACGTCCGGGAACAGCTTGGGCAACCACGGGCCGCAGGCGAACACGTACTGGCTGGCTTGCAGGCGGTGGCCGTCCGTGGCATCGATACCCTCCAGGAGCGCGCCGCCGGTCGGCGGCTTGATCGCAAGCTGGCGATACTCGCCGCCCGAGGCAACGAATTGCGCCGCCAGGGTCTGAATCGCACGCCGCGCCATCAATGCCCCCATCGTGGGCTGGAACACCCCGACCGCAATGTCGTGCAGACCTATCTGCGGATAATGCACGGCCAACTGCGCCCGCGATAATTTTTCCATCGGGATTTTCAAGCGCCGGTGCAACTCCATGCTGGCGGCGATTGCGGCATGCTCGTCCTGGTACAGGTACAAGGCGCCCACCGGATGAAAAATCGGCAGTCCGGCCTGGCGCGACAATGCCTGCCAATCCGGCAATGACTCCCAGGCCATGCGCGTATACAACTCGTCGCCGCCATATTCACTGCGAGTCAGCCTGGATTCGCCACCGGACGAGGCCCGGTCGTGCGCCGGCCCCCAGGCGTCCACCAGCAGCACCTTCTTGCCGAGATGGTGCAGCTTCCACGCGGTCCAGGCACCGAACACACCGGCCCCCACCACGATCACATCCCACCGGCTCGCCTGGTCCCGTCGACCCACCTGAGTCGACGGTGTGGCACTGGCCATATACGATCCCGTCAACGATGCGCCAGTCACTCCGGCCATGGCGCCCAACAAGGTACGCCGACTCATTCGCTCGTTCACGCTCAGCTCCTGTTCTGTCGCAACCAGACCGACACCCAGGCGCTTATCTTTGGCAATCGCTCACGGCGCACGGTGTCGTTGAAAATCAGCAGCGAACGGGCGCGCTCCACGCTCTCACGTCCATTGCCGTCGAGACGTCGGCGGGCGAACTCGTCGATCTCTGGTATCAAGCCACGATCGACGCCTTTGGCGGCCAGCGTGGGCACGAAGCTGATCCGCGCGAAGGACTCCAGGCGCGGCGCAATGACATCGTAGTTGGCAATGGCGAAGGCCACGGCCAGCTCCGGATGAGCCTCGGCCACCTGCCCCACCATCAAGAAGGTCAGCTGTTCCGGCACCTGCGGGTCCAGTGAGAACTCCAGCGCTTGACGCGCAATACGCGGATCAAGTGCGCGCGCCGCGGCGAGTAGATAGGAATGTTTTTCCCTCGTGTCGTTGGAGCGAATGGCACGCCCGGCAAGCTCCTTGAACATGGCTTCATCCGCACCCGCGCCGACCGCATCGATGATGGCCTTGCGGGTCTCGGCCGACCACAGCTGTGGATTCTGCGCTGCGCCATGGAAGCGGCGGCGGGCCTCGCTCAACGTCGCGGCATCCTGCAGCGTCGCCAGCGCTTCGATGAGCTCGGCGCGCAGAATATGGGAATTGGCCGAGTCCTGGGCTCGCGCCGCCCAGCCAATGGGTTCGAACAAGCCGGCCAGCCTGGCCCGTGCATAACTGCGAAAGCGTTCCCGTTCCGGCAGGCCGGAGTACAGATGATCCAGTCGTTGCGCCGCGCGTGCGAACTGCAACTGGACCATCGGATCCGATGCCGGGGTCAGACGTGCCACCAACCGTAAATAATCATCGAAAGAGACATATCCGGCTTCGCCGAGACTGTAGCTGTCGTTCAACAGCCCCAACTGATCCGCCGGAGGCAGGCGTGTGAAGCTGTTCTCCAGCTGGCTGAACGAAGTGGCGTCGTAGCGGGTGCGGAAATAGCCACTCTCACCGACGTTCAACTTGACGGGTCCGCACCCCGGTAACGTCAACTCGCTGTCGGTGGCGCCGCGCACCACCTGGCGCACTGTCTGATTATTACCCAGCACCCTGACGGTCACTGGCACATGCCAGTCGCGTGCACGCTTGGAGGTCTCATCCAGACCGAAGCGCCCCTGCCGTACCGTGACCCGTGTCTGCCGCTTGTCGGCCAGGCACTGCGTCGACACCACGTCGATCAGCGGCACACCACCCTGCTCGGTGAAATCGCGGGCGATGGCAGTCACCGGCAGAGGCGCGGCGGCTTCCAGCGCCCGCCATAAATCACCGGTCACCGCATTGCCGTAGGCATGCTGGCGAATGTGCTGACGAATGGCGTTACGGAATGCATCTTCACCTACATACGCCTCGAGCATGCGAATCACCTGGCTGCCCTTCTCATAGGTGATGTCGTCGAAGGCCAGCTCCGCCTCCTCCAAAGTATCGACCTGGCGCACGATGGGATGAGTCGAAGCACGAGCGTCCAGGCGCATGGCCGATTCCCGGCTCTCCGCGGAGTGCAGCCACGCCTGCCAGCCGGGATGGAACACGTGTGACACCTTGGTGGCCATCCACGAGGCAAAGCCCTCGTTGAGCCATAAATCCTCCCAGCCGCGGGTGGTCACCAGATTGCCGAACCACTGATGCGCCACTTCATGCGCCACAATGGAGTAAATGGTTTGCCGGTCTTGTGCCGTCGAGAAGGCCGGGTCCATCAGCAAGAAGGGTTCGTAGTAGAAAATCGCGCCCCAATTCTCCATGGCGCCGCCACCGGCACTGGGGAAAGTGATGCTGTCCAGCTTGGGCAATGGATACGGGATGGCGAAGTAGTCGTTGTAATAACCGAGCACCTCGGTATTGACTCCCAACGCGAAGCGCGCCTGCTCGCCTTTGCCGCGCTGTGTGAACACGCCAACCTCGGTGGCCCCGGCCTTGGCCACGATGCGATCGAACTCGCCAGCCGCGAAGAACAGCAGATAGGAGCTCATCTTCGGCGTACGCTGGAACTGAATACGCGCCCGTCCGTCGCCCAGTCGTTCACGTTTGGCAATCGGCATGTTGGAAACGGCATCCAGTTCCTCGGGCAGCGTCAGTTCCAGGTCGAACACCGCTTTCATGTCGGGGCGGTCCCACAGCGGCATGAACAAGCGGCCGGCGGCAATGCAGCACATGAACGTGTAATACGCTTGTTGCTCCACGCCGCGTGGGCCGGGGTAGCGCACCTTGAACAGTCCCTCGGTTTGCTCGCCGATGTCCTTCGAATATCTCAGCGACAACGTATGCGGACCCTCGGACAACGGCTTGCCAAAATCGAACGCGACCTGTTGCCGTGCGGTGTCGTAACTGATTCGCGCCTGTTGCGACTCACCAATCGCGGCACCCTGCGCCGCTTCACCGGAAATGCCGTTCGACAGCAACCCGCGATCTATCTTGAGATTCCTGGCATTGAGCACCACTTTGCTGGTCGGGCGTAAAACCTCGAACCCCAGCGTAGCGTCGACGCTGTAGCGTGAGTGCTCCGTATCCAGCGTCACCGCCAGACGATAGCTGCTGGGCCGCGTATCGTCCGGCAACGGCGCCAAGCCATCCACCACCGGCGCTGACGCGACAGTCGCGGCTGGAGCGGCCGGCAGCGGCCATGCCAGGCAGCCCAGCGAAAGCAGCGCCATCAGTCCAGCCGCCGACGGCGCTCCGCTCCATGTCCGGGCATTACACATGCTAGTGCCGATAGCGAAAATTGATGCCGATGGTGCGTGGACGCATGGTGATGATTTCGCGGCGCTGCACATCCGGCAGCGGGCCCGGGTCGGCGAACACGAAATAGAACAGCTGCGGGCGGGCGTCGGTCAGATTGTCGACGAACAAGGCCACTTCAGCGTGTTCGCTCAAGCTCACACCGAAACGCGCATTGGTCGTACTGTAGGATTTCTGATAGTCCGAGGCATAACCGTTCAGCACCCGATCCTGGAACTGATAATCGGCCATCACGAACGCATTGTGTCCGGTGGGCAGATTGAACGAATAGCGGGCGCCCGCCGCCGCGGTCCAGCGCGGCACCAGCGGCGGACGATCGCCTGCCTCGATGCTGATCGCCGGATTCGACTTGGTGAACTCGGCGTCGGTGAAAGCCGCGCTGGCGGTGAGGTTCAGGCTCTCGGTGGGCTGCAGCGTCAGCTCCATTTCAAAGCCCCGGCTGCGGGCCGCACCGACATTGCCGAGAAAGGTGAAGCCGCAGTTGGAGAGCAGCACGGTTTGCTGCACATCCTTCCAGTCGATGTAATAGACCGCCGAATCGATGATCACGCGCCGCTCGGCGAACGATAGCTTCGAGCCCAGTTCATAGCTCCACAACTTGTCCGGATCGAACTGGGTGGGAGCCCGCGACAATCCCAGCTCGGCAAGGTCGTCGCCGCAGGTGGACAACGGCACCACGCTGGTCGGACCACCGGGCCGGAAGCCCTTGGTGGCGGACGCGTAGACCATCTTGTCGGGGTCGACGTGATAGCTCAGCTGCAGCTTGGGCGACACGTCGGAATCGGACGCCTCGCCATCCATGGCATCGAGCACACCTTCGGAATAAAAGCGCACCTGCTGGTCCTGGTCGCCTCTGAACCAGCGCACCCCGGCCGTGAGGTCGAGTCTGTCGGTCAGCTTGTAGGTGCCCTCGGCAAACAATGCCAATTGCTGTTCGCCATTGCGCTGGCTGCCCTCGAAGACCGTCGGCAGATCAGAGCCGTCGGCGCGCGGAAAAACCTGGCCGAAATGGCGCTGCTCGTCGAGGAAGAATGCTCCGACCACGCCGTTCCAGCGCTCCGCGCCATAGGAAATGCGCAACTCTTCGGAGAAACGCCTCGTGCGGGTCTGCACCAGGCTGAGCTGGGTCTGGTCCTGCTCGATCAGCCCGGCGTTGTAATAGCCCTTGCTCACATCCTCGACCGTGGAGAAATCACTGTCGAAGTACGCGGTGGACGAAAACAGTTCGGCGCCGCCCAGGTTCCAGCTGATTTCCAGGCCGGTCAAGGTAAACTGGTTCTGCTGCCGGTCGCGCACTTTGCGATCGTAGGAAGTCAGGTCGCGGAAAGCCAGATCCCAGGTGGAACTGCCGTCCACCTTGGTTTCCTGCCGGAAGACACTCGGCGTGATGCGCAGATCGTCGGTCGGCTGCCAGGTCAGGGCCCAGCGTGCGCCCCAGCTGCGCTCTTCGTCGATATTGCGATCGAAGCGTCCGCCGCCGGAGGCCTGCGGCAGGTAATTGTCGATGAAACCTCCGGCCTGGCGATAGAACGCCACGCCACGCGCCGCCAGGGTGTCATCGATCAAGGGGATGTTGATCATGGCGTTGCCGTCATAGCTCGGATCGCCGGACTTGGTGCTCTTTAGCGTGACGTCGCCGGCATACTGCCACTCGTCGAGCACCGGCTTGTTCACCACCACACGGATGGCACCACCCATGGAGTTCGCACCGTACAAAGTGCCCTGCGGGCCGCGCAGGACTTCGATGCGCTCGATATCGAACAACTTGGGGTCCATGACCGGGACCGGCGCGTCATCCAGATAGAACGCAACCGTGGGCACGCCGTCGAAGCCCGACTCGATGCCTCGCATGTTCAGGCGACGGCCGCCTCGAATGTCATCGCGGCCGCCCGCCGCCGAGAGCATCTGGAAGCCGATCCCTGGCACCGCGCGCGCATAGTCGAGAAAGTCGTCCATGCCCGCCTGTTCGATGCGTTGCTGCCCGATGGCCGTGATGCTGATGGGGATGTCCTGCAGGCGCTCCGCACCGCGCTTGGTGGCGGTGACGACCACTTCTTCGATCCCGCCGGAACTGTCGGACTGCGCGCCCGGCGCCACTTGCGCCGGCGCCAGAGCCGCCAGTCGCACACTGGAAGGCACGGCAGCTTCAGCGAGCGCACGCACGATGGCGATGCTGCCGTCGGCAGCCCGCTGCCAGGTCAAGCCGGTGCCTTGCAATAATTTGCGTAAGGCACGTTCCGGTTCCATGGTTCCACGCACCGCGCGTGCCGCCTTGCCTCCCACCAGGGTCGAGGGCGCGAGAATGACTTCGTTGCTTTGCGCTCCGAATTCCATGAGCGCCTCGGCCATGGATTTCGCATTGATGGAAAAAGCAACTTCGTCGGCATGCGCCAGTGGCAGCATGGCGCCGCCGCTCGAAACCGCGGCAATGACTGCGCGGCAGATGGCACGAGTGCGGCCCACGGTACGAACGCAGCCCACAGCACGCATGTGGATTCGAGTCGTCATTCTCCCATCACCCCTGTGCCAATCGCCTTTGCTCGAGCCGTCCCATGCCGCGCTTCGCGGCGGCATGAGCGGCCTTTGCCCTTATGACGGACGAGGACGGAGAATCGACACTTTTACTTCATTGTCTCCGCTCGCCGTCACCACCCGTTGGCGCGGCGCGCAGCACGATGTGTTGCGGATCGGCGCGATCCACCACCACCGACAGGGCAATCTCCAAGCTGCCAAGCACCTGCTGCGGCCGCGTGGCGTGGAACGAAGTCGACAGGCGCAATTCGCCAATACCCGGATCGGCTATCGATACCGGCACACTGGAATAGCGATTCATGTCGGCGACGATTTCACGCAACGCAGTGTCCACGTAGACACGTCGCCCGGTGCGCCAGGAGGCAGTGGCCGCCACTTGACCGGCATCGAGATCGCGCAACCCGCCATCGCGCAGGCCTGCGCTCACGCCCTGGCCCGCAGTGAGCACCTTGCGCATCCGCGTGACACCAGTCGTGCCGGCTGGTTGAGTCGCCACTTCGACCACGCCCTGTTGGACACCGATGTCCACCTCCGCACTGCCGCGGCGCACGTCGAACTGAGTGCCCACCACTCGCACGGTACTGGAGCCGGCGGACACGAAGAACGGCCGCCGGGTATCGTGCGCCACCTTGAAGAAAACCTCGCCGTCGAGCAGCTCGACCTGCCGGCTGCCACGAGTGAAACTCACTTTGATCTCCGTGCGCCCACCCAGGGTCAGCCGACTGCCATCGGGCAGCAGCACCGCGCGAACTTCGCCAACCTGAGTGACCAGGCGCTCGGTATGAACCGGTGCGCGCAGCAACAGCAACGTCACGGCGGCACACACCAGCGTGACCACCGACATGACCGTTGTCTTGAAACGCCAGCCTGACCGACCGGCTTCGTTGGTCACGGCGGTATCGATCTCACTCTGGGTCTGGGCGATATGCTTCTTGACCGCCGACTCGGAATAGCCGTCGCGGCGCGCAATTTCAGCGCAAGACAGGCCATCCAAGCGGTTCGACAGGAACGAACGGCGCTGCGCCAACGGCAACCGGCCGAGCACGCGGTTGAGGATTTCCAGTCGCTCGTTGGCGAGCAGCACCCGTTCCGGAGTGACCTCGTCGGCAACGGCGCCGTCCCCCGCCAAGGCGGGCTCGACATTACGGCGCCAGCTCGACTGGCGGCGACGTTCTTCTATGAGGATGTTCTGGCTGGCGCGGTACAGATAGGCGCGGGGGTTGCGCACCTGGGCCGGCTCGCGCATCGCAGCAAGGCTGGCGAACGCCTGCTGCACCACGTCCTCGGCTTCGGCAACCCCGGCTCCAAAGCGGCGCTTCAGGTAATTGCACAGCTCGGCGTGATAGCTGACGTACAGATCGGCAATCGCGTTCGTCATTCCTGCTCCAGCCGTGCAAAAGCAAGCGAAACCGGAGCCGATGTTAATTATTCTTCAGCGCACAAATCAATTACCGTGGGTGTAACTGCCTCTTCAGCGCTTCGCCAGGCCGTCGGCTACCGCGCCGCAGCAGTCAATCGAACGAGACCTTCGTCCCCCGCCCTGCCGCCAGGGCCTTGCGATGCACCAGCGAGGCGGCGACCAGGTCCTGCGCCGCGACGCCCAGCGACTTGTAGATGGTGATTTCATCTGCGCCACCGCGACCCGGATGGGTCCCGGCCAGTACTTCGCCGATCTCGGCACTGATGTGCTCCGCCGTGACCAGGCCCGCCGCCATGGCATGCAGCAATTCACCGGCCTGCGCAAGCGCACTGCCACGGAAATCGACGAAGAAACGCCCGCGGGTGACGCACTCATCGTCCACCTCCCGGTAATCGGCCGTGGACGAACCCACCAGGCACAGGTGGGTGCCGGGCCTGACCTGGCGACCGAACAAGACCGGCTCGGAAGCGGAGGTCACGGTGCAAATCACGTCCGCCTTGGCACATACCTCGTCGACGCTGTCCGCGCGGCGCAGGCCGGAGTAGCCTTCCTGGGTCAGATGCCGGATCAGAGCATCGGCCTTCAGCGGGTTGCGCCCCCAGATCCAGACTTCGTCGAAACGCCGCAAGGCGGCAAATGCCTGGACATGCGCCTCCGCTTCTTCGCCGTTGCCCAGGATGCCAAGGATTCGGGCATCGCGACGCGCCAGCGCGCGGGTGGCAACCGCACTGGCGGCAGCCGTCCTGATCGCGGTGATCGAACCGGCCTCCAGGATGGCCAGCGGCTCGCCATGCTGTGACTCGTAGAGGGTGTACAGGCCCATATGGCTGGAGCGCCCGGTGCCGGCGTTGCCGGGAAACAGGCTGATCAGCTTCATGCCGAAGCGCTCCGGCTGCGCGATGGCGCCGGGCATGATGCCCAATGCGCCGCGGCCGTTCGGCAGCCGCATCAAGTTGCGCAGCGGCAAATGCGCCGCGCCGCGACTGACCTCAACCATGGCTTCGGCGACCGCTTCGATGCACTCGGCGGGAGACAACAACTCGCGCACGTCCCTGGCGCCCAACATGAGTACCTGTGCCATGGAAGACTACCTGATGACCTGAATTAGGAACCCGTCGCTTCCGACACCGCGGCGGCCGGTTGCGAACGGCCCCGCGAAGCCAGGTAGACGCCGTAGGTGAAGACCGGGATCAGGAACACCAGCCAGAACACATAGGAGGCATAGCGATAGCCATTGGCGATCAGCGCCACGATGCCGACCGCCGAAGCCGCGTAAACCGCGAACACCATGCATCCCAGCGCCACCGCCGGACGCACCCAGGACGGCATGGTGCTGCCCTTGTCATGCATGGCGCGCTCGATGCGCTCGTTCAAGCCGTGCAGCATGCCGGCACCGGTTTTGATCAGGGCACCGAGGATCACCAGCTTCACCAGCAATGCCAGCCATTGCACGTCCAGGCGCTGCAGAATGGTGGTCACCGGGATGGGATCGTTGAGATTGCTGGGATAGAACGCGGTGAGCGCCATCAACAGTGCGAAGCCGGGCAGCAGGATCAGCGGCCCGGCGATGGCGCCGGCGATCAGCGCTTCCGAACGGGTGCGGAAATGACGCGCCACGAAGATCAGGATGGGCACCACCGCCACGTTGTAGCCGGTATAGCTGACCGCGCTCCATGCCGCTTCGCCCAGGTGCACCGGTGAGGAAGCCAGCGCGGTGTTCAGCTCATTGCCGAAGCGGGACAGCACCATGACGAACATGGCGCCGTAGGCGATGTAGAACAGCACCGACCAGGCGGAAATGACCCGTTCGATGAAGCTGTTGCCGAACAGCACCAGGAAAGCCACCAGGATCATGAAGGCGACGGAGCCGAGCGCTTCAGGGGTGCCGGTCATCTCCAACAGCAGCTTGCCCGCGGCGGATGACACCACCGACAGCACGATCAGCAGCGTGGCCAGGTAGGCCAGTTCGAACAGCCACCAGAAACGCCCCAGGAACACTTTGCAGAAACTGCGGTAATCGAAGGTACGGAACTGGCGGGCCAGTTCGAACGAGATCATGGCGATGGCGCCGATGATGGCGGCGGTGAAGGCCATGCCGACCAGCCCGGTGGCCGGGCCCTTGGAGACGAAGAATTCCACCAGTTCGCGTCCGGTGGCATAGCCACCGCCGACCATGACGGCCATGATCACGAGCCCTGGCACGATATAGCGCTGGAAAAACATTTATCGTCCACCCTTTGTCGCGGAGCGAGCAGTAAGTATCGAGTACCGGCCTGGTCGAATACCGGCCAGGCCGGTGCCGGGCCTGTTGCCGGCAGATCGGCGGCACGGGAGAGTACACCGGTAGCCGGCGAAACGCAGCCCGGGAAGGAACGTTCCGCCGGCCGTGACCGGCGGTCCGCCTCACTGAGCCTTCAGCGTCGCCGGCAGCGGCACCACCGGCCGGGTATTCACCGGCAGGCTGATGTAGGAAGCCTGCTCCCCGGTGCGATAAATGCTTTGCGTGGCCTTCTGGAAATCAGCTTCCACCGCATTGTATATGTTCGGCACATAGCGCTGCGGGTTGCGGTCGATGACCGGGAACCAGGAACTCTGTATCTGCACCATGAGCCGATGGCCGGCCTTGAAGGTATGGTTACGGTCGCGCAGGTTGATCTTGTAATGAGTCACCTGCCCGGGCGTCACCGGCTCGGGGTTCTCGAAGCTGTTGCGATAACGGCCGCGGAACACCTCACCCGCCACCATGAGCTGGTAGCCCCGCATGTGCGGCTCGGCCGAGTCCTCCGGATACACGTCGATCAGCTTGACCACCCAGTCGCTGTCGGAACCGGTCGTGGCTGCGAACAGATTGGCCACGGCATCGCCCGTGACGGTCAGATCCTCGCTCAGCGGCTCGCTGCGATAGGTCAGCACATCCGGCCGGCCATCGACGAAGCGCTGGTCCACCGCCTGCCATTCCGGCCAGCTGGCGCGCGTGATCGGACGCGGCAGATAAGGAACCGGCTTGGCCGGATCGGAGACATAGTCATCGTGCGTCTCCCCGCCCTGCGCGGACGGCGGCTCGAAGGACAGCGAGCCATTGGCGTGCAGGTACAGCTTGCGCTCATCGATGCCCTGGCGCGGCGGCCAGGAGTCATAGCGCTCCCATTGGTTGGTGCCGGTGCGATACGCCATGACTTCCGGCATGTCGAGCGTGCCCTTGTGCTTCAGCCAATAGGCGAACCAGCGCGCCTGCACCTGACGGCGGAACCATTGCGCGGTGTTCTGTCCGAAATCGACATCCCCCAGCCAGCGCCCTTCCGGGCTGAAACTCCAGCCGCCGTGATACCAGGGCCCGATCACCAGGTAGTTCAAGCCCTTGGAATCCAGGCTCTCGTACTTCCGGTACGAGGTCATCGGGCCATAAAAGTCCTCGGCATCGAAATAGCCCGCCACGGTCAGCGTCGGCACCGTGACCGGCTGGATGTGCTGCAGGATGCCGCAGCTGTCCACGGTCCAGAAGCTGTCGCGGTTCGGATGCTCGGCAAAGGCATTCCAGCTGGGCGCCTTGCCATGGAAATACTTCTCGTTGACGTTGGACAGCGGGCCCAGTTCCAGGAAGCGCTCATAGGCGTCGTGGTTCTGCGGCATGGCGCCGCTGCCCACCTCCATGGCGGCAATCCAGCCGAAGCTGTAGTCCAGGCGGAACGCGCCGTTGTGATGCCAGTCGTCGCCGATGAACATGTCGGCACAAGTGGCCTGTGGCGAGGCCGCCTTGAGCGCCGGATGCGGATCGACCAAGGCGCGTGTGGTTAGATAACCGCCGTAGGAAATTCCCAGCGTTCCCACCCGGCCGTTGTTGTTGCGCACGTTTCTCACCAGCCAGTCGATGGTGTCGTAGGCATCGGTGGAATCGTCGACCGAATTCGGAATGCTCTTGTCACGCTGCGGCGGACTGGTGATGTACTTGCCGCCCGAGGCGCCTTTGCCGCGCGTATCCTGAAACACGAAGATGTAGCCTTCCTTGATGAGCTCGGGATAGGT
>Ga0182745_1001316_pt1 | contig 24188 bp, 24 predicted proteins | sample eDN3rd30CKraftBY_FD_128523 | JGI IMG/M metagenome (GOLD analysis project Ga0182745, IMG submission 128523) | Enriched backyard soil microbial communities from Emeryville, California, USA - eDNA 3rd pass 30_C Kraft BY (version 2) (version 2) | ecosystem: Environmental > Terrestrial > Soil >... | reverse complement strand
CTCTCCTGTCCGCCTAAAGAAGCCGTGCGCGAAGAGGCATCTCGGCTCATCGCATTTCCATCCATCATCGAGCCGGGCTGCCCTTCGCGCCACCCTCGATCCACCCAAAAGGCTCGCAGCTCACGCTGCGGGCCCCACGGTGCTGGCTCTTTGATATTCACATTCATCATCCCCTCCGCCGTCATGGCCGGACTTGATCCGGCCACCCACGTCTTGAGGAACCACCACGCTGCTTAAGACGTGGGTGCCCGGGACAAGCCCGGGCATGACGGCGCAGGGTGGGATGACGGGTGTGTGCTCGAGACCTCGATCGTTCAGATCGCCTTTCCGAGCCGCCCCGCCAGATCCTGGATGAACTGCCAGGCCGTGCGGCCCGAGCGTGCGCCGCGGGTGGTTGCCCATTCGAGCGCTTCTGCGCGGACGGAGTCGCGGTCGGCCTGAAGGCCGAGATGGTCGACATAGGCGAAGACCATGTCGAGATATTCGTCCTGGCTGCATTTGTGGAAGCCGAGCCAGAGGCCGAAACGGTCCGACAGGGAGACCTTCTCCTCCACCGCCTCGCCCGGATTGATGGCGGTCGAGCGCTCGTTCTCCATCATGTCGCGGGGCAGCAGGTGGCGGCGGTTCGAGGTGGCGTAGAAGATCACGTTGTCCGGCCGTCCTTCGATTCCGCCCTCCAGCACGGCCTTGAGCGACTTGTAGGAGGTGTCGTCCGCATCGAAGGACAGGTCGTCGCAGAAGACCACGAAACGATGCGGATCGGCCCGCAGGAGGCCCATCAGGTCGGGCAGGGTCTCGATATCCTCCCGGTGGATCTCGATGAGCTTGAGCGGGCGCGATCCCGCAGGTTTCGTGTGATTGATCTCCGCATGGACCGCCTTGACCAGGGACGACTTGCCCATGCCCCGGGCGCCCCAGAGCAGGGCGTTGTTGGCCGGCAGGCCCTTGGCGAAGCGCTGGGTATTCTCGGCGAGCAGGTCACGGACGCGGTCGATCCCGCGAAGCAGGCTCATCTCGACCCGGTTCACCTTGGGCACGGGAGAAAGCCTGCGCCCCGCCGCGAGCCAGACGAAGGCGTCAGCGGCAGTAAAATCGGCGTGAGCGGCCCCGGCGGGGGCAAGGCGATCGAGGGCATCGGCGATGCGCGTCAAAAGCGCCGCGGTTTCAGGTGAGTTGAGATCTGCGGGCATAGTCGGGCTGGCCATCCAGAATACGGAAAGGCCCTGCTTAGAGCATTTTTCGGCGAAGTGGATCCGGTTCGCCGGCAAAAAATGCGGCAAACCGACGAAGAGAGCCGATTCCATGCCAATGGAAACGGCTCCAGCGCATAAAGCGTCGCAGGGTCCATCGACGAGCCTTTGGAAATCGGAGCAACTTCATTGATTTCGGCGAGTCGATGGGTATAGTCCGCCACGCTTTGAATCCCGTCCGGCGCGGGTGGGCAAAAAAACGCCCGCCACGCGCCTTTATCCATGGAGAGCCCGCTTGTTCATCACACCTGCCTTCGCACAAGGGGCCCCCGCGGGGGGCGGAATGGAGATGATCCTTCAATTCGTCCCGTTCGTCCTCATATTCGTCATCATGTGGTTCCTGATCATTCGGCCCCAGCAGCGCCGGGTGAAGACCCACCAGGAGATGATCAAGAACGTGCGCCGCGGCGACACGGTCGTCACCTCCGGCGGCATCATCGGCAAGGTGACCAAGGTGACCGAGGACAGCGCCGATATCGAGGTCGAGATCGCCGACGGCGTGAAGGTGAAGGTGGCCCGGGCCATGATTTCCGACGTCCGCTCAAAGAGCGAGCCGGTCAAGGCCTGATTGATGAAGAGGCCGGCCCTCCGCCTGCGGGCGGGCCGGTTCGCCGCTCGAGCGAGCGGCCCGATGTGTGAGAAAGGTTGAGCCGACGATGCTACGCTTCTCGAGGTCGAAGATCATCGCCACCGTGGCGATCATTGTAATCGGCCTGCTTCTTGCGGTTCCGAGCGCCATGAATCGCGAGCAGCGTCAGGCCTACCTGAACGCCATCCCGAGCTGGGTTCCGCACTGGCTCGTCCCGTCGCGCGCCATCGTGCTCGGCCTCGACCTGCAGGGCGGCTCGCACGTCCTGCTCGAGGTCGATGCCCAGGATCTGCTGCGCGGCCAGGTCACGCTCCTGCGCGACGACGTCCGCCGGATCCTGCGCGACACGCGCGTTTCCTCCCAGAACGGCATTCAGACCGTCCCCCGGGGCGTTCAGATTCGCGTGCCGGATGCTGCCGATCGTGACCGGCTCATGCCGCGCCTGCGGGAATTGTCGCAGCCGATCGGCAATGCCATGCTGGGTCAGGCCGGCGGCAATGCCGTCGAGATCAACACCACGCCCGACGGCGTGATCACGCTGACCTATACCGAGGCCGGCATCAACGAGCGCATACGCCGCGCCGTCGATCAGTCCATCGAGGTCGTTCGTCGCCGTATCGACTTCGGCGGCACGACCGAGCCCAGCATCCAGCGCCAGGGCGCGGACCGCATTCTCGTGCAGGTCCCGGGCCTGCAGGATCCGCAGCAGCTCAAGACGCTCCTGGGCGAGACCGGCAATCTGGAGTTCCGCCTACTGGCTCAGCCCGGCGCGACCGATGTCGACATGCTTCCCATGGAGGATCAGGGCGGCCAGCGCGTTCCCGTCGAGCGCCGCGTGATCGCCGAGGGCGGTGACCTGACCGATGCTCAGCCCGCATTCGACTCTCAGTCCCATCAGCCCATCGTCAATTTCCGCTTCAATATTCGCGGTGCCCAGCGCTTCGGCCAGGCGACGACGGAAAATCTCGGCCGTCAGCTCGCCATCGTGCTCGACAACCGGGTGATTTCCGCACCGACGATCCAGTCGCCCATCACCGGCGGCTCGGGTCAGATCTCCGGCAGCTTCACGGTCGAGCAGGTCAATAATCTTGCCGTTCTGCTCCGCTCCGGCGCGCTGCCCGCCAAGCTCACCATCGTCGAGGAGCGCACCGTCGGCCCCGGCCTCGGCCGCGACTCCATCCAGGCCGGCAAGACGGCCACCTACGTGGCGGGCATCTTCGTGATCATCTTCATGTTCGCGACCTACGGTCTCTTCGGCCTGTTCGCCAACATCGCGCTTCTCGTCCACGTGGGCCTCATCTTCGGCCTGATGTCCGTGCTCGAGGCGACGCTCACCCTGCCGGGCATCGCGGGCATCGTGCTCACCATCGGCACCGCCGTGGACTCGAACGTGCTGATCTACGAGCGCATCCGCGAGGAATTCAAGGCGGGCCGGTCCATGGTGTCCGCAATCCAGGCGGGCTTCGACCGCGCCTTCGCGACCATCGTGGATTCCAACAGCACCATGGCAATCGCAGCCGTGATCCTGTTCTTCCTCGGCTCCGGCCCCGTGCGCGGCTTCGCGGTCGTGTTCATTCTCGGCATCCTGACGACGGTTCTCACCGCCGTGACCCTGACGCGCATGATGATCGCGCTCTGGTATCACTGGATGCGTCCCAAAGCTCTTCCGTTCTAAGGAGTGCGTATCGTGCGCCTCGTTCGCCTCTGGCCCGAAAACTCACACTTCGACTTCATGCGCTTCCGGCGCTTCTCGTTCCCGCTCTCGGCGGTCATCTCCATCCTGACGGCGCTGATGCTCTTCAGCGGCGGCCTCAATTTCGGCATCGATTTCCGTGGCGGTACGCTCATGGAAATCCAGGCGAAATCCGGCCAGGCCAATGTCGGCCAGATCCGCCAGACCGCCGAAGGCTTCGGCTTCGGCGACGTGGAGGTGCAGGAATTCGGCGCCGCCGGCGAGGTCTCGCTGCGCTTCCCGATCCAGTCCGGCGGCGAGGCCGCGCAGGCGGCCGTGGTGCAGAAGGCGCGCGACACGTTCGGCAACGACTATGAGTTCCGCCGCGTCGAAACGGTGGGTCCGCGCGTCTCGGGCGAGCTCGTCCAGTCCGGCACCATCGGCGTCGTGCTCTCGGTCATCGCGGTGCTGTTCTATCTCTGGTTCCGCTTCGAGCGCGAGCTGGCGATCGCGTCCATCATCGGCACGCTGCACGACATCGTGCTCACCATCGGCTTCTTCGTGATCACCCGGCACGAGTTCAACATGACCTCGATCGCGGCGATCCTGACCATCGTGGGCTATTCGCTCAACGAAACGGTGGTGGTCTTCGACCGGACCCGCGAGCTGATGCGCCGCTACAAGACGATGCCGGCCGAGGAGCTGTTGAACCTGTCGATCAACCACACCATGTCCCGCACGGTGATGACGGCAGCGACGACCGCGCTCTCGCTTCTGGCGCTGGTGCTGTTCGGCGGACAGGCGATCCAGGGCTTCGCGCAGGTCATGCTCTACGGCGTCGTCATCTGCACGTATTCGGCCATCTGCATTTCGTCGCCCATGCTGATCTATATCGGTCTGCGCGGGTCGGAGACGGTCAAGGTGCCGGAGGGCAGCAGGGCCGCCGCAGCGGAGTAGGACCATGAGCGATGGTCGCCTCTACGATGGCTTTCTGCCCGGACGCTATCCGTTCGATGCCTATGGCAACGGCGGTTTCCGCTTTGCCGACATGTCGCATCGCGGATCGCTGCTGGCTCTGCCGTCGGGGGTCCGGGCCTGGCCCGTGAACTCCGTCTCCGAACTCACCGACGAGGCGCTCGATCCCGTCTTCGCCGAAGCGGGCGAGATCGAGCTGCTGCTGTTCGGCACGGGGGCCGAGATCGCAGCCATACCGGCTGCGTTCCGCACCCGTTTCCGGGAGGCGGGGATCGGCCTCGATGTGATGCAGACGGGTGCCGCCGCCCGCACCTACAACATCCTGCTTGCCGAGAACCGCAAGGTCGGCGCCGCCCTGATCGCCGTCCCCTGACATGGAACCGCAGGCCAGCTCCAACTTCGCGCATTGCGAGGCCCTCGTGCGCGAGGCCGATCCCGACCGCTATTGGGCGAGCCTCTTCGCGCCGGCCGACAAGCGTCCGCATCTTCACGCGCTCTACGCCTTCAACTTCGAGATCGCCCGCGTTCGTGAATCCGTGCGCGAGGCGCTCGTCGGCGAGATCCGCCTGCAATGGTGGCGCGATGCCCTCCAGGGCGAGGCGCGGGGCGATGTGCGGGCCAATCCGATCGCGGCCGCCCTCGACGACACCATCGTTCAGTTCCGCCTGCCGCGTCAGTCGTTCGTCGACCTGATCGATGCAAGGATCTTCGATCTCTACGACGATCCGATGCCGAACCTGAACGACCTGGAAGGCTATTGCGGCGAGACCTCGTCGAGCCTGATCCAGCTTTCGAGCCTCATCCTTTCCGACGGTTCGAACCCTGGCACGGCCGATGCCGCCGGCCATGCGGGCGTGGCTTATGCGATCACCGGATTGCTGCGCGCCTTTCCGCTCCATGCCCGCCAGGGGCAGGTCTATGTTCCGGCCGACATTCTCGCCCGCCATGGCGTCGTGCGCGAGGACATCGTCACCGGACGCGGCGGGCCGGGGCTGAAGGGCGCGCTTGCCGACCTGCGCGCCGTCGTCCGCCGGCATCTGGAGCAGGTGCGCACCCTGCGGACCACGATCCCGGATACCGCGAAGCCTGCCTTCCGGCCGCTTGGTCTGGTCCAACCCTATCTCAAGGCCATGGAGCGGCGGGACTATGACCCGTTCCACACGATCGTCGACATCCCGCAATGGCGCCGCGTCTGGGCGCTCTGGCGCGGGCCGTTTTAGGAAGACTCCCGCTCCTCCGTGTCATCCCGGACGAAGCGCAGCGAAGATCCGGGATCCATAACCGCTAAAAGTCGAGAAAGAGGCGAAACACTCCTCACTCTTTCTTGGGGCGTCGTGGTTATGGATCCCCGCCTGCGCGGGGATGACAATGTTGAGCTTCGGGTGTCTTGATCTGAAAGCGATCCCGGATCGGCTGCGCCCTCCGGGACAGTGAGAGCGTTACTCCGCCGCCGCCGGCAATACGCCGCCCGATAGCCAAGCTGAGAGATCAGCTCGTGCCCGGTCGGTCAGCGCTTTCTTCCTCGCAACAGCCTTGGCAGGGCCGCGCAGGCGCTTGCCGTCCTCGGATTTCGGGGCGTAGTCCAGCGGCGGGAAGAGGCCGAAATTGACGTTCATCGGCTGGAAGGAGCGCGGGCCCTCGTCGATGGTCTCGATATGGCCGCCGGTGATGTGGTTGACGAGCGCGCCGAGCGCCGTCGTGTGCGGCAGCGGCTGGATCGGACGGCCCAGACGCTCGGCGGCGGCGAAACGGCCGGTCATCAGGCCCACGGCGGCGCTCTCGACATAGCCTTCGCAGCCGGTGATCTGGCCGGCGAAGCGCAGGCGCGGCATCGCCTTGAGACGCAGGGTCGGATCGAGAAGCTTTGGCGAATTGAGATAGGTGTTGCGGTGGATGCCGCCGAGACGCGCGAACTCGGCGTTCTCCAAGCCGGGGATCATGCGCAGGATTTCGGTCTGCGCGCCGTATTTCAGCTTGGTCTGAAAGCCGACCATGTTGAACAGGGTGCCGAGCGCGTTGTCCTGGCGCAGCTGCACGATGGCATATGGCTTCTTGTCGGGGTTGCGCGGGTCGGTCAGACCGACGGGCTTCATCGGCCCATGGCGCAGGGTCTCGCGACCGCGTTCGGCCATGACCTCGATCGGCAGGCAGCCGTCGAAATAGGGAGTGTTGGCCTCCCATTCCTTGAACTCGGTCTTGTCGCCGGTGATCAGCGCGTCGATGAAGGCGTCGTACTGCTCCCGGGTCAGGGGGCAGTTGATGTAATCCTTGCCTGTGCCGCCCGGTCCGACCTTGTCGTAGCGCGACTGGAACCAAGCCACCTCCATGTTGATGGACTCGCGGTAGACGATCGGCGCGATGGCATCGAAGAAGGCGAGCGACGTCTCGCCCGTCAGCTGAAGGATCGCCTCGGCCAGCGCGGGCGAGGTGAGGGGACCGGTGGCGACGATCACGGAAGACCATTCCTCCGGCGGCAAACCGGCGATCTCGCCGCGCTCGATGGTGACGAGCGGATGCGCTTCGAGCGCTGCCGTGACAGCATCGGAAAAACCGTCGCGATCGACCGCTAAGGCACCGCCGGCGGGCACCTGGTTGGCGTCACCCTTCGCCATGATGAGTGAGCCAAGCGTCCGCATCTCCTGATGCAGAAGGCCGACCGCATTGGTTTCGGCATCGTCCGAACGGAACGAGTTGGAGCAGACGAGCTCGGCAAGGCCTTCCGTCTTGTGCGCATCGGTGCCGCGCACCGGACGCATCTCGTGGAGAACGACCGGCACACCCGCCTGGGCGATCTGCCAGGTCGCTTCCGAGCCGGCGAGGCCGCCGCCAATGACGTGAATGGGTTCGATCTTGCTCATAATCATTCTCCCGAGCGGCTTTGTTGACTCCCTCGGGAGCGCTGGTCAAGCTGAGCCAGTGATATTCGGAAAGGCCTCAAACGCCATGCAATCCAGGCGTCCCGTCGTCCTTATTACAGGTGGTAGCCGCGGCATAGGGGCTGCGGTGGCGCAGCTCGCAGCGGCGCGCGGCTACGATGTCGCCATCACCTTCCGCTCGGAGCGCGAGGCTGCCGAGCAGATCGTGGAAAGATGCCGTGCCGCCGGCGCCAACGCCGTCGCATGTCAGGGCGACGTGGCGGCGGAGAGCGACGTGGTGCGGCTGTTCGACGAGGCCGAGGCTACTCTCGGGCCGATCTCGCACGTGGTGAACAACGCGGGCATCACTGGAAAATCCGCCAAGCTGGCTGAGGCCTCGGTCGAGACGATCCGCAGCTGCATCGACGTCAACGTCCTCGGCGCCCTATGGGTGGCTCGGGAAGCAGCCCGGCGGCTGCCGGGCAACCCGGGCGACATCGCGCGGAGCATCGTCAACATCTCGTCCGTTGCCGCCTCCCTCGGCAGTCCGAATGAATATGTCTGGTATGCCGCCTCGAAGGGAGCCATCGACTCGCTGACGGTCGGGCTGTCGAAGGAGCTTGCCCCGCAGGGGGTTCGGGTCAACGCCGTATCGCCCGGCATGACCAAGACCGACATCCACGAGCGCAGTACCCAGGATGCCGGACGCCTGGAGCGCCTGCGGCCTCATATTCCGCTGAACCGGATCGGCGAGCCGGAGGAGATCGCCGAGGCGGTGCTGTTCCTGATGTCGGACGCGGCGTCCTACATCACCGGCGCCAATATCCCCGTCTCGGGCGGGCGGTGACGGGTGACGGGAGCATTTTTCGGCAAAGTGTATCCGGTTTGCCGAAAAATGCGGCAAAGCAAAGAAGAGGGCTGTTTCCACGCCAGTGGAAACAGCCCTAGACGAGCAAACGCCCGCCTGAAGGGGCGGGCGAGGGCCTTTTGCTGCAATGCAGCGAAGTTTTACGCGAAAGCGTTCTGGCGGGCGACGCTCTCGATCTGGAAGCGAGAGATGCCGAGATCGTCGAGCTCGCGGTCGGAGAGCAGGGAAAGCTCACGGACGGTCTCGCGATAACGCATGTAAGAGCGGACCTTAGAGAGGATATAGGAAACGAACATTGGTGACTCCTGATTAGTTGCCGGCCCGTTTTGACCGGTGCCTTTGTTCTTGCGTTTGCAGTGCGGTATATACGTCTGTGCGGTGCCGAAGAGGAGTGGTAATAATGTAGGTCTGTTATGCTTTGGTAGCATGACGTCCTAATGCCACGTTAACCGTGCTGCGAATCGCTCATGGCTCTTGGCCAGGGAACAACCCAGGATGAGATGCCTGAAAACAGAAACGGCCCCGGTTGCGGGGCCGTTTTGTCCGACAGGGATTGCGCGGGGCTAGAGCCGTTTCCACTCACGTGGAATCAGCTCTCTTCTTTGCTTGCCGCATTTTTGGACGGCGAACCGGATCCACTTCGCCGAAAAATGCTCTAGAGCACGAAAAAGTCGTTCTTCGTCAGCGTCAGGCCCGCATTCAGCTGTGCGAATTTGACCGCGGCGACGCCGCCGGTCCCGTCGGCGTCGTAGAACAGGGCGCCGGTCTTCTTGTCGTAAATGACGCGGTCAGAGGCATCTCTGGCCTTGGTGCCCGTGGTGAAGGCGCTGCCAGCCAGCCAGCCGTCCCGCCCGACCCGGGTGAAGACCGCATTGTCGAGCATGATCGTATCGTCCACCGGGCGGAAATCGACGATCCGGTCGATATTGTTCAGGGAGGGGCGCGTGTCGAAGACGAAGTAATCCTGGCCGCTGCCGCCGGTCAGGTGGTCGCTCTCGACGCCTCCACTCAGATAGTCGCTGCCCGCCCCGCCGTTCAGGGTATCCCGGCCGGTGCCGCCATAGAGATCGTCGTCCCCGCGCAGGCCGTACAGCCGGTCGGATCCGGCGTCTCCCCTGACGATGTCGTCGCCGTCATACGAATACACCACGTCGTTGCCGGCGCCGGCGCGGATGATGTCGTCGTAGTCATTGCCGTAGAAGGTGTCGTGACCTCTGTTGAGCGTCACGTACCAGGCATAGCCCTGCATCTCGTCCACATTCGTGAGGAGATCGAGGCTTTTGATGGTGAGGATGGCCTGATCGTTGTTCTCGTAGAAGAGATCGTCGATGATGACGTTGTAGCCATCGGTCCAGTAATTGGCCGTGAAGTAATCGACGAGGCTGCTGCCGAAGATCTCGTACTCCGCCGTGTCGCCATCGTCGAAGACGAGGTCGATTGAGACGTGCGGATTGGCACCGATGAAAGCCCAGCCGGAGCTGCTGGTGCTGGACATGTTGAAGCCCACGCCTGCCGCATTGAACGCCTCGAAAACTGCCATGGCTGCACCGATCCCCGCTAACAATCGATAGCGCTAAGCTAGAACGGTGAACGTGAACTTAAGCTGTATGGGGCGACAGAATGACGTTCAGGTGAATGGTAAAGACTTTGTTGAGGTCTCAGGTCATTGTCTCCAGCCCGCCCGTCCTCTGTGAGTTTTTGAACAAACGTTCATCTTCGAACCCGATGAGGCTTATAAAATCAGTTACTTAAAGTTATTGGGAACAGTCTGCACGGGCTGGCGTTCACTCCCCACTTTTACTGTGATGGAGATGGATCCGTGAAGACAGTTGCTCTTGGAGCCGCTCTTCTCTTGCTGAGCAGTGCGGCCTATGCCCAGACATCGACCCAGACCAATACCGGCACGACGACCCAGTCTCAATCGTCGCCGGATTCGAGCAGGCTGTTCCGCAACCAATCGGGTAGCAGCAGCCGGACGGAGACTACCGGTTCGACGCAGCGCGAGTCCTCTGGTGTGCAGACCAATGTGCGCACTCGCCAAGAGAGCGGTGCGCGCGTCGGCGTGGGCATCGAGACCCGTGAGCGGTCCGGCGTTTCGGTTCGGTCGCGTACGGTGCGAGAGGTCGACGAGCCGAGCGTGTCCGTCACCCGCCGCCGGAGCGTCACGACCTATGAGGAGCCCGACACCGAGATCCACCGCACGGTGGTGAAGAAGAAGCCCACCAAGAAGGTTGTGGTGAAGAAGACCAAGCGCACGAACAAGGTCGTGTCGAAGAAGCGCCGCTACCACGTGGTCGAGCAGCCGGTGGAGGTGCGTCGCCGGACGGTCCGCCGCTACGAGGAGATCAACGAGCCGAGCGTGTCGTTAAGAAGCCGCACGACGATTCGCCGGACTCAGGATACCTCGCCACGGGTCGGCGTTTCCGTTGAGCAGCGCCGTTCGAACGACGTCAACGTCTCGACCAGCCGGACCCGCTCGTCCGCGCCCGAGACAACGGGCACCATTTCGACCCGCAGCCGGACGGATGTGAATGGACCCGCGTCCAGCGGCGGCAGCAGCTCGACCAATATGCGACTGCAGCAGCGCGGCTCCTCCGGGAGCGATAACGGCGGCATGAACCAGTAGGCGATGCCAGACACTGCGATGGAGAGGTCGGATCCGACCTCTCCATCGCAGCTTGCCTCCACGTCTCATTCGGATCGGAGTATGACGATGAAGAAAACCTTGGTAGCGATCAGTGTCGCTCTTCTTGCCGCTACGTCGTTCGGTGGCGTGGCGGAGGCCCGTCCGGGCAAGGGCAGGGGCCATGCCTATGGGCACTACAAGAACTATAAGGCTCAGCGCTACGTCGTTCAGAGACGGAGCAACAACAATGCGGCGATTGCCGCCGGGGTGACCGGCGCGATCATCGGCGGCGCGCTTGCGGCAACGTCACGGCCCGCCTACCGCACCTACGACCGGCCTTATTACCGGACATATGATGCGCCACGGCGCACTTATTACCGGGAAGACTATTACGATTACGGTTACTGACCTTGGAAGGGCGCCCTGGCGCCCTTTCTCTTATCGGTTCATGTTTCCGACAGAAATCACGGCGCGGAGAGGGCCGTATTCCGTCTGCTTTCTGACGTCGAGCCTCACACGTCCGCTCGCCTGCGTGCCGTAGGAATCCTTCGATCTGATCCGGGACGAGCCGACGAGCGCATCGGCCCGCACCCGGCCGCTGATCCGCACGCAAGTGTCGGAGGCCTGAAGCATTGCGAAACCCGGTGGGCATGACGAGGCCGCCTGGGCTTGGCCTGCCAGGGCGAAACTCAAGAAACCGAGGGCGAAAGCGGAAAGACGCGTCATGACGAGCTTAAGTTTAGCCGCTCCGCTTCATCACTGACAAGATCGCTGCTCAGCTACGGTCGTTCCTGTCGGCTGCCCCGATCCGCCGCATGGCGGGGTTCTGGACATCAGGGAGATGATAGGGGATAGGCTGGGTATCATTTCCGTAACGGAATGATCGTAGGGTGCTGCGATCCTCCGCTTTGAACTCGCGTTGCCTGCCTCGATGGTTCTCGATCCTGCCACTCTCACGGTCACCTTCGTCCTGCTGTCGGCCGTGCTGGGCCTGTTGCTCTTGTTCTCCTGGGCGCTGAACAGGAAGGTGACGGCGCTTGCCTGGTGGGGCAGCGCATTCTGGCTCATTGCGATCGGGATCGGGGCCGCCAATCTCGGGCATGGGCAGCCGGCCTACGCCGTTCTGCTTGGAGCAAACGCTCTGGCTTTGCTGAGCTATGGCGCTCTTTACACCGGCTGCCGGGTCTTCAACGGCCGCCCTGCGTCCGCGCGCGGCGCCCTCGCCGGAGTTGCTGTCTGGATCGCAGCTTTTCCGTTCATTGCGTCCTCGCAGGGCTACCGATTGATCATGGCATCGCTGCTCGCCTGTGCCTACTCGATCATATCTGCCTGGGAGTTGGGCAGGCATGCCAAGCGGCCGCTGGCATCGCCACGTGTGGCAGTCGTGCTCCTGCTTGGGCTTGCCGCCTTCAATCTGTCTCGTGCGGGGCTCGGCGTTACGCTGACCTCCGTATCGTGGATCGATGCTTTCGCCAGTCGCTGGTCGCCCTCGATGGCGCTCCTCCTGGTGGTCTTCGGATCTACCCTGGCCTTCATGCTGCTGTCGATGGCCAAGGAGAGCATCGAGTTTGAATACAAGCAGGCCGCTCTTATCGATCCCCTGACCGGTGCCCCGAACCGGCGTGCCTTCATGCGCAATGCGTCCCGGCTCCTTGCAGGGCTCGAGGGCAGGGCGGCGAGCTGCCTCCTGTTCGATCTCGACAATTTCAAGTCGATCAACGACCGCTACGGCCACGATACCGGCGACCGCGTTCTCACGATCTTCGGAGAGGTGCTGGCGAGCCATCTGCCCGAGCGCAGCTTCGGACGACTGGGGGGCGAGGAGTTCGGAGCGATCCTCTCGCTCGATTCCCGCGCCGCGGCCGATCTGGCCGACAGGATCCGGCATGCTTTCGCCGCGTCCGCCAAGGAAAGCCTCGACGGCGCCGCCAAGGCGACGGTCAGCGTGGGTTGCGCCACAGGTGCTGGTCTCGACGCGAATACCATGCTCCAGCGCGCCGATGAGGCGCTCTACCGCGCGAAGCGGGGAGGGCGCAACACGGTCATCGCGGCCTGATGGCGGAGCCGGGTACGGGGGCGCCGGGGGCTTGAGCTCGCTTTCGTGTGCCCTGCGCGACCGATCAGGTAGCCGACAAAATGCGGGTCAGGCCTGCTCCGAAAGCGGTATCCCCTTTCCCGGCAGATGCGCTAAATCCTTGAATTCAGGGAATGGAAACCGCCGGGTGCCAAGAACAGATCATTGCATTACTCTGCGTTAATTCCTCATAAGGCAGAATGTGCAAGGTTCCTAGAGTATGGCAGCCGTGTCCGGGGGGTCAGGCGTGACAGACGAAGAGATTGAAGTTGTCGCAGAAGAACTGGCGAAGGCCGGAGGCGTATCATGGTATCCGGGACGTACGCGCGGCGCACTCCTGCGCCCGGTAAGCGAGCGCTATCGGGATCGGGCGCGGCTGGCGATCGCCGCTCTCGACCGGTTGCGGGCCGTCAGTGGCCCCACCGAGGTGCCGGAAGCGGATGCGAACGGCCAGCCGGCACCGAAGGGCCAGTCTGCGGAACATCCGGAAGACATTCGGCCGGGCGCCACCGTGGTTTACCGTCCGCCGGGCGATCAGCGGGCGCTTACCTGCCGGGTCGAGCGCGTCGAGGAGGGGCGTGCCTATCTCGTCCCGGCGCCGCGGGCGGATATCGGCTGGGTGTTCCTGGACAATCTCATGCCGCTGAAGACCGAGACTTCGACGAAAGCCGAGGAGTGAGGGGATCCCCAGGATCCCTTCACTTCCGCGCCAAAAAGCGCTAGCAGATTCCGTCCCGTTCGAGTGGGTGGTCAATCCCGAAATGCGTTGCTTCTTCCACCTTGTGAACGATCATGAAGAGATCGTCGACAATACAGGGATCGAAGTCCACGATTTGGAGAGCGCCAAGGATCAGGCTCAGCTCGCCATCACCGAGTTGCGCCATGAGATTGGTGAGGATATCGCCGATTGGTCCGGTTGGCGGCTCAATATCGTCTGCTCCCGAGGGACGCTCCTGCACTCCATGGCACTGAACAACACCGTGCATTGAGCGGTCGCTTCCGGCGCGAATACTCTAAGCCAAGACATCCTGCATGCAGCCTTCGTTCGAGAAGCAGCATTTTTAGTGCGCTTAATCTAACGATATATCACAAGATCACCATGTCATATGTTTATATGAAATTACGTTGTAGCGTAATATAAAACGAATTGTAGGCGTTGCTTGCGATATTTATCAAAGGTTGTGGAACTTATTTCCTGGAAACTGAGTCTTTCCTCGCGATAGCCCCGTCCGGGTTAGCTCCAAAGGAGTATAAAATGGATTCGCGTGGACGTTCAGTGAGCCTTGGCCGCAAGGCTTTTCTCTACAGTGCGGCTGTTCTTCTGATTTCAGGTTTTATGGGTGATCCCGTCTCGGCGCAGGATCGTCCTGGGCGGTCCGACGACTCAGGGGGTGGACTCGGCATCAGCATAGGCGGCAACAACGGAATCTCGGCCGGACTCGGGCTGGGGCTCGGCGGCAGCAATGGCGTGTCGGCCGGTCTCGGAGCCAACATCGGAGGCTCAGGTGGGGTCAATGCCGGGCTCGGCGCCAATGTCGGCGGCTCGAACGGCGTGTCCACTGGGGCTGGAGCGAATGTCGGCGGCTCAAGTGGCGTCAGTGCGGGTCTCGGTGCCAATGTCGGCGGTTCCACGGGTGTCAATGCCGGGGGTGGCGCCAGCATCGGCGGGTCGAGGGGCGTCAATGCCGGCCTTGGGGCGAGCATTGGCGGAACGAGTGGCGTCAATGCGGGACTCGGTGCCAGTGTCGGAGGTTCGGACGGCGTGACCGCTGGACTTGGCACCAGCATCGGCGGATCGGGCGGGGTGACGGCAGGTGTCGGCGCCGGAATTGGCGGTTCGAACGGCGTCGATATCGGTGCCGGAATCGGAATTGGCGGGAGGGGCAGCTCCAGTGGCGGATCGATCGGTGGAGGAACGGGAGGGACTGGCGGCATCGGCAGCACCGGTGGCCTCGCCAATCCGCGCTCTCCTGGCGCAAGCGTGCGCAATCCGCCCACCACGGGCACGGTCAATCCGAGCGCGCCGGCACAGACCGAGCGTCTCAGGGCGGAACTGCGCAATATGAGAGACGACGAGATCGTGAAGTTGCGGCGCAGCTGCGCCACGGTTGCGGCCTCTCCGGACGGCTTCGACTCGGACATGCAGGCGCTCTGTCGTCTGATGAGCCGGATGTCCGCCCTTTAACGGGACGAGTGCGCACGCAAGGGCGCGGCATCACGGCCGCGCCCTTTGCTTTTGCGGAACCTTATCGCCACGCCGTGACGACAAGCGCACTCATGCGGCTCTCGATCGGCCCCGGGCCGAAGCGAGCTTTGAGGGCCTCGCTGACTTGGGCGGTGACCTCCTCGAGTCGATCAGCCCCGCGCGCCTCAATCTCGCTGCGCAGCGGAGAGCCCTGACAGAGCCCCGTTGCCGGCTCGCGCGATGAGGGAGCCGTGCTCATCTTCTCGACGGTTTCGATCTCCACATTCTTGAAACCAGCCTGCTGAATCTCGCCGCGGATGCGGTCGCGGTCGGAATAGCCGAAGGGCACGCGTTCGATGAAGCGGGGAGGATCGTCGGGAAACGCCTTGCCGGCGGCATCGGAGATGATGCGGCTGACCTCGTTGCGGTCGAGCGAGTCCCAGACGTTGAACATGAAACGCCCATCGGGCTTCAGCACCCGCAGAGTCTCGCGGTAGGCGGCGAGCTTGTCGGGAAAGAACATCACGCCGAACTGGCACAAAACCGCGTCGAAGGATGCATCCTCGAACGGCAGCTGCTGTGCATCGGCCTGCTGCCACCGCACGTTCGGGGCCCGAAGCTTGCCGGCCGCAAGGTCCAGCATGGCCTGATTGAGATCGGTGGCGACAATCTCCACCTGCTGCGGCAGAGCCTTCGCCAGGGCGCGGGTGACGATGCCCGTTCCCGCCGCCGTCTCAAGGATGCGGCCCTCTGTGACCCCGCTCAGGCGGGAGGCCAGATCCTCGGCAAAGGGTTGGAAGAGCAGCGACCCGAGATATTGCTCGTAGATCGCCGGAATCGAGCCCGCAAAGGCAGCATCGGTGGCGCTCATCGCCTCCTCCACCGTGAAAGGGCAGGATGATCGCGCCGATGGGGGAGGCGGGCAAGAGCCTCAAAAGGGGTGGCATCCGCCATCTGCGACGGGTCTCAGGTCCGCTTTGGGGACGACGTCCGTTCAGCGTCATCGCGCGGACGCCCGAGCAGCCAGGCGAAGGAACGTTTCAATCTGGTCGCGCCGTCCCGCTCGAACCAGCGGCCATGGCTGAAGATGACCCGCTCCGGGTTCCAGGCCACGATCCGTGCGAGCGCCTCCCTTGCTTCCTTGCGGCGCAGGCGAACGACGAGGCGCAGATAGGCGGGAGCCTTGCCGTTGGGCGCCTGGACGCCTGTGAGCTTCGCGAAAAGTCGGGTCCCGAACGACAGCTTTTCCGGCTCCAGGTTCTGGACGAGGTCCGTCAGGATCAGCGTGCGCGTGGGTCTGTGAAAGAAGGCGACCTCGCGAAAGCCCGCGCCGCCCGGCACGACGACCTGCTCGATCTCGCCGTTCCACTCCGCGGGCGGTATGTCCGTCAGGTCGCGGTCGAGGCGCAGGCCTTCCTTCCGCACCTGGGCACGCTCCCGAAGTTTGGGAGCGGCGGAGGTTTTTGCCGCCGGACAGCTCCCCTGCCACCCCTTGAGATGCGTCCAATGCGCGATGTTGGGCGCGACGAGGTGACGGATGGGCCCGAGGGTCTCGATCTCTCGCCGCAGCTCCGCGCTGAACCGCGTCGGGGAATGCAGCCAGACGTCGCCGTTCCCCAGGCGGATCACCGTCATCCGCACCGGCAGGTCCAAGCCCATCGCGTCCTGGGGCCCGCTGTCGACGATCCAGAGATTCTCGGCGACGGGCTTGAGCACATCGAGAGGAGGATAGGTGACGTCTTCACCGGCCATCTGTGCCTCTTTTTCGAACATCCTACCCGTTACAATGCCTCGCCAAGGGTTGAAGGTTCGCTTGCCTTTTCCGCGATTGACGGAAGATGCTCTTACACCTGACAACTCGTGCACCGGAGTCGTGGGGCGCGGGTTATATGAATCTCGCCCGCGCCGACCTATTGAACCTGACCTGCGTTTCAGGGATGGCGGCAGGCGAACGCGCATATCATCCTCGATGGTGGAGACAGCCGATGACGCAAGCAAAACTCTTCACGCCGTTCCGGATCGGGGAATTCGAGCTCGCCAACCGCATCGTGATCGCCCCCATGTGCCAGTATTCCGCCGAAGACGGATGCATGACCGACTGGCATATGATTCATCTGGGCCAGCTCGCGCTGTCCGGCGCCGCGCTCCTGACCATCGAGGCCACGGCCGTGACGCCTGAGGGGCGGATCACCTACGCGGATGTCGGCCTTTATTCGGACGAAAGCGAAGCCGCGATGCGGCGCGTCCTGGACGGGATCCGCCGCTGGTCGGACATGCCCATCGCCATTCAGCTCGCCCATGCCGGTCGCAAGGCCTCCACCGAGGTGCCCTGGAAAGGCGGCGCGCAGATCCCGCCGGATCGGTCCCACGGATGGCGGACGGAGGCGCCCTCGACCATCCCTCATTCCGAAGGCGATGCGTCTCCGACGGCGCTCGACAGGAACGGGCTCGAACGGGTGCGGAATGCTTTTGCCGATGCGGCCCGGCGGGCCTCGAGGCTCGACCTCCACGCCGTGCAGGTCCATGCGGCTCACGGCTACCTGCTGCATCAGTTCCTCTCGCCCTTGTCGAACCGGCGTGAGGACGAATACGGCGGATCGCTCGAGAACCGCATGCGCTTCCCGCTCGAGGTGTTCGACGCGGTCCGCGCCGCGTTTCCCGCGGATCGTCCCGTCACGGTGCGCGTGTCCGGCACGGATTGGGTCGAAGGCGGCTGGACGATCGAGGAGACGGTGGAGTTCGCCAAGGCGCTCGAGTCGCGTGGCTGCGGCGGCATCCATGTCTCGAGCGGCGGGCTGGCGCCGGCCCAGCGGATTGCGGTGGGGCCGAGCTACCAGGTGCCGCTCGCCCGCGCGGTCAAGGCCGCGACCTCCATGCCCGTGATCGCCGTCGGTCTCATCACCGATTTCGTCCAGGCGGAGGCCATTCTCACCACCGGCGATGCCGATCTCATCGCGCTCGCCCGCGCCATCCTTTACGACCCCCGCTGGCCCTGGCACGCCGCCGCCCATTTCGGCGCCGCCGTGAAGGCTCCCGACCAATATCTCCGCTCCCAGCCCCGGCAGTTCCCGCATCTGTTCGATATGCGGGCGGATGATTGAGGGTCCGTGAAGGGGCTGCGCCCATTGACCCCGCACCGCCTTCACGTGTTATCTCGTTTCCGGAGCCGGGGGACCTGGCTCTGGGGCGTGAGAACCCCTCGTAAGGCGGCTGGTATCGGCCGTCATCGATGCCTTCCCAGCCTTATGGCCGGGGAGGCGGTGGCGCATGTCCAGGGCCGAAAGGCCTAAAGGTCATCGCGGTCGTCCTTGCGCGGCTTCTCAACTCCCCGGCCACCAGCGCCTCTTGCTGGTGGTCGCTTCACCCGAGGGGAGTTTTTAGCGATGGACCAGCCCTACAGCGCATGGGCCGACTGGCTCAACAAGTTCCACACCTCGTCCGAATGGATTCAAGCATTGTGGCTCGTCACCGGCGCGGCGACGCTCTTGGGCGTGACGTGGCTGGTGATGCGGGGGGTGAGGGAGATTGTGGGGATTTCGCGCGGCCGCAGATGTCTTGACAGGGACGTCTAGAGAAATTGGGAGAGCGCTCGTGCTTTAAGCGAGCCATTTGCCTTCTCAATCGCGAAAGCCAGTTACCTCACTCCGCCGCCTCGCGCCGTGCCGTCACCTTCTTGTCCTTTTTCGCAGGCGCCTTCCTGGCCGCTTCCTTCGGAGCCGCCACCTTCGTCAGCGGCCTGCGCTGCAGTACTTCCTTCAAGAAGCGGCCGGTGTGGCTGGCCTTGGACTCGGCGATCTCTTCCGGCGTGCCCTGGGCGACGATCTGGCCGCCGCCGTTGCCGCCTTCGGGGCCCATGTCGATGACCCAGTCGGCTGTCTTGATGACTTCGAGGTTGTGCTCGATCACCACGACCGTGTTGCCCTGGTCGACGAGCTCGTGCAGCACTTCCAAAAGCTTTGCCACGTCGTGGAAGTGGAGGCCCGTGGTGGGCTCGTCGAGGATGTAGAGGGTGCGGCCGGTGGCGCGCTTGGAGAGCTCCTTCGACAGTTTTACGCGTTGCGCCTCGCCGCCGGAGAGGGTGGTGGCCTGCTGGCCCACATGCACGTAGTCGAGGCCGACGCGGGCGAGCGTCTGCATCTTCTCGCGGATCGACGGCACCGCCTTGAACAGCTCGCGGGCTTCCTCCACCGTCATGTCGAGCACGTCGGCGATGGACTTTTCGCGGTACTTCACCTCCAGCGTCTCGCGGTCGTAACGCTTGCCCTTGCACACGTCGCAGGTGACGTAGACGTCGGGCAGGAAGTGCATCTCGATCTTGATCACGCCGTCGCCGGAACAGGCCTCGCAGCGGCCGCCCTTCACGTTGAAGGAGAAGCGCCCGGCCTGGTAGCCGCGCGCCTTCGCCTCGGGCAGCCCGGCGAACCATTCGCGGATCGGCGTGAAGGCGCCGACATAGGTGGCCGGGTTGGAGCGCGGCGTGCGGCCGATGGGCGATTGGTCGATGTCGATGACCTTGTCGAGATGCTCCAGCCCCTCGATGCGCTCATGCGGCGCCGGGTGCTCCAGCGCGTTGTTGAGCTTGCGCGCCACCGCCTTGTAGAGCGTATCGATCACGAGCGTCGACTTGCCGCCGCCCGACACGCCGGTGATGCAGGTAAACGTGCCGAGCGGGATCTCCGCCGTCACGTCCTTCAGGTTGTTGCCCTTGGCGCCCACGACCTTCAGCATGCGCTTCGGATCGCGCTTGCGGCGCTTGGCCGGAACCTTCACCTGCATCTCGCCGGTGAGATATTTGCCGGTCAGCGACTTCGGGTTCGCCAGGATCTCGTCCGGCGTTCCCTCGGCCACGATCTTGCCGCCATGGATGCCGGCGCCGGGACCGATGTCGAATACGTAATCGGCCTGCAGGATCGCGTCCTCGTCGTGCTCGACGACGATCACCGTGTTGCCGAGGTCGCGCAGGCGCTTCAGGGTCCCGAGCAGGCGTTCGTTGTCGCGCTGGTGCAGGCCGATCGAGGGCTCGTCGAGCACATACAGAACGCCGGTCAGTCCGGAGCCGATCTGGGATGCCAGCCTGATGCGCTGGCTCTCGCCGCCCGAGAGGGTGCCGGAGGCACGGGCAAGCGTCAGGTATTCCAGGCCCACATCGACCAGGAAGGTCAGGCGCTCGCGGATTTCTTTCAGAATCCGGCCGGCGATCTCGTTCTGCTTCTTGGTGAGCTTCTTCGACAGGTCCGAAAACCAGACATGCGCGTCCTTGACGGCGAGGGCGGTGGCATCGCCGATGTCGGAGCCTGCGATCTTCACCGCCAGCGCTTCCGGCTTCAGGCGCTTGCCGCCGCAGGATTCGCAGGGCGTCTCGCTCATGAAGCGGCCGATCTCCTCGCGGGCCCAGTCGCTCTCGGTCTCCTTGTAGCGGCGCTCGAGATTGGGGATCACGCCTTCGAAGGGTTTTCTCACCTCGTAGGCGCGCATGCCGTCGTCATAGGCCATGCGGATGTTCTCGCCGTCCGAGCCGTAGAGGATCGCGTCGCGCACATTGTCCGACAGCTCGGTCCAAGGCTTCGTCATGGATGCCTTGTAGTGCCGGGTGAGCGCCTCCAGCGTCTGGCCGTAATAGGGCGAGGTGGATTTCGCCCACGGCATGATCGCGCCGCGCTTCAGCGACAGCGTCTCGTCCACGACGAGAGCCTCGTCGATGCGCATCTCGTGGCCGATGCCGCCGCAGGTCGGGCAGGCGCCGAAGGGGTTGTTGAACGAGAACAGGCGCGGCTCGATCTCGGGGATCGTGAAGCCGGAGACCGGGCAGGCGAACTTGGACGAGAACACGATGCGCTTCGGCTTGCCCTTGTCGTCCTTCTCGTCGGCATATTCGATCACGGCGATGCCGTCGGTGAGCTCGAGCGCGGTCTCGAAGGATTCCGACAGGCGCGCGGCGATGTCGGCGCGCACGACGATGCGGTCGACCACCACGTCGATGTCGTGCTTGAACTTCTTGTCCAGCGCTGGGGCCTCGTCGATGGCGTAGTACTCGCCGTCGATCTTCAGGCGCTGAAAGCCCTTCTTCTGGAACTCGGCGATCTCCTTGCGGTACTCGCCCTTGCGGCCGCGCACCACGGGGGCCAGCAGGTAGAGGCGGGTCTTCTCCGGCAGGTCGAGCACCCGGTCCACCATCTGGCTCACCGTCTGGCTTTCGATGGGCAGGCCGGTGGCGGGGGAATAGGGAATGCCGACGCGCGCCCAGAGCAGGCGCATGTAGTCGTAGATCTCGGTGACGGTGCCCACCGTCGAGCGCGGGTTCTTGGAGGTGGTTTTCTGCTCGATGGAGATGGCGGGCGAGAGGCCGTCGATCTGGTCGACATCCGGCTTCTGCATCATTTCCAGGAACTGGCGGGCATAGGCCGAGAGGGACTCGACGTAGCGGCGCTGCCCCTCGGCGTAGATGGTGTCGAAGGCGAGCGACGACTTGCCGGAGCCGGAAAGCCCCGTGAACACCACGAGCTGGTCTCGCGGGACCATGAGGTCGACGTTCTTGAGGTTGTGCTCCCGCGCCCCGCGCACGGAGATCACGCGCGCATTCGGATCGCCCGCCTTGGCGCGGTTGAACAGGTCGTCGAGTTTAGCCATGACCAGCTTAAGCCTTTTGAGGAGTTCCGACCCCGTCAGGGTGGTTCCCGCATATGTGGTTCCTCACCTGCCGGCGCAATGCGGCGGATGATTCCAGGGTAAAACTAGAACAAAAAGGGTACGTCAGGCAATGGCCTCCGTTGTTTCTAAACACAACTCACAACAAAAGTCGTGTTCCTCGCATCCGCCTTGGGTTAAGCTTACGTAGCGGTTTCGCCTCCAAGGAGTACGGATCATGGCCCATCGGGGTGTCTTGGCTGGTGGCGCGTTTCTGCTGATCTGTTCCGTCGGGCCCGCGCTGGCAGGGCCCTGCACTCAGGATATCGTCCGCATTCAGTCTCAGGTCGATGCGAAGATCGACGCAATCGCCGGGGCCGGGCGCACCGGAACCGAGTCGGTTGGCGCTCAGCTTCACCGGCAGCCGACCCCGGGTTCGCTCGCGACGGCAGAGCAGAGGCTGGGGGAGGGCCGGTCGATGGATACGGCCATCGCGGCCCTGGCCCGTGCCCGCGCCGCGGACGATGCGGGCAACAAGCCGGCATGCGACCAGGCCTTGGCGGAGGCCCAACAGGCCATCGGCCCTTAGTGTGTACCGAGTTTGATTTGAGATAGGCCGAATGCGCAGTGTTAAGCTTAGGCCCTGGCCAAGGAAAAGGCCCGCCGGTGGCGGGCCTGTGAAATGGTTGAATGTCGACTTCACATAAGGATGATGAAGTCCGAGGCCTTGAGGGCGGCTTTGTTCGCCAGTGTCGTCACGAGACTATGGCCGTACAACTCTCCTATCCCATCGCGATCATAATAAAGCTTGCCGTCATCCGTGTCGTAGAGGAATTGCGCCAGGGTCGAAGTCGCCTTTGGGTCGGCTCCCATAACAAGAAGGTTGGTCAAGTCGAAGGCGGGAAAGACGTAATCATTCAGCGTGGGATCCCAGAAGCGGAAGCCGCTTTCAGAGATGCGGAAGTAATCCTCCTTGCCTGAAAAATCCGCGATGGTGCATACGGAGCTTAGCGATAGGACGAACTGGTCGTCGCCGCGGCCGCCCGCGAGCGTTACATCGCCGGAGCCACTTAGCCTGTCGTCGCCAGCACCTCCGATGACCACGATCCCATTGGCCGGGTTTTCATCGTTATCCCCGCTCGCGAAAAGGATATCGTTGCCCGAGCCGCCGTTGATTACGCCGGATTTGCCATAGCCATTGATGGTGTCCTTGCCCTTCGAGCCTGTGACAACACTCCCGATGTTCATGTCTTGGATAGTGGCACTGACCTTTTCGAACTGCCCCGCTTTGATGCCCTGGTAGCCGATATCCGCGGCCCTATTCCCGGTAATTTTTGAGAGGTTGAGCGAATAAATAATGTCATCGGTCGAATTGGAACGAAGACTGAGCTGAAGTGTGTCGACCCCCTTGCCCCCTAAGGCGTAGTCCCCACCATCGACAGTGACCACATCATTGCCGTTGCCACCGAGCAGCTTATCCTTGCTCGGCGGGATCGGATTTGCGGGATCTGTGCTGGGGGTTGGGTCTGTGCCGTCGAGGAGGTCGTCGCCGTCGCCGCCGGACAGATTGTCATTGCCGGCTCCACCGTAAAGGCTGTCGTCGCCTTTGCCGCCGTCAAGGCGATCATTGCCCTCGTCGCCTCGTAAGAAATCGTCATCCTCGCCGCCGTAGAGCTTGTCGTTGTCTTCTCCACCATTGAGCTGGTCATGACCGGCATCGCCATATAGGCTATCGTTGCCTTCATTACCGAAAAGGTAGTCCCGGCCTTCCCCGCCATATAATTTGTCGTTGCCGAGGTTGCCGTAGAGATAGTCTATGCCGAGGCCGCCGTAGGCCTTATCGGATCCCAGACCGCCACTAATGGTGTCGTCGCCTTCGCCGCCGGTCAGCTTATCACCGCCATCGGCCCCATAGATGTAGTCGTCGCCGCCGAGGCCATCGAAGGTGTCTGCGAACCTCGAGCCGAAGAAGAGGTCCTCCGACTTGGTTCCCTTGAGGGCTTTCTGCTTTTTGGTGAGACGGTAAGTAGCCATGATTTTCTCCAGAACTCTCCTTTGAAATTGCATGTTATACAGTTTCAATCAACCGGTGATCGAATAGAATCCTGGCTTTCGCTGGGTGGGTAGAGCAATTTTTCAGAACTCGGCGCCCGGCTGCGGCAGTCGTGAGCTGGGGACAGCCCTGTGCAGAACCTCTCGCCCATCTTGCTCCCGAGCCGCCGGGGCCCCAGAACAGCCTCATGTGAATGAGGAGAGCGCCCCGATGGCAGGCAGCGTGAACAAGGTGATATTGGTGGGCAATCTCGGGCGCGACCCGGAGGTTCGACGGCTGTCGAACGGGGAGCCTGTGGTGAACCTGCGCATTGCGACGTCCGAGACCTGGAAGGACAAGGGCACGGGCGAGCGCAAGGAGAAGACCGAGTGGCACTCGGTGGTGATCTTCAACGAGAATCTCGGCCGGGTGGCGGAG
>Ga0182745_1001315_pt1 | contig 24195 bp, 14 predicted proteins | sample eDN3rd30CKraftBY_FD_128523 | JGI IMG/M metagenome (GOLD analysis project Ga0182745, IMG submission 128523) | Enriched backyard soil microbial communities from Emeryville, California, USA - eDNA 3rd pass 30_C Kraft BY (version 2) (version 2) | ecosystem: Environmental > Terrestrial > Soil >... | reverse complement strand
ATGTCGTTGTCGACAGAAAGGATTGCGCAGTTGAACGCGGCTGGTGCATCGCGTGGAGAAAGGAATGTCAGAAGTGGGAATGGCGTGGGACAACTCGGGAGCAAGGAATGCGTAAGGGCTTGATCGGGGTACTGCTGTGGCTGGGTCTGTTGGCGGGGTGCAATGGCGAACCCACGTACCAGGGTGTCAGCTTCATCGCGTACAACTACACGCCCTGGAATCTGGAGCCGGTTAGGCTGAGTGACGCATCGGGCAACGTGGTCAGTTCAAGTACGTTGGTGCCGGGCGGAGGCGAGGGACGGGTTTCCTGCTGCTACACATTCAAGGGGACTGACTTTACGGTGAAGTGGAGCGGGGGGGACCCTGAGTTGCTTCGCAAACATCTGTTCGACGACAAGTTCGACGATCTGTTGTTCAGGAAGGAAACAAAGGTGCATTTTCCCGCCACCAAGGCGCCCGACGGAGACGGCACGCTGTATCTGGAATTGCATATCTATCCTGACGAGCATATGGAGCTCGCGCTGAGTCGCAATCTGACCGGTCAAGTCAGAATTCCAATCGTGGAAACGACGCGATGGCTGTACGGGAAGTACGGCCCCGAGTTGACCGGCTACGAAAACGCGACCCAGTTGAAGCATGTTCTCGCAAAAGTCACCAAGCAGGCCTGGACGCGGTATCGCATTGAAGAGGCCGAGGACATGCGCGGCTACATGTATCTCTACTTTGTCGTGGCCTCGGATTTTGACAAGCAGGCCGAGATCGCGAAACTCTTGAATGATCCGAATCGCAAGCCGGGTGATTTTGGCCGTGCCGTGTTTGCCCTGCCGAGCGAAAAGATTGCACAGATCAAGGCGTCCGGCACGCCTCCTGGAGAGAAGAATGTCCAGTGATCAAATTCCTGAAGTCGACAGAACGCCCGCTTCAGTCTTGAAGGCCATGGCGGCCAATGAGGCCGCCTATCCCAAGGATTCCTGCACCGAGTGCGGTATCACTTTGCGTATGGGCTTCTTTTTCGATGGCTTCGGGCGGAACAAGGATATCGATAAGGAGAATCCGACGTTCCTGTCGAATGTGAGCAGGCTGTGGATGGCCCACTTCAGCGAAGACGACGAAAACAGGCCGAACAAGCAGCACTGGTTTCCGTTCTACTACTCGGGCCTTGGCGTCGAGCTGAACGAGAGCGCAAAGGCTGACGTCGTTGTCCGCGCGCTGACGATTGCTGGAGGAAAAGTGGCCGACAAGGCGATCTCCAGCGCGCAGGACGCGGCAAAGAACATCACGCGTCTTGATGAAATTCCGGATGTGGATGCCACAGGACGCGCAAAGAAGGCTGTCCAGCAATCCATCAAGGATGGGTCCTTCCACCCCATGGTGAAGGCATACAAGGACGTCGTGAAAGACGTCCAGTCGCTTCCCGAGAAGACGGTAAGAATCTGGAATGCACTGGACCCCGAGCGAATCCGCAATCGCGCACAAGCCACCATGCGCGGCTTCTGGTCGGATTTCAAGAAGAATCCGCTGAAGGTTGCCTGGACGGCGGGAAAGAACGCTGCCAAAGCTACGTTGCTGGAGGGCGTGCCGGTCGTGCGGGACAATGCCGCCGTCGCCGAATTGATGGGAACCGGTGTTGACACGCGCCTGGACGCGGCCAGGCGTCAGTTCGAGGAAGCCTATCAGAAGGCAAACGCGGGCACGGAAAAGGTCGTGCGTATCGAGATCTGCGTTTTTGGCGCGGATCGTGGCGGGGTCATCGCCAAGCAATTCGTCAACGATATCGTCAAGAAGTACAAGCGCCGCCACGACACCGACCTGGCCATCATCGGAAAAGACGGTGCCCCGGACGCGAAGATTGTCATTCGATTCCTGGGACTGTTTGACAGTGTCGCTTCCATCATGGAAGAAAGCTGGTTCCTTGAATTCATTCCCTTCACGGATCTGATCAAACAGACGCACAAGGACCGCACGCTGACCATACCCGCGGCTGTGGAGAAGGCTGTGCATTTCGCCGCGGCGCATGAATTGCGCCGCAATCAGCGGCTGGACTCCCTGGAAAAGACGCGTGGCCTGCAGTATCTCTATCCGGGCTCAAGCGGTGACGTGACCGGCGTGGCCCCAATGGGATCGCTGGGCACTCGCGCGTCGCTATCCCGGGTTCCATTGCGCGAGATGATGAACCTGGCGCTCGCGCACGGCGCTGCGATGTATAGCATGGAGAGCATTGCGTCCCGGGATCAGGTGCTGTACCGGATGCTGAGCCTGGCCGGCTCGATCGAAGACGAAGGACAGACCTATCACGTCCAGGAACTGGTCGATGCCTACCGCGAGATCGTCAAATACGAACCCGGCTGCGATTTCGCGCCCCACATGGAAGTTTTCCTGCGGTGGCTGGCGGTGCGATATCAAGACCCCGTGTTTCGCGCCGGGATGTCGGATCCCGCGGAGGCGTGGATCAAGGACCGGGACTTCTTCACCCCGGAGCAGGAGCTCATCGAAGAGCGCAGGCGATTGAGCATGCTTTCGCGGGAGGAGCTTGCCAAGCCCGAGACGACGGCGCGCGCGCGCGAACTGGAGGCCCTGGCCAATGAGCGCCGCGAGCGGGCCAATGCCAGCCGTGGCGAAGCGCCGCCGCGGCGCTTCCTGCCGCTGTGGGAGCGACTGGAAGAAGAGTACAAGGGCCTGGAAGAAGCCGAGCGCCAGGATGCGGCGACGGAGCAGCGGCGTCAGGACATGGAACGCAACCAACCCGAGCAGCTGCGGACCATGGAAAGATGGGAGCAGGAGGCGGTCGTAATGGAAAACATGCGCCTTGGCAGAAAGCCGGGCGACCCCGATTACGTTCAGAAGCTGCCGGACCCCTTCGCCGACATGAAAGCCGATCGCGCCATGCAGCGGCGTCTGCTGACCGCCTGGCGTGATGCGCGAGACGGCAAGACGCAATTGCCGCCCAAGGTGATGACGCTGTTCGACTGGCTGGTGCATGACGCGATGCTGAGCAGCTGGCCAGACCATCTGCTGGCCAGCACCCGCATGTATTTCCGCGTGCGCGACAAGGATGTGTTCGCCAAGACCGACGCGAAGGCCGAGATGGAACAGCGCGCCAAGGATATGCGCAACGCTGAGAAGGTGGAGGCGATGGCTGCGCGCAACGAGCAGAACATCCGGCAGATGACGCCCGCGCGGCCCTGATCGGCGGCTTGTTGTCGATGGAAAGACGGCCCTGCAGAGCAGGGCCGTCTTCATTTGACCGGCCCGTTCGTTTGGCAGCCGGATCTTCTGCTGGCCAGATCTTTCCCTGGCCGGGTTTTACTTCTGGCCGAGTTTTACTTCTGGCCTTCTTCGACCTCGATGGTCACCGTGTTCGACTTCACGTCCTCGGCCTCGATGTAGACCTCATAGGTGGCCGGCGTGGCCGGCAGGTGCAGCACGCCGGCCATGTCGGTGGTGAAGCGCGTTTCCACGGTCATGCCCGGCGGCAGGGCGATCTTCGGGGGGCGGGGGCCGCCTTCCCGCGGGTCCACCGAGACATTGGGCAGCTTGGGCCGCACGTAGTTGAACGCGACGCCGCGGTAGACCTTGCCGGTGCGCGTATCCTTCGCCACGAAGCGCGGCAGTTGCGGATTGTCGATGACGGGCAGGATGCCGCGTGCGCAGACCGGAATCGTCAGGGTGCTGCCGTCGCGGATCCTTACGCGCGAGGGCGCGGCGATGCGCATCTGCGCGTCGTAGCCTTGCAGCGGCGGCATGCAGGCGTGTTCCTGCTGCGAGTGCGTGGGCACCGAGGCAAAGGAGGCGGGCTCGATCCAGTCGGTAGTCATGATGGGCATGTCGATGTCGTTTCAGAGGGCGAAGGTGATCCGGGGCGCGTCGTCAGAATGAGGTCCAGCCTTCCGAGCAGTCCACCTTGCGCACGGCCTTGCTGCAACTCGGGCAGAAGTGGATGTTGGCGCAGGTGATGCCGTACATCACGCACTGCCCGATCTCATCGCTGTACTGGCCGTTCCGGTTGGGCAGGCCAAAGTAGCAGTGTCCTCCCATGTTGTAGTAGAAGTACTGCGGCGGATCCAGCTTGGAATCGTCGGCCGAGGAGTCTTCGTTGCGCAGGCCGGGCCAATCAGGGCCGCTGGGCACCATGCCGAGCAGGTGGCCCATTTCGTGGGCCAGCGTTTCCGTCAGGTACGCCTGCGAGTTAGGGACGTAGGGATCCAGCGTGGACACGAACAGCAGGTTGGTGCCGGTGATGGCCAGGCCAGCATAGCTGGCGGCGACCGTGTTGAACTGGATGTTGAGCACGCCGTTCAGGGGCGTTGACGAAATCTGGGTCAGGTCGACTTTCACGGAGAAGACGGCGCCGGAGCTTTCGCGCAGCGGCGTCATCAAATGGCGCGGAATGGGAATCGACCGTTCCGCGCCTGACGCGTCGGTGTAGATGTACCGGGCGTGGACGAGCCAGTCGTCGCTGTCGTCGAACTCGTACCATAGGCTGGCAAGGGTGCGGTCGTCGTTGACGATGGGCACCGTCATCACGCGTCCGCCCGGGCCGGCCGGCACGGGCAGGCGCATGTCGCCGCTGGTGCCAGGCGCGGCCAGCCGGTCGACGTGGCACACCACCAGCGTGTAAGGCTCGCGCTGCTTGCCGGGCGAGGTGGCGTACACGCGGCGCACGGCGTCCATGATCGCCTGCTGCGCGTCGACGTTGTCCGCCGCATCCACCGCCGAGCGGCCGCGGAATTGCAGGCGCGGCAGCTGGATCATGTCGATGCCGTGCAGCGCGAATTCCGCGGTGACCGGTGTCACGTCGGCCAGATGGTTCGCCGGGCGGGCGCTCATGCACATCACTTCCTGGATATACAGGCGGCGCGCGGTCTCGACGCGTTCCGTCTTGATGAGCTGGCCGCGTTCGTCGCGCACCTCGAACAGATAGACGTTGCGGCCGGCGGCGGGCAGGTCGATGTCATCGACGATGCGGGTGCCGTCGGCGTCCGTGACGTAGCTGCGCGGGTTGGCGTGCGGCTCCTGGTAGCTGGCGCGGCGGCCGCGCTCGCGGCTGGAGTAGGCGATGTTGCCGGCGTCGGCCTTGACGGTGATGGTGAAGCGGTGCGCGCCCGGACGGTTGAACTCCACGTGGATTCGCGGGCGTCGGGTCTGCCGCTCGGTGGTGGTCAACGCGTTGCCGTCGTTCCAGCGTTCGTCCGCGCGTTCCAGGTTGACGTATTGCAGGCGCGCGCCATCCTGGCGGCCGCGATACGTGGAGACGCTGGGCACCACACGCCCGGAGCCGGACGGGCCGGGCAGGCCGCCAGGCAGATTGGTGCCCTGCGCGCGGGCGACCGGGCCCAGTCCGATCGTGTCCAGCACGTCCCGCGCGATCTGCGGCAGCGGCGAATCCGCCACGCCCGGGATCTTCATCAACACCTCGGCCACCTTCGGCAGCGTTTCGGTGGCGAGCGTGGGCGATTGCAGGATGGCGCCAATGACGCCCGGCACCGACGAGGACGACAGGCCCGGCATGCTGAGAATGGCGCCGGCCACGGCGGGAATGTTGGCCTGCTTCACGTCGGGCAGCGAGAACAGTGTGTCCACGGCTGAACTCAGCGCGGCGGCGCGGTCACCCGCCGCGTTCAGCGCTTGCGTCATGACGGGCACGATGGCCGCGCCGACGTTGGCGCTGACGCCGCCGCTGGCGAGCGTGCTGGCGCTAGATAGCACGGTGGAGGCGGTGCTGGCCTGCTGCGCGACGGCCGCCAGGGTGCCTCCGCCAGCCACGGCGGCAATGCCGGACGCCCCGGCGCCGCCACCTCCGCCCGCGGCAGCGCCGGCTGCACCGCCTGCGGCCGACAGGTCCGTCGCGCGGGTTGCCGGTGTGCTGTCGGCCATGCCCGCCGCGCGCGCGGTCTCGGCGCCGAGCACGGTGTCCGGCGGGGCGGCGGGGGCTGTGGTTCCGGCCGGCGCAAAGGGCGGCGTGGCGCTTGCAGCGCCGGCCGTTGCGAGGGGAGGCGTTGCGCCGGTGGCACCGGCGCCGGTGCTGGCGAGGGGTGGCGTTACGCTGGTGGCATCGGCACCGGTACTTGCGCTGGCCAGGGGCGGCGTTGCGCCGGTGGTGTTGCCGGCGGCGAGGGGAGGCGTTGGGCTGGCGCCGCCGCCAGCGATGGGGGCGGTGGTCTCGGCGGGTTGGGTCGAAGAGACGTCCGCCGGGGAGGGCGCGCCGGTAGTTTGCGTTGTGACGGTTGCCGGTGCGCTGCCATTGGCCGCTGCGGAACCGACCGGCGCGGCCGCGCCATTCGCGCCAATGGGAGCGGAGGCCGCCGAGGCGTTCGTTGAACTTGCGGTCGCGTCGGCGCCGGGGATTGCCCCTGCGCCTGCATCCGCTGAGCCTGTCTCTATTCCGGCGCCTGCCGCCGTGCCTTCGCTGACGTCGGCAGTTGCCAAACGGGGAGAAGCCCCCGCGGAACCCGCAACCGCGTCTGTTCCCGCGAGCGGGCCCGCGCTGGCGATGCCGCCCGTGGCTGCGGGCAGGGTCGAGGTCGCGGCGCCGCTTGTCGCGGCCGCGTCAACCGCCGCTCCCGCGCCCGCCGCGCCGACGGCAACGGACGGGCTGGGAGAGGCTTCGATGTTCGGAAGCCCGAAAGTGCCGTCCCCGGTCGCACCGGGCAGCCCGGTTCCCTGCGGCAAGCTCTCGCCGGGCGCAGGCACGAAGCCGGGCGTTTGCGGCGCCGCGCCAGACAAGGGCGGCGTGGTGAAAACGCCGGCCGATTCGGGCAGCGACGGCGCGCCGGCCAGGGTAGCGCCCGGGTCCGTGGCGCCGGAGGAGACCGGCAACCCGCTTATCGCCGCGTCAGACGCGACCGACACGCTCGGCGCCGCAACGGATGGCGCGCCAGTCGGCAACGCCAATGCATCTGGCAGACTGCCCGGCGCGGCGGTCGAGCCGGACGCCGCTTGCGTGACGCTGCTGGCCGCGGCAGAGGTGGCGCCGAGCAGACTGCCCGCGCCCGCCGCAATGGACGCGAGCAGCGCGGCATTCGCAGCCGGGCTGCGCCCCTTGGTCGTGTCGTCCTGCTGCGCGGCATCAGCCGCGTCAGGAGCGGGGGCGTTTATGGACCCGCGCGCAGCGGCCGCGCCGGTGGCTACGGGGGCATCGGCACGCTGGCTTGCGTGTACGCCGGACGCTGTGTCGCTGCCGCCTTCGCGGTGGGCGGACGTGCCGCGCGCAAGCCAGTCGCGCGCGTCTCGCGCAGTCTGTTCCGCGTGGGTGGTCTGCTCGTCCCGGTCCACCGTCTGATCGTGGTGCGGGGCCGGGCCGGTCGAGGGATGCACATCAGGCAACCCGCCCGGACGCTGCGCTGTCGATCCTTGCGTGAACGCGGGCGCCAGTCCCGCGGCGGCGGCGCCGATAGGTGTCGGGTCGACCCGCGTGTGCTGCGTGGCGTCTTCGCCGTCATGGGCGTGCTGGGTGGCGTCGTCGCCGTCATGCGCGTGCTGCGTGTCGTTATCGCCGTCCTGGGCGTGCGTACGACGCGACGTCGTCGCGGTCACGGTTCCGGCGACGGCGGCGAGCAGGCCGATGGCGGCTCCCGATCCCTCAGCCTGACGGGCGTGGCCCTGCGCGGCCATGGACGCGGACGGCGCCGCGTCGTGGGTCGAGCCCGGCGCCGTCCTGGCGTCCGCCTCGATGCGGCCGGGCGCTTCCGTGCCTGAGCTGGCGGACAGATGCGAGCGGGCGGCAGCGTCGGATTGCGTAGCGGACGTGGACGCGACCGATGAGGACGAGCCGAAAGCGGGCTCGCCTGCCTTGGACGCTTGCGAGTCAAACGCCGATCCGGACTTCGATCCCGATTGGGTCGCGATGGGCATCGTTGCGGACGCCGAACTGCTGCGGCCCGCCAACGAGGCAGCCAGCGCGCCCGTGGCCGGGATGCCGACTCCCGTTGCGCCAGCAGCAAAGGCGGCGGCGCCGCCAGCAGCCGACGCGATGGACGGGACGGCCGTGCCGGCGCTTGAGGTGGCGATGGCAGAGGCAACGCCAGCGTCCGCGCCAGCAACAGATGCGGGCGAGGCGATGTTCGCATCCGCGCCAGCGGCCACGACGCCGGGGACCAGACGGTCGTCCGCGCTTGCGGGGGACGCGGCGGAGGCAATACCGGCGTCTGTGTTTGCGAGGGACGTGTCGGAGGCAATACCGGCGTCTGTGTTTGCGAGGGAAGTGGCGGAGGCAATACCGGCATCCGCGCTTGGGAGGGAAGTGGCGGAGGCTATCCCGGCGTCTGCGTTTGCGAGCGACCCGGCGGAGGCAATCCCGGCGTCCGCGTTTGCAAGGGACGTGCCGGAGGCAATACCTGCGTCCGCGCTTGTGAAGGACGTGCCGGATGCAATGCCCGGGTTCGCATCTGCCAGGAACATGCTGGAGGCGTCGCCAGTGTTCGCACTGGCGAGCGACGCATTGGACGCGATGCCTGTGCCTGCCAGGGTTGCGCCCGATGCGACACCCGCACCAGCGACTGAAGCGATGCCCGCGCCCGCGCCGGAGCTACTTCCCACGCCGGCGCTGGCGCTTGCTTGGGAAGGAATTGCAGACGCGGCGCCGCTGCCGGCCGCTGCCGTGGCAAGCGTGGGCGCCTGTGTTGCGGCGTCGGATGCGGAGGGCGCTTGCTGGGTGCCGCTGGTCGGATGCGCACTGTTGTCAGCCATGGCGCCTGCGGGCGATGCCGCGGGCGCCGCGGCGGCGGGGGCCGCCGAAGACGGAGGCGTTGCGGCCGCTGTGGCCTGCGGGGCGGACGTCGCGGCGGATTCCGACGTCGCGGCCGATCCCGATCCCAACGCCGTTTCCGAGGCCGATTGCGAGGCCGGTGACGAGGCCTGTGCCGACGCGGACGCCGGAGTTCCTGAAACGGCGGAGGGAGCCGCGGATGCCGGTGTTGCCGTGGTCGCGGCCGCCGTGGCCTGCGTCGATTCGCCTGCCGTTGCCGACGCACCTGCCGTTCCCGATGCACCCGCAGTAGCCGACGCACCTGCCGTTGCCGATGCCCCTGCAGTAGCCGATGCATCTGCGCCTGCCGGGGCTGCTGCTGGCGACGCACTCGCCGCGGTCGTCGGGTTTGATGCCGGCGCAGCCGCCGATTGCGCAGCGCCGGTCCCTGGCGGCGCGACGGACGGCGTCGCGGCCGCGCTCGTCAGTCCGCCGTCGGCGCCAAGTCCCGCGCCCGAACCTACCTCTGCACCCTTGCCCAGTCCCGCGATCGACGCGGCGCTCGTGATCATCTTGGACGCGCCTTCGGGCGCGGCCGAGGCCAGCATGTCGGTTGCGGCGGGCAGGGCGGCGGTGGGGTCCTTGACCCATTCAGCGGCCTTGGAGACCGTGCCAACGGCTGCCGTCGCGCCGTCGATCATGCCGCCCGCGCCGGGCGCGACGGACTCCAGCATGCCGGAGGCGGCGGGCAGCGCGGACATCGGGTTGGCGATCATGGCTTGCGCCTGCGACACCATGCCCATCGTGTTCTTGGCCGTGTTCAGCAAGCCTCCCACGGCGGAGGGCGTCGAACCCATGCCGCCGAGCAAGCCCGGCGCCTGCGACAACGCGCCCATGGGATTTTTCGCCAGCCCGGCCAAGGTGTTCGCCTGGCCGGCAAATTGCGAGAGCTTGGCGGCCGCGCCGGCGGCCGTCTTGCCCAGCTCGCCCAAGCCGCTGGGCGCCAGGTCGCCCAATCCGCCCAGGCCCTCGCCCGCACCCGCCGCACCCGCCGCGCCGCCGAAACCGGCCATCAGGCTGGTTCCGGCCTTTTTGGCGGCCGAGGCCAGGGCGCCGTCCTTGTGGATAAGCTCTGCGCTGACGATCAGCGGGTCGTCGACCGTGGTGCTGGGCAGCGCCGGCAGCGCGGCGGCGTCGCTGCCGGGGCCGACGAAGTTGTGCGTGGCGCCCTTGACCGAAAACAGCCCCGGTCCCTTGAAGACAATATCGGCGCCGTCGAGAATGACGCTGCCGCCCGCTGCCTGCAAGGTGACGCGCTGCTTGCCCAGGATCTCGATGCCTTCTGCCGATGACGTGACGGTGATGTCTTGCCCCGCCAGGGCTTCCAGAATGTCGGTGTGGGCGTGCAGCGACACGGGCGCGTGCGCCGAAACCGCGCGTATCGCCCCTTGCTGCGCGAACACGCTGGCCGACCGCGCCGACACCGCCGCATAGGTTTGCGTGGCGGCCACATGCGCATCGGACTGCGCCGTGGCGTGCAGGTGTTCGCCCGCATGCAACACGGCGCTGGCCGGCGTGGCCAGGTTCAGCGAGTTCGGCGAATCGATCAACAGATGCGGACCGTTGATGCGCTCGACGGCGGCCTCGCCGGTGCGTTTCCCATCGGCGGCCTTGCCCGCGGCCTGCCCGTTCACCTGGGCGGCGTAGCGGCCTTCCAGCTTGGGGTCCAGCGCCTTGAGCAGATCCTCGTAGCCTTCGGACGCCGCCAGCGGGCGCGCCTTGTGCTGGCTCGCGCTGTCGTTCAACCGGCGCGACGCGTCCTGCGCGCCACGCAGCAGCAGCAAGGCTTCCTCTGCATCGGCTTGCGTCGACTTGCCTTGTTCCCGCGCGCTGGCCGACAACAGCATGCCCTGACCGGAACGCACGACCGTCCACGCATCCGAGCGCAGTTCAAAGCCGGTGCCGCGCCATTGGCCCCGGCTGGCGTCGTCCAGGTCCTGTTCCACCAGATAGCCCAGCCCAAGTTGCGTGGCCGCGGTGGAACTGGCCAGCCGCGTGCGCAGCTTGCCCTTGGTGTCGTCGAACAGCCATTGATTGCGGCCCGCGCCATCCAGGCCCTGGCTGTGCCACCCGCTCAACACGCCGGCGTGATTGGCGTCGCCGTCTTCGCCGGCGGACCAGGGCGGCAGATCCGCATCGTTGTAGAGCTGCCCGGCGACAACGGGTTGGTTGATGTCGCCGTCGATGAATTCAACGATGACCTCGGTGCCGGCGCGCGGCAGGTGATGCGCGCCCCAGTTCGGGCCCGCCTGCGCGCTGGCCACGCGCAGCCACGTGCCCGAGCGGTCATCGCCGGGCGCATTGCCGCTGGCATCGCCATGCGTGCGATGCGGCAGGCCGCCCGGAAGCGGCTTTTCGCCGCGCTGCCACGGAAACTGCACCTTGACGCGCAGGTCGCGGTCGGCGGTGATGGGCGCATCGGCCGCGCTGACGACCACGGCAGCCAGGCTTTCCGGCGCCGTGGGACGCGCGCGCCACGCGGGCATCAACGCTGCCGCGTCGGGCTGCGCAACGAAGACATTGCGATACGTGCCGCGCTCCATGTCCGGGGTGTTCGACACCTGCGCGGCCTGGCTGCCCAGGTTGTTCGTGGCTTCGTGCGTCACGTCCAGCACCACGTAACGGTTGCCGCCCAGTTCGTCGGCGGCCTGTCCGCCGCCGCCTTCGGCGTAGCGTGCGTGCTGGCTCAGCGCGAACACTTGCCCTGCCGCCAGCGAGCGGGCGGTGCCCGCGCCCTCAAAGCGCACCACCTCGGATTCATGGGCGCGCAGCGCCCGCGCGGCGCTCTGCTCGGCCGCGTCGTCATCGCCATAGCGGCCATGGCCGGCGTAGTCGTAGTCTTCAAGGACGGGCAGCGATTCCACCTGCACCTGCGACTGGCTCTGCGCGGCGTGCGCGTTCAGCGTACGCTCGTTCCAGGCGGCGCGCGCCACGCGGTTGGGCCGCACGGCCTGCCGGGCGGCAAACCGGGTGATGCTGTCGCTTGTTTCGGTCGCGTCGCTACGGTGAAAGCGCAAGGGCGAGGCCGGGTCCTGCGGACGCGCGGCGTCGGCGTCGAAGATCACCACGCGGTGGCGCGCGCCGCCGCTGGCGGACTGGCCGTCGTCCTGTTGATGTTCGAAGCGATAGCTCAGCCCCGCCTCGGCCAGGATGCGTTCGACGAACGCCAGGTCCGACTCTCGATACTGCGTGCAGACGGCAAGCGGCTCCAGCGCCTGGCTCAATTCAAAGGCGAACGCGGCCTGGGGATAATCCGAAAACACCTCGCTGACGATGTCCTGCACCGACAGGTCCTGGTAGATAAAGCTGTCGCGCCGCAACGCCAGCGCGGCCATCCACGGCGCGGCATGCAGGCGGAAACGCGCCAGCCCGCCGTCGGCGCCCAGCGCGTCCACCCCTTCCACCACCGCGTGCCACCGCCGCATTGCGCCATCGGCCTGCAGCAGGCTGACGCTGATCTCCTTGCCCAGCAACGCGCTCACGTCCACTTCGGCGCTGGCCGCCAGGCAATCCAGCGTCAGCGAGAACAGGCGCGACACGCCTTCGCGCAGGCTCAGGTGTTCGACCACGAGTTCGGCGTTCAGCGGGGTGTCCAGGCGCAGCAGGCGCGCCTGCTGCGACAGCGTGGCGATGTTCAATGACGAGTAGGCCGGGGCGTTCGAAGGCAAGGCGTTCATAGGACGTGGCGAATGTCGGTCGGCAGAGCCGGGGCGCGGGGAACGCGCCGGGAGGGGATGGGTGAAAGCGGGGCCGGTAGCCGGCCCGGACGCTATGGCAGCGAAATCGTCAGGTGCGCGGCACGCGGACCCAGTTTGACGATGTCGTGGTACGGCGCCATCGCCGTCTGCATCTCGGTGTTCAGGAAGTGGCGCATCCCCAGAAACGCCAGCAGGCCGAGCAGCGCAAAGACAGCCATGATCGACCACAGCGGCACGTCGCGTTTCAGCGTGTGCGCCACCTTGTCGGGCAGCGGCCAGTGCGGCGCGAAGCCGGTGCGCTTGCCGCGCAGCAGCGCGATCTCGTCGCCCAGCCGCGCAGTCAGATAGCCGAGTTTTTCCTGGCCCTCGATCAGGTACTTGCCCTGAAAGCCGAGCAACAGGCACATGTAATAGATCTCAAGCGATTGCAGGCGCGGCGCGCCTTGCGCGCGCAGGTCTTCCAGCCGGGCAAAGAAATTCTCGCCGGCCAGCTGTTCGCCGAACAAGGTGAGCTGCAGGGGCTGCAGCATCCACGCATCGCGAATGGCGAACTGCGAATTCAGCACGGTCTCATCCACCGCGGCGCAGAATGCATACTTCGTGGCGTACACGTCCTCCGCGGGAATATTCATTTTCTTGGCGGCGCGTTCGTAGTCCGCCAGAAACTGCTGCACCCGCGCCGAGAACGCCGCGGCGTCGGTGGGCTCCTGTCCGCTCTTGAGCAGGAACAACATCAGGAAGCCGTCATACAGCAAGTCCAGCAAGGACCGGGCCGGACGGCTGGCGTGGAACTCGGCGGCCCGGGGCGGCAGGGTGGCGCCGGGCATCAGGGAGGGAGCGTCTGCGGTCATGGAAGTACGTGTCCTGTCAGCGGGTGACTGCAATCAAATCCAGCTTGAGTTCAGGGATGCCGGCGGGCGCGTAGATCGCGATGCTGCGCGCTTGCAGCATGCGGTCATAGAGCGAACCTCGCGCCTGTAGCGCGAAATACACCGCCCCGGGCTTGACGGGCACCGCCGGCGGCACCTGCGGCGTGTAGGCCAGCGGCACGCCGGGCATGGCCGACAGCACCAGCTTGTCCACGTCTTCCGGCGCGCCCACCTTGAATCGCATGGGCACGCTTTCGGATAGTTCCGAGGCAGGCATCGCGGCCTGCACCGCCAAATACAGCGACGTGGTTTCGTCGAGCTTTTCCGAATCCAGCCGGCCCATGTGGAACGACGGCCGCAACTCTTCCAGCACGATGGAGAAGTAGCGTGTGGAGATCACCGTTTCCAGCAGGTCGCGCAGGATTTCGTCCATGCGGGCGAACGCCGGGCCGGGCGCGTCATGCCGGTAGACGGGCAGGTCGGCCAGCGTATGGAGCTTGGAGAACGTCATCAGCGCGCCCGCCAGCCGCGCCAGTTCCTGGAACAGGCGTTCCGGGTGGAGCTGCGGGTGGTGAAACAGATGCGACAGCGTGGCGTAGGCCTCGTTGGCTGTGTGCAGCAGCCAGAACGAGGCAACGTCGCCCGAGCGGAACTCGATGATGTTCTTGCTGGGTTCGCGGTGAAAGCCGTACAGCGCATTCACCTTGGCCTGCAGCGCGTCCAGCAGGCGGCGCAGCTGTTCATGCAGGGCGCCAGAGGCCGTCAGCGACAGGCTCGGCGCAACGAAGGTGGTGTCCAGCTCATAGCCCGCGCTGGCGGTGCGGCGCACGCGCGCCACCGGAATGGCCAGCAGCGCGTCGCGCGGTTCGAATTCCGAGATCAGGCGCACGTCTTTGCGCAGGAACGCCAGCTCAGCCGTGGTGGCGCCCGTGTACAGGTCGGGGGCCGGCGCATTGTTGTGCGTGTAGCGTGAGTCGAAGCTGGCTGCCGATTGGCCATCGCGGTAATTGCCGCCAATCGCCTTGAGCGGATGGATGGCCAGGTAAAAGACCGCTTCGGTGACGCCATCCAGCGCGGTCAGCGCAACCGGCGGCGGCAGTTCATCGCCTTGGGGGGCGTTGTAGAGTTCACCGTCCGGAAACACCGCGCTCATCTCGGTGGCGCGCAACATGCCATTAGCTAGCGCCGATGCATCGAAGCGCGCGGCGCGCAGGCCCCACGCATAGGGATGCAAGGCGCGGGCCATCTCGGCCAGCCGGTCTTCGTGATAGGCATCCTGCCGCTGAAAATGTTGCGGCCTCAGAAACAACCCTTCGCCCCAAAGGACTTTGGCTGAGTGACTCAAGTTGGCGCTCCCTTTGCTTGTCTTTCCATGTCTTCATATAGAAGTCGGGCCTACGCGCAATGCGCGTCAACCGGGACACTGCACGCCGGAAAGGCGTGCCGGGTCATAGGCTGGCAGGCCCGCCGGCAACGTGGGTTTGCCAGTGGCGACGGTGAGCGCACACGCGTGCGCGCCCAGCACAATCCCACTGTCTTCCACGTCGTCGACCTTGAATACATACTTCCAACGCATCGGCGCGGGCGCGTAGAACAACCCGGCGATCGCGATGTAATCGGCTTGCTTGGGGACCTTTTCGACGGCGTCGAACCGTTGGCCGGGTGTGAGCGTCAGCTCACGTATTCCCAGCACGGATTCCCCGAGCGTGGCTTTCTCGGCAGCAGTGTCTATCAATTGCGTGAGCGGCGCACGTTGGAATTGCTCAGGATTCTTCAGGTAGTATATTTTTGTAACTACAGCCATCGACTGTCCGCTGCTGGCATTCAAATTTTCTCCGGCATGGATCGTCAAATTCACCTCGACAGGCGCGTTTTCGGGCTTTTTCAAGCCCGCCATCTCCATCGCATTTCCGGTCAAGCCGGCCACCGCGCCGATGGCTGATACGGCCGCACATCCAGTAACGACGGTGCTTGCAAGCGAGCAAGCCGCGACTGCGAAGAAGCGTGATAAATGGATATGTTTGGACATGGCCCTTTATACCGGAAGTGTGTGAAGCAATACAGATCGCAGCACGTTAGGCGCAATTTCGACGCAAGTAACATGAAGACACGTGCTGTAGCGCTGGGCTAACAAAAGGTTGTTGAAATACGGCCCCTAGTTACAACCCCGCTAGGTGCTTAAAAATGCGCTTTCCCCGCCTCGTCGTTCTCGCAGGTGTCGTTGCCCTAATGGCCGGCTGCGCGTCGGTAAAACCGCAGTCGGAAACCGAATACAAACAATCCATGGCCGAAGCGGAAAAGGCGCTTGAGCAAAAGAGCGCCGACCAGGCCGTCGCGCAATTCGAGGAGATTGCGGTCCGCAATCCGTCCAAGGGATTGCCGTGGTCCTACATCGCGAAGATTCGTTTCGACGAACAGAAATATGGTCAAGCCATCGTCGCGGCCGACGAGGCGCTGAGCCGCGATCCGGATGATTTCGTGGCCAAGAGCGTGCGCGCCGTCGGCGGCCTTCGCGTGGCCATGCAGTCGCTGGCGGACCTGCGCGCCGATGCGTTGCTGGCGGGCAATGCGCGCGCAGACGCCGTCGCACTGGCCGCGGCAATGCGCGAGACGCTGGGGCAGGATGTGCTGTTCCCGGAAGGCCGCCGCCCGCCGCCGCGTCCGCGTCAGCCGCCGCGCAAGGCCGACCCCGCCCCGGCGAGCGCGTCGCCTTCCAGCGCCGCCCCTACGGGCGCAGTACCCGCCGCATCGACGTCTGCCGCACCCAAGGTCACTCCCAGCGCCGCGCCGGGGGCCGCATCCAATGCGTCGCCCGCCGCAACCCAGCCCGCCCAGCAGCCCAACCGCGCGCCGAACCCGTTCGGCGACCTGCTTACCAAGTGATTCGCCCAGGCCGCGCCGGCTAGCCCCGGCGCGCCTGACCGACCGCCACGATCCTTTGCACGGAGCCATCCATGGCCAAGAAAGAAAGCGTTCAGAAACGATTGCAGAAAGTCCGTCCGCCGCGCGTTCAGCTCACGTATGACGTGGAGAAGGGCGACGCCATCGAACAGAAGGAGCTTCCCTTCGTCGTGGGCGTGGTGGGGGACTTTTCGGCGCAATCCGAAGCCGAGCTGCCGCGTCTGAAGGACCGCAAGTTCGTCAACATCGACGTCGACAACTTCGACGACGTGATGCGTGGGCTGGAGCCGCGCGCCGCGTACCGCGTCAAGAATGCGCTGACCGAGGAAGGCGGCACGTTCGGCGTGGATCTGAAGTTCCGTTCGATCGAGGATTTCCGCCCGGAAGCCGTGGTCCAGCAGGTGGATCCGCTGCGCGAACTGCTCGACATCCGCACCAAGCTGGCGGACCTGCGCAACAAGCTGGCGGGCAACGACAAGCTGGAAGACCTGCTGGGCGAAGTGTTGTCCAGCACCGAGAAGCTGCAACAGTTGACCAGCGAGACCGACAAGGGAGGCCGCAATGAGTAATTCCGCCGCTGCACAGAACACTGCTGCCGCTCCGGCCGACGCGCAAGGCGGCCTGCTGGACCAGATCGTCGAGCAAAGCCGGGTCGCCAAGTCGACGGCCGAGCACGATCGCGCAAAAGACATCATCGGTGAGCTGGTGCGTGAAGTCATGAAGGGCACCGTGGTGGTGTCCGACAATCTTTCCGCGATGCTGGACGCGCGCGTGGCCGAGCTGGACCGCCTGATCTCCGCGCAACTGAGCGAGGTGATGCACGCGCCGGAATTCCAGAACCTGGAGAGCACGTGGCGCGGCCTGCACTACCTGTGCCAGGAGACCGACACCAGCCCGATGCTGAAGATCAAGGTGTTGAACACCACCAAGCGTGACCTGGTTCGCGACTTCCAGACCGCAATCGACTTCGACCAGAGCCTGATGTTCAAGAAGGTCTACGAAGAAGAATTCGGCACGTTTGGCGGCGCGCCGTTCGGCGCATTGCTGGGCAACTTCGAGATCACGCGCCAGCCCGAGGACATGTACTTCATCGAGCAGATGTCGCACGTGGCCGCGGCGTCGCATGCGCCCTTCATCGCCTCGGCCTCGCCCGAACTGCTGGGCCTGGATAGCTTTGCCGACCTGGGCCGCCCGCGCGACCTGGCCAAGGTGTTCGACACCGTGGAATACACCAAGTGGCGCAGCTTCCGCGATTCGGAAGACTCCCGCTATGTGGGCCTGACCATGCCGCGCTTCCTGGGCCGCCTGCCCTACGATCCGGTGGAAGGCACCACGGTCGAAGGCTTCAACTTCGTCGAGGACGTGGACGGCACCGACCACTCGAAGTACCTGTGGTGCAACGCTGCGTGGGCGTTTGGCGCCCGCCTGACGGCCGCGTTTGCCGACTTTGGCTGGTGCGCCGCGATCCGCGGCGTCGAAGGCGGCGGTCTGGTCGAGAACCTGCCGACCCACACGTTCAAGACGGACGACGGCGAAATCGCGCTCAAGTGCCCGACCGAAATCGCCATCACGGACCGCCGGGAAAAGGAACTGAGCGATCAGGGCCTGATCCCGCTGGTGCATTGCAAGAATTCGGACTACGCGGCCTTCTTCGGCGCACAGTCGGTGCAGAAGGCCAAGAAATACAACACGGACAGCGCCAACGCCAATGCGGTGTTGTCGGCGCAGCTGCAGTACATCTTCTCGGTGTCGCGCGTGGCGCATTACCTGAAGGCGATGATGCGCGACAAGATCGGCAGCTTCGCGTCGGCGCAGTCCGTTGAGAGTTTCCTGAATCGCTGGGTGTCGCAGTACGTGCTGCTGGACGACAACGCGACGCAGGAACAAAAAGCGCAGTTTCCGCTGCGCGAAGCTTCGGTGCAGGTGGCCGAGGTCCCGGGACGTCCAGGCGTCTTCCGCGCCGTGGCGTTTTTGCGGCCGCATTTCCAGCTTGACGAACTCTCGATCTCGTTGCGCCTGGTTGCCGAACTGCCGGCTCAGGCCCAGAAATCCTGATCGTCATTGCACTGACCACTCATCCATTGAAAGAGGTTATCAACAATGAAGGACATCTACGTCAAGTTCGGCAATCCGGCGCTCAAGGGCGAATCGCAAGACAAGGACCACCCGGATTGGATCGAAGTCAGCTCGTGGCGCCATGAAATCATCCAGCCGCGTTCGGCCACGGCGTCGACCTCGGGCGGCCATACCGCCGAGCGCACCGAACACGGCGAAATGGTCTTCACCAAGGATCTGGACGTGGTCAGTCCGCTGCTGTATCAGCACGCGTCCGGCGGCACGACGTTCGATGAAGTCACCATCGATTTTCTGCGCGCGGACGGTGAGGGCAATCGGGTCAAGTACCTGGAAATCAAGCTCAAGTACGTGATCATTGCGCGCGTGGCGCCGGAAGTGGTGGCCGAAGGCCTGCCGCACGAGTCGTTCTCGCTGAAGTACGCCGCCGTGCAGTGGAAGTACACGCAGCAGAAGGTCGGCGGCAACCAGGGCGGCAACGCCCAGGGCGCCTGGAGCCTGACCAAGAACGACAAGACCTACTCGGTCTGATCGCTGCCAGGTTGCCAAGAGACCGCGGCCCGAGCCGGGCCGCTGTCCATTTTTTTGCTGTCTCCGGATTGATCAGGCCCCGATGAAAGGATTCGAACCGAGTCTGTTCGACAAGCTGTTCGAGGCGGAGGGCCAATCGCCCTATGCGCTGCGCCGCCTGTCGATCGAAGAGATGAAGGAAACGGTGGCGCGCGACATCGAGGCCTTGCTGAACACCCGCATGGTGTTCACCGAGGAAGACCTGCGGCGCTTCCCCAACTGCCAGCGGTCGGTGCTGACGTACGGCCTGTCGGACTTTTCCGGATTGAGTCTTGCCAGCCACTATGACCGCGAATTCATCTGCCGGTCGCTGGAGCAGGCGATCGCGCGCCACGAGCCTCGCCTGACGCACGTGCGGGTGATGCTCCAGGTGGACAGCCGCGCGACGTCGGTGCTGTATTTCGCGATCACGGCGATGCTGGACGTGGGACCGGCCCACGAGCCCGTCACCTTCGACGCCACGTTGCAGCCCTCGACGCTGCAGTACTCCGTGACCAAGGGCTGGGCCAAGAGCCCGGCCACGGTCTGAGGCCCCATTCGTAACGCAGGTGCATTGGCGCGCTGGAAGGAAAGACAACAATGGAAGAATTGCTGCCTTATTACGAGCGCGAACTGGGCTTTCTGCGCACGTCGTCGCGCGACTTCGCCGAACGCTACCCGAAGATCGCCGCGCGGCTCGGCCTGTCGGGCGAGACCTGCGAAGATCCGCACGTTGAACGCATGATCGAGTCGTTCGCCTTGTTGAGCGCCCGCATCAACAAGAAGCTGGACGACGACTACCCTGAATTCACCGAAGCGTTGTTCGAGGTGATGTACCCGCATTACCTGCGGCCTTTTCCCTCTTGCAGCATCGCGCAGTTCGACCTTGGCGGCGCGGGCGCGCAACTGACCGCGCCGGTCCGGATTGCGCGCGGCACGGAACTGAAGTCGCACCCGGTCCGGGGCGTGTCGTGCCGGTTTCGCACCACCTATGAGGTCACGCTGGCGCCTGTCGAAGTCCTGCGCGCCGGCTTTGAGTCCAGCGCCAATGCGCCCGCCACGGCCAAGCTGCCGGCCGGCGTGACCGGGCGCTTTTCCGTCACCCTGGGTTGCCTCGGCGAGAACCAGCATTTCGGGGCCCTGGGCGTGGACCGGCTTCGGGTGTACCTGCACGGTGAACCGTCATTCGTGGCGGCATTGCGCGACGCGCTGTTCCTGCGCGCCGCCGCGGCCTATGTCGAGCTGCAACCGGGGCGCTGGGATCGTCTGCCCGCCATCCCGGTCGGGCAGGTCGGGCTGGCGGAAGAAGACGCGCTGATCGACTTTCCGGCCAGTTCGCACCCGGCGTATCGCCTGCTGGCCGAGTACTTCGTGTTTTCGGAAAAATTCAACTTCGTGGACATCGACCTGGCCGCGCTGCGCCCCTATCTGGGCACGGTGCGCCAGTTCACGCTGCACCTGCCGGTCAGCGGCCTGCGCGCGGATTCCAATACCGCGCGGCTGCTGGAATCGACGTCCGCCGACAATCTGCGGCTCGGTTGCACGCCGGTGTCGAACCTGTTTTCGCAGCGTGCGGATCCCATCCGCGTCACGCATGCGTCGGCGTCGTACCCTGTGGTGGCGGACGCGCGGCGGGCCTATGGTTACGAGGTCTATTCGATCGACCGCGTGCGCCAGGTGCGTCAGAACGCGCAGGGCGATGCGGTCGTGGAATTCAGGCCGTTCTATTCGCTGCACCATGGCGAGTCGCCCGAAAAGGCGGGCCACTACTGGACGATGCGGCGCGATGCATCGATGGCGCAGCGCAGCCCGGGCTACGAGACGGAGATTTCGATCGTCGATATCGATTTCGACCCGTCGGTGCCGCAGACCGAAACGCTGAGCCTGGATCTGACCTGCACCAATCGGGACTTGCCGTCGCAGATTGCGGTGGGCCAGGCGGGCGGCGACCTGTTTTTGGAAGGCGGTTCGGTGGCGCGCACGATCCGCATGCTGCGCCGCCCGACGCATTCGCACCGGTTCCAGCAGGGCCGCGCGGCGCATTGGCGCCTGATTTCGCATCTGGCGTTGAACCATCTGTCCCTGGTGCAAAGCGGTTTGCCGGCGCTCAAGGAAACGCTGCGCCTGTACGACCTGTCCGGCTCGGCCGTGGCCGCGCGCCAGATCGAAGGGCTGGTCGGACTGGACTACAAGCCCGCCACGCACTGGATGCCGGGCGAACCGTTCGCCACCTTCGTGCGCGGCATCGAAATCCGGTTGACCGTCAATGAAGACCACTTCGTGGGCACCAGCCTGCACACGTTCGTGGCGGTCATTAACCGCTTCTTCGGCCTGTATGTGCACGCGAACAGTTTCGTGCAGTTGGTTGTGTTGTCGCGCCGCGGCGCGGAGGAACTTCTACGATGCCCCCCTTGCAACGGCGACGCCATCCTAGCGTGATGGACGCGCTGCTGGCCGAGCCGCAGCGCTTCAAGTTTTTTCAGGCGGTGCGCCTGCTGGAGCAATGTTTTGCGCGGCAGGAGCGCGGAGCGACTCGTCATCCGGTGCCGGTGCACCTGCGCTTTCCCAACGCGCCGGGCCTGGGCTTTCCGCCCAGCGAGATCGTGGATGCGGTGGCGTACGACAAGAACGGCGAAGTGCTGGCGGACGAGGCTGCGCGGCAGGCCGCCGTGGCCGAAGGCAGGCTGGGCCGCGTGGACGTGACGCCCGCATTCTTTGGCCTCTTGGGCGGGCAGGGCGCATTGCCGCTGCACTACTCGGAAATGCTGGCCAACCGCGAAAGCCTGCGGCGCGACAGGGGCGCACGCGCGTTCTTCGACATTTTTTCGAATCGGGCGGCGGCGCTGTTCTACGCGGCGTGGAAGAAGTACCGCATGCCGCTGCGGCACGAAACCGAACAGGACCATCATTACCTGCCGCTCCTGCTGGCCTTGGGCGGCATCGGCCATCCGGCGCTGCGGGACCGCCTGCACAACGGCGCGGGCCGCGTCTATGACGAATCGATCGCGCACTACGCGGCGGCGGCGCGTCAGCGGCCGGTGTCGGCGCCGTACCTGCAGCGCGTGCTTCAGGATTACTTTGGCGTGCCGCTGCGCGTGGAACAGTTCGTCGGCCGCTGGTATGACGTGCCGCCGCAGAACCGCACGCAGCTTGGGCATCCTGGCGCCGTGCTGGGCGTGTCGGCGCTTGCTGGCGACCGCATCTGGCAGCGCGACCTGCGCATCCGGCTTTGGATCGGCCCCTTGTCGGGCCAGGCGTTCACCGACTTCCTGCCGGGTGGCGAGCGCGCGCAGGCGCTGGAGAAACTGCTGACGATGTTCGGCGGGATGACGTTCGAATACGAGGTGCGGCTGGTGCTGGCGCGCGAGAGCGTCACCCCCAGCCAGTTGGGCGGGGGCGGCGAGGTGCGCCTGGGCTGGAATTCGTTCCTCTGCACCGAGCCCGCCCGGCAAGACCGCGACGACGCCAGTTACGAACTGCACACCATTCATTGACCCCATCACCCTCAGAGACTCATGGCCACACCGCTGAAGACCTTGATCGGAAAGCTCAACCAGACCTGCCGCCAGGCCGCCGAACGCGCCGCCAGCCTGTGCATGGCGCAAGGCCACTACGAAGTGGATCTGGAGCATCTGTTTCTGGCCTTGCTGGAAAAGCCGGCCAGCGACGTGAGCGTCATCGCGCAGCGTTGCCACATCAAGACCGACGCGTTGGAGGCGGACCTGAATGCGGAAATCGGCCGCTTCAAGAACGGCAATACGCGCACCCCGGTGTTTTCGCCGCATCTGCCCAAGTTGTTTGAACACGCGTGGCTGATTGCGTCGCTCGATACCCAGACGACGCGCATCAGGTCCGGTCACCTGTTGCTGGCCCTGCTGACCGAGCCCGATCTGGCGCAACTGGCGCGGCGCGGATCGACGCTGTTCGAATCGTTCCGGCTGGATGCGTTAAAGCATGACTTTGCTGCCTTGACGGCCGGTTCGGAAGAGGCCGGGCAAGCCGTCGGTTTTGCCGATGGCGCGGGGCCGCAGGGCGACGCTGGCCAGCCGGCGCCCGCGTTGTCGGCCACCCCGGCCCTGGACCAATACACCACGAACCTGACCGAACGCGCCCGCGAGGGCAAGATCGACCCGGTGATCGGGCGGGACGCCGAGATCCGCCAGATGATCGACATCCTGACGCGGCGGCGGCAGAACAACCCCATCCTGACCGGCGAGGCGGGCGTGGGCAAGACGGCGGTGGTCGAGGGATTGGCGCTGCGCATCGTCTCGGGCGACGTGCCGCCCGCGCTGGCCGAGGTGACGCTGCGCACGCTGGACATGGGTCTGCTGCAAGCGGGCGCCAGCGTCAAGGGCGAGTTCGAGAACCGCTTGAAGAACGTCATCGACGAGGTCAAGAAGAGTCCGTCGCCCATCATCCTGTTCATCGATGAAGCCCACACCATGATCGGCGCGGGCGGGCAGGCGGGGCAGAACGACGCGGCCAACCTGCTCAAGCCGGCCCTGGCGCGCGGCGAACTGCGCACCATCGCCGCGACCACCTGGAGCGAATACAAGAAGTTCTTCGAGAAGGACGCCGCGCTGGCGCGCCGCTTCCAGGTAATCAAGGTGGAGGAACCGGACGAGACGCTGGCCGCGTCGATGTTGCGCGGCATGGCGCCGCTGATGGAGCGCCATTTCGGTGTGCGCATCCTGGACGAAGCGATCAGCGCGGCGGCCCGGCTGTCGCATCGCTACATCACCGGCCGCCAGTTGCCCGACAAGGCGGTCAGTGTGCTGGATACGGCATGCGCGCGCGTGGCGTTGGGCCGCAGCGCCACGCCGGCCTTGATCGATGATGCGCGGCATCGCCTGACGCGCCTTCGCGCCGAACAGGCGGCGTTGCAGCGCGAAGCCGCCACGGGCGCGTCGCACGCGCGCCTGGACGAATTGCGCGACGAGATCGCGGCGGTTACGCAAACCTTGGCCGATGCCGAGTCGCGCCATGCGGCGGAAATGGACCTGGTGGAGCGGATACACGCCTTGCGGGCGGAGCTGGAGACCGCGCCGCAGGAAGCGTCCGCGGAGGCGTCCGCGGGGACGCCGCCGCCGCCGTCCTCGTCGCGCCGCAAGGCCGCGCAGGCCGTGCCGCTGACGCCCGCGCAGCAGCGTCTGGCGGGCTTGATGGACGAGCTGCGGGCGTTGCAAGGCGAACAGCCCCTGGTGCCGGCCTGCGTGGACGCGCAGATCGTGGCCGAGATCATCTCGGCATGGACCGGGATTCCGCTGGGCCGCATGGTCAACGACGAGATCCGCACGGTGCTGCAATTGCAGCCGCTGCTGGCCGAACGGGTGATCGGGCAGGACCACGCGCTGGAGGCCAT
>Ga0182745_1001314_pt1 | contig 24199 bp, 22 predicted proteins | sample eDN3rd30CKraftBY_FD_128523 | JGI IMG/M metagenome (GOLD analysis project Ga0182745, IMG submission 128523) | Enriched backyard soil microbial communities from Emeryville, California, USA - eDNA 3rd pass 30_C Kraft BY (version 2) (version 2) | ecosystem: Environmental > Terrestrial > Soil >... | reverse complement strand
TGTCGCACCAGTACGAAGGCCTGATGAAGAAGGCCAACCTGCGCGGTTACGGCCGTCCGGGGCAGTCATAGGTTGAGCGCGGCGCCGGGCGCGGGCAGCTGGCCCGGGTCGGGTATTCGCATCGAGTGGAGAAAGTCATGAAGGTTCGTGCTTCCGTCAAGAAGATCTGCAAGAACTGCAAAATCGTGCGCCGCCGGCGGGTGGTGTACGTGATCTGTTCCGATGCACGTCACAAGCAGCGCCAGGGCTGATGCCTTAAAGCGTTGAGTCACAGGGTTTTTTAGTTTAAAGTTCCGCGCTTTTCGTCGCGGGGAGAGAGACACGCAATGGCCCGCATCGCCGGTATCAACATACCGATGAACAAGCACGTGTGGGTGGGATTGACCCACATCTACGGCGTCGGCAGAACCCAGGCTAAGAAGGCCTGCGAGGCTGCGAACGTCAAGCCCACGACGCTGGTGAAGGACCTGACCGACGCCGAGGTTGCGGCCCTGCGCTCGCAGGTCGGCAAGCTGACGGTCGAAGGCGACCTGCGTCGTGAAGTCTCGATGAACATCAAGCGCCTGATGGACCTGGGTTGTTACCGGGGCATCCGGCATCGCCGCGGCCTGCCGCTGCGTGGCCAGCGCACTCGCACCAACGCCCGCACCCGCAAGGGTCCGCGCAAGGCGGCGATCAAGATGAATTCGGCTCCGGGCAAGTAGTACCGTGAGACGACATGACCGGCTTCGAGGTGAAGGCGGTCAGGACAGAATGAACTGACGAGGCAACATGGCTGAGCAGAAGCAACAGAGCGCGACAGGCCCGAAAGGCGGTCGCAAGAAGGTCAAGAAGCATGTGACCGACGGGATCGCGCACGTGCACGCTTCCTTCAACAACACGATCATCACGATCACGGACCGCCAGGGCAACGCCCTGTCGTGGGCCACGTCGGGTGGTTGTGGTTTCCGTGGTTCGCGCAAGAGCACGCCGTTCGCCGCGCAGGTCGCTGCGGAGAAGGCCGGCGTGGCCGCGCAGGAACACGGCCTGAAGACGGTCGAAGTGCGCGTCACGGGCCCCGGCCCGGGCCGCGAGTCCGCCGTGCGCGCCCTGAACGCCTGTGGTCTGAAGGTCACCAACATTTCTGACGTGACGCCGATCCCGCACAACGGGTGTCGTCCGCCGAAGAAGCGCCGCGTCTGATTGCCCGTTAAAGAACAGGGCGAGGAAGAGATTTCATGGCTCGTTATCTAGGTCCCAAGTGCAAGCTGTCGCGCCGCGAAGGCACGGACTTGTTTCTGAAGAGCGGGGTCAAGCCGCTCGAATCCAAGTGCAAGCTGGAAGTGCCGCCGGGCGGCATCAAGGGCGAGCGCAAGAGCCGTCTGTCGGACTACGGTCTGCAGCTGCGCGAGAAGCAGAAGCTGCGCCGCATGTACGGCGTGCTGGAGCGTCAGTTCCGCAACTACTACGTCAAGGCCACCGGCCGTCCCGGCGCCACCGGCTCGAACCTGCTGCAGATGCTGGAAGGCCGCCTGGACAACGTGGTCTATCGCATGGGCTTCGCCGCCACGCGCTCCGAAGCGCGCCAGCTGGTCAGCCACAAGGCGATCTCGGTGAACGGCGAAGTGGTCAGCATCGCCTCGTTCCAGTGCAAGGGCGGCGACGTGGTCGCGGTGCGCGAGAAGGCGCAGAAGCAGCTGCGCATCCAGTCGGCGCTGCAGATCAAGGCCCAGGTCGGTTTCCCGGAATGGGTCGAGGTCGACGAGAAGAAGTTCAGCGGCGTGTTCAAGCAGCTGCCGGACCGTGAAGACATTCTGCCCGAGATCAACGAAAACCTCGTGGTCGAGTTGTATTCGAAGTAATGGTTTGATGCCGGCGGCACGAGCCGCCGGCGGTCGATTCGTCGGGCGGCAGTGACGCCGCCGACAGGTTGATTGCTCCGGCGACACTGGTGCCGCCGGAGCCAAGATTTGGTTGCGCTCCTCGAGCGCGAATGCCGTAAGCGGCACACTAGCAGGTGAATCCTCCATGCAGGCATCCGTCGGCGAATTCCTGAAGCCTCGCGTCGTCAAAGTCACGCCCACCACCGCCCGCCAGGCGAAAGTGGTGATCGAGCCGTTCGAGCGTGGCTTCGGTCATACCCTCGGCAACGCGCTGCGCCGCGTGCTGCTGTCGTCCATGCCGGGCTGCGCGATCACCGAAGCGGAGATCGATGGCGTGCTGCACGAGTACACCAGCATCGAAGGCGTGCAGGAAGACGTGGTCGACATTCTGCTCAACCTGAAGCAGGTCGCCATCCGTCTGAACGCGCGCGAGAGCACCGAGCTGCGCCTGCACAAGAAGGGCCCGGGCCCGGTCACCGCCGGCGACATCCAGCTCGACCACGACGTGGAAGTGCTGAACGCCGACCTGGTGATCGCCAACCTGACCAAGGCCGGCGAGCTCAACATGATGCTCAAGGTCGAGCGCGGCCGCGGCTATCGCCCGGCGATCCAGCGTGCGACCTTCGAAGAGTCCTCCGGTCCGATCGGCCGGTTGCAGCTCGATGCCTCGTTCAGCCCGATCCGCCGCGTCACCTACACGGTCGAGAGCGCCCGTGTGGAACAGCGCACCAACCTGGACAAGCTGATTCTCGACATCGAGACCAACGGCACCATCGACGCCGAAGAGGCGATCCGCCGCGCCGGCTCCATCCTCAAGGATCAGCTGTCGGTGTTCGTGGATCTGCAGGGCCAGGACGAGGGCGCCGCCAAGACCGCCGAACAGCAGTTCGATCCGATCCTGCTGCGCCCGGTCGACGAGCTGGAGCTCACCGTCCGCAGCGCCAACTGCTTGAAGGCCGAGAACATCCATTACATCGGCGACCTGGTGCAGCGCACCGAGGTGGAGCTGCTGCGCACGCCGAACCTGGGCAAGAAGTCGCTCACCGAGATCAAGGAAGTGCTGGAGAGCCACGGTCTGTCGCTCGGCATGCGCCTGGACAACTGGCCCCCGGTCAGCCTCAAGCGCGACGACGACCGGGATGTGATCTGAAGACAAGACTGGCGGCGAGCGGATGGTTGAAGCCGTCCGCGCCACGAATCACGATTACGAGTCACTGAAGAACAATGCGTCACCAACTTTCCGGCCGGCAGCTCAGCCGCAACGCACCGCATCGCCAGGCGATGCTTCGCAACATGGCGGTTTCGTTGCTTCGGCACGAGACCATCCGCACCACCTTGCCGAAGGCCAAGGAGCTGCGGCGCGTGGTCGAGCCGCTGATCACCCTGGGCAAGAAGGACAGCGATGCGAACCGTCGCCGTGCATTTGCGCAGCTGCGCGATGCCGAAGTGGTGGTGAAGCTGTTCGAGAACCTGGGTCCCCGTTTCAAGACCCGTCCGGGCGGTTACACCCGCATCCTGCGGATGGATCCGCGCGCCGGCGATGCTGCGCCGATGGCGCTGATGCAGCTGCTCGATCAGCCTGAGGCTGTCGAAGCCGCTGCCGCCGAGGAAGGTGCCGAGCCGGCCAAGAAGAAGGCTGCCAAGGCTCCCGCCAAGAAGACTTCGCCGAAGAAGAAAGCGGTGAAGACGGACGCGGAAAAGGCCGAGAAGAAGGCGCGCGCCGAGAAGAAGGCCGAGGCCAAGACCCAGAAGGTCGAAGCTGCGAGCCAGAAGAAGGCTGCGGCTCCGAAGAAGAAAGCGGCAGCCAAGAAGAAGGCTGCGAAGTAATCCTTCGAGTAACAGCGTTACGAGAGAAAGCCGGGCAATGCCCGGCTTTTTCTTTTGCAGCCAAGAGTTGCTATTGCGACTCGCCCGGCGCCTCCAGTCCCTTCGTGTACAGCACCTGTCCGTCCGGCGTCACCAGTACGGCGTCGATGCCTTCGAGACGGTTGTAGATCTCCAGGGCGCGCTGCGCGCCCAGCACGAAGGCGGTCTTGGACAGGCCATCGGTGCGGGTGGCGGTCGGACCGATGATGGTGGCGCTGCGTACCTTGCGTGCCGACTGCCCCGAGTGCGGATCGATGATGTGGTGATAGCGCACGCCATTCTCGTCGAAGTAACGCTCGTAGTCGCCTGAGGTGGAGATCGCGGCATCTTCGAGCGGAATCCGCGCGATCACTTCGTCTTTGCGATCCGGATGGCGGATGCCGATGACCCACGGCTTGCCGAAGCGGTCGCCGATGATGCGGCTATCGCCGCCGGCAGTGACCAGCGCGTGCTGGATGCCGCGCGCCTGCAGGATCTTGATGCCCTGGTCGACCGCATGCCCCTTGCCGATGCCGCCCAGATCGATGCGCACGCCCGGCTGCGAGAACTGCACGGTGTGTTCCTTGGGATCGAGCAGGATGTGGCGATAGTCGATGGCCGGCAGCGCCTTTTCGATTTGCGCCTGGTCGGGACGGACATGGCGGCGGAAGTCGTACATGTAGCCGACGCTGGCGTAGGTGATGTCGAAGGCGCCGTCGGTGATGCGCGAGTATTCGAGTGCCTGGGTCAGCAGGTCGAACAGCTCGGCGCTGATCCTGAGCGGCGCCTTGGCGGCTTCGGCGTTGACCCTGGAGACCTCGCTGGTCGGCTTGTAGGTGCTCATGTCGCGATCGACGCGCCGCATCTCGTCCAGTACGGCTTCGACCGCCGCATCGCCCTGTGCGCGGCTGTCGGCCCACAGCTCGACCACGATGCGGGTACCCATGATTCCGTCCTCGACGCGCTCGATCCATTCGGCATGCGCGGCGCTCGCGAAGGCACAGGTCAGGGCGGCCAGGAGGGCCAGTCGTAGGGTTTGCATGTGAGCCATGTTAGCCAGCCCGGCCGGCGCCTACAAAAATCTCTGGGGGCGATCCTCGACGCGGACCAGCAAAAAGCCCGCGCATCCACCAATGCGCGGGCCGTGAGAGGCGAGCGAAGTCTCAATAGCGGACGCGGAATGTCGCGCCATACATCCGTGGCGCGGCGGGGAACGCGTTGAACGTATTGAGCGGGTTGCCCGGATCGGGAAACAGCGCCTGCAGCGGGCCGTCGAAGCCGACCTGCACGTACTCGGTGTCGGTGATGTTGGTGCCCCACAGTTCCAGCACCCACCGGTCGTCGGCGCGCCCGATACCGATCCGGGCGTTGGCCACCGTGTAGGAGCCCTGATGCTTCTCGACGTCGAGGTCGGAGCCGGTGTTGTAACTGCCCATGTACTTGGCGCCGACGTTGAAGCGGGCCACCAGGTTGCCGGTGAAGCTCCACTCGTAGGTCGCCGCCAGCGAGCCGGACCACTCCGGTGCGAACGGCATGGTGGCGCCAGGTAGCTTGTACAGCGCGCCGGAACTGCTCAGCGGCGTGCGTTCCACGAAGTCCGCTCCCGGGATGTGCTTGCCGAACTCGGTCTTGGCGTACATCAGGCCGCCTTGCAGCGTCAGTCCCCGCACGGCAGCCGGCTGCCACAGCAGCTCGGCATCGAGGCCCGAGGAGGTGACCTTCGGGATCGAGCGCACCACGAAGCTGGTGCCGAGGAAGCTGTTGAGCTGGAAGTCCTCGTACTCCTGGTGGAACGCGGTTGCGTTCAGCATCAGCCGGCCGCCGGCCAGGGTGTTCTTGATGCCCAGCTCGTAGCTGTCGACGAATTCGCCGGGGAACGAGGTGTCGCTGACCGGCGTGATGCCCGCGCCGCTGGCGGAATTCCCATCCGCGGACTGCACGCGGTCGAGGTTGAAGCCGCCGCCCTTGTAGCCGCGCGCGTATGAGGCATAGGTCATCACTTGTCCGTTCCAGCGGTAGGCCGCTTTCAGCGTGCCCGACCACTCCTTCTCCTTGCTGTCCTGGAGCGTGGTGCCGCGACCGCCGTGCAGCGCGTTGGCCCAAGGCAGGCACATGTAGCCCGCGATCTGCGGACCGGCCGAGGCCATGATTGCGTTCTGCACCGGCGCCGGCAGGCCGGCGAATGCGCTGCTGCGCGAGCTGAGCGCAGTTCGCAGGAGGTCGTAGCGGTTCGGGTTGGCCGGATTCTGGTCGGTCAGTGTGCCGGTGCAGGCCAGGCTGCCGTTCGGGTTGCTGTAGGCCGACGTCAGGTCCTTGTCCTCGCGCGTGTAGCGCAGGCCCAGGGTGATGTCGAGCGCGTCGGTCGCGTGCCAGGTGTTGTTGGTGAACAGCGCCACGCTCTTTGCGTCCTGATCGTAGCGGTCGAGCGCGCCGAGGCCGCTGAAGCCAGTGCCGTATGGCGTGCCGCCCACCTGCGACAGGAACGCTGCCGGAGGCAGGCCCAGCGGGTTGTCCAGCGGTACGCCGCTCGCGGCAAGGCTCTGCCCGACGAGTTGGTAGACGAGCGTGGACACGTAGGGCTCGTAATGCGCACCGACGCGGTAGGTCTCATTGCGCTTCAAGTGCTCGTCGGAATAGAAGGCGCCGACCATCCAGTCGAAGCGCTCGCTGGTGCCGGTCAGCCGCAGTTCCTGGCTGAAGGTCTTGAAGCCGGTGAAGGACTCGTCCTGGTCCGCGTTGCGGTAGATCAGGTCGGCGGTGCTGAAGTCGTAATCGAGGCCGTTGATCGCCTGCCAGTCGCGCAGCGCGCTGATCGAGGTCAAGGTCATGGCGTCGGTGGCGTCCCAGTTGATCTCGGCCTGGATGCCCTTGTCCTTGATGGACTGCGTGGTTGCACGGTTGCTGTAGGCGACGCGCTCGAAGGGATCGTCGCCCGGCGCCGCAACCGCCTTGCCGCCGGCCAACGCATTGAGCAGTGCCGCGGTGGCGCCGACGGTGGTCTGCACCGCCGTACAGCAGTTTTCATCGCGGCTGGTATGGTCGGCGGAAATCAGGATGTCGAGGCTGTCGCCGGGCTCGAGCAGCAGCTTGAGCCGCTGCGTGTTGAAGTTCTGGTCGTAGTCCTTGTTGTCGGTGCGCGGGCCCTGGCCGGTGCGCACGTCCATCCAGCCGTCGCGCTGGCGTCGGGCGGCGAAGATGCTGAAGGCGGCTGCCTCGCTGAAGGAGTCGTTGTAGCTGCCCGAGACGCCGAACGAGTCGTAGTTGCCGGCAGTGAGCTCGGCCTCGGCGCTGCGGGTGTGGCTCGGCCGGCGGGTAACGACGTTGATCACGCCCGCCGAGGTGTTCTTGCCGAATACGGTGCCCTGCGGTCCTTTCAGCACTTCGATGCGCTCGACCTGGCCGAGGTCGCCGAAGGCGACGCTGTTGCGCGGCCGGTAGACGCCGTCGATGACCACGCCCACCGAGGATTCGAGGCCGACGTTGTCGCCCACCGTGCCGATGCCGCGGATGCGGGCGGTGGTGATGGCTTCGTTCTGCGTGCTGGTGACGGTCAGGCCGGGCACCAGGATCTGCATGTCCTTGATGTCGCGCACGTTACTGTCTTGCAGGAGCTGCTGGTCGAGCACCGTGACCGCGATCGGCACGTCCTGCAGCGCCTCCTCGCGTTTCTGCGCGGTGACGATGATGTTCTCGATGATGCGTGTATCGGTCGAGGCGGCTTCCTGAGCGCCCGCCGGCAGGGCGGCAACGGCCAGGATTGCGATGACTGCGTGGCGCAGGGCGAGGTTCGGTGTCTTCATGCGTCCCCCTAGAGCTCCTTCGAGTTGTCGACACAACGGGCCTGTCCCACGTGGCCTGCCGGTCTTCAGTGCCTTCACGTGGCGCGATCGAGAGTACTGGCTTCAATGCAATAGCTGAAATTGCGGCGTGCCGAAATGACCCTTCGGGCAAGGCGGAGCGCGGCGGCCCGAGGGGTGGCCGGTGTTTCACGGTGCGGACGGCGTTTGGGTACTGCTTGGTAAGGGTGGCGGCAAGCGTGTAGAGTTTTGCGCTGCAGGAGCTTCCGCCGCGCCACGCGTGACCGTTTTGTGAACGGACGATGCGAGCGCCCCAACTTCGAGTTCGACCGTTTGAGCACTGAAAAACCCGTGGAACAGTTCGACGTCCTCGTCATTGGCAGCGGCCCCGCCGGGGAAGGCGCGGCATTGATGGCTGCGAAAAATCACCAGCGCGTGGCCCTCGTCGAGCGCTATTTCGAGGTCGGCGGCGGCTGCACCCACTGGGGCACCATCCCCAGCAAGGCGCTGCGGCACGCGGTCAAGATCCTGCACGACCTGCGCCGCAATCCGCTGCTACGGGAGTTCCACGCGGCCAGCCAGCTGACCTATCCGCAGCTGCTGGCCTCGGCCTCCAAGGTGGTGGAGTCGCAGGTGGTGAGCCGCCAGCGTTTCTACGAGCGCAACCGCGTGCCGATCTTCTCCGGCGAAGCCTCGTTCATCGACGAGCACACCATCGAGATCCAGCCGGCGATCGGCAAGCCGCAGCGACTGGCCGGCCGCAATATCGTGATCGCGGCCGGCTCGCGTCCCTACCATCCGCCGGAAGTCGACTTCAGCCACGAGCACATCCGCGACAGCGACTCGATCCTGCGCTACGCGGAGCATCCGTTCGCCGTGACCATCTATGGCGCCGGCGTGATCGGCTGCGAGTACGCCTCCATCTTCATCAATCTCGGCGCCAAGGTGACGCTGGTCAACACCCACGACCGGCTGCTGTCCTTCCTCGACGACGAGATCGCCGAGGCGCTGTCGTATCACCTGCGTGAGCAGGGCTGCGTCATTCGCCACAACGAGCAGTTCAAGACGCTGGAGGCGCGCGAGCGCGATGTGGTGCTGCACCTGGAATCGGGCCGCAAGATCAAATCCGACCTGCTGCTGTGGGCCAACGGCCGCACCGGCAACTCGCAGCAGCTGCAGCTCGACCGGGTCGGTCTGAGCAGCAACTCCCGCGGCCAGATCGCGGTGAACGGCCATTACCAGACGGCAGTGCCGCACATCTACGCGGTCGGCGACATTGCCGGTCCGCCGGCGCTGGCCAGCGCTGCGTACGTGCAGGGGTCGCACGCCGTGCAGCACATGCTGAATCCGGACATCGAAGTCCACCGCCTCGACATGGTGCCCAGCGGCATCTACACCATTCCGGAGATCTCCTCGATCGGCCGCACCGAGCGTGAGCTGCAGGAAGCCAAGGTGCCGTACGAAGTGGGGCACTGCCAGTTCAAGAACCTGGCGCGCGCCCAGATGACCGACGAGCGCGTCGGCATGCTCAAGATCATTTTCCATGCCGAGACGATGGCGGTGCTCGGCGTGCACTGCTTCGGCGACGGCGCCTCGGAGATCGTGCACATCGGCCAGACCGTGATGGCGAGCCGCGATCTGAACGACGTCCGTTACTTCACCAGCACCACCTTCAATTACCCGACCATGGCCGAGGCGTACCGGGTCGCGGCCTACAACGGGCTGAATCGTCTGACCTAGCGGCCGGCAACGAAGGAATTGGCGCCGCGGCGGGGTTTCCTGCATTGTCTGTCGTGGCAGCGACGGTTATTGTGCCAAACGCAGCTTATGTCCCGCGCCGCGGGACCTCCAACGAACAACCGAACACGGGAGACGAAGCGCAATGAGCGTTCTGAAAGAATTCCGCGAATTTGCCGTCAAGGGCAACGTGGTGGACATGGCCGTCGGTATCATCATCGGCGCGGCCTTCGGCAAGATCGTCAGCTCCCTGGTGAGCGACGTGGTGACCCCGCCGCTGGGCTACCTGATCGGCGGTGTCGACTTCACCAAGCTCGCCTACACCATGCCGGGGCTGCGGGAAGGGCAGGAGGCGGTCACCATCAATTACGGTGTGTTCCTGCAGACTTTGTTCGATTTCATCATCGTGGCGTTCGCCATCTTCCTGCTGGTCAAGCTGATCAACCGGCTCAAGCGCAAGGAAGAGGCCGCTCCCGCCGCCCCGGCCGCGCCGCCGCGCCAGGAAGTGCTGCTGGAAGAGATTCGCGACCTGCTGAAGAAGCAGTAACCCTTTCGACACATCCTCGCAGAGCGCCGGTCGGCCCGGCCGGCGCTCCGGCGTTCAGCGAGCTGACGCACACCACTGACTGTCATCGACCGGAGCGGATGGCAGCGAATGCCGCCCGCGTCAGATTCTCCGGTTCGCTCTGCGTGCAAGCCACATCGTCCTCGACGCGGATGCCGCCGTAAGGCTTGAAGCGTTCGACCTGTTTCCAGTTGATCTGCTGTGCGTGCGGACCCTGGCGTGCCTGCGCAAGCAGCGACTCGATGAAGTACAGGCCTGGCTCGATCGTGACGACGAAACCCGGCTCCAGCGTGCGCGTCAGCCGCAGGTACGGATGCCCTGTCGGCCGAGGCTTCTGCTTGCCTTCGAGGTTGATGGTGAGGCCGGCCACATCATGGACCTGCAATCCGAGCAGGTGGCCGACGCCATGCGGAAAGAAAACGCCGGACAGCCCCGCAGCCACTGCATCGTCCGCATTCATCGAGATCACATCGGCGGCGTGCAGCAACTCGGCGATGCGGCGGTGTGCGTCCAGATGGATACTGGCATAGTCGACACCCGGCCGGACCTGGGCGCACAGCGCCAGCTGCAGCCGGTCCATGCCGTCGATCAGTGCCTGAAATTCGCCGCCGTCGCTCGAGTACGTGCGCGTGATGTCGCTGGCATAGCCGGCGACTTCCGCGCCCGCATCGATCAGGAACGAGCGCAGCTGTTGCGGCGCCTGCCGATCCAGATGCTGGTAGTGCAGTACCGCAGCGTGAGTGTTCAGCGCCACGATGTCAGGGTAGGGCAGCTCGTTATCCGTGTGGCCGGTGCCGCGCAGGAACGCCAAGTGGATTTCATATTCTGAAGCACCGGAACGGAACGCCGCTTCAGCTGCCTCGTGTCCACGCGCGCCGCGCACTGAGGCGAGTCTCATGCATTCCAGCTCGTACTCGGTCTTGATGGCGCGGTGATAGTGGAGGCGATCGAGCAGTTGCTTGGGATTGCCCTCGGCAAACCCCCAGTCCGCGTATTCCGTCTGCCATTCGCCGATCAGGGCGCAATTGCTGAGCTGGCTGACATACGCCTTGGCTTCCGCGGCGTCGCGAATCACCTCGATGGAGAAATGTGACGTCCAGTAGCCGTCCGGCAGCGCCGGCGGCTGGTGCCAGTAGTCGTCCGGCTGCAGGAAGATCAATCGCAGCGGCTGGCCGGGCTGGTAAAGGATCCAGCCGTCGGGTGCAGCGGTGAGTGGCACCCAGGCCTTGAAGTGTGGATTGACCTTGAACGGGTAGGGCTGGTCGTCCAGGAACTGCATCCAGCTGCGGCCGGAATGGATGGCGACCGAATCGAACCCGGTGGCCCGCAGCGCCTGGTCGGTGCGCGTGCGCAAGGTCTTCAGGTGGGCCGGATAGAGCGAATCGAGTGTTGGCATGGGAAGCTCTCTCGAACAGGGCTGCGCCGCTGAAGCCCGAGCTTGCAGCCGGCAGCCATGAACCCTCGACAGATTACACCCTGCTGTTGACTTCTTCATGCTTCCCGTCCGGCACGAGTGCGATGTCGTCACGTGTCGCTGCGATTCATCGACGCTTTCGAGCGTCGTGTGCAATAGCGAGTCGCTGTCGAGTTCGAGTCGATCCTGTTTCACGATGCAGCCTCGAAGCCGCTGCGCATCGCTAGATTGTCAACGTTTCGTCAATGCAACGCGTCGTGCACTGCGACTTCCGAATTGTACGATCGCATTTCGCCCTGTAATTACCGATGTTTGCGCGCTGTCTTCAGACGGCGACGCTGTCGAAGCGTTTCAAACACTGCAGAAACGCTCTAGAATTCGCGCCGCAATCATTGAGAGAGCGATCTCCCATTTGCTGATTGGCTCGACTCACACTCACATCAATTCCATATAAGGGTGTTTGACATGAACACGAAACTGATTCTCGCCGCTCTCGCGCTGTCGCTGTCTCTGGCCGCTTGCGCGAAGAAGGAAGCAGCCACCGATGCCATGCAGGATGCCGCTGCTACGGCTGGCGAAGCTGCACAGGCTGCCGGTGAAGCTGCGAGCGATGCTGCTGAAGCCGCTGGTGATGCGGTCGACGCCGCTGGCGACGCCGCTGCGGATGCTGCTGCTGATGCTGCCGACGCTGCTGGCGAGGCCGCTGCCGCCGCCGGCGATGCTGCTGCCGATGCCGCTGCTGCCGCTAAGGACGCTGCTGATCCCCAGCAGTAATCGATGATGGTGCCGGGCGGCGCCCCGCCGCCCGGTGTCATTTGCTATAAAGGCGGCACTGCACAGCCGGAGTCCGAAGTGCCAGTCAGCATCCGCGACGCCCAGCATTCCCCCGCCGACCGGGCGTGGATCCAGAATCAGTACGCCGAGTACCTGGAAGACCTCTCGCGACTGAGCATGAATACCGGCGTCTTTCCTGCCGCCGGAGAATACGGCGAGCGCGAGCAGGAACTGATGGCGCGCTGGTTCGCCGACGACAGTTCCCATCCCCTGATTCTGCTGAAGAACGAGCGACCGGTGGGCTTCGCCCTGGTCAGCCGTCCGCCGCGCAATCTGCGCGAGAGCATCGATTTCCGCATGGCCGAGTTCTTCGTGGCCGCCAAGGCACGGCGCCTGGGTGTCGGTCGCGACGCGGCGCTGCTGATCTTCAGCCGCTTTGCCGGCGCCTGGGAGATCACCGAGTTCCAGTACAACCGGCCCGCCGTCGAGTTCTGGCGCGCGGTGGTGAGCAAGTACACCGGCGGCCGCTTCAGGGAATCGGTCGCGCACGGCGAGGTGCGCCAGGTGTTCAGCTCGAAGAATCTGCCGGGCCGACGCTGAGCCGGGCAAACCGGTAGCGAACGCCGCCGTATTCTGCGGGCGCGGCGTAATCGTCGAAACCCTCGATCGAATGTCGAACGGCGTGCCGGAAGCACGGGCCGTCGTACACGAAGGTATGGAATTCTCCGTTCTCGCCGCAGGCGTCCACGCCTGAAGGCAGATCGGCGATGAATTGCGCATCGTACGGGCGGCCGCAGAATTCATCGCCCAGGTATCTCGAGTCGGTGCAGACGACGACGGCACGAAAGCCTGCTGCCAGCACTTCATCCGCCAACGCGCGACGATCCTGAAGCCACAGCGGCAGCACCGCCTCGATACCCGCTGCGGCGCATACGCGCTCTTCCCAATCCCGATGCGCTTGCAGATCGATGTCGCCGAACACGGCCTGCTCATGCCCGCTGGCACGCAGTTGTCGCAAGGTTTCGATGAACACGGGCTCGTAGGTCTTCCAGCTGGCGTTGCGCACGACCAGGTCGAGGCCCAGCGCCTGTGCCTGGCGCTGAATCAGCGACAAAGGAATCGCGTGCGAGCGGCTGCGCTCGCCGGATTCTTCGAACATCACCAGCAGCGTGCGTACCTCGATCCCGAGCTTGCGCGCACGCCACAAGGCGAGGCACGAGTCCTTGCCGCCGCTGAAAGAGCAGAGCGCCGTCATGCTCAGGCGCGCTTGCGCCGGCCGGCCTGGCTGGCGCGTTCGAGAATCGGGGCCAGGAACTGGCCGGTGTACGACTTCGGGTTGCGCGCAATCTCCTCCGGCGTGCCGACCCCGACCAGGGTGCCGCCGCCCGAGCCGCCGTCGGGCCCGAGGTCGATGATCCAGTCCGCCGTCTTGATCACGTCCAGGTTGTGCTCGATGACCACGATGGTATTGCCTTCGTTGCGCAGTCGCTGCAGCACCGCCAGCAACTGCTCGATGTCGTAGAAATGCAGGCCGGTGGTCGGCTCGTCGAGGATGTACAGCGTGCGGCCGGTGGAGCGCTTGGACAGCTCCTTCGCCAGCTTCACGCGCTGTGCCTCGCCGCCCGAGAGGGTCGTGGCGTTCTGGCCGAGGCGGACATAGGAGAGTCCGACGTCGATCAGCGTCTGCAGCTTCGGTGCGATCACCGGCGCATGGCGGAAGAATTCCATGGCGTCCTCGACCGTCATCTCCAGCACTTCGCTGATGCTCTTGCCCTTGTAGCGGATCTCCAGCGTCTCGCGGTTGTAGCGCTTGCCCTTGCACACGTCGCAGGGCACGTACACGTCCGGCAGGAAGTGCATCTCCACCTTGATCACGCCGTCGCCCTGGCAGGCCTCGCAGCGGCCGCCCTTGACGTTGAAGCTGAAGCGTCCCGGCTCGTAACCACGTGTGCGGGCTTCGGGCACGGCAGCGAAGATTTCACGGATCGGCGTGAACAGGCCGGTGTAGGTGGCCGGATTCGAACGCGGCGTGCGGCCGATCGGGCTTTGGTCGATGTCGATCACGCGATCGATGTTCTCCAGGCCCTCCACGCCGTCGTTGGGCGCCGGATCGGTCGAGGCATCGTTCAGGGTGCGCGCCACGAACTGGTACAGCGTGTCGTTGATGAGCGTGGATTTGCCCGAGCCGGAAACGCCGGTGACGCAGGTCATCACGCCGAGCGGAATGTCCACCGTCACGTTGCGCAGGTTGTTGCCGCGGGCGTTCACGATGCGCAGGAAACGATCGTCCTGCCGCGGCGTGCGCATCGGCGGAATGGCGATCTGCCGCGCGCCTGACAGGTACTGTCCGGTGATGGACTTGGGATTTGCCGCCACTTCCTCCGGCGTGCCTTTCGCAATCACTTCGCCACCGTGCACGCCGGCGCCCGGACCCAAGTCGACCACGAAATCGGCGTGCCGGATGGCGTCCTCGTCGTGTTCGACCACGATCACGGTGTTGCCCAGGTCGCGCAGCCGGTTCAGGGTGAACAGCAGCCGCTCATTGTCTTTCTGGTGCAGGCCGATGGAGGGTTCGTCCAGGATGTACATGACGCCGACCAGGCCGGAGCCGATCTGGCTGGCGAGCCGGATGCGCTGCGCCTCGCCGCCCGACAAGGTCTCGGCGCTGCGATCCAGGGTCAGGTAGTCCAGGCCCACATCGCACAGGAAGCGCAGCCGGTCGCCCACTTCCTTGACGATCTTGGCCGCCACCTCGCCGCGCCAGCCGTCCAGCTTCAGATCCAGGCTGAAGCGCATCGAATCGCCCACCGACAGGCGGCTGAGCTGCGGCAGGCTGCGGCCGGCGACGAAGACATTGCGGGCGGCGCGGTTCAGGCGGGTGCCTTCGCAATCGGGGCAGGGCTGGTTGCTCAGATATTTCGCCAGTTCCTCGCGCACCGCCATCGATTCGGTCTCGCGATAGCGGCGCTCCAGGTTGGGGATGACGCCTTCCCACTTGTGCGAGCGGCGCGTCACGCCGCCCTTGGCGTCGACATAACGGAAGTCGATTTTTTCATCGCCGCTGCCGTACAGCACCACCTTCTGATGTTTGGCCGACAGCTCTTCCCACGGCGTTTCGATATCGAACTTGTACTGCTTTGCCAGCGACTGGATCAGGGCGAAATAGTAGGCGTTGCGCCGGTCCCAGCCGCGGATCGCACCACCGGCCAGTGACAGGTGCGAGTGATGGACCACGCGCGCCGGATCGAAGAACTGCTGCACGCCCAGGCCCGAGCAGGTGGTGCAGGCGCCGGCCGGATTGTTGAAGGAGAACAGCCGTGGCTCGAGCTCCGCGATGCTGTAGCCGCAGATCTTGCAGGCGAAGCGGTCGGAGAAGATCAGCTCCTCGCGCGTCGGCTCGTCCATGAAGGTGATGCGCGCCGTGCCGTCGGACAAGCGCAGGGCGGTTTCGAACGACTCGGCCAGGCGCTGGCCGACGTCGGCGCGTACCTTGAACCGGTCCACCACGACTTCGATGGTGTGCTTGCGTTTGGCATCGAGCTTAGGTGCCTGCTCCAGCTCGACCACCTTGCCGTCGATGCGCGCGCGCACGAAGCCCTGGCCTCGCAGTTCTTCGATCACCTGGGCATGCTCGCCCTTGCGGTCGTCGATCATGGGCGCGAGCAGCATTGCCGGCGTGCCTTCCGGCAGCCGCAACACCTGGTCGACCATCTGGCTGACCGTCTGTGCCGCCAGGTCCACGCCGTGATCCGGGCAGCGCGGCACGCCCACGCGGGCAAACAGCAAGCGCAGGTGATCGTAGATCTCGGTGACCGTGCCAACCGTGGAGCGCGGGTTGTGCGAGGTGGACTTCTGCTCGATGGCGATCGCCGGCGACAGGCCGTCGATGGAATCCACGTCCGGCTTTTCCATCATGGACAGGAACTGCCGGGCATAGGCCGAAAGGGACTCGACGTAGCGCCGCTGGCCCTCGGCGTAGATGGTGTCGAACGCCAGTGAGGACTTTCCCGACCCCGACAGGCCGGTCAGGACGATCAACTGGTCGCGCGGCAGCTCCAGATCGATGTTGCGCAGGTTGTGGGTGCGCGCGCCGCGGATGAGGATGGAGGCTAGGGGCATGGTTCAGGCCGGATCAGCCGAGGACCGATCACTATAAAGGGGCCAGTAAGGTGGGGGCAAAGGACTGGAACGGAAGGCCAGCCCGGCGGGCGGGCGATTATTGGCTGCCTGCGGCATGAAATGAGCTCACCCGGAGCGCCGGGCGCGTCTAAAATGCGCTCCTTGATCCTCAAGTTCTCGACTGGAAGGGCAGAAATCCATGGCGCGCGGTATCAACAAAGTCATCCTGGTGGGCAACCTGGGCAAGGACCCGGAAACCCGCTACATGCCCAGCGGCAAGGCGGTCACCAACTTCAGCATCGCCACCTCCGAATCCTGGACGGACCGGCAATCCGGCGACAAGCAGGAGCGCACCGAGTGGCACAACGTCGTGCTGTTCGACAAGCTCGGCGAAATCGCAGCGGAATATCTGCGCAAGGGCTCTCAGGTCTACATCGAGGGCAGCCTGCGCACCCGCAAGTGGCAGGACAAGGAAGGCAAGGATCGCTACACCACCGAAATCGTCGGCCGCGACATGCAGATGCTCGGTGGCCGTGGCGGCGCGGGTGGTGGTGCTGCTGCTGGTGCTGGCGGCAGCGAGATGCGCCAGTCGCGCCAGGCGCCTGCTGAAGAGCGCGGTGCGCCGCCGAGCGATGACGGCGGTTTCGACGACGACATTCCGTTCTGATCCGCGCTCGTTTTCACTTGAGTCGACTCGAACCCCGCGGTGTCATACAGCGCGGGGTTTTCTATTGTCCTGCGGACAATCGCCGGCCACACCGGGCCGACGGCTTTCGTGACCGCCGCATAACTTGCATAAGCTATTGAATATAGTTGATTAATTTTATCCGGGCAGTTGGCCGGGGCGGGCCGTTGGAACCCTCGACCTCATCTTGAGTATCCTTGCTGCCCCCGTTTCACGCCCCGGTCCATGCCTTTTCTCCATATCCGCACCCACGGCTGCCAGATGAACGAGTACGACTCCACCAAGATGGTGGACGTGCTGCGCGACAGTGGCGGCTACCAGTTGACCGACGATCCGGCGCAGGCCGACGTCATCCTGCTGAACACCTGCTCGATCCGTGAAAAGGCGCAGGAGAAGGTGTTCTCGCAACTCGGCCACTGGCGTCTGCTCAAGCAGGCCAAGCCCGAGTTGATCATTGGCGTGGGTGGCTGCGTCGCCAGCCAGGAAGGCGAGGGCATCACCAGCCGTGCGCCGTTCGTCGATCTGGTGTTCGGTCCGCAGACGCTGCACCGGCTGCCGGACATGATCCAGCAGCTGCAGGCCACCGGGCGCTCCGTGGTCGACATCAGCTTTCCGGAAATCGAGAAGTTCGATCATCTGCCGCAGCCGCGCGCCGAAGGCGCGACCGCGTTCGTCTCGATCATGGAAGGCTGCAGCAAGTACTGCTCGTTCTGCGTCGTGCCTTACACGCGCGGTGAGGAAGTCAGCCGGCCGTTCGAGTCCGTCATGGACGAGATTCGCGAGCTGGCGGCGCAGGGCGTGCGCGAAGTGAATCTGCTGGGTCAGAACGTCAACGGTTATCGCGGCCCGATGGACGACGGCACGTTGTGCGATCTGGCCACGCTCATCTATTGCGTGGCCGAGATCGAGGGCATCGAGCGCATCCGCTTCACCACGTCGCATCCGCTGGAATTCAACGACGCGCTGATCGAGGCCTATCGCGACGTGCCGAAGCTGGCGAACTATCTGCACCTGCCGGTGCAGTCCGGCTCGGACCGCATTCTCGCGGCGATGAAACGCGGCTACACCTCGCTCGAGTTCAAGCAGAAGATCCGCCGGCTGCGCGCCGTGCGTCCGGACATCAGCGTGTCCTCCGATTTCATCGTCGGTTTCCCGGGCGAGACCGAGCGTGACTTCGAAGCAACCATGAACCTGATCGCCGACGTGAATTTCGATCAATCCTTCAGCTTCATCTACAGCCGCCGCCCCGGCACGCCTGCCGCTTCACTGCCCGACGACGTGACGCACGAGCAGAAGCAGCAGCGGCTGGAAATCCTGCAAGCGCGCTTGAACAGCCAGGCCAAGGCGATCAGCGATGCCATGGTTGGTACGGTGCAGCGCGTGCTGGTGGAGCGGCCTTCGAAGCGCGAAGGCGGGCAGCTCGCCGGGCGTACCGAGAACATGCGCTGGGTGAACTTTGAGGGGCCTGAGGCGTTGATAGGGCAGTTCGCCGACGTGCTGGTGACCGAAGCCTTGCGCAATTCTCTGCGGGGTCGATGGACGGGTGCCGGAGTCACGGCCGGTGATCGCACGCCCGCAGTCGACCTGAAATCCGCATGAGCGTGCCCATCGCGACACGCGATCTCGCGTTCGAGCCCGTGGACAACGCCCGGCTCGCAAATTTCGTCGGCCCTCTGGATGAGAATCTGCGCCATGTCGAGCAGCGTTTCGGCGTGGAAGTGCGGCGGCGCGGCGGCTGGGTGGAAGTCTCCGGTCCGCCAGAAGCGGCCGATGCGGCGCAGCGCGTGCTGCATCACATGTTCGAGCTCTCCGCCAGCGAATCGCTGACGCCGGATCGTGTACACCTGGCGTTGCAGGAAGCGACGATGGATGCGGCGGCAAGCACGCCCACGGTGATCCGTCCCGAGCAAGACACGCCGATTCACACGCAGCGCGGCGGCATTCGCGGCCGTGGCCCGAATCAGAAGCAATACCTGCACAACATCCACACCTGCGATCTGACCTTCGGCATCGGTCCGGCGGGCACCGGCAAGACTTTCCTTGCAGTCGCCTGCGCGGTCGAAGCGCTCCAGTCGGATCGCGTGCGGCGCATCGTGCTGGTGCGGCCGGCGGTGGAAGCGGGTGAGCGCCTGGGCTTCCTGCCGGGCGATCTGGCGCAGAAAGTCGATCCGTACCTGCGGCCGATGTATGACGCGCTGTACGAAATGATGGGCTTCGATCGCGTGGCGCGCGCCATCGAGCGACAGGTGATCGAGATCGCGCCACTGGCTTTCATGCGCGGCCGTTCGCTCAACGATTCCTTCATCATCCTCGACGAGGCCCAGAACACCTCGGTGGAGCAGATGAAGATGTTCCTGACGCGGCTGGGTTTCGGCTCCAAGGCCGTGGTCACCGGCGACATCACCCAGACCGATCTGCCCAAGCAGCAGACCTCGGGCCTGAAGAATGCGATGAAGGTGCTGCCGGGGGTCGACGGCGTGGCCTTCAGCTACTTCACTTCCAAGGACGTGGTGCGCCATCCGCTGGTCCAGCGCATCGTCGAAGCGTACGAACGCAAGCCGCCGGCAGCGACGGGCGAGTCCGCCGAACAGTAAAGATGCAGCGACTCGCCTTCAGCCCGGAAATTACAGTTCAGTTCGCGACACGCCGCGCCGGTGTGCCGCATCCGCGGGCCCTGCGTGAATGGGCAATCGCAGCGATGCGACACAAGCCCGCTCCTTCGACGGTACGTGCCGCGCGTGATGCGGGTCTCTCCATTCGCGTAGTCGGCTCCGCCGAAAGCCGGCGTTTGAACCGCACCTGGCGTGGCAAGGACAAGCCCACCAACGTGCTGTCCTTTCCGGCGCCGGCCACGCAGTCGCCGTTGCTGGGCGACCTGGCCATCTGTGCTCCGGTCGTCGCCCGCGAGGCGCGCGAGCAGGGCAAATCGACGCAGGCGCACTGGGCGCACATGGTGGTGCACGGCGTGCTGCATCTTTTAGGGTACGATCACGAGCTGGATCGCGACGCGGCCATCATGGAAGCGCGCGAGACGGCGTTACTGGCGAATTTCGGGTACGCAAATCCTTATGCCTGAGGAACAGGGTGCGACAGGCCGCTGGCTGAAACGGATCACCGACTCTTTCAGTGGCGAACCGCGCGACCGGGAGGATCTCAACGAGGTTCTCGTCAGTGCCAAGACGCGCGGCATCATCGATCCGGATGCTTTCGAGATGCTCGAAGGCGTGCTGGAGGTCATCGAAATGCAGGTGCGCGACATCATGGTGCCGCGCTCGCAGATGGTGATCGTCAACCGCGACGACGCCCCGGAGGAGATCCTGCCGGCGGTGATCGAGGCCGGCCATTCGCGCTACCCGGTGATCGGCGAGGACCGCGACCAGGTGGTCGGCATCCTGCTGGCCAAGGACCTGCTGCGCTACTTCATGAACGGCGCCAGGGAAGCCTTCGACATCAAGGAGTGCCTGCGCCCGGCAGCCTTCATCCCGGAAAGCAAGCGCCTGAGCGAGTTGCTCAAGGAGTTCCGCGCCAGCCATCATCACATGGCCATCGTGGTGGACGAGTACGGCGGCGTGTCGGGACTGGTGACCATCGAGGACGTGCTGGAGCAGATCGTCGGCGACATCGGCGATGAGTATGACGTCGACGACGACCTGGACATCCGCCGCGAAGCCGAGCGCCAGTTCAGCGTCAAGGGCCAGACCCGCATCGACGACTTCAACAGCTTTTTCAACACCACGTTCAGCGACGAGGAGTTCGACACCATCGGTGGGCTCATCATCAACTTCCTGAGCCGCCTGCCGCGTCGTGGCGAAACCTTCGAGCTCGGCGGCCTGGAGTTCCGGGTGCTGCGCGCGGATCGTCGTCGTCTCGACACGTTGCGTGTCATCACTCCGCAGGACATCGTGCCTGGCGAAGAATAGGGAGCTGGGGTTGGCCGCGAACAAGAACGAGAAAGAGCGGGGCCGGTCACTTCTTCTCGGTGCCGAATGAGGCGCTTCTTCGAAACACGCTACGCGCGGTGGCTGGCGTTGCCGATGGGTGCGGTGCTGTCGCTGGCGTTCGCACCGTTCGAGTGGTGGCCACTGGCGATCCTGTGCCTGGCGTATCTGTTTGCCGCCTGGCAATACGCCCCGCCGCGGCTGGCGGCGAAGTTCGGCTTCCTGTTCACCGCCGGCATTTTCCTCGCCGGCACTTACTGGCTGTACAACACCATCCATGAGATTGGCCACGCGCCGGCCTGGATCGCCATTTTTCTGATGTTCGGCATGGTCGCCATCATCGGTGGCTACTGCGGGTTGCTCGGTTATGCGATCGGCCGCTGGCTCAAGCCGTATTCCTCGGCGCCGGACCAGGATGGCAATCGCGTCTCGCTTCTTTTCCTGCTGCTGGTTCTTCCCGCCGCGTGGACGCTGCTCGAATGGTTCCGCGGCTGGTTCCTCAGCGGCTTTCCCTGGTTTGCGCTCGGCTATTCGCAAACCGATACGCCGCTGGCGGGCTTTGCGCCGATCGGCGGCGTGTACACGATCAGCCTGCTGGTGGCGATTTCAGCGGGCGCTGTCGTGGCGCTGCTCGGTGGATCGTCGCGCCAGCGGCTCATTGCGGCGATTGCGATTGTCGCGATCTGGGGCAGCGGCGCCGTTCTATGGAAGCATGAATGGACCCGGCCGGTGAACGGACCGCTGACGGTCGCGGTGGTGCAGGGCGCGGTGCCACAGGACGTGAAATGGAGCGAGGAGTACCGCGATTCGACCCTGAAGCTGTATCGCGACCTGACCTTGCCGCACCTGGGCCGCGACATCATTCTCTGGCCCGAAGCGGCGCTGCCGGACATGCCGGAACAGCTGCGCGACTATCTTTCTTTCATGTGGTCTGCGGCGCGCGCCAAGAACTCGACCTTGATCACGGGCCTGCTTCACTACGGCGAAAACGAAAGCGATGTTCGCAACGGCCTGTTGTCGCTGGACAAGGAGCTGCAGTGGTACGACAAGCGCCGCCTGGTGCCCTTCGGCGAGTTTTTCCCGGTGCCTGGGTTCGTTCGCGAATGGATGCGGCTACAGAGCCTGCCGTACTCGGACATCACACCAGGCGCGCGTCATCAATCCGCGCTGCACGCAGCCGGCCAGAGAATCGGCGCGACGATTTGCTACGAGGATGCCTACGGCTCCGAGCAACTGAGCGTGCTGAAGGAAGCGACGCTCCTGGTGAACGTAACCAATGATGCGTGGTTCGGCGATACGACCGCGGCGCCACAACACTTGCAGATCAGCCGCATGCGGGTCATGGAAGCCGAGCGTCCGCTGCTGCGCGCAGCCAACGATGGCATCTCGGCCATCATCGATGCCAGCGGCAAGGTCGAGAAAACGTTGCCGCGTTTCAAGCCGGGTGTTTTGACTGGAGCGGTGCAACCGCGCACCGGCCTCACTCCCTACGCACACGTGGGCAATTGGCCGCTGGTATCGTTTTGCATGGCCATACTGGCGCTCGCGCTGTGGCCGGCGATCGCGAGTCTGCGGCGAGCCGCGGGACATCGAAGAGCTTCGCTATAGCTGGTCGAAGGTCGATCGCACGGCCGCGACACAGAACGGCGGCACCAGCGTCGAGTGATACGCCTCGGCGACCGCACCCGCACCACCATCATCCGCTCCTTCCGCCACCGCGGCAGCCGCGATCAGATCCTTGAACGCAGCAAATCCGGTTTTCACGCCCTCGAACGGATCGCCATCGCTCTTGGCGGAATCGACGTCGAGGATCGTCACCGGCGGAGTGTCGCCGGATGCCGCCCAGTAGCCCTGCATCAGCTGCGTGTTCAGGAAGAACACGGTCGGGTCCTGGCTGCCGGCACACAACAGTACGGGGGAGGTCGGCGTCCAGTTGCGCAGATCGTTGGTCTTGAACGCCTGTCGCAATGTGTTCGCCGGCGCCGCCGCGGGCGCGCCGGTGGTCGTCGTCGGCCAGCCGCCATCCGGGTTGGCCAGTGCGTCATTCAGATACGCCAGCCGATAGCTGTTGGTGACGAGATTCTCCGGTCCGAAGCCCAGGGCAAAGAGCGGCGCCAGGTTGGCGGGCTCGGTCGCTGGCGTGTTGGCAGCGAAGGCCGGATCGGGCGGCGTGCTGCTGAACAGCTGGGTGCGTGGCAAGCTGCCTTGAGCGAACAGGGTGCTGCGCGGCAGCGTGCTCGGCAGCAACGTGTCGATGCCAGTGGCGTAGCGCGCTTCGAAAATGTCGGTGGTGCTGCTGTAGATGTTGCCGTAAGCGTGCTGATAGCTGTTGATGGTGAACGCTGCCAACAGCGGCGCGCCGGCATTCACCTGTCCAAAAAATATCGCATCGCCGAAGGCGGCCAGCGCATACGGCCCGGACATCGGTCCGGAGGCCGTGACTGTCATGGAGGCTGCCTGCATGGCGCGATGCGTGGCCATCGCCACGTGCCCCCCTTGCGAATAACCGGTGATGAAAAGTTTGCCGTTGTCGCTCGTGTCCGGAGCAATCTGCGTTGGCAGTGCGCTGCGCGCGGCCGTCAGGGCATCGATCATCTCGCCCGATGACTGCTCGGCGTTGAGATAGGGGTGATATTGCAGCGTCGAGGTGTCGTAGCCCGCGTAGTTGGGTGCGACCACGATGTAGCCGTGCGCGGCGAATACGGCCGCGATGATCAGCCCTTCCGCATTTTCGGTGTCGTCCAGGTTCGCGATGTTGAAGTCGCGATCGGTGGTCGTGCCGTGCGCATACAGCAATATCGGACGCGGCCCGTCGCAGGCAGCGGAGCCGTGCGGCACCATCAGGGCGCCCGATGCCGTGGTGGCCTCGCCGGTGGCGTCGACGGTGTTGTACTGGATCTGGTGCACGTCGATGGTGCATTCGGGTTCACTGAACAATTCCAGGGCCTGCTTCACCTCGTCGCTGCCGCCGGCGAGTTTCGCCAGCAGATCCGTCGTGCTGACAGTGCTCAGGTGCGTCGGAGGGCTCTGCAGCAGGGTGCCGCGTTGGGGTGGCGGCGGCGGAGTGTCCGGGCTTCCGGAGTCGTTGTCGTCATTGCCGGAGTGGCAGCCCGCGGCCAGCGCTGCCAGCAGCAGCACCGGCGCCAGTCTTCGTATATAGGACATTCACCGACCTCGCGTACCCGCTGTGCGGGCTTGAGCCTTCGACTTACCCATCAACAACTCGCCGACCAGACGTGTGGTTCGATGCCGACGCGACTTCCTTGTCCGCCGGTCCATATCTGCGACGGCGGCTTGACGGGTATTTACTGCCCCGGCATCCTCTGCCGAGGCAACCATTGTCATGGCAGACATCATCCCGGCCCGTTCCCGATGAGTTCGAAGCATTACGACGTGAAGACGTTCACCTCGGCACGTAGCCTCGGCTACCTGCTGAAGCTGTCGCATTCGCTGATGCATGCGG
>Ga0182745_1001311_pt1 | contig 24250 bp, 25 predicted proteins | sample eDN3rd30CKraftBY_FD_128523 | JGI IMG/M metagenome (GOLD analysis project Ga0182745, IMG submission 128523) | Enriched backyard soil microbial communities from Emeryville, California, USA - eDNA 3rd pass 30_C Kraft BY (version 2) (version 2) | ecosystem: Environmental > Terrestrial > Soil >... | reverse complement strand
GTCACCCAGTCAAAACCGACCCGGGCGGCCCGCTTCTGGATCTTCTCGGCCCGCATCAGGGCGGGAAGGGCGCGCGCCACCCCGTCCAGAGCACCCGTCGCGCCTTCCGTGATACCCTTCGCGGCCCGCTCGGCCGCCTTGCGGGCTTCCCAGGACACGGTCTGGGCATCGGCCGTATGGATGTCCATGTCGCCGAAGACGTGCGGATGGCGATCGACCATCTTGTCGGCGATCGCGGCGGCCACGTCGTCGAAACCGAAGGCCTGGGCCTCGCTGGCGATCTGGCTGTGATAGACGACCTGGAGCAGCAGGTCGCCGAGTTCTTCCTTCAGCGCCGGTATGTCTTCGCGCTCGATGGCGTCGGCGACCTCATAAGCTTCCTCGATCGTGTATGGCGCGATGGTGCGGAAGGTCTGGTCGATGTCCCAGGGGCAGCCATGCTGGCGGTCGCGCAGCCAGGCCATGACGGCCAGCAGCCGCGGGAGTGGTTCCTTGGGCAGGATTTCCGGGGTCGGCTTGCCTGAAGTCATGGCGTCGAACTCATTCCCGATTATCGTATAATATATATTATGACAAATATGAATATGATATCCATATCATATGATTACCAGTTTATTCTCATATTCTGCGCTATAAGCGCCAGGAGTTGCAGCCCGCGCCCGGCTTCGTTGGTCGGCACGCCGAGCGTCACCAGCACGCCGACTTTCGGGTTCCTGGGATCCGGAAGGATGAGGTCGAAGACGGTGCGCGGCCCGGTGCTGTCCGACGGTCCCTTCGGCACGTTCTCGTAGACCACCAGGAAACTGCCGTCCCGTAGCTTGCGTGCCTGGGCCTGGACGCCGGGCCGGCGGGCCTTCATCGAACCGGCCTTGGTGGCGGCGTAGTGCTCGGCGTCCCGGACGCCCTCATAGGCGAAGTCGACCCGCCACACGATCAGCCTGATGCGCTTGTCGAGCGTGTACGCAACGCCCCGCTCCCCATCCTCGGTCGCCTGCCACCCCATGGGCAGCAGCAGCTCGACCTTGACCGAATCGAACCGCAGCCGGACGGCCTGGCTGGCCGGATCGATGCCGAGGACGCGAGTGAAGGTCTGCGTGGTGCCACCGCCGATGCTCTGCTCGCCGCGGGTGAAGCTCGAACCGTTGTCGGGGACGCCGAAATCCCGAAACGTGAGGCCGCCGGGATCCAGCCGCCCCGTCGTCTGGGCTTCGAGGGACCCGGTCGAGAGCGCAAAAGCGGCGGCCGTCGAGCCGAACAGGAACATCCGGCGTCCGGACTCCTTTCGTTTACGCTCATTTATCAGATTAGGATGATCCGATATCCATCTGGTATATAACAATTATTCACCCTAGAGGTCGATGTTCAGACCGTCGTGGCAAGGCGTGACGTGAGCCGGCGTCGTCCTGTCGACTTCAGCATAGTCCATATCGACATGCAGGTTGGTCAAGAAGGCCCGACGCGGCCGCAGCCGGTCGATCCACTCCAGGGCGCGGTCGAGATGGGCGTGCGTCGGGTGAGGCCGGTAGCGCATCGCGTCCACGATCAGCACCTCCACGCCCTCCAGGGCTTGGAGCGACTCCTCCGGCAGCATGACGACGTCATTGGCATAGCCGACGGCGCCGAAGCGGAAACCCAGCGAGGGAATCGTCCCATGGTCTTGCAGGAAGGGCACCACGGGCAGACCGGCGGCGCGGAAGGGACCGGAGATGACCGAATGATCGTAGATCGGATTGTAGAAGCCGTTACCCTCGGCATGGAAACAGTAGCCGAAGCGCCGGCTCAGAACCCCGTAAGTCCGCTCGTCCGACCAGGATTCGATCTGCCCCTGGCGCAGCGCGAACGGCCTGATGTCGTCGATGCCATGACACTGGTCGGCGTGGTCGTGGGTCCAGATCACCGCGTCGATCCGCTCGACCTCGGCGGCCAGGAGCTGGCTGCGCAGGTCGGGCGAGGTGTCGACCAAGACGGTCTTTCCCTGATCCTGGACCAGGATGGAGCAGCGGGTGCGGCGGTTGCGCGGGTCGGCCGGGTTGGCTGCCCCCCACTCGCCCGTCCCGCCCGGTCCGCCGACCCGGGGAACGCCCGCCGAGGTCCCGCAGCCCAGGATGGTTACGCGCACCGGGAACGCTCCGCCTTGGTGAACAGCCGGAAGAAATTATCGGTGGTCGCGGCCTCAAGCTCGGCTAGGCTCACGCCCTTCAGTTCGGCGACCTTGGCCGCCGTGTGAGCAACGAAGGCGGGCTCGTTGGTCTTGCCGCGGTTGGGGATCGGCGCCAGGTACGGCGCGTCGGTCTCGAGTAGCAGCCGGTCGAGCGGCACGTCGCGCACGATGGCGCGCAGGTCCTCGGCCGCCTTGAAGGTCACGATCCCGGAGATCGAGATGTAGAGGCCGAGCGCCAGGGCGCGTTCGGCCACGGCGCGGCCCGAGCTGAAACAGTGGATCAGGCCGGGGAAGGCGCCCTTCCCGTATTCCTCTTCCAGCATGTCGCCGGTCTCGGCGTCGGCGTTGCGGGTGTGCACGATCAGCGGCAGACCGGTCTCTCGCGACGCCGCAATATGGGCGCGGAAGCTCTCGGCCTGCTCCTCGCGCGGGCTGTGCTCGTAATAGAAATCGAGGCCGGTCTCGCCGATGCCGACGACCTTGGGATGGTGCGTCGCCTCGATCAGCCGGTCGGGGGTGCGTTGTCCCTCCTCTTTCGCCTCGTGCGGATGGACGCCGACCGAGCACCAGACATTGTCGTGGCGCTCAGCGATCGCCCGCACCCGCTCGAACTGGTCGAGGCGCGTGCCGATCGTGAGCATGCCGGCGACGCCGGCCGTGCGGGCGCGCGCCAGCACCCCGCCTTCGTCGCTCGTCAGCTCCGGGAAATCGAGATGGCAGTGGCTGTCGATCAGCATGTCAGCCTGCGGCCTTGGGGACCTTGGGCGCCTTGGGCTGCTTCGGCGGCTTGACCGGCGCCGCAGCGGCGGGCGTCGGCTCGACGAAGCGCGGGAACACGCCCTGCGGCGGCGGCAGCGCCGTGCCGGAGACCAGCTCCTCGTCGAAGGCAGCATAGGCGCGCTTCTCCGGCGCGATCGCCAGCTGGTCGAGGATCTTCGCCGCCGAAGCGGGCATGAAAGGCTGGACCAGAAGCGTGATCCGCCGGATCGTCTCGGCGAGCACCCACAGCACCGTGTCGCGTCGCCCCGGGTCGGTCTTGGCCAGCGCCCACGGCGCCTGCGCGTCGACGTAACGGTTGGCGTCGGCGATCACCTCCCAGATGGAGGTCAGCGCCTTGTGAAAGGCCTGCTCGTCGAGCTCGGCACGCACGGTGGCCAGCAGGCCCTTCGCGCGGTCGAGCAAGACTGTATCTGCCTCGATCAGGTCTCCCTTGGGCGGGACCTTCTCGCCGCAATTCTTGGCGACGATCGACAGCACGCGCTGGCAGAGATTGCCGTAGGCGTTGGCAAGGTCGGCGTTCATGCGGCCGATCAGGGCGCGGCGCTGGAAGTCGCCATCATTGCCGAACGGCACTTCGCGCAGCAGGAAGTAACGCACCTGGTCGACGCCGAACTCCTTGGTCACTGCGACCGGATCGATCGCGTTGCCCAGCGACTTCGAGATTTTCTGCCCCTCGGTGGTCCACCAACCCGAGGCGAAGACACGCTTGGGCGCGGGAATGCCGGCCGACAGGAGGAACGCCGGCCAGAAGACGCAATGGAAACGGATGATGTCCTTGCCGACGACGTGCACATCCGCCGGCCAGAAACGCCACAGAGGATTGCTCTCGTCGGGATAGCCCACCTCGGTGATGTAGTTGGTCAGCGCGTCGAGCCACACGTACATGATGTGCTTCTCGTCGCCCGGCACGGGGATACCCCAGGAGAAACTGGTGCGCGAAACCGAGAGGTCCTGCAGGCCACCCTTCACGAAGCTGATGACCTCGTTGCGCCGGCTCTCCGGCGCGATGAAGCGCGGGTTCTTCTCGTAGAACTCGAGCAGCCGGTCGGTCCAGGCCGAGAGCCTGAAGAAATAGGACGGCTCCTCGACCCACTCGACCTCGTTGTTGACCGGGCCGGCGCGGCGCTTGCCGTCGGAACCGACCGTGGTCTCGTCCTCGGCATAGAACGCCTCGTCACGTACCGAATACCAGCCGGCATACTTGCCGAGATAGATGTCGCCCGAAGCGACGAGCTTCTCCCACAGGGCCTGGCAGGAGGCGTAGTGGCGCGGCTCGGTGGTACGGATGAACCCGTCGGGGCTGTAGTTCATCACGCCGATCAGATCGCGGAACGACTGGCTCACCTTGTCGGTAAAGGCCTGCGGCGTCATGCCGGCGGCGGCGGCCGCCTTTTCGACTTTCTGGCCGTGCTCGTCGGTGCCGGTGACGAAATGGACGTCATGGCCGTCGAGACGCTTGAAACGCGCCAGGACATCGCAGGCGAGCGTCGCGTAGGCATGCCCGATATGGGGCACGTCGTTGACATAGTAGATCGGCGTGGTGACGTAATAGGTGCTTTTGCCCGACATGATACTCAACTCCGAACGGCCGCCCCTAGCGGGGCACGAGACTCAAGCGCGTTCAGCCCCGCATTCGTGTGCAGGGCAGCGAGTCTCTGATGTCGGGCCGGGGCAACATGGGCGGTCTTTTCCCATGCCTCCCCTCGGGGATCAAGAGTCGGGGCCGCGATGGCGCGCTCATCGCGTTGCCGATTGCAGCTTCAGGAAACTGCCCATCACGGTCTGCTTGCGGTCGAGGTTCACCGCATCGGCCCGCGCGAACAGGTTCGCCACATCCTCCGATGCCGCCATCCAGCGATCGGGGCTCGCAGTCGAAAGCAGACGCGCCTGCAGGCCGCTTTCCATCGGCACGACGGGTGCAGCTTCCGTGGCGAGCGCGGCCTGACGCAGGAGGCTCTTCAGCCAGCCATCGAACAGGTAGTTGAGCGAACGCCAGTCGGCATTGGCCTCCTCGCCGCGCTTGGCAAATCGCTCGGCGAAAGCATGCAGCCGCCGCATGTCGAGGTCGGGCAGGGTGGCGAGCACCTCGACCATCTCGCGATAGAGGTCGAGACTGCCCGCGGCCCCGAGTTCGAGCGCCCGCCCGATGCTGCCCTCGGCGAGCCGGGCGAGCGCCCTTCTCTCCTCGGGTTTCGTGTCCGGCGCGTGGATACCGAGCAGATCGACCACCGTGTCCTCGGACAATGGTTGCATCGTCAGCCTGCGGCAGCGCGAGCGGATGGTCGGGAGCAGCCTTCCGGGCGCATGCGCCACGATCAGCAGCACGGCATTGGGCGGCGGCTCCTCGAGAATCTTCAGCACCGCATTGGCGCTGTTGCGGTTCATCTCGTCGGCCGCATCGACGATGGCGACCCGCGCCTTTCCCATCGCCGGCGTCATGTGCATGAAGCCGCCGAGGTCGCGCACGTCGTCCACGGCTATCTCGGCGCGCATGCGTCCCGTGTCGCGGTTCAGCGAGCGGCGCAGATGGAACAGGTCGGGATGCGAGCGTGCATCGACCAGGTGCCGGCCCGGCGCGTCCGCCGGAACGTCGAGCGATTCAGGCGCGCCGCCGAACAGGCCGCCCTGGTCCTGTCCCGCGAGCAGGAACCGCGCGAAGCGCCAGGCCAGGGTCGCCTTGCCGATGCCGCGCGGCCCCGTCAGCAGCCAGGCATGGTGCAGCCGCCCGCTCTGCTGCGCCGCCAGCATGGTCCGCTCGGCCTGCTCGTGCCCGACCAGCCGATCATTGCGCCACGGCGGTGGCCAGCCATAGGGCCATTCGAGCTTCTCGAGCTCGGCCGGATCGGAAGGCGTCTTCGCCCGCGCCAAGTCTCAGGCCCCGAAGCGCGTCGTGAGCACGTCGGCGATCGAGCGGGCGATGTCGTCGATGCCGGCGGTGGCGCCGATCACGACGCAGCGCTCGGGATCGGCGGCGGCGATGTCGAGAAAGCCGGCGCGGACGCGCTCGTGGAACGCGACCGGCAGCGATTCGTAGCGGGTTTCCTTGCCGCGACGCGCCGCAGCGCGTGCCAAGCCAGCTTCGACCGGCAGGTCGAGGATCAAGGTGAGATCGGGACGGAAATCGCCCACCGTCATGTCATAAAGCGCACCCAGCATCGCCCGGTCGATGCCGTGGCCGTAGCCCTGATAGGCCATCGTCGAATCGGCGAAGCGGTCCGACACGACCCAGGTGCCGTTCGCGATGGCGGGCCATACCGTCGTGCGCAGATGTTCGCGGCGGGCGGCGAAATGCAGCAGCGCTTCCGTCACGCCGTCCCAACGCTCCGCCGGGCCTTCGACGAGGAGCTTGCGCACCATCTCGGCGCCGGGCGCGCCGCCCGGTTCACGCGTGGCGATGCACTCGTGGCCGCGCGTCTCGATCCATTGCTTGAGGCGGGCGATCTGGGTCGACTTGCCGGCCCCTTCTCCGCCCTCCAGCGTGATGAAGCGCCCCAGCGTGCGCTCCGTCACGACATCCAGCCGAACATGTAATGCCGCAGCATCGTGGCGACCCGACTGAACACGCCCATGCGCGGCACGTCCGCGCCGGCTTCCAATGGGTATTCGACGGTGCGGTTGTCCGGGAGCGTGACGACGGCGGTGCCGATCTTCGTGCCCTTCACGATCGGCGCCGCGATCGGCCCGTCGAAGCGCGCGACGGCGCGCGGCGCGGCGCCCTGCCCGGTCGGCACGGTGAGCTGGACGGTCTTGGGGATGACCAGCGGCACGGTTTCCTGTGCGCCGAGCCAGACCGGCGCCTCGACCAGCATGTCGCCGCCCCGGAACACCGTGATGTTGGTCGACTCACGAAATCCCCATTCCATCAGGCGCGCCGTCTCCTGCGCACGCTCGGCCATCGAGGTCAGGCCGTTGACGACCAGGATCAGGCGGCGCCCGTCGCGCACTGCCGAGGTAGTCTGCCCGTAGCCGCCCTCTTCCGTATGGCCCGTCTTAAGCCCGTCGGTGCCCGGCGTAAGCTTCAGCAGGCGGTTGCGATTCTCCTGCCGGATGTTGTTGTAGGTCCAGTTCGTCTCCGAATAGTACTTATAGTACTGTGGGTAGTTGTCGATCGTGTGCCAGCCCAATACAGCAAGATCGCGCGCGGTCGTGTACTGGCCCTCGGCGGGCCAGCCCGAGGCATTCTTGAAAACCGTCTTCGTCATGCCGATTTCTTTGGCGCGCTTGTTCATGCGCTCGGCGAAAGCGTCCTCGCTGCCGGCCAGTCCCTCGGCGATCACCACGCAGGCATCGTTGCCCGAGAGGATGATGATGCCCTTGATCAGGTCCTCGACCGTTGGTTCCGAACCCACTTCAAGGAACATGCGAGAGCCGCCCATGCTGCGCGCCTTCTCGCTGACGCGAAACCGCGTGTCGAGCTTCAGGCGGCCAGCCGCCAGCTCGTCGAAGATGATGTAGATGGTCATCATCTTGGACATCGACGACGGCGGCATCGGCGTCTCGGCGTCCTTGAACAGCAGCACTGTCGAGGTCTGCGGATCGACCATGAAGGCATGACGCGCCAGCGTGCCGATGCCGACCTGCGACGGTGGCAGTGATTCCACCTTGGGGGCCGCCGCTTCCTTCGGGGCGGGTTTGGCGGCAGCCGGCGCACGCGGCTTGACCGGAGGCTTCTGCGACTGGGCCGGCGGTTTGCGCGGCGTATCCTGCTGCGCCGAGGCCGTGAGCGAGAGACCGGCCAGGCTGGCGACGGCGAGGAGCGCCAGTGCGGCGCGATTGAGCCTATTCAGCGACCACACGGGCATCCCCATAGCCTGAACGCTTGAGCCGGTCGGCGACAATGCCGGCGGCATCTTGAGTGGTATAGGGCCCCAGCCGCACGCGATAAACATCGCGTCCGCTGGCCGAGACCTGGGAAATTTCGGGGTTGCCGTAGCTGCGCACGGCGCTGCGCTGGCGTTCGGCATTTTCATGGGTCGAGAAGGCACCGACCTGCACGAAGAAACCACTGAGCTGCGACGACGGCGTGGCCGTGCTGGTCGTTGCCGACAGCGACGCGATCGTGGGCGGAAGGTCGCCCGACGCAGATCTCGGCGCGCCGAACGGCACATTGCGCGGTGGCGGCGCATACACGGTCTGTGCGGGAGCTGCGGGCGCGGGTGGCGGCTCGTAGGAGGCCTGCATGATCGGCGGCGGCAGCGGCGCTGCCGCCGGTACCGGGGCCGGCACGGGCGTCGGAGGCGGCGTGGGTCCCGGGGTCGGCGCCGCACGGCTGCCGCCCGCCAACTGGGCCACGGCCTGCTGCTGCTCGGCCGGACCGCCGCCGCTCAGCGCAACGTCCTTCACCGCGAGACTCTCGGCCTGGAGCTGGTCGACGCGGACCCGGGCCGTGCCCTTGCCGACCATGTCGATTTCCTCTGCCGCCGTGCGCGACAGATCGATGACACGGCTGCGGGCGAAGGGGCCGCGATCGTTGACGCGCACCACCGTGCTGCGACCGTTTTCGAGGTTGGTCACGCGCACGATAGCCGGCATCTGCAGGGTGCGATGGGCCGCCGTCCGGTCGGCCTGATCGTAGCGCTCGCCGTTGGCCGTCGACTTGCCGTGGAAACCCGGGCCGTACCAGGAGGCGGTGCCGGTCTCGCTCAGGGTGAAGGTCTCGCGTGGCGTGTAGGTCACGCCGTCGATCTTGTAGGGCTGCCCGACCTTGTAAGTGCCGCGCTGGGCGACGCCGCTGCCGGGAGTTCCGCCCCCGCCCTTGCTCGACGAACCGCAGGCCGCAAGGCTGGCCAGCAGCGCTGCCGCCCCGCACAGCCGAAGCGCGCCGGACAGGGGAAATCCCAATTTTACCAATGCTAGCGGCATGATGTTCACATCATACATCATCTCGGCCCGCGGCGGGAGCGGCCTGCTTGGTCGCGTCCACCGCGCCGGTCAGGCCGCAATCCGGTCGGACAGGAGACCCACCGCAAGGGCGAAGAAATCCGACTGGTTCCAGCGCAGGATCACCTTGAAATTCTCGGTCGTCTGGTAGGCTTGGCCGCCCGCTCCCGCCGGCCGCACGATGCGTCCGCCGCCGCCAGCCTGCGTCCCGGGGGAGACCTCGTCGCCCCAGCGCAGTCCAGGCCGCCAGCCGACCCTGCGCAGGTAGTTCACGATCGAGGCGAAAACGTCGAGTTTGTTGGTCCAGATGTCCTTGCGGCCGTCGCCGTCGCCGTCGGCGGCATAGGCGAGGAAGCTGGTCGGGATGAACTGGCATTGGCCCATGGCGCCGGCCCATGAACCCTTCATCGCGTGCAGGCCGATATGGCCCTGCGACAGGATCTTCAGCGAGGCGATGAGCTGCTCGCGGAAGAACTTGGCTCGGAAGTTGTTGTGGACCAGCGTGGCCAGCGCCTCCACCACCTCGAAGTCGCCAAGCCGCGTGCCGTAGTTGCTTTCGATGCCCCACAGCGCCACCGCGACCTGGGGCGGCAGGCCCGCCGGCCCGGCGAAACGTTCGATCGCGGCACGGTTCTCGGCCAGCAGCGCGCGGCCGCGCTTGATGCGCTCGTCGGAGACGACGAGCCCCTGATAGCGCTCCCACGTCATCTTGAACTCGGGCTGGTTGCGCGCCTGTTCCATCACCTTCGGAACCTCGCGGATGTCGGCCAGCGCGGCGTCGAGCGTGCCCTTGTCGACGCCCGCCCGCAGCGCCTCCTGGCGGATCCCCTGCAGCCAGGCCACGGGAAACCGCCCGTCACCCTGGGCTAAGGCAGGCCCGGAGGCGGTCAGGGGCGCCAGGGTAGCGCCGGCACAGAGGAGTCTGCGAGTGATCATGAAGCGTCCGCTGGTTGGTCGTTGCCCTCACGGGATGCGTCAACCCTGTGCCGGCCAATCTTGCGCACACTATGGCGACCTCGCCCGCCCTGCCATCGTCACTTCCGGCGATATAGAATCATCCCGCCGTGATGCAGCGTGTCCTCGTCGACGAAGATGCCGTCGGCCGTGAAGCCGGTATCGTCCCAGTATTCGATCCGGGTCCCGCTGACTTCGTAGCGTCCACGATAAGCGCTCTCGCGCGTGCCGCGCGCTTCGTCATAGCGCTTGCCGGGCAACAGGTTGTGACGGACGTATCCATCGGCCGTCACCCACATGGCAACATAGGAGTGGGTTGCCATTTCGGCATGACCTCCGGTCGCGAGGATGAAGGGGCTGCTGATGGCGAGTGCGAGCGTGAGAAGGCGTATGGCCCTCATTGCGGCCTCCTCGCATCCCGGCGCTCGGCGAAGAGGTCGGAAAGCACCTGTGAGGCCGCGATGGCGCGCGAGATGCCCGCCGGCACGGTGATCATGTAGATGATCTCCTTCAACTCCTCCTCGGACACGCCGACGTTGAGCGCGTAGCCGGCATGGACCTTCATGAAGGGCAGCTGGCCGGTCGCGGCGAAGGCCGCCACCGCCGCAAGCTGGCGTGTGCGGCCGTCGAGCCCGGGCCGCGCCCAGACATCGCCCAGCGCGTAGGCCTCAGTCGCCTCGGCGAGGAAGGGGAACTCCTGGCGCATGCGCTCGAGCGCCGGCTGGGGCTGGCCGCGATTGAGGTCGCGGATTACGGCGTCGCCGCGCTTCAGGCGCTCCTCGACCGTCTGCGCGACGACCGGGGCGGCGGTTGCGGCAACGAACAAGGCGGCGGCGATCGGCCCGAACATCGATTGCACGGTCATGTCTCATCCTCCCGTCGTGGCGGTGGGGCGTACGACGATCTCGTTAACGTCGACGTCGTCGGGTTGTTCGAGGGCGAAGCGGACGGCCCGGGCGATCGCGTCGGGCTTGAGGGCGATCTTGCGGAAGGCCTTCATCGCTTCGGCGGCGACCGGGTCGGTGATGGTGTCGGCAAGCTCGCTTTCGACGACGCCGGGATGAATACAGGTGACGCGGATCCTGTCGTTCTCCATCCGCAGCCCGTCCGAAATCGCGCGGACCGCATACTTGGTCGCGCAGTAAACGGCGGCGGCCGGGAAAACCTGAAGGGCCCCGATCGAGGCGATGTTGACGACGTGACCCGAGCCGCGCGCCGTCATTTCAGGCAGCACGGCCGCGATGCCGTAGAGAACACCCTTGATGTTGACGTCGACCATGCGCTCCCATTCCGCGACCTTCATCGAGGCCATGGTCGACAGCGGCATCACGCCGGCATTGTTGACGATCACATCCACCCGCCCCCAGGCCGCACGCGCCGCCTCGGCGAAGGATTCGACGCTCTGCCGGTCGGTGACGTCGAGCGGGCACACACGGGCCTCGCCGCCAGCGGCGATCAGCTGGCCTGCGAGCGCCTCCAGGCGGCAGAGGCGGCGCGCGCCCAGCATCACCTTTGCCCCGGCCGCAGCCAGTTCGCGGGCGATGTCGGCACCGATCCCGCTGGAGGCGCCGGTGACGAGAACGACTTTATCGAGAGACATGATGGGGTCCTTTCGCTCTGGGCGGTTGGCTTGCCCGGAACATGGACCTGAGTGATTGTCGCGATAAGACGACAATCCCTTACCAGTCTGGAAAGTTCTGCTAACCAATGGAGCCTGATCTGAACGCGCTGTCCGTCTTCGCCCTGGTGGCCGAGGAGCGCAGCTTCAAGGCGGCCGCCGACCGGCTTGGCGTGACCCGTTCGGCGGTCAGCCAAACGATCCAACGCCTCGAGAGCAGCCTCGGCATCGCGCTGGTCCTGCGCACGACGCGCAGCGTCAGCCTGACCGAGGCCGGCGAATGGCTGCATCTGCAGATCGCCCCGGCTGTGGCCGAAATGCGCGCCGCTCTGGAGAAGACCGCCGCCGTGCAGGGCCAGGCGCGCGGCCGGTTGCGGCTCGCCGTCTCCTCGATCGCCGAACGTTTCCTCGCAGGGCCGTTTCTGGCGGGCTTCGCCGAAGCCAACCCCGAGGTCGACCTCGACGTCACCGTGACCGACGACGCGATCGACATCGTGGCCGAGGGCTACGATGCCGGCGTCCGCCTGGGCGAAGTGATCGAGCAGGACATGATCGCCGTGCCGGTGGCGGGCGACGAGCGCCAACTGGCGGTTTGCGCCCCCTCCTACCGCCGGCGCTTCGGCGTGCCGCGACACCCGGCCGATCTCCCGTCGCACACCTGCATCGGCTGGCGGCCCGCGCCGAAGGCCGCACCCTACCGCTGGGAATTCGCCGAGGAGGACAAGGAGTTCAGCGTCGCCGTCGCGCCGCGGTTCGCCACCAACGACATGGCGCTGATGATCAAGCTCGCGGTCGCCGGCGCCGGCATCACCTTCGGCATGGAGGAGAGCTTTCGTGCCCTGATCGCCCGCGGCGAACTCGAGGCGATCCTCGAGGAGTACTGCCCCAGCTTCGCCGGGTTCTATCTCTATTATCCCAGCCGCCGGAACATCGCGCCGAAGCTCCGTGTCCTGATCGACTACCTGCAGCGGCAGCGATGACGACGACCGCCCCCTGACAGGGCGTCCCCCGCTCCCTATATTCTTCTTCCGAAGGCACGTTGCGACAGGAGCGCGAAATGCAGACTTACAAGAAGACTCCCGAAGCCCTGGCGAAGCTCACGCCCGAACAGATGTACGTCACGCAGGAGAGCGGCACCGAGCGCCCCGGGACCGGTGCCCTGCTGCACAACAAGGAGCCGGGCATTTATGTCGACGTCGTGTCGGGCGAGCCGCTTTTCGCCTCCTCCGACAAGTACGAATCGGGATGCGGCTGGCCGAGCTTCACCAAGCCGATCGAGCCCGCCAATGTCGCCGAGCTGAAGGACAGCTCGCACGGCATGCTGCGCATCGAGGTGCGGTCGAAGCATGGCGACAGCCATCTCGGCCATGTCTTTCCCGACGGCCCGCGCGACCGCGGCGGGCTGCGCTACTGCATCAATTCCGCCTCGCTCCGCTTCATCCACCGCAAGGACATGGCGGCGGCGGGCTATGGGGCCTATCTCGACCAGGTGGAGGACGTGAAATGAGCCAAGAGCGCGCAGTACTGGCCGGCGGTTGTTTCTGGGGCATGCAGGACCTGATCCGCCGCATGCCTGGCGTGGTGTCGACGCGGGTCGGCTACACCGGCGGCCACGTCGCCAATGCCACCTACCGCAACCATGACGGCCATGCCGAAGCGATCGAGATCGTCTTCGATCCGTCGCGGCTGAGCTACCGCCAGCTGCTGGAGTTCTTCTTCCAGATCCACGATCCCTCGACGCTGGACCGCCAGGGCAACGACCGCGGCACCTCCTACCGCTCGGCGATCTTCTACACGAGCGACGAGCAGCGCTGCGTGGCCGAGGATACGATCGCCGACGTGGACGAGTCGGGCCTGTGGCCGGGCAAGGTCGTCACCGAGGTGACGGCGGCGTCCGACTTCTGGGAAGCCGAGCCCGAGCATCAGGACTATCTCGAGCGGATTCCCAACGGCTACACCTGCCACTTCGTGCGGCCGAACTGGCGGCTGCCCGTCCGGTCGAAAGCGGGTCAGGCCGCCTGAGGCGCCTGACCAGCTCCTTGTTCAGCGACCAGCCCCTGTTCGGAGAAGTCGCCATGTCGGGCAGCAGCGCATGGCTGCGCGGTTGCCATGCCGACCACCCGCACTTTCCTCGCGCGGATCATCGCCAATGCGAGGGCCAGCGCGAGGGCGGTCACCAACCATGATCTGGACGTGTCGCTAGCAAGTCGGCCAGCGCCAGCGGCGTCGACTTGTAGGGCACATGCGTCACGTCGAGCTGGTAAGCACTCTTGATGTGACATTGCGGGCGCGGCGAGCGCGACGCCGACGGCGGTTGCGAACGCGGTAAGCAGTGAGAGGCCCTCTGAGCTTTCTCCCCTGTCTCGCGTCTTGTTCTTCTTGATGCAGTCAGAATCTGAAGCCGAGGTCGCGGGCGATCAGGTTCTTCTGGATCTCGCTGGTGCCTTCGCCGATCACGTAGACCAGCGCGTCGCGATGGATTCTGCCCACCGGATATTCCCGCATGATGCCGGCACCGCCATGGATGCGGATCGCCTGCTCGCTGACGGCGACCGCGGTCTCGCTGGCGATCAGCTTGACCCGCGCGGCCGTCGAGGAATCCAGCGTGTTCTGGTCGACCCGCCAGGCGCCGTAGTAGACCAGCCACCTCGCCGCCTCGATCTGCGCCGACATCTCCGCGAGCTTGTGGCCGATCGCCTGGTAGTCGCCGATGCGCTTGTTGGCGACCAGCCGGTCGCGCGCATAGGCGGTGGCGGCGTCGAAGGCGGCCCGCGCCATGCCGAGTGCGTTCGCCGCGACGCCGACCCGGTTCTCGCTGAGCGACTCCAGAATCACCGGATAGGTTCCGAGCCGGTCGCCCAGCAGGCAATCGTCCGGGACGAACACGTCGTCGAGATGGATCAGGCCGGTTTCGGAGGCGCGGATGCCCTCCTTCCGCAGCTTCTCGATGGTCATGCCTGCGGCCGGCAGCTCGACGATGAACAGGCTGATGGCGTCGCCACTCAGTTCCGGCGCGGTGCGCGCCGCGACCAGCAGGAAGTCGGCGATCGGCGCGTTGGTGATGTAGAGCTTGCTGCCGCGCAGCCTCCAGCCGCCTGACGCCCGTTCGGCGCGGGTCCGCAACGCGCGGATGTTCGAGCCGCCGTCGGGCTCGCTGAGCGCGAAGCCCGCGATCTTGCGGCCCCGTAGGGCGGGCTGGAAGAAGCGCTGGCGCTGTGCCTCCGTGCCGGCCTTCCAGATCGGCCAGATGCCCAGGTGGCTGTGCGCCGACCAGCTCGAGGCGAAGCCCTGGCTCATGTAGCTCAGTTCCTCGCGCACGATGCAGTCGCTCACCTTGTCGAGGCCGCTGCCGCCGTCGCGCTCGGGATAGCGGACGCCCAGCAGGCCGAGTTCGCCCCAGCGCGCGAACACTTCGCGCGGCAGGACCTCGTCCTCCTCGGCCGCCGCCACCAGCTTCCGATGCTCCGACTGGCACAGGCGCCTGACGGTCTCGCGCACGGCCTCGTGCTGTTCCGAGAAGGAGAAATCCATGTCGACGGCGTTTCCTGTGTCTTGGTTCTTTTCACGAAGACTGACGACGATCCAACTTCCGGTCAATCGACGGCGCGGCCCGCGTGCTATAAGCCGGGCGCACGAACAGCCCCGCAAGGTTCCCACCGTTGAAAGCCGCCCGCTCTCCCCTCGCCCTTCTCTCAGCGCTCGCCGTCTTGGCAATGGCGACGGGCGTCGCCGCCCAGTCCTCCGACGACGACACGGTCGTTCCGCCGGCGCCGAAGCCACGCTTCACGGTGGTCGACGGCGACACGGTGAAGTTCGGGCCGCAGGTCGTGCGGCTGTTCGGCATCGACGCGCCCGAGCGCAGCCAGACCTGCGACGACGGCCAGTGGCGGGCCGGGGCGCTCGCCCGCAAGGCGCTCGAGGAGTTCATCGCCGGCCGCCCCGTGACCTGCCGGCTGGTCGATCCCGACCGCAAGACCCGCCCGCCGGTCGCCCAGTGCTTCGCGGGCGAAGACGACCTTCAGGAGAAGATGGTCTCGGCCGGCTGGGCCTGGGCGCTGCCGGTCAACGGCAAGGATCGCTACGGGCCCGACGAGCGCGACGCCGCGCTGCGCAAGGTCGGGGTCCATGCCCACAAATGCGTGTCCCCCGCCGAATGGCGCGCGATGCTGCGTCGCGAAGCGCTCAGGCGCGAGCAGGGCGGCTGAACGGCCGCTAGGAGAGGTCGGGGAGCCGCGCGGCCAGCAGGCTGGCGACCATCGCGTTGCCGCGCCCGTTCAGGTGCGTGTTGCCGTAGAACGAGGCTGCTGCCGGCTCGATCGCGAATCGCGGGAAGGTGTCGACGGTCGCGAGGCCGGCGCCGCGCGCACGCTCGAGGACGAGTTGGGTCACCCGCCGCTGCTCCGCGGCGAACGTCCGGTCGAGCCAGACCTGCGGATGATACTGCCCCAGCAGCACGACACGGCATCGGTGCCGCTCACCGAGCTGCGCCAGGCGGGCGATCAGATGCAGGGCGATCCGCAGCCCTTGGCCCGCAGCGTGCCGCCTCACATGGTAGCCGAAGAGCTGCTGAAGCGACGCCGGCAGGCCGATCACAACACGGTCGAGGCGATGGCGCAGCCACGGTGGCGCGCGCCGCCGGCGTTCCGGCACCGGCACGCCGGCGAGCGCGAGCCGGTCGTCCTCGAAGTCAAACCACGGCTTGTCGCGCCCCCACACCCGGCGCATCTCGGTGCGCCGGATGTCGTCGGCGATGAAGCCTGCGACCACCATCGACGGCGCGTGCCGGGCGGCGAGGCGTTCGGCGCGAAGAACGATCTGGTCGAAGCCGTAGCCGGACACGCCGCCGTTCAGGACCGGGCGCCCGCTCAGCCGCTGAAGCTGCGCCGGCCAAGTCTCCGCATCGCCGACTTCCTCGCCGAACGTGTAGGAATTCCCCACGGCGAGAAGCGCCGGCCCCTCGGCGGCCCCGGGAAGCTCGCCGCAACTGCGCAAGCCATCGGCGTCGATCGTCACGGGCCAGCCGCCCGCCCCGCTGCCGCGAAATCCGGGCTTCGGCACATATCCCAGCTCGTCGTCGTGCATCAGGCAAAAATCGTCCGCCATGTGCTGCCGCTACGGTAGAATCCGCTTTGTTGCAATCGAGGCCGTGCCAAGCCCATCAGGTCCAGCCGAGACGTCCATCGCTAAGGCCCGCCCAGGAGCAGCTTCACGTCACTTCCTCTGAACTCGAATGCGTCCAAGATTCGTGGTGATCGACTCGAAGGAATCTTTTGCTTGTTGTGATGGAGTCGGGATGGGGGGCGTGTAGCGTCCGCCTACGCCTTCGATGACCCGTCACCGCCCCCCCGCTTTGCGCTCTGTCATTCAGTCTGCCACCACCGGCACGAGCTGGGTTGCCAATCCGAGCGCGATCGCTCTCGTCTCGGCTCTGCTTGTGGCACTCGGCGTTCTCGGCATAGTTCGAGGATCTGCCAGCGTCATCAATCCACACGTATTCAGTTACTATGTCATCAACTATGAAGTCGGCCTGATCCGGAGGGGGCTCGTCGGCGAGGTGTGGTCCTGGTTTCTGCCTCAGGGTGACCTGAGGGCGATCCGTTCCATCCTTCTTGCCTATTACTGGCCGCTCGTCGCCGTCCTGTTCCTGTCTCTCCTGTGCTGGGTGATGACGATCGAACTGAGGCGCCGCGACTTCCTCTTCTCTGGACTGTTCGCCGTCTTCCTGGCCTCCCAGTTCATGCCGACGCTGGCCTACGACGTGGGCTTCCTGGATGTCTTCGTATTCCTTCTCGTCGTTGCTGCCACCGCCGCCCTCGCGGGCCGCCGCTACGCGCTCGTCGCGTTCGCCGGTGCGATCGGGCCGTTCATCCACGAAGGCTTCCTCTTCTACTGGTTGCCCGTGATTGTCGTCGGCCTGTGGGAAGAGCGCAGTCTGCGGCGTGGCATCGTGCTGGCACTGCCTCTGGCGAGCGTCGTCTGCATATACCTCTTCGCCTCCAAAGAGATTGCGATCGCACAAATGTCGGCTTCGCCCTTGCCGGATCCGGACAAGCAGGAAGCCATCGCTCAGCAGTTCGGGCAGACCCTGCTGACGAATCTGGTGATGATCGCAATCAAATACCGGAACTATCCAGTCAACGTGCTTGCGGCGATTGCCTTCTTCACGCTCCCGGCTCTAGCGATCATCGGCGTGTATGCGACGGCAAGACGACAGATGGCGGCGATGATCGTCCTCGCTTTGTCCGCCGCCGGGCCGCTCCTGCTCCTGACGATTGCCTGGGACCTCTCCAGGTTTCTCGTTGCCTCGGTCTTCACGGTGTTGATAGCAACGCTCTACATGGAGACTGTTCGGCCGGCGCCACGCGCAACATGGCTGTTGCCGACAGCCTGCGCCACATTGGCGTTCGCTCTCGTTCAGGTGCCGTTCACCTATGCCTATTTCGAAGTCGCCAAGGTCGCCGATGTGGGCCCAGAAGCTCTTCGGAATGGTCCGGTGGGTCGCCTCACACAAAAAGCCGTGGCGTTCTACTCCAGGGCGATCGGTCCCGTTACGAGCGAACGGCACGGACAGGACACCCTGCCCCCCGGAAATGCCTGGTTCGTGGAGGAAGACATCTGGCGCGGCACGTGGATCCGACGACGGGATACGAACGAGTTCGATGCCGCCATGACTCTGCCAAATGGTTCGATCGTGACGTACACCGTGACGGTGGAGCGCGACGGGGAAACGATCATCGCCCACCGGAACCTGGGAGGTCACGATCGGCTCGACTACGTCGGCAAGCTCAATGGCCGATCGATATCGGGAACCTATGCCGGCGGCTATTGGTTCGCCCAAATCGAACCACGGTGATGTCGAGCGTGGCATCAGTGCTTCCAATCCCCGGACAGCCGCGGGGGAAGCGCGATCTCGAACCCCGAGAACATCAATGCCGCGATCGGCCCGGGGCCGTCGTTGGTGACCAATTCGGCTTTTGTTCCGAGCCGGCATCCGCTAAAAGACCGCCAGTTACCGGCCATTTAGCGGCCTCGTGGATGGGTGGCCGAGCGGTTTAAGGCACCGGTCTTGAAAACCGGCGTGGGTTCACGCCCACCGTGGGTTCGAATCCCACCCCCTCCGCCATTTCCGCGCCTACCACCGGTCGCTTGCCGATGCTCCACAAGGTCCTGCCTTCGTCAGGGCTGTTTGACAATCTAGGACAATCGACCTACACGGCAGGTCAATCGTCCGACGGGCAAGCATGAGCGCGAGCGAGACACGGCAGCAGATCGTCGAGACGGCGGACCGGCTCTTCTATGAGCGCGGCTTCGAGGCGACGTCGTTCGCTGACATAGCAAAGCAAGTCGGGCTGTCCCGGGGCAACTTCTACTACCACTTCAAGACGAAAGACGAGATCCTGGGCGCGGTGATCGCGCAGCGCCGGGCGAACACGATCGCCCTGCTGGAGGGCTGGGAGAGCGATGCGGCGTCACCGGCCGGTCGGATCCTCAGCTTCGTGCACATGCTGATCGCCAACCGCACCCGGATCATGGCGCACGGCTGCCCGGTCGGCACCTTGTGCAACGAGCTCGCCAAGCTCGACCATGCCGCCGGCGGCCAGGCGGCCGCCCTCTTCTCGGTGTTTCGCGAATGGCTCGCCCGGCAGTTCGCCGCGCTGGGGCACGCAGCGGATGCCGATGCGCTGGCCCTGCACCTGCTGATGCGCAGCCAGGGAGTCGCGGCACTCGCCACCGCCTTCCGCGACGAGAGCTTCATCCGCCGCGAAGTGGCGGACATGGAGTGCTGGCTCAAAGCCCAATGTCGGGCCACCTCCGGTCGGTCCGGCCGGTCCCGCCGCTCAGCCTGAAGGAGCCGTCATGTTCGCCATTACTCTTCGCTTCGCCGACAAAGGCAAGGCGTCGCCGCTGATGGACGGCCACAACGCCTGGATCAAACGCGGCTTCGACGACGGTGTGTTCCTGCTGGTCGGCAGCCTGCAGCCGGCGGGAGGCGGTATGATCCTCGCGCACGGGGAGTCGCGCGAAGCGATCGAGGCTCGGGTGCAGGCCGACCCGTTCGTCGCCGAGGGCGTGGTCCGCGCCGAGATCCTGGCAGTCGCGCCGGGCCGCACGGATGAGCGACTCGCCTTCCTGAAGGCTTGAAAGATCCCATTCACCTTCAGACGCTGACGTCGTGTCGACGACGGAAGGCCTCGTGGCGATCGCTCGGTTCACAGGGCTCGCCGAGCCGCCTTCGAGTGCTTCGGTTTCGTCGCCGTGCCGGGCCAGAAACTCCGAAACGACCCAGGCGCCGCCGCAATGTGCGAGGTCGGTTTTCGGGGCTGGAAGTCATCGCTGGGCAAAGCACCGAGGGACACACTCGCTGCCGTCCTTCGGGGGAGCGGCGTGCAATGGTGACCCATTGCGGTCATTCTGGCGGACAAGAAGGTATGAAAGATCGAGCCTTCGCTGACATGCTCTCGTCGGCGTCAGTCCAAGGATGAGTCGGGCAATGTCGGGTAGACGACTCCGCGGTGCCGTGGTCGCTTTGTGGTGGGCGATTCTGGGGGCGACCGCGATGCAGAGCCGGCCGGCGCGCGCCGACGCACCGGAAGCGACAGAACCGGGCCTGTCGTCGTGGCTGCAAGGACAGTACATGACCGGGGACTGGCGCGGGACGCGAAGCGATCTCGAAGCGAAGGGCATCACGCTGCGCGGCCACCACATCGCGGAATCGGCGGTCAATCCGGTTGGCGGACTGCGGCAGGGCGCGGCCTATACCGAACAAATCGACGCCGGCGCCGACTTCGATCTCGAAAAACTGATCGGCGTTCCAAAGGCGAGTCTCCACGTGACGTTCACCCAGCGCGCCGGACAGAGTCTGGCGGCCAACGCCATCGGCAGCTACATCTCCGTGCAGGAGATATACGGCGCCGGACAGAACGTGCGGCTGGCCCAACTGTCATACGAGCAGCTGCTGCTGGAGGACCGCCTCCGCATCAAGCTCGGCTGGCTGCACGCCTCCGACGATTTCGCGACCTCGCCGATCTACTGCTACTTCCAGAACAACGGCTTCTGCGGACAGATCGCGATCGTCGTGAACAGCGGCTTCACCATCTATCCGACCGGTAGCTGGGGCGGCATGGCGAAGGTCAGTCTCTCCGACGAAATCTATTTCCAGACCGGCGTCTACGAGGTCAACCCGACGCTGGCGGCACCGGCCAACGGTTTTAAGCTCGGGATCTCCGGCGCCACCGGCGTCATCATGCCGGCCCAGCTGGGCTGGCAGCCACGTCTCGGCAGCGCCGGGCTGAAGGGCCATTACAGGCTCGGCGGCTACTACGATACGTCCGACGTGCCGTACCTCGGGTCGCCGCCCGGCGGCCCGCAGGCCACGGCCCGCGGCCGCTGGGGCTTCTATGGCCAGGCCGACCAGATGATCTACCGCACGGCGCCCGGAACGGACCGCGGGTTGACGGCCTTTGCCGTCATCGCCTATGGCGCCCCCGGCACGGCGATGCTCGAGTATATCGGGCAGCTCGGGCTTCTGCTGAGAGGGACCTTTGCCGGCCGCGACGACGATTCGATCGGCCTGGCGGTCAGCTACAGCAAGGTGAGCAGCACTCTGGCCGCGGCGCAGAATGCCGCGAACGCAGGTGCGCCGGGATCGGTCGGCGTTCAGTCTGCAGAAACCACCATCGAGCTCAACTATCGCGCCCAGGTCACGCCATGGTTCTCGTTGATGCCGAACGTCCAGTACGTCATCCGGCCCAATGGCGTGACGACGATTCCCAACGCCCTGGTGTTGGGCCTTCAAGCCAAACTGACATTTTGAGTGGAGAGCGTTGCGACCACGGCCCGACATGCTTGAGCGATGCAAGTCTTTTGCAGTGCAAGATTTTAGCCTCCCGAACTCCAGCGACGGTAAGATTTCAAACCATCGTCGATGTTGCGCGGCGCTACGCTCATTGGCCATAAGGTGGCGATCTCAGCCGTTTGAACGAGGAGTTCGATCGACATGGCCAGTACACCCGATGACGGTCCGGAAGACGACAACGACACGCCGCCGACCGACCTCACCACGCCCAAGGGTGGCCTGTTCGGCGGCGGTTTCGACTCGAGCGGGATAGACGACCCCAACGTCCGCGCCCTCTTGATGGATTATCACTGGGTCACCACGCTGGGCGGCAGCACGCCCGCGACCATCGTGAAGTACGCCTTCCCCACCGAGGTCTCGGACTACACCGAGGGTGTCCCCGGTGGGTACCCGGACACGGCGTTGCTCGCGAAGTTCCAGGAAGCGAGCGCGAACCAACAGGCGGCCGCCCTCGCCGCCATGAATCTCGTCCAGTCGTACACGAATCTCCAGTTCGAGGAGGCCGACTCAGCGTCGGCCGTCGATGCGACGCTGCGCTTCTCCGGAATAACCAGCGGCAGCTCGCAGGCGGCCTTTCCCGCCAACCCCGGTCCCTATTCTTCCCAGGATGCCCGCGAATCCGGCGACAACTGGCTCAGCACCAATGGCCGCCCCCCGGCGGATTTCTACGGGACGGACCATTTCAACACGATCATGCACGAGATGGGTCACGCGCTGGGCCTGAAGCACGGGCACGATCCGGACTATAACGGCGCGCTGTCGGTGGAGACGAACGATAACGAATTCTCCGTCATGACCTACGCGAGCTATATCGGTGCCAACACGAGCACGGCGACCGAGGCTCACCTGGGATCCTCGCCGCAAAGCTACATGATGTACGACATCGCGGCACTTCAGGCCTATTACGGTGCGAACTTCGACAAGGTCGCCACGACGTCGCTCTACACCTGGGACGAGACCACGGGACAGCAATCCATAAACGGCGCTCCCGCGCCAAATACCGGCGTGACGGCGGCAAACAAGATATTCTCGACCGTGTGGACGCAGGGCGCGCTCTCGACTTACGACCTCAGCAACTTCGACGAGGACCAGCATGACGACCTGCGCCCGGGACGGTGGCTCACCTTCTCGCGCGAGCAGCTCGCCGACCTGAATTCCGCCCTCGCCCTCCCCAGCCCGGCGCCCTTCATCGCCCAAGGCAACGTCTACAACGCGCTGCAATTTGGCGACGACACACGGTCGCTGATCAGCCACCTGATCGCCGGCAGCGGCAATGACACAATCATCGGCAATGTTCTCGACAACACGCTGACCGGCAATGACGGCAACGACTTCCTGCAGGGTGAGGCCGGCAATGACACGCTCATCGGCGGGAACGGCAGCGACTTCCTCGACGGCGGGGACGGCAACGACCTGCTCTTGGGCGGCGCCGGCATCGACCAGCTGAGGGGCGGCCTCGGAACCAACATCCTGCAAGGCGGAGCTGAAGGAGATTTCATCGAGTTCGGCGATGGGACCGACACGCTCCGCGACACCTGGACCGACATCACGAACGACGTGATCAGCGGGTTCGCAACGGGGCACTCGGTCGATGTGCTGCGCTCGCTCGTCGGCCGCTCGAGCCTCAGCATCGAATACGATGACGACTTCACCTACGCCACGCTCACCGCCGACGCGAATTCCGTGAGCCTCGGCGGTACGTTCCAGGGAGGCGATTTCATCGCGGCGGCGCGCGGAATCGGCGCGGACGCGCACACGACGTTCACCTATGTGAACTTCCTGCCGACCCTGCAGGAGGGTGTGCAGGTCGTGTCGTCGTTCATCAATGGCATCGCCAGCGACGCCTATCTCGAGGGTGACGGCTCGGTGACCTTCACGCTCGACTTCAAGTCGGCGATCTCGGCCTTCGCCAATTCCTTCGGCTATTACGAGGTGACGGACAACGGCGTGCTCGGCGACGTCCACATCCTGTTCGCCAACACGCTGAACGTGGCGATGGACGCCCGCACCGTCGAGCTCACACCCGGGGCGGAGACGCGGCTGGGATTTTTCCTGATTCAGGACGGCTACAATCGGCTGGGCAGCCTGCCCGACGATCTGTCGTTCCGCGCGCCCGGCTCGGCGGATCCGGCCACGCTCGATGCCGGCCTACCGCCGGTCCTGTTCAGCGATTCGCGCGGGTCGTTCGACGGCGCGGTCATCTTCCACACCTTCTCGACGCTCAATCCCGGCGACATGGTTCAGGTCCTCTCGGGAACTTCCCAGGGAGGCCTGGAAATGTCGCTCGGCTTCGAGGATCTGCCGTCGTCGTGGGGCGATAACGACTTCCAGGATCTCGTGATATCCATTCGAACGGACGCCGACGGACTGTTCGTCGTCTAGGCACCGCCCCTCCTCGCCCGGAGTAGCTCGGCGTCGGCATCGCTCTTGACGAGGAGCGCCGCCGACGGCCGATCGTTGCCGGCTGTCGATCGCCAGCTTCACCGCCGGCCGTCGCCGGAGCGTCAGAACGGGCGGATGAAACGGATCACGGCCCAGATCACCAGCACGATCGTCGCAGCGACCAGCCACACGCGCTGGCGTCGCACCAGTCCGAGAAGACCGAAGATCACCACCGCCGCGATGGCGATGAGGTCGGTGGATGCGATGTAGTCGTTGAAGAACATGTCGTTTCCCCCTTGAAATTGGGAACGCACGCAGTCGCGCCGCTCCTGTTCCTTCTTAGGGCTGAAACAAGTACCGGTTCAATACGGACGAGAAGACATCGGCGAGAACTGCGAAACCACTCCCCATGAACAGACGAGTTCTTAGCGCCGCCGTGAGGCCCACTACTTCTCGATGCTCCTCGGCAATCAGGTCGCGCACCACCGCGGCCCCGATCATTCCACCCCGGTGACAAGTACCGTATCGCGATTCATCATCAACACTCCGAAGACGCCAGCCACCAAGCGCATCGTCGCGCCGCACGACGGCGATGCAGTGTGTACACTGTATGCAAAAG
>Ga0182745_1001308_pt1 | contig 24275 bp, 21 predicted proteins | sample eDN3rd30CKraftBY_FD_128523 | JGI IMG/M metagenome (GOLD analysis project Ga0182745, IMG submission 128523) | Enriched backyard soil microbial communities from Emeryville, California, USA - eDNA 3rd pass 30_C Kraft BY (version 2) (version 2) | ecosystem: Environmental > Terrestrial > Soil >... | reverse complement strand
TCCCGAGAGCCCTGGACGCACGCGACCAGGTCGTCGATGGCCGGATCGCCCGATGGGGTGACGGGGGCACCGGTGCTGCCGGCGGGCTTGGTGGTCGTGGTGGTGGGGTCGTCCTGGGCGCGGGCGGGGGCCACCGAGGTGGCCGCGAGGGCGACGGCGACGGCAACGGACCCGAGCAGCGTGCGGACCAGCGGGCGGGTCACGAGGCCAGCTCCGTGGCGATGGGCCAGATCTGCAGGCCGGCGACGACGACGGCGGAGATGGCCAGCGCGAACAGCGCCGGCTGGAGGAACGAACGGGGGACGTAGTACGGCGACCGGCGACGGCTCAGATCGACCCGGCGGACGGCGCCGATGATGAGGATCGGGATCAGCGCGCCGACCACGTAGCCGACGACGTGGCCCGGGATGCCGTCGGCGGCGACCAGCGGCAGGCTGGCCACCACGCAGACGAAGCCCAGGGCCAAGAGCAGCAGCGGCGGCCCGACGGTCTCCAGCGCACCGGCCGGAGCGGCGTCTGGTCGCGCCTGGTCCGTTGCTCGCCCCTTCGCCATGCGGTACCCCCAGGTGGCTGTGATCCGCCGCAGACCCTAGCGGGTCACCCGTGACCGCTGGCTGCCGGAGCGGCTCAGGTCTGCAGGGTCCAGCGCCGGCCGCAGGACTGGCAGCGGAGGGTGGTGGCGTGCACGATCAGGTCCACCACGACGATCTCGCTCTGGCCGGCGCACGAGGGGCAGTCCGGGTTGGCCACGGAGACCTTGGAGACGCCGACGGACCTGGCGACGGTGCCCGTGAGCAGGCCGGTGCCGGCCGCCAGCCCTTCGGCTTCGGCCAGGTCCGAATCGGGGCGCAGCGCCTCGCGCCACCGGTTCGCCCGCCAGAATCGCGCTCGCTCGGCCATGCCGGGGGAAGGTTACGCGACGAGCCCTCCACGCGGAACGGGCCATCTGACCCAATTCGGACACGACCGTGGCCCGATCCGGACACGATGGCGCCCCGGCGCACCGCTCGGCACCGCTGGCCGGCCCGTCGCGGCGCGGTTCAGCGGCGGGGGTCCCGGCGCACGACCAGACCGTGCGCGGCGGTGACGAGGCTGCCCGTGAGGGTGCGGTCGTCGTGGCGCATCCGCCACGTCAGCAGGCGGGACTGGGCGTCGGCGAGGGCGGGCAGCACCGCCGGGTCGTCGGCGCGGTCCACCACCTGATCCGGGTCGTCCTGGAAGTCGAAGAACAGCCGGTCGCCGTTGCCGAACTGGACGTACTTGTAGTCGTCGCCGCGGATCACGTCGAGGGTGCACTGCTCCATGGTGAGGCCGAGGAGGTCCTCAGCGACGTGGTCGACCGGGTCGCGGAAGTCCCACTGCCAGTGGGCTTCGGTCCGCCAGTCCGACGGCGCCTCGCCGTCGTGGAGGAACGGCTGCAGCTCGCGGCCGTCGACCTGGATCGGGACCTCGGCGCCCATCCAGGTGCAGATGGTGGGCATGACGTCGACCGACTCCGTGAACCGCTCGACGGCCGTGCCGCGGGTGGCATCGGCGTCGGGGCGGGGATCCACCACGATCAGCGGCACGTGGTAGCTCTCGTCCCACCAGCCCAGCTTCTCGATGAGCCAGTGGTCGCCCAGCATCTCGCCGTGGTCGGCGGTGAGGACGACCAGCGTGTCATCGAGGTCGCCGCGCCGCTCGAGCTCGTCGAGCAGCCGGCCCAGCTGGTCGTCGACCTCGGTCATGTTCCCCCAGTACGTGGCGCGCAGCTGGCGCATCTCCCGCTCGTCGACGGGCGCCTTGGTGATGTGAGCGCCGGCGGCGTGGATGGGGTGCATGGCCAGCTCGGCCGCCCGGTCGCCGAGGCGCCGGAAGGCCGGACCGTCGTCGGGGTCGTAGAGGTCGTGGTAGCCCTCCGGCGCCCGGTACGGCGGGTGGGGTCGGATGTAGGACACGTGGGCGAACCAGGGGTCGCCGTCGGGCCGCTCGTCGTGCCACTCGAGGAAGCGCTCCGTCATGAAGGCCGTCTCGGTGTGCTCGGCGGGGAAGATCGACGGCGCCCAGGTGCGGCCGTGCTCCTCGGCTCCGGGATAGCCCGGGATCGGCTCGAAGAGCTCCTCCCACGTCCCCGGGATCTGGTGGCCGCGCGCCGCCAGCCAGTCGAGCCACGGCTCCATGGCGTGCCAGCCGAGCAGCGTCCCCGGGGTGAAGCCGGGCAGGAGGCCCTCGTAGTCGAACAGCCGCGGGTCCTGCGGATCGGTGACGGTCCGCGGATCGACGCTCGTGTCCGTGTAGCCGAACAGCGTCGGGTCGTACCCGACGGCGCGCGCCTCCCGCGCGATGTTGGCGAACCGGTGGTCGAGCGGCGTCCCGTTGTTCACGGAACGGTGGTTCATCAGGTAGAGCCCGGTGTGCAGGGAGGCCCGGCTCGGCCCGCACGGCGCCGTGACCGACCAGTGGTTGGCGAAGCGGACGCCACGGGCCGCCAGGCGGTCGAGGTTCGGCGTCCGCACCACCGGGTGACCGGCCACGCCCAGGCAATCCCCCCGCCACTGGTCGACGGTGATGTAGAGCACGTTTCCGGCGGCCACCCGGCCTCCCTCTCGCTGTCGCATGCGCACGGTGCGCGGCCGCGACGCTATGCGGTGGAGTCCGGCGGCGAGGCCCGGCGGTACGGCCGGGGCGGGCGGCCGGCGAGCTGGTCCGAGACCTCTTCCCAGACCCAGGTCAGCAGCTGGGCGATCTCGGGATCGCTCTCGAGGAGCAGGTCGCCCCGGCGGCCGAGGATCCGCAGGTGCACGAGCAGCACCTGGATGTCGGCGACGAGCGCCGCCTGGTCGACCGTCAGCGCACCAGCCAGACGGAGGGTCCCGTCGTCGCGGACCTGGGAGCCGGCAGCTCGGAACGCGTCGCCGACCTCCTCGAGGTCGGGAACGAGCGAGCGGGCCACCCGGCTGAGCTCGGCATCGGTCTCGTGGCCCTGGCCCTCGGCCACCAGCACCAGCTGGCACTCGCGCAGGGCATCGTCGAGATAGCCGACCGCGGAGCGGAACGCGGCCTCGGGAAGTCCTTCGAGGACGATCGGGCGGCGCTCCGCATCGTCGGTCACGGGACCTCGGGCACCTTGAGCTCGAACCAGACCCGCTTGCCGCCCCGAGGCTCGGGATCGACCCCGTGCGCCGCGCTGAGCCCGTCGACGAGCTGCATGCCGCGGCCGGACTGGGCGAGCGGGTCGGCGCGCTCGCGCAGGCCGGGAAGGCGGTCGCTGCCGTCTTGGACCTCGACGCGGAAGCAGTCGCTCGTCCGGAGGATCGACAGCGAGCACGGCGTCCGGGCGTGCAAGACGACGTTGCTCACCAGCTCGCTCACGAGCAGGGCCATCGTGTCGGCGAGCTCGGCCGCGCCGGCACGATCGAGCACGTCCATGCTCCACCTCCGGGCAACGGCGACGCTCGCCGGCGTGGGCGAGAGCTCGATCGATTCGGGCATCGGCGGCGACCGTACCCCGCAGCTGACCCGCTCAACCGGCATCTCGCGCGCAAGACGGAAAAGTCTCACCGGGCGCGACCAGACCGACGCGGCGGGTAGCCGCTCCGCGACCTGGACGCACCGCGGACGGCGACCGGCGGGCACCGTCGACTGGGTACCGTCGGCCTGTGCCCGAGCCCGCAGCCGACGATGCCAGATGGGTCCAGGTGACCATCGCCGCCGACGTGAGCCGGGATCCCACGGCGGCCGAGATCGCCGCTGACGTGCTCTGGGGCGCGGGTGCCGCCGGTGTCGAGGAACGGGGCGCGGGCGCGACCGTGCTCCTGCTCGGCGGCTTCGCCGACCCGGCTGCGGCCGGCACCGCGCTGGCCCGGGCGGCGGACCTCGGCCTCGACGCGACCGTCGAGGCCATCGACGACGACGGCCTCGATGGCTGGCGGGAGTGGGCGGTGCCCGAGCGGGCCGGGCGGTTCTGGATCACGCCGCCGTGGGTCGAAGCCCCGCCGCTCGAGCCGGGCGAGGAGGTGCTGTGGATCGACCCCGGGCCCACGTTCGGCTCGGGGTCGCACCCGACCACCCGCCTCGTCCTCGCCCTCCTGGCAGACCTGGTCACCCCCGATGCCGCCGTCCTCGATGTCGGGTGCGGCAGCGGCGTCCTCGCGATCGGCGCGGCACGGCTGGGTGCTGACGCCACCGCGACCGACATCGACCGGGCCTCCCCCCGGGTCGTCGCCGCCAACGCCGAGCGCAACGGCGTCGGTGCCGCCGTGCGGACCACCACCGATCCGGTGGCCGCCGTCGCCGCGCGGGGTCGGACCTTCGACGTGGTCGCGGCCAACCTCCTGGCCCCGGTCATCGCCGGACTGGGAGCCGACCTGGTCCGCTGCGTCGCGCCCGGCGGTGCGCTCGTCGCGTCGGGGCTGCTGGCAGACCGGTGGGAGGCGGTGCTGCCGGCGCTCGCCCCGCTCGCCGTGGAGCGGGTGGCCGACGAGGACGGCTGGGTCGCCGTCGTGCTCCGGTAGGTTCGCTCCCCGATGGCCCTCACCCCCGACCGCGAGATCCCGTTCGACGAGGAGGCCATCGCCGAGGTCGCCGCGGTCCTCGCCGAGCTCGATGCGACGTCCACGGGATCGGGCTCGAGCTGGGTGAACTTCGTGCCCGAGGTCGAAGACGGCCACGAGCCTGCGCCCCGCAACCCCGTCGTCGCCGTCTTCTCGGCCCGTGGCGACGCCGTCCCGCTGGCCACGTGGACGGCACCGGCCAAGCCCGGTGGCCGCCCGAACCTCGGGATCACCCACGGATCCGGCCCCCAGGCGCTGGCCAGGCTGGAGCGCTTCGGGGTCGAGCTCGAGCCGGGCTGGCTGAAGGTCGCCGACCACCCCCGGCGCGGGCTCGTGGTCGCCGGCCCGAGCGGCGTGGCGCCCGATCACGCCCTCTGGTGGCTCCTCACCGCCGCTCACGTGCTCAGCGTCGTCCCGCTCACCGGCAACTGGCTGGCGCGGGTCTACACGCCCTGAGCTGAGCGTCGCTCAGCGGCTCACTCGACCCCGGCCAGCTTCCGCACGATGACCAGCGGAAGCGGGTAGTTCCAGTACATCGTGTACGCCCCGCCCGCGTAGTAGAGCGGCCAGGCGGCGCTCAGCGCGAACGCCGCGTAGGTGGTGTGGTGCAGCAGTCGGCGGTCGCACAGGCGGGCCACGATCGCCATGGCGGCGAGCCCGGCGGGCAGCAGGTACGACGCGCTGCGGGTCACGTCGACCACGGCGATGGCGCCCAGGGCGAAGATCCCGACGTAGCCCAGGTAGACGAGCGACAGCAGGCGCTCACGAACCCGCCACAGCGCCACCACCCCCAGTGCCACGAACAGCCACATCCCTTCGAGACCGGTCCACGCACCGACGGGCAGGTTGCTCATCTGGGCCTTGATGTTCATGAAGCCGAGGTCGCTGGGCTGGTGCAGGTCGAAGACCGCCGTCGCGGCCAGCCGGCTGATCACGTGCAGCACGGCAGCGCCCAGGGCGGCGAGCACGCGGGGCTCCCGGAGGGCGGTGTACCAGCGGATGTCGCGGCTCTCGACGATGTGGTGGTACAGGGCCACGAACGCCAGGGCCGGGAGCGCCCGCTCGTCGGTCCACGTCGCCAGGAACCCGAACAGCACCACGAGCGGCACCTTGCGGGTGGCCATGGCCCACACCAACAGCGCGATCGCGATCGAGTCGAAGTTCCCGCGGATCTCGACGAACCCGGTGGCCCCGGCCCAGGTGAGACCGACGGCGATCGCCGACAGGGCGGCGAGGCGCCGGCTCTCGGTGATGCGGTGGACGATGCGGGCCGTGCCGGCGAACAGGGCCAGGGCACCGCAGGCCTGCAGGGCGAGGTACCCGGGCGGCGTGAGACCGAGGCGGCCGCCGACGAGCGGCACGAGGACGCGGAAGGTGAAGTTGTACGGGCGATCGGAAGGGATCAGGCCGGTCTGGTCGAACGGGTGGTCGGCGATGTGCTGGATGGCCAGCCAGTCGCGCCCGTGCGGGAAGTACCCCGAGTAGGTCGGGAAGGCGCAGAACAGCGAGACGCCCGCCGCGAGCAGGACCACGATCACGAGCCACCACCGCCCCGCGAGGAGCTGGTCGAGCCGCGCCAGGACCCGCCGGCCCGCTCGGCGGACGTCGCCGAAGGCCAGGACCGGGGCGGGATCGACGGTCGGGGTGCTCATGGACAGGACCTCTCGGTGGGCGGCGGGTTGCAGGCAGGACGGGCGGCGACGGGCCCGGGTCAGCGGGACCGGGCCCGGTCCACGTGGCGAGCGCCGTGCGTCGTGCGGAGGACGTAGGGCGGTCGGCGCTTGGACTCCTGGTAGATGCGCGAGACGTACTCGCCGGCCACCCCCAGGATCATCAGCTGGACGCCGCCGAGGATCAGCTGGACGAAGATGATCGAGGTCCAGCCCTTCACGACCTCCCCACCCACCAGGTAGGTCCCGACCGCGATCAGCAGGTAGGCGACGGCAGCCATGGTGGTGAGGAATCCGGCAAAGGACGCCAGGCGCAGCGGCACGTCGCTGAACGAGAGCAGGCCGTCGATGGCGAGGCGGACCCGGCTGCGGATCGAGTACTTGGTCTCGCCGGTGAGCCGGGCAGGGCGGTCGTAGGTGACGCCGACCTGGCGGAAGCCGACCCAGCCGCGCAGCCCGCGAAGAAACCGGTTGGACTCGGGCAGGTTGCGGATGGCGTCGACGACCTTGCGGTCCATGAGGCAGAAGTCGCCGCTGTCGAGCGGCAGGTCGATCTCCGAGATGCGCTGGAGGATCCGGTAGAAGAGGAAGAAGCTGGCCCGCAGGACCGGACCCTCCTTGCGCTTCTCCCGGACGGCGTAGACGACCTCGTAGCCGGCCCGCCAGCGCTCGATCATCTCGGGCAGCACCGAGGGCGGGTCCTGGAGGTCGGCATCCATGAGGACGACGGCGTTGCCGGTGGCGTGGTCGAACCCGGCGGACAGCGCGCCCTGATGGCCGAAGTTCCGGGCCAGCTCGACGAGCTTCACGTTCGGGTTGAGCGCCCGCTGCTCCAGCACCACCGCCCGGGAGCGGTCGGTGCTGCAGTCGTCGATGAAGACGACCTCGTAGGTGCCGACGGACTCGAGCACGGGGACGAGCTCGGCCAAGAGGGGGACGAGGTTGCCCTCCTCGTTGTACATCGGCACCACCACCGAGATCTCCGGCGGCTCACCGAACGCCTCGCTGGCGTCAGCCGCGGCATCGGCGGCGTGCATGCGCTCCAGCAGGTCGAGGAAGCCGGTGACGGAGAGGTCGGCCTGCTCGGCGGCATCGAGGACGCTCAGGTCGCCGACCACGAAGGCGCGCAGCGCAGCGCGCTCCGCCGCCGCAGCCTCTCGACCATCCCCCATCGGGCGGTGAGCATAGTCGGGTCCTCCCGCCGCCCATTCCGGCTGGGTGCCCGCTCACGCGCCGGGACGCGAGGCCCGCGAACCCGGGTTCGGCGCCGGTCTCCAAGACGGTCGGCTGGTCAACCCTGAGCGGCCGCCACGGCGTCGTCGAACTGCTCGGTGGTCAGCTCGCCGCTGGCCCGCTCGACGACCTTCCCGTCGCCGTCGACCACCACGAAGTACGGGAACGCCGACAGCCCGTAGGCCTGGGCGACGCTGCTGCCCTCGTCGTCGGCCAGGACCGGAGCGGACCAGCCCACGCCCTCCAGCCACTTCTGAGGCGGGTAGTTGTCGGCGCCCGGCTTCACCGACGTGGACACCGTGAGCAGCTCGACGTCGTCGGGCATCGGGTTGTCGTCGAGGTGCCCCTTCAGCAGCGGCACCTCCCGCTGGCAGTGCGGGCACCAGTGGGCGACGAAGAGGATGACCTTGGCCTGGCCGTCGTCGCCGGAGATGGTGATGTCGTTGCCGTCGAAGTCCTTGCCGGTGACCGTGGGGATCGTCATGCCGACGGCCGGGTCGTCGTTCACGGTGGCGTCGTAGACGGGCAGCGAGGCCGACGTCTCCGAGCCGCTGGCCGTGTCGCCGGTGCCGCCGTCGCCCATGGTGGTGGACGAATCCCCCACCGCCACCGTGCCCGTCTGGCCCTCGACCACGTCGGAGCCGCTCCCCCGGGCGAAGAAGACGGCGACGAGGCCGAGGACCACGATCACCGCCCCGACGCCGATCCAGATGGCGGCGCCGTTGCTCGACGACGGGGGGCCGGCTTTCTTCGGGCTGGTCATGGCTGCTCCTCCAAGGGGGCGGGGCGGGCTGCGGCGAGCAGCACCAGGATGAGGGCGAAGCCGGAGAGGGCCATGCCCGGGATGGTCAGGTAGCCCCACTGGTCGACCCACTTGAACGAGCACGGGTTGTTGGGGTCGCAGGAGCTGGATTCGAGGTTGGGGTACTGCTCGACGAGCAGGTGCCAGATCGAGGTGCAGGCGCCGATGCCGGCGAGGATGGCCCCGGTGAGGCGGGCGCCGAGGTCTCTGCGGGCGGCGGCTACGCCCAGCACGACCACGAGCGGGTACATGGCGGTGCGCTGGAACCAGCAGAGCCGGCACGGCAGGAACCTGGGATCGGCTTCGGACAGGTAGAGGCTGCCGAGGGTGCACACGGTGGCGACCACCGCCGCCATCGCCAGGGCTTGGGGTCCGACGGCGGCGAGCACCGACTGCTTCACCCGATCCACCCGCGTCGACGCCTTCGAGCCGAGCCACAGGACGGCGGCGGCCACCACCACGGCCTGCGCCAGCGTCGCCAGCAGCGCGAAGAAGAGGATGGCGACGTCTTTGTCCACGGCGGGATCAGACGCTACCGGGCCGAAAGGCAGCAGAAACCGGGACGCGCCTCAAGCGATCACGGTGCGCTGGAGCTTGCGCATGGCACCCCACCCGAACGGCACGGGGAGCCAGTAGGTGAGCAGGCGGAACAAGAACACGGCCGACAGGGCATCGGGCGACGGCACGCCGACGCCGGTGAGCGCCGCGGTGAGGGCGGCCTCCACCGCCCCCACGCCACCGGGGGTCGGGGCCGCCGCGGCCACCGACGACGCGGTGAGGTACAGGAGCCCGACCCGGGCGACGGACAGATCGATGCCGACCGCACCGCACGACAGCACGAAGGCCCCGATCACCGCGACCTTCGCCACGAGGGTGGATCCGAACAGCAAGACGAAGCGCCCGGGCTGGTGAGCGAGGCGGCGCAGGGTCCGGCCGACCTGCCTGCCCGTCGTGCGCACCCGCTTGGCCACCACCCGCCGACCCCACGGCGTGAACCAGACGAGTCCGGCGACGACGGCGACCACCAGGAGGGCGACGGCCATCGTGCTCGCCTTCGGCAGCGAGAAGGCGGTGTCGGAACTGGATCCGGCCCACGCCGAGAACAGCACCAGCACGACCACCTGGCAGATGCCGCTGGCCAGGCTCGTGAGACCCACGCCGGCGGCCGCGCTCCCGAAGTCGACGCCGCGCTTTTGGAGGTAGCGGACACGCAGGGCCATGCCGCCGCTGTTGGCCGGGGTGAAGCGGTTGAGGAAGGACTGGCCGAACATGACCTCGACCGACTCGCCGAACGGGAGCGGCTTCGGGACCACCGAGATGAGTGCGAAGGCGCCGGCGACGAACGGCAGGAACGCCAGGATCAACAGCGGCGGGAGCTCCACCATCGAGACCCGCCGGATCGCCGTCGCGATGTCGGACCAGTTCGACGCGAAGCCGAGGAGCGAGTACGTGATGAACACGCCGCCGACCAAGGCCGCCACCTGGCGGGGGCCGACCCGTTCGATGTCGGCCAGCTCGTAGGGCGCACCGCCCGCGGCGCGCTGGAGGCGGTCACGGACCAGCGGCAGGATCGCCTTGTTGCCGGCGATGGCGCGCTGCACGTCGTCGGGCAGGGCCAGCGGCTGCACGAGGGGAAGGGCCCGGGCCAGGGCATCGCCGTCGAGCACCCGGGCCGCCGACGCCACGGCCCGGTCGGCGCCGACGATCGTCGCCAGGCTCACGGCGAGCATGGCGACATCGGCCGCTAGGTGGGCGGGGGTGGCCTGGCGGACGGCCCAGTGGAAGTCGATCACCGTGACCACCGGAGCCCCGAGGTCCAGGGCCGCGTCGCCCTCGCCGTCGACGGCGCCGTCGTCGATGCCGGTCGGGTCGGCCTGGGTCACGAGCAGGTGCCCGGCCGTGAGCCAGCGGTGGGCGATGCCCTGCTCCCGCAGGATCGTCAGCTGGCTCCAGGCGGCGTCGAGGACCTCATCGGTCACCTGGTCGAGCTCCACCTCGTCGAGGGGTCGCCCGTCGACCACCGTCACGGCCAAAATGCCGTCGCCGCCTTCGGTCTCGCCCACCGCCAGGACCTCCGGCACGTTCGCCCCGCGCTGGCGGGCGAGCATCGCGGCAAACGCCTCGTGGGTGACGAGACGGCCCGGAGACCATCCCGGACGCTCGTCGTCGAGGTCCTTCACGCGCAGCATCCGGACGATCCGGTAGAGGACGTCGGCGGAGCGCTCGTCGCTGCCGAGGAGCTTCAAGAACGACCGGCGCCCGTCGGCGGTGGTGGCGATGAAGGTCTGGGCGTGCTCGGCGCCGACCTCGTCGGGCTCCACCCTGGTGGCGGGGAAGCCGGCGGTGCCGAGCGCCTCGAGGACGTCGCGGCGCGAGGCCGTCCGCCGCGGCGAGCCGAAGACGGCGAGGGCCGCCGAGCCGACGACCGCGCCGACCGAGACGGTGATGGCCAGGTTCAGGGGGACGGCGACGGCGGTGACGACCCGGCTGACCACCCCCACGGCGAGCCCGGCGAGCGCAGCACGCCGCCACCCGCGCGACAGGACCGGCCCGAGGACGATGACCACGGCCATGTAGGCGGCGACGTAGGCACCGGACGGGAAGGCGGCGCCGAAGAGCCACGACGGCTGCTCGGTGACCTGGACCACCAGGTTGGGCACCACCCGATCGATGCGGCTCTGGAGCGAGGCCATCACCGCGGCCGCCACCAGGGCCGACCCGACGCCCATCACGAAGAGGCGCTTGGTCCGCACGAGCACGAACACCATGGCGACGGGCACGGCGATGGCCAGCAACTGGGTCAGGCCGAGGAGGAGGTCCTCGGCCCAGTTGGGGAGGGTGTTCACCAGCTCCACCAGGTCGACCGAAACCGACCGGACCTCGGCCGAGCGGCGGATCGCCAGGGCGTAGGTGAAGACGAGCGCGACGAGGGCGACGACGAGCCGGGCCGAGTCCACCGGGTGGCGGCGCCAGGCCGCGCCCGAGCGAAGGTCGTCGTCGAGGCCCGGCGGCTCCTCCACCGCCACCTCCACTCGACGGGCAAGGCGCTCCGCAGCCGTCACGGCGCGAGTCTTGCCCAGGCAGACTGCCCAGGTGGACCAGCTGCCCGTCGTCGACATCGCTCCCCTCGTGGGTCGGGCCGGAGCCCCGGGCCTCGGACCCGACGAGGCGGCCGCGGGGGCGGCCATCGACCGGGCGTGCCGGGACCTCGGCTTCTTCTTGATCCGCGGCCACGGCACCGATCCGGCGCTCCTCGGCTCGCTCGATGCGGCCGCTCGCACGTTCTTCGCGCTCCCCGAGGAGGCGAAGGCCGACATCGCCATGGCCCTGGGCGGTCGGGCTTGGCGGGGCTGGTTCCCCGAGGGCGGCGAGCTCACCTCGGGCCGGCCGGACCGCAAGGAGGGCCTCTACTTCGGCGCCGAGCTGCCCGCCGACGATCCCCGCGTCGTCGCCGGCACCCCGCTGCACGGGCCCAACCAGTTCCCGGCGGAACCGGCCGCGCTCGGACCGGCGGTGCTGGCGTGGGTCGACGCCATGACGGCGCTCGGCCACGCCCTCGTGCGCGGCGTGGCCATCGGCCTCGGCCTGGCCCCCGACTGGTTCGACGCCCACCTCACCGCCGACCCGACGGTGCTGTTCCGGATCTTCCGCTACCCACCCCATCCCGGCGCCGACGACGGCTGGGGCGTCGCCGAGCACACCGACTACGGGCTGCTCACGATCCTCGCCCACGACGGCACGCCCGGCCTGCAGGTCCGCTCCACCGGTGGCTGGATCGACGTGCCCGCGGCCGACGGCACGTTCGTCGTCAACCTCGGCGACATGCTCGAGCGCATGACGGGCGGCCGCTACCTCTCCACGCCCCACCGCGTCCGCCACCGCGGCGGCGACCGCGACCGCCTGTCGTTCCCCTTCTTCTTCGACCCCGGCTGGGACGCCGAGATCCTCCCCGTCCCCGAGGCGGCCCTCGATGGCCCCCCGCGCGAGGTCGAGAGGTGGGACGACGAGTCGGTCCACGAGTGGGAGGGCACCTACGGCGACTACCTCACCGCCAAGGTGGCCAGGGTCTTCCCCGCCCTCAGCGACGAGCTGCCCACCTGACTCACCGGCACGCTCGCGGGTCGTCCGATGCCCGGGGTGTGGCCGGAACCGGACATCGCCGGCGGCCCCGGCCGAAGTTGGTGTGCTTTCTGTTGCTGTGCCTCAGCAATCACACCAACTTCGATCTGGGCGGCACGGACCGTGCGTTCCGCGACCGGTCAGCGCAACCGGGCCTTGGCTTGCTTCTTGGCCTGGGTGAGCTCCACCCGCTGGGGGTGGTCCTTGTAGAAGGGGTCGATCGGGAAGCAGCCCGACACCAGGCCGTTGCGCGGCGCGGTGGTGCAGTCGCTGAAGGTGCGGCACAGGAGGGCCCGCTCGATGGGGCGGCCGGCCAAGACGTCGGCAGCGAGGCGGGGGTACGAGAGGATCATCCGGCCGAGGCCGACGGCCGTCGCCCCGCCGCCCGCCACCACCGCCTGGCCGACGTTCGGCAGCCACTCCTGGAGGTACGAGTAACCGCCGCCCACGATCGCGAGGCCCGGGTGCGCCCCGGTGAGCTCGGCGGTGACGGCGATCTGACGGGCCACACCCACCAGCGGGTCCTCGGGCGGCTGGTAGCCGTCGGAGGGCGGGAAGTACGCCGGCCGCTGGATGTGCGGGTTGTAGTACGGGCTGCCCGCGGTGGTGCTCACCAGGCCGATGCCCAGCGCCTCGAACAAGTCGAGCAGCTCGTGGGTCTCGGTGAGGTCGATGCCGAGGCCGGTGGCGTCACCGCCGAAGCCGTACTCGTAGGGACCAGAGCCGTCGGGCTCGCCGACGCCGCCCTCGCCCGGGCGGTACGGGATGAGGTCGAAGGCCGACAGCCGCACGGCGACCGCAAGACCGGGCGCCTTAGCCCGGATGCCCTCGACCACGGTGCGCAGGAACCGGGTGCGCCCGGCGAGGTCACCGCCGTAGGGACCGGGCCGGTCCTTGGCGCTGAGCAGCTCGTGGAGGAAGTAGCCGTGGCAGTGCTTGACGTCGACGAAGTCGAACCCGGCCTGCTGGGCGAGCACGGCACCGGTGACGTACTGCTGGACCAGCTCGTCGAGCTCGTCGTCGGTGAACACGGTGTCGGCGCCCGCTCCCACCCGGCCGTCGAGGATCGGGTGCTGGTAGGCGGTGCGGGGCACGGGCACGTCGACGGGCCGGCAGTAGCGGCCCGAGTGGGTGAGCTGCATGCCGGTCACCTGCGACGGGTCCAGCACGGCGCGGAGCGCGGCGATCTCGTCGACGGTCGACTCGTCGATGACCAGCTGGTGGGGGTTGGCCCGGCCGTCGGGGCGGACCGCGGTGGCCTCGCCCCAGACCAGACCGCATCCGCTCTCGGCGAAGCGGCCCCACCGCCGGCGCACCAGGTCCGTGGGCCGGCCGTCGGCCGTGCCGTCCCACCCCTCCATCGGGAGGACGGCGAACCGGTTGGCGATGGCGATCTCGCCGGCGCTGGCGTCGATGAACGAGCACGGCTGGGCCAGGGCGCCGTCGGGGTCGACCTCGGTGTCGATGGGCAGATCGACCCCCAGCTCGGCGAGGCGATCGCGCAGCTGGTGCTCGAGGACCAGCTTCTTGACCTGGGGGTACCGCAGGGTGCTCACGTCCACGCCTCCAGGCGCTCGGCGATGTCGGCGAGGACCGCCCGGTCCGACTCCGGCCGGCGGGGCGCACCCACCGGCGTGGCGTCGCTGCTCGCCCACCCGCGGAGGGTGAACCAGATGGCAGCATCGTGGCGGTAGCCGGGCACGGGGGCCCGGAAGGTGAAGTGACCGAGGTACTGGAGCAGGTCGTTCAGCTCCCAGAACCCCGGGTCCTGGGCGGCCCACATCCGGTCGCGGGCGGCGAACGCCTCGGGAGCGAACGTCGACAGGCCGAGGAGGTAGTCGGAGCCGTAGCGGACCATGTCGATGGCGAGGTCGTTGCCGGTGAAGACCCGGAACCCGGGCCGGGCCTCGTCGCGCACGGCGAGGCGGTCCCACTCGAGCTGGCGGCTGAGCGACGAGTGCTTGGCGCCGATGCACGACGGGATCGACAGCAGGGCGCGGTAGGCGTCGAGCGACGGGATGCGGCCGTAGGGCACGAACATCGGCCCGAGCTCGAAGCCGATGAACGCGTCGAGCTCGGCGCCGAGCGCCTGGAGGGACGAGACCCAGCCGTCGTCGCCGTGCTCGTTGAGCCCGTGCGACGGGAACACGACGGGCGTGCCCCCTCGCGTCGAGATGGCCGTGGCCGCGGCGACGTAGCCGGCCAGGTCGAAGGGGGCACCGGCCTCGTCGGGCACGTAGGCGCCGGCGACGAACGCGCCACCGGTGACCGCGGCGGTCAGGTCCAGCACCCGCTCCTTGTCGGCCGCGCCCAGCAGCTGGACGTAGCCGGTGTCCATGTTGACGGCGGGGGTGAGCCCGGCGGCGACGGTGCGCTCGACGTGGGCCTCGACGGCCGGCCAGTCGATGGCGCCGTCGGCCGTGTGCGGCAGGAGCACCGCGGACATCCCCGTGATGGTGCGACCGGGCTGCTCGGCGGGGGCGAGCACCGGCGCCGCCTCAGAGGGCGACATCGCCGATGCGCACGTCGTCGGCCGGGGCGAAGGGTGCGTCCGGGTCGGTGTAGGTCTTGAACTCGAGCACGTTGCCGGAGGGGTCCCGGGACTGGAGCGAGTGGTGCTCGATGGCCTCGCCCGGGAAGCGCAGCGCCCGCTTCGTCTGCTCGGGGGCCAGGCGGCGCAGGTCGGCCTCGATCCGGTCGAGCACGTCGAGGCCGACCATCACGCCGAAGTGGCGGGGGTAGATGCCGTGCTGGGCCTCGATCTCCCCGACGCGGTGGGCGACGATCTGGTGGCCGAAGAACCCGAAGATGGCGGCGTGGTCGTTGTGCCGGCCGACCGTGGCGCCGAGGCCCTCGTAGAAGGCGACCGCCTCGACCACGTCCCGGCACGGGAACGCCAGGTGGAACGGTGGTCGATCGTCGTCGGGCATGGGGTGGCTCCTCTCCGGTCCGGCCGTCCCCAGCATGGCAGCACAGACCGGGGGCGGCGACCTCCGGGTCAGAGGCCGGCGGCGGAGCCGTCGTCGTCGCCGGCATCGGCGGCGAGGTCGACGCCCAGGTCGGTCAGCGCCTCGCTCCCTTCGTCCTCGGCCGACGCCGACAGGGCGCCGTCGTCGCCGGACGCGCCGGTGGCGTCCTCGTCTCCGGCCGCCGCACCTGCTTCCGCCCCGTCATCGCCGGCCGGCTTGAAGAACCCCATCGGACTGCGTCTCCTCGATCTCGCGGCCGCGCGCTCCGGCCGACGTCTCCGATGCTGGCTCCATCCGCGGAGGCGGTCATGAGTAGGCACTGCTCAATCTGTCCGGGTCCAGCAGATGCCGTGGCGAGGTACGTTCGGCGCCGTGGATCCAACAGCGGGGCGGGGCGCATGGCACAGCTGAGCAACCCGTGGCCCCTCGCCCGGCGCGCCGCCGAGCAGGACGCCTTCATCGCCGCGCTCGACCAGGACGGCACCAACGTCGTGGTCCTGTACGGAACGGCCGGGGTGGGCAAGTCCCGCCTGGCCGACGCGTTCCTCGATGCCGCCGAGGAGCACGGGCGGCTCACCGCCCGGGTGACGGGGAGCACGGCCGCCGCCTTGATGCCGCTCGGCGCGCTCGCTCCGGTGCTCCCCCACGACCTCGACGCCACGGCCACGGCCCGCGACCTGTTCGAGCGCACGCGGTCGCAGCTGCAGTCGCTCGGCGGCGACGGCCGGCTGGTCCTCATGGTGGATGACGCCCACCTGCTGGACACGTCGTCCGCCGTGCTCCTGACCCAGCTGATCGATGCCGGGGCCGTGTTCGTGGTGGCCACCATCCGCGAGGGCGAGGACCTGCCCGACGCGGTGGCGAGCTGGTGGCGCAGCCAGCGAGCCGTGCGCGTCGACCTCGAGGACCTCGATCGGCCCGGCACCGGGGACGTCCTCCGCCTCGCGCTCGGCGGGGAGGTGGGCGCCGACACCGTGCGCCGCCTCCACGACGCCAGCGGCGGCAACCCCCTGCTGCTGCGGGAGCTGGTGATCCAGGCGTTGGGCGCGGACCGCCTCAAGGACGATTCGGGCACCTGGCGCCTCGTCGGCCCGATCCCCCCGAGCTCACGCCTGAGCGAGCTGTTCGCCGTCCGCCTCGGCCAGCTCGGCGACGATGCCCGCCACGTGCTCGAACAGCTCGCGCTGTGCGCGCCGCTCGGCCCCGCGGAGCTGACCGGCTCGCGGACCGACCGGGACCTCGAGGAGCTCGAGCGGGCCGGGCTGATCCGGGTCCTGCTCGACGACCACCGCCAGGTGCTGACGCTCGCCCATCCGCTCTACGGCGAGGCGCTCCGGGCCAACCTTCCGGTGCTGCGCCGGCGCTCGATCCTGCTGGCTGCCGCCGAGCGGGTCGAGGAGCTGGGCGCCCGCCGCCGCGAGGACCCTCGGCGGATCGCCACGTGGCGGCTCGATGCCGGCGGCTCACCCGACCCGGTGCTCCTGCTGCAGGCCGCCACCGTCGCCCGGTACGCCCACGACTTCGTCGAGGTCGAACGCCTGGCTGACGTGTTGATGCGCACGGCTCCGTCCGCCGAAGCGGCCCTGCTGCTGGGCGAAGCCCACTACGAGCTGGGCCACTTCGACGAGGCGGAGGCGGTGCTGGCCGCGTCGATGCCCGACGCCACGCCGGTGGACCTGCTGACCCGGCAGGCCACGCTGCGCACCAAGAACCTCCAGTGGGGGCTGTGCGACTGGGCCGCCGCGATGGAGGTCGTCGACGCGGCCATCGCGGCGATCGGCCCCGACGACGGCGTCGACGTCGTGGCCGAGAAGGGCTCGGTGCTGCTGTTCTCCGGTCACCCGCAGCAGGCGCTCGACCTGTTCGACTCGATCGAGGTGCGCACGCCCCGCACCCAGGTGCTCATCGCCCTCGTGGAGAGCCCGGCGCTCGCCGCCGTCGGCCAGACGGCGCGGGCGGTGGAGGTGGCCGTCGACGGCTTCGCCGCGCACCGGGCGATGGACGATCCGCTCGCCCTCGCCCACCCCGGCACCCACCTCGTCAACCAGGTGTTCGCCATGGTGGAAGCGGGCCGGCTCGACGAGGCCGATGCGCTCGCCGGCCTGGGCTACGAGGTCGCCGTCGCCGACGCCGTCCCGATCGCCCAGATCTGGTTCGCGGTGATGCTCGGGAAGTCCTCCGGGCTCCGGGGCCGGATGGACGAGTCGCTCCGCTGGTACCAGGAGGGCGCCTCGACGGCGCGGCTGCACGGCTTCCGGGGCCCGCTGTCGGGTGCGCTCGCCGGCCTCGCCGTCGCCACCGCCAACCTCGGCCGCGCTGCTGCTTCGGCTGCGGCCATCGACGAGTACCGGTCGCTGCCGCCGTTCCCGTTCTTCGGCCACGACCACGCCATCGGCATCGCCTGGGCGCGCTGGGCCAACGGTGACCCGCACGGTGCCCGTTCCACGCTCCTCACCGAGGCCGAGCTCGCCCATCACGATCACCACAACGGGTCGGCCGCGTGGCTGTGGCACGACGCATCCCGCCTCGGCGCCCGCGGCCTGACCGAGCAGATCCGGTCGGTCGCCGACACGGGCGACAGCCCGGTGGTCGCCGCCCGCGCCGCCCACGTCAGCGCGCTCGAAGCCGGCGATGCCGACGGGCTCGTCGCTGCCGCGGACGCGTTCGAGGCGCTCGGCGCCATCCTCCTCGCCGCCGAGGCCGCGTCGGATGCGTCGAGCGAACTGCGCCGCAGCGGCGATCAGCGGCGCGGCGCAGCGCTGGCCAACCGGTCCAAGCAGCTGATGGAGCGCTGCCCCGGAGTCCGCACGCCCTCGCTCGCCCCCGCGGATGTGGCCGTCCCGCTGAGCGCCCGCGAGCGGGAGGTGGCGTCGCTCGCCGGGAGCGGGCTCACGAGCCAGGAGATCGCCGACCGCCTCTTCTTGTCGATCCGCACCGTCGACAACCACCTCCAGAAGGCGTACGCCAAGCTCGGCGTGAACCGCCGCGACCAGCTGGCCCAGGCACTCGGCGAGGCCTGAGCCAGCCGCCCCGGAGAGGAACCGGGAGATGAGTAGTCACTGCTCATGACCCCCGAGGCCGCGGTCCGTACCGTCACGTCGGTGCGCCGGGCCGGCCGGACCACCCTCTTCACCGGCCGGATCACGGTCCTGCCGGCCGCCGCTCCAGACGGGAGGGCGGCGGCCGGCCGACTCGTGCGGCCGTCGCCCCAGCGGGAGGGGCGGCGGCCGTCCGAACACCCGTCTCCGGCCGGTTGCCCTGCCCGGACCCCGACGGTGAGCGCTCCCGCCAGGGGGCGGTGGCCGACGGAGCTCGCACGGGTGCGGCGCTCAGGGGACCCAGTTGGCGGGGGTGTCGTCGGGGCGGAGGCTGGCGTCGGTACCGCCGTCGACCAAGAGGAACGAGCCGCAGAACCAGCGGGCGTCGGGGCCGAGGAGGAACTCGACGAACCCCGCCAGTTCCTCAGCCGTGCCCTTGCGGCCCGCGGGGATCGGGAGGGCGTCGACGAACTCGCCGACGGTCCGGTCCTGCCGGCTCTCCTGCAGCAGCGGCGTCTCGACGGCGCCCGGCGCCACCGCGTTGAGCGTGATGCCGGCCCCGGCCCAGGCCGCACCCGGGGCGTGGCGCCGCACCCAGCGGGCGACCGCCGTCTTGGTGGCGGGATAGGCGTTGAGCGAGCCGACCTCGTCGGCGATGGTCCGGGCCTCGTCCTCGTCTCCCGAGAGGCACGCCTCGGTGACGGCATCGGGGACGTTGGGCTGGATCACGGTGGCGTTGGAGCTGATGGCCACCGCCGCGGGCCGGTCGCCCCGGGCCAGCAGGGGACGGAGCCCATCGAGCAGCTCGACGGTCCCGAAGTAGTTGACCGAGGCGAGCAGGGAGCCCGGGCGGTCGGTGAGCCCGGCCAGCCCCGCCCACGTGACCACGCCGTCGAGCGAGCCCGACGGCCCGCCCACCAGCCCGGCGACCTCGGCGATGGCCGACGCCCGTCCGGCCCGGGTGCCCAGGTCGGCGATCACGGTGGCGTCGTGGAGATCGACACCGATGACCCGGTGGCCCGTTGCGACGAGGCGGCGGGCGGTGGCGGCGCCCATGCCCGAGGCTGAACCGGTGACGACGACGGTGCGGCTCATGCGACGCGCTCCGCTCCGGGCGCCGCGGCGCGGAGGGGCCGATCGGCCGACGGCAGGCGCTCGTCGCCGTGGATCGCTCTGGTGGCCGGTTCCAGGTCATCCGACATGAACAGAGCATGGCCGAAGATTTGACGGTCCGTCAGAACCGCCCAGCACCGGCCACCCGATCGGGGTAGGTTCCGGTCGTCGCCGTGGAGACGGCGTCGTGCTGTCAAGGGGTGCAGTGGTGAACGGGCTCCGGTCCCTCCTCGCTGCATGGACACGAACAGATGGGGAAAACATGAAGAAGCTCCTCGGCCTGTTGGCCGTGCTCGCGCTCACCGTCGCCGCCGCCAGCTGCGGAGACCGCGGCTCGGACTCCTCGGGAGGCACCGACAGCGGCTCGACCACCGCACCGGCGTCCGACGGCGCCGGCGGCAAGGGCGACTGGGGCGACCTGAAGGGCGTCTGCGGCCCGAAGGAGAAGGGCGGCGAGGTGCCCTCCGGCGACGACTCGCAGGGCGTGAGCGAAGACAGCATCACGCTCGGCACCGTGGCCGACCCCGGCTTTTCGGCCCGCCCTGGTCTCAACCAGGAGATCTTCGACGCCGGCGATGCGTTCGTCGAGTGGTGCAACGCCGCGGGCGGCATCAACGGCAAGCAGCTGAAGCTCAACAAGCACGACGCCAAGCTCACGGACTACAAGCCGGCGCTCGACGACGCCTGCAAGACCGACTTCGCCATGGTCGGCGGCGGCGCCGTGCAGGACAACCTCTGGGAGACCACCGGCAAGGCCTGCGACCTCATCGACGTGGCTGGCTTCGCCGTCACGCCGGAGAAGGCCGGGCTCGCCGGCCAGCAGCCTTCGGAGACCCGCACCGTCCAACCCGTGCCCAACCCCGGTGACCGCTACATCGTCGCCGGCCTCAAGCTGGTCGACGACAAGTTCCCCGGCGCCCTGGACAAGACCGGCTTCCTCACGGCCGACTTCCAGACCCTGGCGGCGCAGTTCACGAAGGAGTCGCAAGGCTTCGAGGCCGAGGGCGCCGACATCGTCTACAAGGGCACCTACGGCATCAACGGCGAGGCCAACTGGAAGCCCTTCGCCACCGCCATGCAGAACAAGGGCGTGACGTTCCAGAAGTTCATCGGCGAGGGCGCCAACGCCGCCGCCTTCGAGCAGGCCCGCCAGCAGGTCGGTTTCGAGCCCGAGGTCCGGTACTACGAGACGAACTTCTACGACCAGGCCTTCATCGACGCCGGCGGTTCGGCCGTCGACGGCGCCTTGATCAGCAGCGTGTTCATCCCCATGGAGGAGGCGGCGGACCACCCGGCCACCCAGCAGTACCTCGACGTGATGGACCAACAGGGCGGCAAGAAGGCGCTGCTCGGCATGCAGAGCACCTCGGCGTGGCTGCTGTTCGCCACCTTGGCCCGCGACTGCGACCAGGCCGGCGACCTCACCCGGAGCTGCATCCTGAAGGGCGCCGACGCCGTCACCGAGTGGACCGGAGGCGGGCTCCACGCCGCCACCGACCCCGGGGAGAACGACCCGGCCGAATGCCAGATGGTCATGGAGATCAAAGACGGGAAGTTCACCCGCTGGGGCCCGACCGACGAGGACTTCTCGTGCCCCGACGACGCGGTGGTCGAGGTCGAGCCGGCCACGAAGTAGCAGGCCTTGGACGACCTCCTCACGTTCACGATCATCGGGCTGGTCACCGGCTCGCTCTACGCGATCGCGGCGAGCGGGTTGGTGGTCACCTACACGACGTCGGGGATCTTCAACTTCGCCCACGGCGCCACCGGCATGTTCGCGGCGTTCGTGTACTGGAGGCTGCGCGTCGACCTGGGGTGGCCGGCACCGATCGCGCTCGTCGCGGTGCTGTTCGTCATCGCGCCGCTGTTCGGCGCGGTGGTGGAGCGGGTGATCATCCGCGGGCTGTGGAACGTGTCCGAGGTGACGAAGCTCATCGTGTCGATCAGCCTCCTCTTCGGCGTCTACTCGGCGGCGACGATCCTGTTCTCGCCGAACGTGGGCCGGCGCCTCCCCGGGTTCTTCGAGGGGAGCTCCATCGACCTCGGCGTGTACGACCTGTCCTGGCACGAAGCCATCACCATCGGGGCCGCCGCCCTCACCGCCGCCGTGCTGCGCTTCCTCCTGTTCGGGACCCGGAGCGGGGTGGCGATGCGGGCGGTCGTCGACGACCGCGACCTGTCGCGGCTCAACGGCGGCCGCCCCGATCGCTCGGCGATGCTGTCGTGGGCCATCGGGTCGTCGCTCGCCGCGCTGGCCGGGATCCTGCTCGCCGGGAGCCAGGGGGCGCTCACCCACATCCCGCTGACCCTGCTGGTGGTCAACGCCTACGGCGCGGCGATGTTCGGGCGCCTCCGCAGCCTGCCGCTCACGTTCCTCGGCGCCGCCCTCATCGGCCTCGCCGAGTCCTACGCCATCGGGTACCTCAAGCTCGACACCCCGCTCGGCTCGATCGTCGGGCACCAGCTGGCGACGCCGCTCTCGCTCAACGGGTTCCGAGCCGCCATCCCGGTGATCATCTTGTTCGTGGTGCTGCTCTTCCTCCCACCGCTGAAGGTGCGGGCGGGGGCGCAGCTCACCTCCCGCGAGATCATCCCGTCACCCGGTGCCCCCCGGTGGCTGCTGGGCACGCTCGTCCTCGGCGCCGCGGCCTTCGCCTTCGCCACGATGTACGAGGGCATCCGCACGTTCCAGATGGGCCAGGGCCTGGCGCTCGGCATCGTGATGCTGTCGCTCGTGCCGCTCATCGGCTACGCCGGCCAGATCTCGCTGGCACCGATGGCGTTCGCCGGCATCGGCGCCATCGTGATGGGCGGGTGGGGCGGCGGCGGATCGCCGCTCGGCCTCGTGGCCGCCGTCTTGGTGACCGCCGCGGTCGGTGCCCTGGTGGCCCTGCCGGCGATCCGCCTCCGCGGCCTCTACCTCGCCCTGGCCACCGCGGCGTTCGCGGTGCTCATGGACCAGCTCGTGTTCAACCAGAGCGCGGTGATGCCGAACGGCAGCCTGGCCGTGGGGCGCCTCGACCTGTTCGGGTTCTCGTTCGACGACGACCGAGCGCACCTGGTGCTCATCGCCGTCGTCTTCGGCCTGGTGTCCACCCTCATCGTGTGGATGCGAGACCGGCCCTTCGGCCGGCGGCTGCTCGCCATGAAGTCCAGCGATGCCGCATGCGTCACGCTCGGGGTGAACATCGCCAGCACCAAGCTCCAGGTCTTCACCCTGTCGGCGGGCATCGCCGGGCTCGGCGGTGCGCTCTACGGCGCCCAGCTCAACTCGGTGAGCCCGCCCACCTTCCAGTTCCTGAACGGCCTGCCCATCGTGTTGTTCGCCGTCATCGGCGGCATCGCCGCCGTGGGCGGCGCGCTGTTCGGCGGCATCGTCTACGCCCTCAGCTTCCTGATCCTCCCCGAGGTGTGGCCGGCGCTCACGAACCTGCTCGTGCTCGGTCCGGCCCTCGCCGGCATCAGCCTCGGGCGCAACCCGAACGGCGCCGTCAACGAGACCGCCCGCTCGATCCGCCAGTACCGCGCCGAGCGGGCGGCGGCCAAGGAGGCCGCAGCGTCGGGGACCACGATCGACGACCTGGACCTGATCGGCCTCGACGGCTTCACCGACGCCGAGCGCGTCGAGCTCGACCGGGCCACCGGTCTCGATGCCGAGCCCCTCTACGGACCGCTGCGGCCACCGAGCCGACCGGTCGAGGCGGTGCTGGCCCGTGGCTGACACCCCGCTGCTCACCGCCCAGGAGCTCACGGTCCGCTTCGGCGGCCACGTCGCCGTGTCCGAGGTCGGCCTCCAGGTCCGCGCCGGCGCCATCACCGGGCTCATCGGCCCCAACGGCGCCGGCAAGACCACCACGTTCAACGCCTTGTGCGGCCTGCAGTCGGTGACCCGGGGCCGCGTGCTGCTCGACGGCCGCGACGTGTCGTCGCTGTCGCCCTACCGGCGGGCGCGCCTCGGCCTCGGCCGCACGTTCCAGCGCCTGGAGACGTTCTCGCTGCTCAGCGTGCGGGAGAACATCCTCGCCGGCGCCGAGTTCCGCCGGAGCGCCGCCGACGGCTCCCCCGCCCAGGTCACCGACCGGCTGCTCGCGCAGCTCGGCCTCGACGACGTGGCCGACGAGCGGGTCGATGCCCTCCCCACCGGCCGCGCCCGGCTGGTGGAGGTGGCCCGGGCCCTCGCCAACGGCCCGCGGGTGCTCCTGCTCGACGAGCCCTCGTCGGGACTCAACGAGGCCGAGACCGCCGACTTCGCCGCCGTCTTGCACCAGCTCACCGACGGCGGCCTGGCCATCCTCCTCGTGGAGCACGACATGAGCCTGGTGATGAGCGCCTGCGAGGACATCTACGTCCTCGACTTCGGCCGCATCATCGCCAGCGGCGACCCCGCCGCCGTCCAGGCCGACGAGAAGGTCCGCGCTGCCTACCTCGGCGAGGACGACGACGCCTCCGGCGCCCCGGCGGCCAGCGTCCGCGAGCTGACCGAACCCGAGCACGAGGAGCTCGTCGAAGCTCGGGTCCCGGTCCTCGAGGTCCGCGACCTCGCCGCCGGGTACGGCGACTTCGACGTCATCGACGGCATCAGCTTCGAGGTGCCCGAGGGTGAGGTCTTCGCGCTGCTCGGCCCCAACGGTGCCGGCAAGAGCACCACCCTGCGGGTGATCGCCGGGCTCCTCCCCGCCAGCAGCGGCAGCGTCGCCGTGTGCGGCCGTGGCATCCTCGGCGCCGACGCCGACGAGCTGGCCCGCGCCGGCATCTGCACGGTGCCCGAGGGCCGGGGCGTGTTCCCGAACCTGAGCGTG
>Ga0182745_1001307_pt1 | contig 24291 bp, 20 predicted proteins | sample eDN3rd30CKraftBY_FD_128523 | JGI IMG/M metagenome (GOLD analysis project Ga0182745, IMG submission 128523) | Enriched backyard soil microbial communities from Emeryville, California, USA - eDNA 3rd pass 30_C Kraft BY (version 2) (version 2) | ecosystem: Environmental > Terrestrial > Soil >... | reverse complement strand
TCCAGGCGCGCGGGGTGTCCATGCCGTCCACGGAGTCCAACGCCTCCTTGGTCAACGGTGCGCCGCGCTCGCGCAGCGCCCAGGCTTCATCCGTGTCCAGGCCCGTCAACGAGCGGAGCACCAGCTTCAGTGCCTTGCCCGCCAGCGCCTCGCGCACGCCTCGGGCCACCGGCGTGTCCAGACCCTGGGTGCTGCGCAGCACGGCGAGCCGGTCGTGCGGCAACAGCACCTCGCGCAGTGCGTCCGCGCGGCTCCCGGCCAGCCCGACGAGGCTGCGGGCCACGTCCGCGTACAGCTCGCGCGCCATGCCGGCCTCGCGCACCACCCAGGCCTCTTCGCAGTCCTGTCCGGCGAGCCCCGCGAGCACCTCGGCCAGCCGTCCGTCCCGCAGCGCGCGTTCGCGCAGGGCCCAGGCCTGGGGCGCGCCGTCATGCTTGAGGCTCGCGAGCACCTCGGCGGGGGCGCGCGCGTAGAGCCGCTGGCGCAGCGTGGCCGCGCGCGTGCCCGTCATCCCCGTGAGGCCGAAGGCCACCTCGGCCGGAGCCCGCTCGGCCAGCACCTCGCGCAACTCCAGGGCGGGCGGGTCGTCCAGGCCATTCAGGCCACGTGCGATGAGGCCGGGGAAGCGTTCGGCGAAGGTCAGGCGCCGCTGGTGCGCGGGCAGCCCGGGGATGCCGTTGAGCAGCCACGCCGCCAGCGCGGGCTCTCGCTGTTCCACCTCGTCCAGGGCCTGGAAGAACCGCTCCTCCATGTCTTGGACGGTGATGGGGGCCGCCGGGCGACGGTTGCCGGACGCCGGGACGATTCGCTGCACGTGCTGCTCTCGTCCCTCCAATCGGGCCACCACGGCATCCACCAGGCGCTGCTCCAGCACGCGCAGGGGCACGTCGTTGTTCTCCAGGATGAGCCAGCGCCGCGGGTCCTGCCGCGCCATCTCCAGGAAGGCCTCCCGCACACGCACCGCCAGCCCCGCACCGGCCAGCCCCTTGCGGCTGTCGTTGCCATGCATACGCCGACTCTGGAGCTTGCCCAGGCGCTTGCGCAGGCGCGCCAGGTCCGGGTCCACGTCCACCAGAATGACGAGGTCGGGCCAGTGGCCCTGCGAGGCCAGCTCACACGCCGCGCGCAGCGCCTCCTGGGGGAGCCCGCGGCCACCGCCGCTCAGCGCCAGTTGCGAGTACAGGTATCGGTCGGTGATGCACACCTCGCCTCGGGCCAGCGCGGGGGCAATCACTTCCTCCAGTTGTTGGGCGTCGCGCGCCAGGTTGAGGAAGAACTCAGCGCGCGGCGACATCTCCAGCAGCCGCGAGTCGCGCGTCAACTCCCGCACTCGCCGCGCCGTGTGCGCCTGAAGCTCTCCTCCCTCCCGCGCATGCGCCACCCGGTAGCCCAGGCGCTTGAGCTTCGTGGCCAGCAGGTTGGAGAGCGTCGTCTTGCCGCTGCCATCAATCCCTTCGAAGTCGATGAACACTGTGCCCTATCCCCCTGCGACGCCGTCCGTGGCGAAGGTGTGGAGCTTCGTCATGCCCTCTGCGAACTTGCTGTAGGCGGTCGCTCCACCCGCCTGGAGCGCCGCCAGCCATTCGGGCAGCGCGTGCCCGAGGTGCTTCACTTCCACCACCACCCGGGGCTCCACCCACTGCGCGGGCGCCAGCCGCTCCGCCGTCAGCGGAAACTGGGACAGCGCCTGCTCGGCGACAATCCGGTGGTAGCGGATGTCCCGGTCCACCGTCACCCGCCACGCGCACGAGGACTGGTACACGTGTCGCGTGTACGTCACCGCCAGCACCGGGCCGAGGCTGCCGCCGACGATGAGCGGCAGCAGGCTGGCGCCGCCGTGAAGCGCGCGCCCCAGCTCCGAGCGGGGCACCCAGACGCGGCGCTTCCGCGTCAGGCCGCGCCGCTCGCGCTTCACCTCCAGCACCACCCGCGCCGCGCCGCTGGCGCCCAGGTCGGGCGAGTATTCCTTGGTCCGGACCTTGAGGCAGTCGCCTGGAGTTCGCATCGCCCGCGCCGCCAGCGGTTGCCCGGGACGGTCGAAGTACACGGACACGATGCGCGTGGGAGACGGCCAGAGCCCCTCCAGTTCCAGCGACAGGCGTGTGCACAGCGCCGCGGCCGTCCGGGCCTCCAGCACCAGCTTGAACTCCCGACGAAGCCTGGTGACCTCACCTTCCGCGAACGACAGCATCGTTGGACTCTCCGTGCTCAGAAGCGTGCGCCGAGTTCGATGGAGTGCTGCAGACCGGGAAGTTCGTCGCCGGGGCGCAGCGCGCGCTCCGTCTGGAACTGCGCCCGGAAGCGGGTGCCCAGCAGCACGTTGACGCCGCCCACCAGGGCGTGCCCGTCGCCGCGCACCGCGTCGCCGCGAAGCTGCATCGCCTCGAAGCCCGCGACGGGCTGCAGGGCCCACTCCTCTCCGATGTGGATGAGGTATTGGGCCAGCAGCATCTGCGCCGTGAAGGGCCCTAGGGGCAGGCGCCCGGAGACGACCTCGCTCGTGAAGACGAAGCCCGCGAGCGTCAGCTCCGCGTCGGCCGCCACCGCGTGCTTGCGCGCCAGGTCCAGCGCCTCCGATACGTAGGTGCTCACCCCCACGGTGAGCGGCTTGAAGTTGAAGGGGCGCAGACTCACCCGCGCGGCGGCGTCCTCCTTCAGCCGCGCGCCCGATTCGTCGACGGCGCCCTGGAAGAAGCCCGCGGAGACCTTGAGCCCCCAGGCGTGCTTCAGCCGGACCTCGCCCATTAGCCCCAGGCGGCGGCCGCCCATCTGGTGCGTCTCGGTGATGTACTCCTCCACCAGTCCGCGGCCCTGGAGAGGCAGGTCCCACGACGACGCCAGCGAGCGTTGCAGGAAGGGCGTCTTGAATTGACCGCCGTAGAGCCGGAAGCGCTTCTGGTCATCCGCCAGCCGCACGAAGGCGTCCTTGAGCATCTGCGAGTCCGCCAGGTCCGCCGTCACCTCCGCTTCGAGGTTGGACAGCGACGTCCTCACGCCCACGCGTGCATCGACCACCGACAGCCGGCGCTGGAACTGGTTGCGCTCATCCGCGCGCGCCCGGGCGGACACACGACCGATGACGCGGATGCTCCGCGCCGCCTCCGCGGGCAGGTCATCCAGCGCGTCGGGGTTCTCTCCCAGCGAGTCATCCTGGTCCAGGCCGGGACGCTGCTTCTTCTTGCGCTTCTTCGCGTCCTGCTGGGCCTGGCTGGCGCCCTCGTCGCCGGGACGCGTGCCCGCTGCGGGGGGCTGCGCGCTCGCTCCGGCGGGTGTCAGCTCCGGCGGCATGGCCTGGGCCAGTGTGTCGTCGCACCGGGGGGCAGCTGCATCGTCCGGAGCGTCGAGGCGTGCGTCCGCGTCTCCCGCGAGTCCTGCCTCCGGAGGCTCCACGCCGTCCACTACGCCGCCCGAGAAGGGGGCTTCGTCCACTTCCGAGACAACCGTCTCGAATCGCGGGGCGGGGGATTGGGTGCCAGCCATCGCTGGAGCCCCCATCAGCATCGCGACGAGAAACCCCCGCCTCGCCCGTTCATCCGCCCGCCACCCGCCCATGTCCACGCCTCCCCGACCGCAACCGGAGCGCGTCCACTGCAACACGGGTGCCCATTCGTTGAGCGGACGCGGAGGGCAGGGCGGGGTCTGGTTCCGGACGGACGAAGGGCCGGAGGGCGCAGAAAACCAGTGGCCAGGGCGTCACGCTGCCGTGACAGGGAAGGAAAGTTCCCAGTGTCGCGGCTGGCGACCCTGTACGAATGCCGGTCGCCCGGAAGGAGTTACTGCCCGGACGGAGGATCGGCCGGAGGGGCCGGGGCAGCGCTCTGTTCTGGCGCCGCCGTGGGGGCGGGGAGGGGGGCAGAGATTGTCGAAGCGTCCGGGCTGGGAGCGGACGCCTTCATGCGCCGCAGTACGTTGCGCACGCCAAGGGCCAGCGCCGCGCCCGCGCCCACCAGCACCAGGCCCCAGCCCACGCCGCGGGGAATGGGCGTGCTGGACACCATGAAGCGCGCCGTCACGACCTTCAGGTGCGTCCTCCGGTACCGCACCTCGAGGTCCCACGGGCCGGGTTCGTCCGGCACAAGCTCGGTGTGCCAGTTGACCCCTTCGCGTGTCAGCGTCTTCGTCACGTGGGACGGCGAGCCCACCGGGTGGAAGGTGATGGTGAGCGGCCCGTCGAACTCGGGGCCCTCGAAGTTGCCTACATGCAACGACACGGAGATGGGCTCACCCTCGCGCGGCATGGCGGGGTGAACGGTACCCTGCAGGCGTTCCTCGGCATCGGACCAGCGCAGCTCGAGGACGTCTCCGCGGCGCTCGACGCGAATCTGATCGTTGGCGGGGGCCGCAACCGTGGTACTGGCTACCAGGAGGCATGCAAGCAGTCCCCAACTGGTATTCAATACGGGCCGCCTTTGCCTCTGAAGCGGCTGTCCTCTAAGATGCGCTGCCCTGCTGCATTCCACCTGAGCCTGCTCCCCGCCGGCAATGTCCCGGGATGAACCCACAATCATTCGGGAAATATCAGCTTCTTAAGAAGCTCGCCACGGGCGGCATGGCCGAGGTGTGGCTGGCGCGCCAGACGGGCATCGAGGGGTTCCACAAGAACCTCGTGGTGAAGCGCATCCTCCCGCATCTCGCGGAAGACCGTGAGTTCGTGGAGATGTTCCGGAACGAGGCGCTGATTGCCGCGCGCTTCAACCACCCGAACATCGCCCAGGTCTACGAGTTCGGTGAGGCCAACGGCACGTATTACATCGCCATGGAGTTCATCCACGGCGAGGACCTCGGCCGGGTGATGCGCAAGGCCGCGAGCACCGGCCAGTGGGTGGCCCGGCCGCTGGCCATCCGAATCGTCGCCGCCGCGTGCGAGGGCCTGCACTACGCCCACAGCCGCACGGATGACGCGGGCCGGCCGCTGCGCGTGGTGCACCGCGACATCTCGCCGCAGAACATACTCATCAGCTTCGACGGCTCGGTGAAGCTGGTGGACTTCGGCATCGCCAAGGCGGCGGATCAGGCGTCGCTCACGAAGTCGGGCGCCATCAAGGGCAAGTTCGCGTACATGGCGCCGGAGCAGGCCGCCGGCAAGCCGCTGGACGGGCGCGCGGACATCTTCGCCATCGGCCTGGTGCTCTACGAGCTGCTCACGGGCGTGCGTCCGCTGAAGCGCGACTCGGAGCTGGCCACGCTGCAGGCCGCCATGGAGTGCGCCATCGCCGCGCCCTCGCAGGTGGCGGACGTGCCGGAGGAGATGGACCCGGTCGTGATGCGGGCCATCGCGAAGAACGCGGACGACCGCTACCGCGACGCGCGCCAGTTCCAGATGGCGCTGGAGGAGATCCTCGTCGGGCAGCGTTGGGTGGCCGGCTCGGTGCAGATTTCCGAGCTGATGGAGACGCTCTTCGCCGATCGCCTGGCGGAGGAGAAGGTCCAGGGGCAGGTCGTCCCCGTGGGCGAGGACTCCGCCAACTCCGGGACGCCCATGCCGCCCACGCCGCCGCCGCAGGAGCGGGGCCGTGCCCGCAGCTCGGCCGCGGACATGAACTGGGAGGCGCCGCCGGGCGAGGAGCCAGTTCGCGAGCGCGCGCGCGGGTCGTCCTCGCGCACGTCGATGGGGCCCCGGCGCACCTCGGCCGCCATGCCCGTGGCGGAGCCGGACGACCATGAGTGGGATGCGCCCTCGGGTGTCGAGGAGCTCCCCCCGCGCCGCAGGGGTACCCTGTCCGAAGCGGCCGTGCGCCGTCCCTCCAACCCCAACTCCACGCAGATTGCCCGGACGAGCTCCCGCGCGGACCTGAGCCGCGTCGGCACGGGCGAGTCCCCCGCGCCTCGCCGCTCCGCCACGCGCGCAGCGCCCATCGTGGAGGACCCGGGGCCGCCGCCTCCATCGCGCTCGCGCGTGAGCATGGCGGCGGTGGACGAGCGCACGCGGATGGAGGACGAGGAGGACGACGACGAGCGGACCATGCTGCCGCCGCCGGAGCCCGCGCCGCCTCCGCGCCGCCGTACCGGCATGCACTCGGGGCTCCACCCCGCGGAGGCGCCGCCACGCCGCCGGACGTCCAGCCGCGCGGAGATGCCGTCGGCGCCGCCGCGCTCACGCACCTCGAGCGTGGCCCTGGCGCGTCCCCGCGACGAGGACGCCGAGGTGGAGCGCGCGCTGGAGCGGTCCGCGCGGGGCGCCCGGGCGGGCGTGGCCAAGCGCAACGTGGCCACGGTGGCCTTCATCGTGGGGCTCGTGGCGGTGGGGCTGGTGTTCCACAAGCCCATCCTCGCGGTGCTCAACAGCCGCGCCTCCGACGGGCAGGCGGTGACGCTGTCGGTCAGCACCAACGCGCGGGTGAAGGTGTCGGTGCGCCACACCGACCGCTGCGGCAACGGCCAGCCGGTGACGGAGCTGGGCGAGACGCCCATCGTCAACGCGACGGGGGCCCACCTCCAGGACACGCTCATCCTGGTGAACGAGCAGCTGGGCATCTACAAGGAGGAGAGCGACACGCTCGCCTTCGGAGAGCCGGGCCAGGCCAAGTCCTTCACCTACGAGTTCCGCAGCGGGCAGCTCCAGCTGACGCTGAAGCCCGAGGGCCTGAAGGGCATCACCGTGAAGCGCAATGGCCAGGACATGGGAACCTACTCGGGCAACCGGGGCATGAAGATCGAGCTCATGGAGGGCCGCCACAAGCTGGAGCTCCAGGGCGGTCCGCTGAAGGACTCCTTCATGTTCGAGGTCGACATCAAGCCCGGCATCATCAACAAGCAGACCGAGGACCTGGCCGCCTTCGTGGGCTAGGGCATCCCCCGTCAGTAGCGAGGCAAGGCGGGGTCCACCTGCCGGGCGTACAGGTCGATGCCGCCGCGCAGCGACACCGCGTCGAAGCCCATCGACATGAGGAAGGCCGCGCCGTCCAGGCTGCGCACGCCGTGGTGGCAGTAGACGACGACGGGGCGGCCGCGCAGCTCCTCCAACTCGTCGGCGCGCTCCTCCAGCTCCGGCAGGGGAATCAGCAGCGAGTCCGGCAGCGCCACCCAGGCATGTTCCGTCGGGAAGCGCACGTCGAGCAGCGCGGGACGGGACTCGGCGGGGCCGGCGAGTAGCGCGGCGAGCTGGGCGGGGGCAATCTCGGGAATGGGCATGTCGTGTCTCAGGCGGAGGTGGGCACAGCGCAGAAGCGCTCGTAGTCGATGAGCTCCACCTTGGCGTCAGGCGCGCACACAGGGCACTGCGTGTCCCGGCGCAGCTTGAGCTCCTGGAAGCGGGTGCCCAGCGCGTCGAAGGTGAGCAGCCGTCCCACGAGCGGCTCGCCATGACCGAGGATGAGCTTGAGCGCCTCGTTGGCTTGGAGCAGGCCGATGAGGCCTGGGAGGACGCCCAGCACGCCGGCCTCGGCACATGAGGGCGCCAGCTCGGGCGGCGGCGGGGCGGGGTACAGGCAGCGGTAGCAGGGGCCCTGGCCGGGGAGGAAGGTCGTCACCTGTCCCTCGAAGCGGAAGATGGAGCCGTGGACGTTGGGCCGGCCGAGCATGACGCACGCGTCGTTGAGCAGGTAGCGCGTGGGGAAGTTGTCGCCGCCGTCCAGGACGAGGTCGAAGCCCTCCAGAATCCGCAGGACGTTGCGCGAGTCGAGGCGCTCCGCGAAGCCCACCACCTCCACGTCCGGGTTGAGCGCTTCGATGGCGGCCCGGGCGCTGGCCACCTTGGATTGCCCTTGCCGCTCGCGGGTGTGGATGACCTGCCGCTGCAGGTTGCTCAGGTCCACCACGTCCGCGTCGACGATGCCCAGGGTGCCGACCCCGGCGGCGGCGAGGTACAGCGCCGCGGGGGAGCCCAGGCCGCCAGCCCCCAGCAGCAGCACGCGCGCCTGGAGCAGCTTCGCCTGTCCGGCTTCGCCGACCTCGGGGAGGCTCAGGTGGCGGCGGTAGCGCTCCTTCTGTTCGGCGGTGAGGACGAAGGGCTTCTCCACCGGGAGGGCCGCGTCGCTCCAGCGGTTGTAGCCTCCCGCCAGGGAGGCCACTCGCTCGTAGCCCAGCTCCTTCAGCGTCCGGGCGGCCAGGGCGGAGCGGGTGCCACCGGCACAGTAGACGACCACCTCCTCGTCCCGCCGGAGCTGGCTCTCCACGCGCAGCTCCAGGTACCCCCTCGGGATGTGGAGGGCACCGGGCAGCCGGCCGCCGGCGTATTCGTCTGATTCCCGAACGTCGAGCAGCTTCACGGGGGCCCGGGCGTCCAGCAGCCGCTTCACCTCTTCCACGGAGACTTCGCGAATCTCCTGTTTCACTCCGGCCAGCAGCGTCTGGAAGGTCCAAGCCATGTCGGGTGCATATAACCCAGGGGCAGGGTCGATGGATTTTCCAGGCCCGGACGTTATAAGGCTTCCAGAGGAGACACGGACATGGACAGCACCCCCACGACTTCCGCCGCCCCCGCCGCTTCGACGGCTCCCCAGGCCACCCCGGTGGCCGTGCGCCTGACGGATGCCGCCATCCAGCAGGTGAAGGACGTCATCAAGGCGCAGGGCTTCGAGGGCTACTTCTTCTCCATCCGCGTGGTGCCGGCTGGCTGCAGCGGCCTGGGCTATGACCTGAACCTGGTCAAGGAGTCCAAGGCCGGTGACGTCATCTGGGAGCAGGATGGCGTGAAGATCGCCAGCGACCCGATGAGCAGCCAGTACCTCGCGGGCACGGAGATTGACTACGTCTCCGCCATCACCGGCGCGGGCTTCAAGTTCAACAACCCGAACGCGAAGTCCTCTTGCGGCTGCGGCACGTCGTTCACGACCTGATTCGGGCCCACTGCGGAACGGCCCGCTCATGACGGGCGGCGAGGCCGGGACGGGACGCATGCCTCGCCCGGCTTTCGCGCGTCGGGTCCCCTCTGGGGCCTCAGGCGCCGGCGATGGGCGTCATTACCTGGAGCCAGCTCTGGTTTTGCTTCTGGCGCGCGAGCCGCTGCGCCCTGCGGGCCTCGGCTTCCTGGAAGGCGGCCCTGTCCGCGTCCGTCTCCATGACGAGCGGCGGCACCTTCACGCGGTTGCCGTCCTTGTCGATGGCCACGAAGGTCAGCAGCGCGCTGGTGGTGAGATGGCGCTCGCCGGTGAGCGGGTTTTCCGCGTGCACCGTGACGCCTACTTCCATGGATGTGCGGAAGGCGGCCAGCACCCGGCCGTGGAGCAGCGCGACCCAGCCCACCTTGATGGGCGCGTGGAAGTGCAGGTCGTCCATGGAGGCGGTGACGACGACCTGCCGGCAGTGCCGCTGCGCGGCCACGGCGCCGCAGACGTCAATCCACTGCATCACCTTGCCACCGAACGCGGCGTTCAGGTTGTTGGCGTCGGGAGGCAGGATGAGCTGCGTCATCACCACCTCCGTGTCCTTCGGGTTCTTCGGGGACAGGTCGTTCATCGCGCACCTTGAGTTGCCGGACAGGGCGGGCGGCGAGGCCACGCCGTGTCATCCAGTCGATGCGCCATGCTCTAACGCGGCGAACCGGCCCGTGTCCCGTCGTACCGCACCCAGGCGGCACTTCCTCGCGTACGCGAGGGGGCGGTCCTCAGGCCAGGAAGCTGGAGACGCGGTCGAGGAACTCCTCGCGCCCCCGGCCGCGCCGGATGTCCTGCTTCGACACGTCCATGACGAGGCAGTCCACGCCGTACTTCTCCTGCAGCACCAGAGGGAAGCTGGCGTAGTAGCCGTTGAGGCCTCGCAGGAACTGGTGGCGGATGCCTTTCTCCTCTTCGCGGCCGCGGGTGCGGATGCGCTGGAGGAGCACCTCCACGCTGCCTACTTCGAAGCAGATGACCTTGTCGGGGCGGATGATGTGGCGCGACAGCCGCTGGAAGTACTCGTAGTAGAGGTCCAGCTCGGCGTTCGTCATGTGCCCCAGGCCGTGGAGGTACTTGGCGAAGATCTCCGGGTCCTCGTACAGGGTCCGGTCCTGGACGCAGCTGCGGCGGTACGAGTGGATGAGCTCGTGGTGCTCGACGCGCCGGATGAGGAACTCCAACTGGAGCGTGAAGGACCAGCGCGACATGTCCGCGTAGTAGTCCCGCAGGAAGCGGTTATCGATGACGGGCTCGTCAAACAGCTCGTAGCCGAAGGCCTGGCTGATCATCTTCGCTGCCGTCGTCTTGCCTGCGCCGATGTTGCCCGCCAGCGCCACGAACCGGCGCGTCTTGGGCACCTTGACGCGCAGCGTGTTGCGGGAGCGAGGGGGGGCCGCGGTGGCCTCTTCCGGTGCGGGGGCGGCCGGTGCGGGCTTCGAGCGCGTGCGAGCGGTGGTGCGAGGCATGAAACCGGGGCTTAGCGCGGCTTCGGGGGGGCGTCCATGATCTGCCTCAGGAGGTCTGGCCGGTCGGTCATGATGCCGCCAACCCCCTCCGCCAACAACTGCCGCATCTCCCCGGGGTCATCCACCGTCCAGACGTTGACCCACTTGCCCAGGGCCTCGCATTGCCGGAGGAAGTCCGCATCCACCAGGCGGATGTCCCCGAAGTACAACGGCATGTCGAGCACGGTATAGCGCGGCTCGTCCGGTGGCGTGCCCCCACCGCGCAGCGTGATGACGAAGGCCGCGAGCGCGTCGCGCGGGAAGAAGTGGCAGGCGGAAGGGAGGCGCGCGGCCAGCCGCTCGGCGACGCCGTCCAACTCGCTGCCCATGCACACCCGCTCCAGCGCGCCCTCCTCCTGGAGCACCAGGGCGAAGGCGTCCTCGATGCCGGGCACGTCCGGCTTGAGCTCCACGTTGAGCCGCAACCCGGGGAAGGCGCGCAGCAACTCGCGGAAGGTGGGGATGCGCAATCCCTGGCCCCGGAAGGGGAAGGTGTGGCCCTCGTCCGTGGTGAAGTGGAAGCCCGCGTCCAGCCGCTGGAGCTCGGTCAGCGTGAGCGCGGCCAGCGGCCCCGTGCCATCCGTGCAGCGCTCCAGCGTGGCATCGTGGGCGACGACGAGTTCGCCGTCTCGCGTCAGGTGCACGTCCAGTTCCAGCATGTCCGTGCGGTAGCGGTCCACCGCCTGGCGGAACGCGGCGAGCGTGTTCTCCGGCGCAAGCGCCGCGCCTCCGCGGTGCGCGATGTGCAGCGTGGGCCGCAGGCCCTGGAGGAAGGGGAGGGTAGGGGAAGCCATACCGCCAGTGTAACGACTGACGGCATGGAGCAGGCTAGCGGTTGAAGCGGTAGACGAAGATTCGTTGGTGGCCGTCACCAGCTCTGGCTTCACAGGCGATCCACGGGATGTCGTCCTCATCCACCTGGAGATGGAGGCTACCGACGTGTGCAATCCCGGGTACCGCACTGGGGGTACCCTCAAAAGTCTCCCATTCAGCACCGGACCATCGGCGGACGTGAACTCGATCCGTCGAGCCATCGTTCTCCTTCCATGCAATCAGCGGTGTACCGTCGGAGGCCAGTGCGAGAGACGGGAACTCGGCGGGCGTACTGCCGGGGGTGGCACTCAACCCGCTACCTAGCGCAATCCATTGAGAGCCATCCCATCGCCTGACGTAGATCCTGGCTGCCGCATCTCCTGACTCGGGCGGACCCGATTCGGACCATGCCACCAGGGGACGTCCGCCCCCATCAAGCTTCAAGTCAGTCTGACTGGCGCTCGTTCCAGATGGATGGGCGTTGAGTGCACCTCCCATCGGAATCCACTCGGTTGAGACTCGACGCCATACGTGGATACGACCATCGACGGGGGCTTCTTGCTCGCCCAGCTCGAACTCCGCCCACGCGATGTGTGGCACGCCATCATGTACTCCCAGCGACAGGTCGCTGACCCGTCGCAGCGATGTTGTGACTGCCCGAAATGGGCTGCCAACGTCTTGCCATTGACTGCCATTGAGTTGGCGCACATGAACGCTCGTCGCGCCCTGTTCAGGGCCTTCTTGTGCAACTGCGAGCCAAGGCTGCGCTTCTGCACCGAACTGTAGTGATGGCCGCCCGGTACCGAATACTGCTGAGCCAACGTCTTGCCATGCGTTGCCGGACCACGCTCGGACGTATGTGCTTCCCCCCTCCCGCTCCTCCTCGGACCAGCTCACGAATGGGGTGTCGTTGTAGCTCTGGACGACGGGGGCGGATCCGGACACATTGATTCCATCAATCGCGACCTTCAGCATGTCCCCTATGCGGTTCCACTGGCCATCCTGCAACCTGTGGACGAACACGCCGTTACGCGTCATTGAAGTAATGAGCGGATCCGAGCCTTCCTTCACGTGGAGATGCGGCAACCGAGCCCCAGGGGGCTCGATTCCCGTGGCAGAGCCAACGCTCAGCCAAGCGGGAACGATCCAACTCCAGGTTCCGTTCGAGATGTCGAGTGGGTTGCCTGCGAGATCGGTAATTGTCTCGGCCAACGCGAGTTCGAACGAATGAGGAAGGCGGCCCGTTTCCGTTGGGGTGATTGTCAATAGGGTCGCGTTCTCGGTGAGTTCGATGGTGCGCTCAACGAGTATCCCTCCAAGCCGAACCCGAACCGATGAAGAGTTCACCGTTGTATCGAGGACCGGCTCGGAGATTCGCACACGGATGGGCTGTCCAGCTTGTACGTTACCCGCATCAGGCGACGGTTCTCTGGAGACGATGGTAGGAGGCGTCCGGTCCACCACGAACTGGCGTTGAACGGTCGCCTCTACCCGTCCGTTCTTTATTACTCGCGCAGCCAGTGCATAGGCGCCCTCGGGGAAAGCGGTGGTGTCCCAGGTGTATGTGTAAGGCGGCTGTAGCGAGGCCAACAACTCGTCTCCGATGACGAGTTCGACCTTGTCGGGCTGTAGTACGTTCGTGTTGATCTGAAGAACGACCGGACCCCGAAAGTGCGTCGCCCCATGCGAGACGGTCAAATCGACCTGACCCCCATCGGAGGGATTGACGTCCCCTCCATCGGGTGCCGCGTCTACGATGTCGGGAACGTTGATGCAGCCTGTGAACAGCGGGGCGATGGCGAAGTAGGGGAAGAGTGCGCGAAGGCTCATGGCGGTGTTCTCAGCAATACTCGTACCTGCTTGTGTGGCAAGGGACGGCACTCTCAGTTCTGCGACGGAGCGTCCCAGTTAGCGGACACTGGGCTCTCGTGCGAGATGCCTGAAATCGCTTTGCGGGCAATCAGGAGGGGGAGAATTTTCTTGAAATCCTGGGTGCGTCAACGGTGGATCCGGACGCAGTGTGGAATCCGGGGCGCGGAAGGCTGGAGTTCACGCACCTGTCACCCTTGCTAGAGGCGCCTTCCTTGCCGGCCCCCGCACGGCGCCGGTATAAGGCCCCATCCTCGGGCCGACAGGCGTCGGTGTTGGAGAACCGCGGCGCCGAAACGAATGGAGACTCAATAAATGGAACTGCGCAAAACGCTGGGCGCCGCGGCGCTGATCACCGCTGCGACGATGGTTTCTGTGACCGGGTGTTCTGGTCGGGATGACGATGGCGATTCGGATCCCTCACCGGATGCGGGATGTATCGGAAACTGCGGCGCCGATGCTGGCTCCGACGGGGGGGTGGATGCAGGTGCGGACGGTGGTGAGCAGGTTCCTGACGCCGGCCCTCGGGTCTGCCCGGAGCCCGTTGACGGCAAGGGCCCCATCGGTCTGCTTCGCGAGCGTGGCGAGCGCGGCGAGCAGGTGACCTTGGAGGAGGTCGTCGTGACGGCCGTCAGTCAGTTGACGCGCGGCAGCAAGGGCGACTACACCGCGAGGTTCTGGGTCGCGGATACGTGCTTCCCGACTGAAGGCATCTTCGTCGATAAGTTCTATACGGACGAAACCATGGACTACGCGCCCGCCGTGGGGGATGTGGTCCGGATCCAAGGCCTGTATCGAAAGTTCAATGCGACCGCGACGGACAATGCTCCGAACATGCGGGACGCCTACCGCCCGGCCATCAAGAGCTCGTTCGCTCTGGATGTGACTGGCGCGACCGGTAACCTGGTCATTACCAAGAAGGCCTCCGGGACGCCCTTGGCCGACAATCCCGTGCCGGAAGGCTTCGGTAACGCCGAGGGAGGCGCGGCGGTGCCCAACCCCGAACTGGGCGGTACGCGTGTTCACATTCCGGGTCCGCTGGTCATTACGAACGCGACGCCGTTGGCGATGAAGCAGCGCCCGAATGAGCCCGAGCACAACACCTACCTCGGCTTCGAGGTGACGGGTGGCATCCTCGTGGCGAACTACAAGACGTACAACGTGACGGGTTGCGACTGGCGTGCGGCTGCGGAGGATGGCGGCACGGTGACGTTCGAGAACGGCCTCAGTGGTGTGTGGGATACGTACTCGAACGTGGTGTGCACGGATGGGACGACCACGACGAATAGTGACGGTGGTACGTCCTTCAAGTGCAACGAGTACGCGAGCGGCGTCGTTCCGGGAACCACGAACCCGTTCACCTACGTCCTGATTCCGACGGACTGCACGACGGACATGGTGGGCACGGCGACGCCGGCCGAAGTGCCGTAGCGGCCAGTCCTCACAACGGGGTCGTTGCGAACCGCCCCTCTCCCACCCGGGGAGGGGCGGTTTCTTTTGGGGCCTGGAAGGCGGGGTGGGTGTCCGGAACCCACCGAAGCGGGTCGCAGGCTCCCAGGGGCCGGTGATTGTGGGTAAGCTCCGGAAAAGTCCAGCCCATTCACCTTCAGACAGACGGCCTTTCTTCGTGAGCTCGCCCCAGACGGCCACCCCGTTCGGAAACTACCTGTTGATCAAACGGCTCGCCGTGGGAGGCATGGCGGAGCTCTTCCTGTCCCAGCGGCCGCCGGACCCCGAGCTGGTCGTTCTCAAGCGCATCCTTCCCTACCTGTCGGAGGAGCCCGAGTTCGTCCAGATGTTCCTGGACGAGGCCCGCATCGCGGCGCAGCTCCACCACCCCAACATCGTGCAGGTGCACGAGTTGGGGAAGGAGGGGGACAACATCTTCATCGCCATGGAGTACGTGGAGGGCGTGGACCTGCGGCGCGTCATGGCCGAGGAGTCCAAGTTCGGTGCCACGGTGCCCTATGGCGTGGCCGCGCGCATCTGCTCGCAGGTGGCGGCCGGCCTGGACTACGCGCACCACAGCCGGGGCGTGGACGGTCGCCCGCTGGAGCTGATCCACCGCGACGTCAGCCCGCAGAACGTGATGATTGGCTATGACGGGCGCGTCAAGCTGGTCGACTTCGGCATCGCCAAGGCGGGCGCGTTCATGGAGCGCAGCAAGCCGGGCGTCATCAAGGGCAAGTTCCTCTACCTCGCGCCGGAGCAGGTGTCGCAGGAGCGGCTGGACCACCGCGCGGACATCTTCGCGCTGGGCACCATGCTGTACGAAATCACCACCGGCCGGCAGCCCTTCGCCAAGCCCACGACGGAGGGCATTCTCTACGCCATCCGCTACGAGGATCCGTCACCGCCGCACCTGCTGCGCGATGACTACCCTCCCGCGCTCTCGCGCATCGTCATGCGCTGCCTCACCAAGGACCGCGCCCAGCGCTACCAGCGCGCGTCCGAGGTGAGCGATGCGCTGGAGGACTTCCTCGCGTCCGGCATCCTCCGGCAGAGCCTCGACGTGGCGGAGTACATCTGCCGGCTGCTCGGCGCCGAGGAGGAGCGGACCATCCTCCACATCCCCGTGGCCAAGGGCCTTGGACGGCACGACGCAACGGTGCCGCTGCCCGGCGCCCGGCGCCCCCAGGAGGCGGAGCCGCCGCGGCGGCCGTCCGTGCTGGAGTCGACTGCGCCTACGCTGTCCACCACCTCGCCGGAGTCGGACCTACCACCGGCGCCGAGCGCTCAGCTCACGCCCGGCCTCACCGCCCGGCCCACGCCTCGCCGCGTCTCCCGCGATGCCGTGCCCCTGCCGTTCTCCAGCGACGAGCCCGAGCCCGCCACCTTGATGGCCCGTCCACGCGACCTGCCCGCCAGCCGGTTGGAAGACGACGAGGACTCGGAGATGTCCACCGCCGTCAGCACCACGCCCGCCGGCTACCGGATGGCGGAGCTGGTGGCGGAGGAGCTGGACGTCGGCGACGGCGAATCCACCGTGCCCCAGCGCTTCCGCGCCAGAGACCCGCATGGCCGGCCGGCCGCGACGCCGCCAGTGCGTCGCTCGGGGGCGCACGCGGAGCCCCCAGCCTCGCGCGTGCCAACGCCGCTGGAGCCGCCTCGCGCGCGGCGCGCCATTTCACCGTCCTCGCACGGCCTGTCGTCGCGCCGGATGCCGCCTGCGGATGACGAGGCGCCAGGGGCCCTCACGCCGCCTCCGCGCCGGCCCTCGTCACTGGACCTGGAGGAGGTCTCCCAGTCCGTCTCCCTCACGCCCGCGACGGTGAACCACCGGCCGCCGCCCCGGAATGTGCCGTTGTTCCGCGGCACGCCGGAGGAGGATGACGAGGACGCGCAGCACACCGACCTGAGCCTGTCCTCCCTGGAGTACACGGACCCGAGGCCCACGTTCCGGGATGATCGGGACGACGACGAGTCCACCATGGGGTACCGCGGAGACCTGGACGAGGACCCCGCGGACACCCGGGCCACGCCGCCTCCGCGCAGGAGCCCGGTGGGGCTGCTCGTGGCATGCTTCCTGGGACTGCTGGCGCTCGGCGCAGGGGCGCTGTGGTTCATGGGGGGCGCGCAGGGCGCTCCGGCGGCGCCGCCGCGAGACTTGTCGATGGGGGCGCTGGAGGTGCCAGCGGGGGCCGCTGGGCGCTTGCCTCAGGAGGTGCCCGCGACGCGGCCCACGTCCCCAACGCCCGAGCCTCCCGCGATGGAGAGCGGGGCGACGGACGCGCCAGCCGCTGGAGACGCGGCAGCCGGGAGCGCGACGGCGCCCGAGGAACCTCCCGCTCCTGGTGCCGCGCCAGAGTCCGCGCCGGCCCTGGTGGAGGTCCGGTTCGACGCCCCCGCGCGCACGATGCTGCGCCGCGAGGGGGGGCCGCGCCTGCCCATCAACACGCTCGTCTCGCTGCCCGCCGGCCCCATCCGGGTGAGCTACCAGTGCCCGGGACGTCGGAAGCCAAAGGGTACACAGCCCTACCTCGTAGAGCCGGCGGGCGAGGGGCCGCTCGTCCTGCAGATTCCATGCAAGAAGCGACGCTAGTGACATCGGGCGTTTGCCCGGTATGCGGCATCCTCCCCCAGCGGCGGACAAGTGGGCCCTGGTGGGCTTGAGTGGCCTTAAGTCGTTGGAATTCCTGGGTTTTCGTCTCCCCGAGCGCGTTTACACATGTCAGACGGGTCCGTAGAATCCGGAGCCCTTATGGCGCGCCCGAAGAGTCAGAAAAACGTAGTCAGGAAGCGGAGTTACACGGCCGGCCGGGTGGCCCGGCAGGTTCCCATCATCCCCGAGCCCAACAGGCTCCTGAAGGTCTGGCGCCGCGTGCTGGAGCGTCGGCTGCGAACGCGCCTGCGCGCGAAGGTGGCGCTGGAGATTCACGACAACACGCACACCATGCTGACGTTCCAACGCCAGCGGGCCATGTGGCGGCTGCGGCTGCACCACATGTTCCTGGTCGCTCCGGACGACGTGGTGCAGGCGCTCGCCAGCTTCGTGCGCCAGGGCGACCCGGACGCCAGCGTGCTGCTGGACAAGTTCATCGAGCGCAACCGCGTCTACATCCGCCGCCTCTCCCCGGCGCAGATGCGCAAGCGCATCCGCCTGGTGCCGGTGGGGCAGCACCACGACCTGGAGCGCATCTACGACCGGCTGAACGAGCGCTACTTCGATGGCCGCATCGATGCCGCCATCACCTACGGCCCGGCGCCGCGGGTGAAGGGGCCTCGCAAGAGCATCAAGATGGGCTCCTACTCGGCGGATTCGAAGGTCATCCGCATCCACCCGGCGCTGGACCAACCGGTGGTGCCCCGCTACTTCGTGGAGTGGATCGTCTTCCACGAGATGCTCCATCACGTGTACCGGACCCGGAAGGGCGAGGATGGGCGGCGCTGCATCCACCCGCCCGAGCTGATGGAGCACGAGAAGCAGTTCCACGACTATGCTCGGGCCCTGGCCTGGGAGCGGGAGAACCTGGACTTGCTGCTCCGGGCCCGCGTGACGCCGGCCTGAGGGGCTGGGTGTCCGTCCCGCGGCCTCAGGGGATGATGAGGCCGCCGGGGCTGCGCCGCTCCTGGAGAGGAGCGGACGCGGCCTCCTCGGGGGCGGCTTCCTCGCCGGGCAGGGCCCCGCCCACGGCCCGTGCTCCGGCCGCGGCCACCAGGGCCAGGACCTTCTCGAAGAGCCGTTCGGCGAAGCGGGAGACGGGCTCCTGGGGGCCATGGAAGAGCCGGCGGGCCTCGGCCCGGGCGATGTCCGCCTCGCGGGGCCGGGCGCTTCGCTCGAAGTAGTCCGCCATCCGCCACAGCCGCAGCGCGTAGCGCTGGCGGACCTCGGGGGTGAAGAAGCCCCGGGCCACGCCGAGCACGGCGGCTTGCAACTGCTCCTGGCGCTGCACGTCGCTCAGCGCCAGCGGGCTTTGCACCACTTCGTCCATCTTCTGCACCAGCAGCCGCATGTCGGGCTCGGGGGGGAGCCATGACGCCAGCTCCTCCGTCTCGTGGAGGACGTCGGCTTCCAGGGCGCGGCGGGCATCCTCCGGCTCGGGGGGCGGCAGCTCCGTGGGGACCTGCTGCGGCTGCACGGCGAAGTGGCGCAGCACCACGTCCAGGCCCTCGGGGAAGGGCGTGTGCGTGCGGAGGTTGGTGCCGGCCGCCTCCGCCAGCAGGGCGGAGGCCTCCTCCTGGGGAAGCTCCACGATGCCGCCATGGGCGAGCCCCTCCTTCACCAGCTTCCGCCAGGTGGCGCGGCTCCGGTCGCCCAGTTGGAGCGCCACCACGCCCTGCTCGTCGGACAGCTGCATCTGCACCACCTCCACGCCCACGCCACGCAGCGGGCGGGCCATGACGAGCGCTCGCTCCCCGTTGCCGGTGACGGCGCTGACCAGCGCGTTGAGCGCTTCGGGAGTGGCCGCGCGGGGCGGTTCGACAGGGGCGGGGCGGGCGGGCTCGGCCACCGCCACGCCGCGCGAGCGCAGCCGGTACAGGGCCTTCTTCGCGGCCTTCGCCAGGGGCTTCACCGTCGAGGTGGACAGGGCCTCCGGCAGGGCGGCGTGGCCTGCCGTCACGGCGGCCTCGAGCACGGCCAGGGCCAGGGGCTCAGGCAGTGGCTCCACGTGGGCGGGAGCGGCCTGGGACACGTCGCGCGCGAGCGCGCGGGCGGACTCCACCACCTCGGCGGGGAAGGCGGGCAGCGGGGTGCCGGCGCGCAGCGCGTCCAGCAGGGAGCGAGGGTCCGTCGAGGAAGAGCTCATGCCGGCCCTTCTACTGCACGCCGTGTGTCGCGGGGCATGTCTCCTGGGGGCCGTGCGACCACCAGGGCACAGTCGACCGCGGGGGCGTCAGCGCCGGCGGACCAGCGCGCTCCGGCCCGGCTCCGCCACCACCGCCAGCTCCGCCTGGAGCCGCTCACCGAAGACGCGCGAGGGCGGCGCTCCGCGCACCAGGAAGTGGTCGTACCAGACGCCCTGCCGCGCATAGTCCATCTGCTGGGGCCGCCACTCGGAGGGGAAGGTGGGGGGCTCCTCGCCGGTGTAGCGCAGCGGCGAGTGGGGCGTGGACGCGAAGGTGAAGTTGGGGACGCCGCCGCGCGCCCGGGCCAGCACCGCCGCGCTGTGGATGAAGACGGGCTGTCGCACCACCCGTGAGCCGGGGTCGAACATCAGCCCCATGACACGCGGCTTGGACGCGGTGGCGGCCACCAGCGGGCCCCACTCGGCCTGGGCCTCGCGGGAGAACGCGCGGTAGCCCCGCGCCATGACCACGGCCAGCACCAGCGCGCAGGCCAGGGCGGCGACGCGCAAGGGGCGCCGCCAGGCGGGGAGCGTCGCCGGAACGGTGGCGACCAGCAGCGCGGCGGCCAGGTGCGCATAGCGCGTGTTCAGGTAGTAGACGTAGCCACGGATGTCGAAGGGCAGCAGGAAGTAGAGCGCGAGCGCCAGCAGCCCCAGTCCCATCAGCCGCGAGCGTGCCGCCCTGCCCTGACCAGAGGGGAGCTCGGGTCGCAGCAGGCCCGCGAGCCAGCCCGCCACCGCCACCGCGCCCACCGCGTACAGCGCCCAGCGGTCGGAGCCATCCCGGAAGGTGTTGGCGAGCACCTGGAAGAGCTCGGCGCGGTTCTGCTCGAAGGTCTTCCAGGCCAGGTTCTGCGGCGAGAAGGTGGGGCCCCAGGCCTTCCAGGGCATGCCGGGCTGGATGTCCGCAGGCTCACCGAAGCGCAGCACCACCCATCCGAGGAACAGCGCCACGCCGGGCACCACGCCTAGCAGCGCCGGCACGCGGGGGCGCAGCCTCGCGGCGAGCCCCCGGGCTGCGGCGTCCTCGGGCACGCGGGTGGTGAGCAGCAGCCAGGGCAGGCCGAAGGCGAGGAACCCGAAGGCCTGGACATGGAAGAGCAGCACCGCGACCAGGCACGCGGCCAGCGCCAGGGCCCAGGCGCGGCGGCGGGGCACGTCCTCCAGCGCGCGCACGAAGAAGCCGCAGCACAACAGCGTCAGCGGCAGCGCGGCGCAGTAGTTGATGAAGCCCCAGTTGAAGCTGTCGCCATAGGCGAAGGGCAGGGCCAGCAGCGCGGGCCAGGTGGGGCGGCCCAGGCTGCGCAGCAGGAAGCCCAGGCTCAGCGGCAATCCCACCACGTAGGCGGAGAGGAACACGCGGTTGGCCAGCTCCAGCGGCAGCAGCCAGTTGAGCGCGCTGACGAGGTAGTAGTAGCCGAGGTAGGGCGTCAGCGCGTGGCGCGCGGCGAAGAGCTGCGGGTACAGCGTGGTGGGGTCATCCAGCCGGTGCAGCACGGAGATGAGGTAGAGGTGCTGGGGCAGGTCCACCAGGGGCAGGTGTCTCGACACCCACAGGGGCAGCGTCCCCAGGACGAGCGCGGCGGCATGGACGAGGCGGGAGTGTCGGGGCGTCACGGACGCCGCGGACTGTACGCGGCGCCCTCCCGCCCGGCGAGCCGCCCGTGCATCCGGGCCAGCGCCCGTTTTCCAGGTAGACAAAGGTATGGCCGGCGGCCTTGGCAGTCGCCGGGGGCTGCGGTATAGGCGCCGCCTGAGAGGGTGGCGCTGCGGCCTCCCGAGGAGAGCGACATGACGCGCATCGGAATGTGGATGGCCGGGGGGCTGATGGCGAGCAGCCTGCTGCTGGCACCGGGCGCGGCGGAGGCCTGCGAGGCCCACCAGCGCGCCGCGGAGGCGAAGGCGGCGGGGGCGAAGCAGGCCGAAACCGCACCTGCCACCGGGGATGTAGAGCGCCCGCTGGATGCGCTCGATTCGCTCCTGTCCGCCAAGTGCCAGTGCGGCAGCAAGGCGGACTGCACCTGCAAGAAGGGCTCGTGCGAGTGCAGCAAGTGCAAGAAGCCGAAGCGGCAGGTGATGGACGCCCTGCGCGGCCGGCCCGCGGAGCTGAAGCTCGACGAGGCGCGTTACGACGCGTCCGCGGGCGTCTTCATCTAGGCATCTCGGCGGAGCCCTTCTCCGCCTTCACCACCAGCAGGGGCGGCAGGGAGACGCGCTCGAAGCGCACGAAGCCCGCCGCCGCGGCCTCTCGGCGCAGCTCGGCTTCGCCGCGCGGGTGCAGACCCATGCCGCGATGGAGCAGCGCGCGGGGCGCCTTCGGCGGCGCGTAGGTGCTGGCCACCCAGCGCCCGCCCGGCCGAAGCACGCGGTGGACCTCCAGCAGCATCCGGGACAGGTCCGCCAGGAAGGGGAGGGCGTCGCTCATCAGCACCGCGCCCAGCGAGCCGTCCTGGAAGGGGAGGTAGGGGGCCTCGGCGCGGAGGAAGTCCACGGCGACGCCGGCCTCGCGCGACTGGGCCACGCCTTCCTCCAGCATGGCGCGTGACACATCGAGCGCGGCCACCGGCGGCATGTCGGGCTCCCGCGCCAGCCGCCGCGCCAGCAGACCGGTGCCGCATCCCACGTCCAACACTGGCGCCGCCGGCTGCCCCAGGAGGCTGCGATAGAGGAGGTGCTCGCTGTCACCGTCCAGCGGCTGACGGGTGAGGGCGCGCTGGAGCACCGGCCGCATGTAGCGCTCGTAGGAGCGCGCCACCCAGCGCTGCTCCATGCCGCGTTGCAGCAGGCCGGGCGCGGCGGCGTCCACCACGAGGTCGGCGACGCCCTCGGCCACCGGGTGGCTGGCGCCGCACTCCTGGCAGCGCAGGGGGCCGAAGAAGTGCACCGGGGCGTCGGTCTCCGGCTGGAGGGCGCCACGCCGGCACCGGGGACACCGCAGGAGGGGAACGAGGGCGCGCCGCATGGGGTGGGCAAGGCTACCGCCCCCCGTGCGGCGCGAGAACCGGTTTTCGGTCCGGTGCGCCCTCAGGCCGATGGCAGCGCGCGCGGTACGCGCTTGTCCTCGGCCACCAGCACCGGCCAGCCGCGCGCCATGGCCTCGCGGAAGAAGGCGGCGAGCTCGCGGCGGCTGTGGTTCACGGCGCCCAGGAAGGGGTCGATGAGGGACTCCTCACCCAGGCTGCGGGTGGCCGCGAGCTCCACCGGCGTGCCGCACCGCTCGCAGCGGATGGACACCTGGCGCACCAGCGCCACTGGCACCGCGTAGCGGGCGCCGCAGTCACCGCACTTCCACACCAGGGCGCGCTCGCCAGCCTCGCGGCGCGCCAGGTTCTCCAGCTCGTCCGCCAGGCGCAGCAGCGCGGGCAGGTCCTGCGGCGGCTGCGCGAAGACGGCGGAAGGCCCGAAGCCCGTCGCGGGCGCGCCCAGCACCGGGGGGCGGTCCCCCTGCAGCAGGGCGCGCAGCCGGTCCCGGGCGCGCATGTCTCGGAACTCGGCGCCCGTGAGGGCGCGCTCCACGGCCTCGTGGACCGGAGGCAGCTCCGGCTCGAGGCGCTCATCGTCCGGCAGCGCCTGGGGGAAGTTGACCAGTCGGTGCCCGGGGACTGCGAGGAATCGGAAGGCCACGTTGGCTCCATCGCATTGTGGTTCGCGCGGTGCAAGACGCGAGTTGGCAATTGTCCGCTTCCGCCGTTCGGCCGAGCGGCTACTGAGACCACTCCAGCATGCGCTCCAGCGGCGCGCGCGCACCCTCGCGCAGGTCCTCGGGCATGGTGAGCTCGGGCGTGCGGTCCTTCATGCAGCGCCACAGCTTCTCCAGCGTGTTCAGGCGCATGTACGGGCATTCGTTGCACGCGCAGCCGTTGTCCGGCGGCGCGGGGATGAACGTCTTGCCCGGCGCGGCCTTCTTCATCTGGTGGAGGATGCCCGCCTCCGTCACCACGATGAACTGCTGCTTCGGGCTGCGCACCGCGTGCTCCAGGATGGCCTTGGTGGAGCCGATGAAGTCCGCGTGGCGAAGCACCGCCTGTTCGCACTCGGGGTGGGCCACCACCTCCGCTTCCGGGTACTCCACCTTGAGCTGCACCAGCCGCTTCTCGCTGAAGATTTCGTGGACGATGCAGCTGCCCGGCCACAGCACCATGTCGCGGCCCGTCTGCTTCATCACGTAGCGGCCCAGGTGCTGGTCCGGCGCGAAGAGGATCTGCCGGTCCTTCGGCACCTGGTTCACGATTTTCACCGCATTGGATGACGTGCAGATGACATCGCTCATGGCCTTCACCGCGGCGGAGCTGTTGACGTAGCTCACCACGAAGGCGCCGGGATGTTTGTCCTTGAACGCCTTGAAGGCCCCTGGCGGACACCGGTCCGACAGTGAACAACCCGCCTTCAGGTCCGGGAGCAGCACCTGACGGGACGGATTGAGGATCTTCGCCGTCTCCGCCATGAAGTGGACACCACAGAAGACGATGACATCTGCCTGGGTCCGCGCCGCCGCCTGGGCCAATGCCAGGCTGTCACCCACGAAATCCGCGAGGTCCTGAACTTCGCTCTCTTGGTAATAGTGCGCCAGGATGACTGCGTTCATGGAACGCTTGAGCTCCTGGATTTCCTTCGCGTAGTCGACTTCGGCGCGCATGGCACCTCCTCAACTCCCACCTTTAACCGGGACTGGAAGTGCCGGCCAGGGTGCGGTTTGCCCCACTTCGCTCGTGCCCGGGTGGCCGTGAAACAAGCGGGCGGCCCTTTTCCAACATCCGCCCTGTCCTCATGCTCGGGCACTCCCATCCCCATGAGGTCCGGTAAGATGGTTCACCGGGCTGGACGCCGCGCATGCGGTTCGGCCATTGCATCTTAGGGACTTCGGACCACGGGGGAATGTGAGGGGGCCGCCGCCGGGAGGCTTCGGCGCGGCCGCGGAGGTTGGAGGTCACATTCCCACCCGTGAAGTGGTTCATCCGGAGCAGGCCGTATGGCTCCGGTGGAGGAGGACATATGACCGTG
>Ga0182745_1001304_pt1 | contig 24351 bp, 18 predicted proteins | sample eDN3rd30CKraftBY_FD_128523 | JGI IMG/M metagenome (GOLD analysis project Ga0182745, IMG submission 128523) | Enriched backyard soil microbial communities from Emeryville, California, USA - eDNA 3rd pass 30_C Kraft BY (version 2) (version 2) | ecosystem: Environmental > Terrestrial > Soil >... | reverse complement strand
CGGTCGTGGCGCATCGGGGCGACCGGGTCGTTCAGCGACTCGGGGAACGGCAGGGCGGCCTCCACGGCGCGGCGCCGGCCGACCATCGTGCAGCCCGTCGTGAGAGCCCGCTGGGCGAACTGGCTGCCGGCGACGATCTGCTGGGTCACGAGCACCCGCCGGATCCCCCGCTGACCCCAGAGGCGCCGGCCCAGGGGGTGGCCGGCCGGGTCGATCAGGTCCGCATCGGAGAAGGTCAGCGTCAGGATCGGGTCCTCGACGAGCACCCCGATGAGGCGCTCGAGCTTCTCGGGGTACCAGATGTCGTCCTGGTCGGCGAGGGCGACGAACGCACCGGTGGTGCGCAGCAGCGCCTGCTCGAAGTTCGACGTCGACCCGAGGCGCTCCGGGTTGACCTCGACGGAGACCGGGAACGGCGACGTCTCGGCGAACGCCGCCAAGATGGCGAGGGTGTCGTCGGTGGAGCCGTCGTCTTGCACGATGAGCTCGTCGGGCAGCAGCCGCTGGTCCCGCAGGGACGTCAGGAAGTCCGGCAGCCAGGGCGCGCCGTTGAACGTGCACAGCGCCACCGAGACGGTCGCGACGGGAGGAGGCGTCAACACGACGTTCGCCTCCGGTTGAGCTGTCACGGTCACCATTTCCCCCCGAAGGAACGAGGTCAACCTTAGCCCCCGGCCGATCGTGCCTAACATCGGACCCTTCACCGAACGAGGGGGACCGGGCATGGATGGAGCCGTCGACGTGCTGGCCTGGGGCGCCGCGCCCCGGTGGTCGGCAGGGGCGACGCTCGAGCTGCCGGGCCGTCCTGCTGCGGCATCGGCCGCGGTCCGACGGCACCTCGATTCCGGCGGAGCGGGGGCCTGGCTGCTGTTCTGGGATCCGGTGCTCGGCGACCCGCCGGTCGACGTCGTCGAGGCGTTTGCATCCGGACGGGTCGGCGATGCCTGGCACGGCGGACTCGACCTGGGGATGTCGGGGCTCCCCGCCGAGCACGACTACATCCACCCGTCCCACCCCTTCGTGCTCGACCCGCCGAGCGACGTCGCGGGCATCTGCTGGCGGCTGTCGCTCGGCGCCGCCCTGATCCGCACGGAGGCGTACACCGCTGCGGGCGGCATCGACCCGGCGTTCCACGGCGTCACGGGGGCCGGGCTCGCCCTCGGCCGGCGGTTGACCGAGCGGGGCGGCATCGTGCGGAACGGCCCGGGCCTCGTCGGCGCGGCGGGCGCCCACGTCGAGCCCCTCGACGAGCACGACCGCTTCTTGTTCCTGAACCGGACGTTCGGCCGCAAGTGGGTGCGCTACGCCGCCGTCCGGCGGGCGATGGCGACCCGCCGCCCGGGGCGGACCTACCGGGGGTGGCGGGCCGCCGAGCGCACCCACGCCGAGCACCCGGCCCCACCCGCCGAGCTGATCGAGCGGGCACCGGTCCCGTTCGACGAGGGCGCGACGGTGAGCGTCGTGCTGCCCACCCTGGGCCGCTACGAGATGCTCCGCCCGCTGCTCGCCCAGCTCTGCGACCAGACCGTGACGCCGCTCGAGGTCCTGGTCATCGACCAGAACGATCCGGACAAGCGCGACCACGACCTGTACGCCTCGTTCGCCGACCGCGGCGTCCGGGTCATCTGGCAGGAGGTGCGCGGGCAGTGGATCTCGCGCAACGCCGCCGTCCAGGAGGCGAAGGGGGAGTGGATCGCCTTCATCGACGACGACTCCGAGATCGAGCCGGACTGGATCGCCGCCCACCTCGAGGCCATCGCCCGCTACGGCGCCGACCTCTCGACGGGCGCATCGCTCGCCGTCGTCGGCGCCCCGGTGCCGGACTCCTACGCCTACTACGGCGTCGCGGACCAGTGGGACTCCGGCAACGGCATGTGCCGGCGGTCGCTCTTCGCCGAGATGGGCCTGTTCGACCAGCAGTTCGACCGCCAGCGGCGGGGCGATGCCGAGTTCGGCCTGCGGGTCCAGCTGCACGGCGGCCTGGTCGTCCACGTGCCCCGCGGCATCCGGATCCACCTCAAGGCCGAAGAGGGCGGGTTGCGCACCTACGGCCAGTGGGACGGGTTCCGCAACAAGGACCGCTCCGGACCGCTCCCGGTGCCGTCGATGCTCTACTACATGGACCGGTACCACACGCCTCGCCAGCGCCGCGAGGACCTCATGCTCGGCCTGGTCCACGGCATCGTCCCCTACCACCTCAAGCGCCGGACCTCGCCGAGCGCGTTCGCCGGGTTCGCCCTCGCCGAGGTCGTGCACCTCCCGAGCACCGTGCGCCGCGTGCGCCGGTCGCGGGAGCTGGCGGCGGCGATGGTGGCGCAGGGGCCGTCGATCCCGGTGCTCGACGCGTGACCTCGCGCCGCCCGGCGCCTCGTTCGCTCGCCGTCATCGCCGACCTCCCGCACCACCGGGATGCCGCCGGGCGCCTCTACGGCCTCGAACCGGTCGTGGCCCAGCTCGACGAGTGGGCGGCCCTCTTCGACCGCCTCGTGATCTGCAGCCCGGTGCTTCCCGGCGCGCCGCCGGCGGGGTTCGCGCCCTACCGGTCCTCGGGGATCGAGATGGTCGACCTCCCGCGCGGCGGGGGGAACACGCTGGGCGCCAAGCTGGCCATGATCCCGCTGATCCCGGGCTGGGCGTGGCGCACGCGGCGGGTCGCCCGCCGCGTCGACGCCGTCCACCTCCGCTGTCCGTCCAACATCGGGCTGGTCGCCGTCTTCTCCACGTGGCGGGCGGCCCGGTACCGCTCGGCGATGTACGCCGGGGTGTGGCGCCACTACGACGGCGAGCCCCGCTTCTTCCGGCTCCAGCGCGAGCTGCTGCGCGGCCGGTGGTTCGGGGGGCCGGTGAGCGTCTACGCGCCGGCCGATCCGCGGCGGCCGCACCTCGAACCGTCGTTCAGCCCGTCGTTCACGCACGCGGCGTGGGAGGCGGCCGCTCCGACGGCCGAGGCGAAGCGGGACTCCGTCAGCGCCCGCCCCGACGCCGGGGTGTGGCGCCTCGCGGTGGTCGGGCGCCTGACCCCCAACAAGAACCAGCAGGCGGCGGTCCGGGCCGTCGCCGACCTGGCGGCGTCGGGCCTCGACGTGGAGCTCGACGTCCTCGGCGACGGCCCGGAGCGGGGCCGCCTCGAGCTGCTGGCGCGCGACCTGGGGCTCGGCGACCGGGTCCGGTTCCGGGGCATGGTGCCGTTCGACGAGGTGACGGAGGTGTTCGCGGCGGCCGACCTCCAGCTCCTGCCGAGCCGGCAGGAGGGTTACGGCAAGGTGCTGCTCGAGGGGATGGTCCAGGGCACGGTGCCGCTGCTCTCGCCGGGGCCGGCGGCCGACGGCATCGCCGGGCACGGGAGCCGCGGGCTGCTCATCGACCCCCACGCCCCGGCGACGATCGCCGCTGCCGTCCGGTCGCTGATCGACGACCGCCCCCGTTGGCTGGGCATGATCGACGACGCCCGGGCGTACACGGCCGAGCACACGCTCGAGGTGTTCCGGACGCGGCTGCGGGCGATGCTCGAGCGTCAATGGGACGTCGACCTGGCCGGCGTCGTAGCTTCGGACCAGTGAGCGGGCAGCGGGGAGGCGGCGCGACGCCGGACGACGGGCTGGAGCTCCGGACCCTGGGACCCGGCGACCTGGCCGACGTCGCCGCCCTGCACGTCGTGGTGTTCCGCGACTCGGTGCTGTCCGAGCTGGGGCCGGAGGCGGTGCGCCGCTACTACCGCTGGCAGCTCACCGGGCCCCACGACGTCGAGGCGTTCGGGCTCTTCGCCGGAGATGACCTCGTCGGGTTCCTCGTCGGGGGACGGTTCCGTGGCTCGATGATCGGGTTCATCAAGCGGGAGACGCCCTTCCTCGCCCGGTGCGTGCTCCGCCACCCGACCCTCGTCATCGGCGCCCGCGGCCGGTCCGCGCTCCGGACGGGCATCCGGCTCCTCGTCCGGCCGGCCGAGCCCACCGTCGTCGAGCGGCCCGAGCGGGTGCCGGACAAGTCGTTCGGGGTCCTCTCCGTCGCCATCGATCCGAGCGTGCAGCGGTCGGGGATGGGCAGCCTGCTGCTGGACGAAGCCGACCGCCGGGCCGCGGCGATGGGGATGGAGCGGCTGCACCTCACCCTCGATCCGCAGAACTGGGGCGCGGCCGAGTTCTACCGGGGCCAGGGCTGGCGCCGCCTCGGCTTGCCGGGTGACACCGACCACCAGTGGCTCATGGGCAAGGAGCTGCCCGACCGCTGAGCGGCTCGATCAGAGCTGGGAGACGACGGCGCGGAACTTGCCGTTGGCGGCGCGGGGGATGCGGTCGCAGTCGATGACCTCGACGTCGACGTCGCCGATGCGCTCCTTGGCCCGTTCGGCCACCTCGCGGCGGTCGCGCTCGGACCATCCCTCGGCCGGCACGACCAGGATGCGGATGCGCGTCAGGCTGGCCTGGACCACCTGGGCCTCGTGGATCGGGAGGTCCGCCTTGAAGATGTGATCGAGGCGGCCGACCCGCCGGCCGTCGGCGGTCACCACGACGTCGTCGGTCCGGCCCGTCACGCTGGCGACCTCGGGAAGGGTGCGGCCGCACGTGCACGTGGTGGGCGAGGGCAGGGTGAGCCGGTCGCCCACCCGGTAGCGCACGAGGGGCATGGCGTCGTTCACGAGGCCGGTCGCGACGAGCTCGCCCGTTCCGGGGGCCTCGCCGTCGACCGGCGGGCTGTCGGCGTCGAGCTCCAGCCAGCCGACGTCGGGCATCTCGTGGAGCGTCCCGCTCGGGCACTCCGTGGCGCAGGCCACGACCTCGGCCATGCCGTAGGTCATCCGGACGGGGGCACCGAACGCCGCCTCGATCAGCGCCCGATCGGTGTCATCGCAGGGCTCCGCGTTGGTGATGGCCACCTGGACCCGGGGCGGCTCGACGCCGGCCTCGGCCATCGCCAGGGCGAGCGCCGTGAGCGCCGACGTGTACCCGAGCAGGTAGCGGGTGCCGTGGCGCCGGATGGCCTGGGCGTAGGCGGCGGCCCGGTCGGCGCGGATGTGGAACGTCGACAGGTAGAGCTGGTGCATCGGCCGGTTGGTGATCCAAAACGGCGGCGAGGCGACCGATGCCGGCACCACGGCCTGGCCTCCGAGCATGGCCACCGGCGCGCTCCGGTCGACGCCGTGCCAGCGGCGGACCCGCGCCTCGAACAGCGCGTACCAGGCCCGGACGCCGTCCTGGTCGAACCACAGGGTGAGCGGCGTACCGGTGGTGCCGCTGGTGTGGTCGGCGATGAGCTTCCCCGTGGGCCGGTCGTCGGCCACGAAGGCACGGGGGTCGCCACGCAGCTCGGCTTTGGTGAGGATCGGCCAGTTGGCGAGGTCGTCGGGCGATGCGGTGTCGCCGCGCCGCTGCCGGCCGTCCCAGTGGTCGCGGTACCAGGGCACCTGCGTGCGGGCGCGGTGCAGGACGTGGGCCAGGCGCTCCTCGCGCCAGGCCTGCCACTGCTCGGCCGACCAGTGGTCGCGCTCCACGGCCTCGTCGACGAGCCGCTCGGTCTCGGGGCCGTAGCGGGAGCGGGCGAGCTGCAGGCCGCGTGCGCTGGCAGCAGCCGAGCGGAGCGGCGGGGGAAGCCGCTCGTAGATCGCGTGGAGGTCCATCGATCGGGCCGGTTCAGGCCGGCGGGACCTCGACCCGCACCAGGTTCCAGGCCAACGGGGTGAGCCGCGCCGGGCCCCGGTCGAAGGCCGCCCAGGTGGCCGGGTCCTCCAGGTACTCGCGCACCGCGGGGATGTGGAAGTCCTGCGAGTAGACGAGGCTGTCGTCGACGAGCTCGGGGAGGCCGCCGGTGAGCGCGTCGGTGGTGCCGTCGATGATGTCGCAGTCGATGTAGAGCATCCGCGTCGGGTGGCCCACGCCGTCGTTGCGGAGCGTGTCGGAGAACCAGCCCTTGTGGAAGGTGCAGACCTCGATGGCGCCGAGCTCGGCGACGTTGCGGCGCACCAGCTCCTCGGCCGCGGCGTAGGTGCCGGAGAAGTCCGTCTCACCGGCCCGGACGTCGTGGGCCGAGACCCCCTCGAAGGAGTCGTAGACCTCCAGGCCGTAGCCCAGCTCCCGGCACATGAGGCTGAACTTGGCGGTGGAGCCGCCCTGCCAGCAGCCGGCCTCGACGACGACCTCGCCGGGGTTCGCCCGGCGGGAGGCGAGGTCCCGGAGCATGTACCCGATCTCGATCGGCTTGTGGGCGTGGAGCACCTTCCAGTCGACCCGGAGGAACCGGGCGACGAGCCAGATGCGGCGGTGGACCGGGAGCACCGACGGCGCGAGGACCCGCCAGTAGCCCCACCCCATCCAGAGCAGCTTGAGGCGCTGGCGCACCACGAAGTCGCTGATGTGGTCGCGGACGTGGTGGCGGTAGAACTTCCACACCCGTCCTCGGATCCCGCGCTTCTTGTAGGCGTCTTCCCCAGGCACAGGCGGAGTGTAGCCAGGGCCATCTCGGGCCCCCGACGAGCGTCCCGGGCCGCCGGACCCGGTCGGCCATGATGTCGGGACCGGTCGGAGCGACCGGTCAGGGAGGCGCGACATGCAGCCGTCGGACGACGGGACCACAGGAGGCAGGGGGCCGGCTCGGCCTGGCGTCCTCGGGTTCGTGGGCATCCACGCCGGGTCGCGGGCCCAGGCCCGCAGCCAGAGCGAGACGCTGGCCGCGCTGTTCCGCCAGGAGGGGAACGACGTCCGTGCGGCTGGCGATGCGGGCAACCCGATCGTCCGGGCCCTGCACCACGTGGCCGCGCTCGCGGCCTGGCGGGACGTCGACGTCGTCGTCGTCGACGTCTTCTCCGGACGGTCGTTCACGATGGCCGACTACGGATCGCTGCTCGGCCGGCGCCTCTGGGGGCGCAAGGTGGTGCTGTTCCTGCACGGTGGCAACCTCCCCGAGTACGGGCCCGCGCACCGAGCCCGCGTCGAGCGGGTCCTCCGCCGGGCCGATCAGATCCTGGCGCCGTCGGACTACCTCGCCGACGTGTTCCGGAGCTGGGGCTTCGACGTGCGCGTCATCCCGAACGTGCTCGAGATCGAGGGCTACGCGTACGAGCCGCGCCAGCAGGCCCGGCCGGCGCTGATGTGGATGCGCACGTTCCAGGACGACTACGACCCGCTGCTCGCCGTCGAGGTGCTGCACCGCGTGGCCGCCGTCCACCCCGAGGCCACCCTCACCATGGGCGGTGCCGATCACGGGCTGCTCGACGCCACCCGCGCTCGGGCCGCCGAGCTGGGCGTCGCCGAGCGGGTGTCGTTCGCCGGGTTCCTCGACGGCGCGGGCAAGGCCCGCGCCTTCGCCGACCACGACGTGTTCTTGAACACGAACCGGGTGGACAACATGCCGGTCAGCGTCCTGGAGGCGGCGGCCTGCGGTCTGGTACCGGTGGCGACGGCGGTGGGCGGGATCCCGGCCCTGCTCACCGACGGCGTCGACAGCCGGGTCGTGCCCGCCGCCGACGCCGGTGCCATGGCCGGCGCCGTGCTCGAGCTGCTGCGCGAACCGGCCGCCTTCGGCCGCCTGTCGGCCGCGGCGCGCCAGCTGGCCGTCCGGTCGAGCTGGCCGTCGGTGCACCGCCGCTGGCTGGAGGAGCTGGCGGCCGTGGCCCCCGACCTGCGGTTCCGCTGACGGCGCGGGCCCGGCCTCGGGGGCGGGCCGGGCTCAGTCGAGCTCGAGGTCGAGCGCCGGGCCGGTCCACGGGGGCTGCTCGTCTCGCACGAGCAGGCAGTCCTCGATCACGAGGACGTCGATGCCCGTGTTGACGAAGCACCGGTAGGCGTCGTCGGGGGTGGCGACGATGGGCTCGCCGCGGACGTTGAACGACGTGTTGACCAGCACGGGACACCCGGTGCGGGCGTGGAACGCCGACAGGATCCGGTGGAAGTCGGGGGACTGGTCCGCGTCGACCGTCTGGATCCGAGCCGAGTGGTCGACGTGGGTGACCGCCGGGATCTGCGAGCGCACCTGGGCGACGACATCGGTGATGGTGCCGCCTGTCGGCTCGCCCTCGGGCGCGACCCAGCGCTCCTCGGCCACGGGGGCGACGAAGGTCATGTAGGGCGACGGGCCGTCGAGGTCGAACCACTCCTCGGCGTGTTCGGCCAGGACCGCCGGTGCGAACGGTCGGAAGCTCTCGCGCTGCTTCACCTTCAGGTTGAGCGTCCGCTGGGCCTCGGGGTCGCGGGGGTCGGCCAGGATCGAGCGGTGGCCGAGGGCCCGGGGGCCGAACTCCATCCGGCCCTGGAGCACGGCGACGACCTGGCCGTCGGCGAGCAGCGCCGCCACCCGGTCCGCCAAGACGTCCGGGTCGGTGATGCGCTCGAAGGGGCGTCCGGCCGCCTCCAGGTCGCGGGCGACGTCGTCACCGGAGTAGCGGGGGCCGAGGTAGGTCCCGTGCATGGCGTCGGGCGACGCCGGGGTCCTGGGCTTCTCCAAGACCTCGTGGTACGCCCAGAGGGCGCAGCCCAGCGCGCTGCCGGCGTCGCCCGCGGCGGGCTGGACCCAGATGTCGTCGAACGTGCCCTCCGCGCGCAGGCGGCCGTTGGCCACGCAGTTCAGCGCCACGCCGCCGGCGAGGACGAGCTGGCGCTCACCGGTGAGCTCCCTGGCGGTGCGCGCCGTACCCAGCACGGCGCGCTCGACGACCTCCTGGATCGAGCGGGCCAGGTCGCACTCGCGCTGGGTGATGGGCGACTCGGGCGGCCGGGCTGGGCCGTCGAACAGGTCGTCGAAGCGACGGTTCGTCATCTGCCGGCCGGCGAGGTAGTCGAAGTAGCGCAGGTCCATCCGCAGCGAACCGTCGTCGGCGAGGTCGACGAGCTGCTCGAGGATGCGGTCCACGTAGACCGGTTCGCCGTAGGGCGCCAGCCCCATGAGCTTGTACTCGCCCGAGTTCACCCGGAACCCGCAGTGGTACGTGAACGCGGAGTAGAGCAGGCCGAGCGAGTCCGGGAAGCGCTGCTCCCGGAGCAGCTCCACGGTCCGGCCTCGGCCCACGCCGATGGAGCTGGTGGCCCACTCGCCGACGCCGTCCATGGTCACGATCGCGGCCCGCTCGAACGGAGACGGGTAGAACGCCGCCGCGGCGTGGCTGATGTGGTGCTCGGCGTAGTACAGGTCCTTCGGCATGTCCCAGCCGAGGGTTCGGATGCCCCGCTCGATCTCGAGGCTCGTCCAGAGCTTGTGCGTCGACCACTCGGACATGGCCTTCGGGAAGGTGCGGATGCCGCGAGGGCCGGCGGCGACGTAGCTCTTCAGGATGCGGACGAACGTGGTCAGCGGCTTGTCGTAGTAGGCCACCGCGGTCAGCCCGTCGGTGGCGACGCCGGCCTCCTTGAGGCAGTAGCGGATGGCATCGAGCGGGAACGCGGCGTCGTGCTTCTTGCGGCTGAAGCGCTCCTGCTGGGCCGCCGCGACCACCTCGCCGTCCACCACGATCGCGGCAGCAGCGTCGTGGTACAGGGCGCTGATCCCCAAGACGGTGACCGGTGCGTCGCTCAAAACAGCGTGTAGACGGCGACGGGCACCGCGGCGGTGGTGGTGGTGGCGGCCAGCGCGATCACCATGAGCACGACGATCACGGGCACGAACCACCAGAGACGCTGCTGGGCACCGAAGTGCAGGACCTCACGGCCCAGCCGACCCGTGTGGCGGACCCTCATGCCCATGCGGGTCGGCAGCGAGAGCCCCGGGTCCTCCGGTCCGGCATGCATCAGGCGAGCGTAGCAAGGCCCTGGACGCGCTTCCGGCGCGGCGCTCGGTCACGGGTGCTCCTCGTGCCACGTCTGCACCGCGGGCCTGAGGTCCTTCCAGATCCGCTCGGCGACGATCCGGGCTCCCTCCTCGTTGGTGTGGGCGCCGTCGATGAACACGTCCTGGTGGTCGAGCAGGAGCGTGGAGATGTCGATGGTCGGCGGGGTGATCTGATCCGTCGCCGCCTGCTCGATGTCGCCGACGGACTTGAACGGCTGCCAGTACAGGAGGCTGGGCACGTCGTAGCGATCGCTGAGCGACAGGGTCAGCTGCTTGATCCGCTCGTAGACCGCACCGGCGTCCCTGCCGTCTTGGAGGGTGGGGTCGATCTCGACCGGCACGGCCTGGGCCACCGGGGCGGGTCGGTCGGCGGCGGTCGGGGTCGCGGGGCGGGCGTCGGCCCGGCTGGAGAACCAGTTGGCCACCTTGTGGATCAGCGAGTGCTCGGAGTAGGCGTACCAGACGTCGGCGAGCAGTTCGCGGTTGCTCGGCGTGGACTCGCCGAAGCGGGTGGCGAAGGTCTTGCCGTCGTTCGCCTCCTTGTCCTCGGTGATGCCGTAGTGCGACGGCACGGCCTCGGGGACGAGCGATTGGGTGTTGATCTCGTTGACGCCGTCGTAGAAGAGCGCGAGGTCGGGTTTCTCGTCGAGCCCGAGCAGCTGCTCGTACAGCACCATCTCCTGGAAGTGGGTCCATCCCCGCTGGCCGAGGTTGCTGATCTCGATGGGCAGGCCGTCCCGCTCGGCGAGCCGAGCCAGCCAGGAGGCGATGGTGCCCTCGTCGCGCTGGCCCTCGCCCCACGCGGTGGAACCACCGAACATCCACACGGTCGGGCGCCCCTTCGACGGACCGGGCGTCCGGTACGTGCGTCGGGTCCACCCGTCGATGTTCACGTACTTCGAGGTGAAGGGCAGCGGTCGGTACTGGGTGTAGGGCCAGGAGTTGATCGGGGTGCGCTGGATGTCGGCCAGGTACTCCTCGGCCCAGGGGGCGTCGCGCAGCGCGGGCGAACGCACCCGCGGGTCGTACGCCACGTCGGTCTTGGGCGCTGGGGCCACGGTGGTGCTGGTGGCCTCGCCGGGCACGGGCGGGACCGTCGGCGGGGCCTCGCCGCTGCGGGCGAACGACGCCGGACCCGGGTGGTCGACGACCTGGTCGACAGCCCACCCGGCTCCGTAGTTGAGGCTGAGCAGCACGATGACGCAGCCGACGGACCACGTGAGCCGACCGACGAGGCTGCGCCGGCCGGCGCGCTGGTGGGTCGGGCTGCCGAGCGCGGCGTCTCGGGCTGGCGCTCCGGCGCGGTCGGCCCAGTTGGAGGAGGCCCTCGACCGACCGAACGGGTCGCGGCGGGCGAGGCGCGTCCACGTCCAGGCCGGGCCGATCACGACGAGGAAGACGAGCGCGCCAGCGGCCGTGGAGAGGGCGTGGCCGATGGCCTTGGCACCTCGCTCGACCCAGGCCGACAGCGGGAGCCCGGCGGCGATGGCGATGGCGGCCAGGACCGCGAACCCCAGCACCACGCTGGCTCGGAACGCTTGGCCGAAGACGGCGAGCACGACAGCCACGAGCACGGGCACGAGCACCGGGCTCCAGTGACGCTCCGTCCCCTGGTCCACGGCGGTGGAGGCTAGGGGAACGGAGGCGAGGCCCCTGGGTCGGCGGTGCTCGACGCGCCGCGTCAGCGAGCGGGTCGCAACTGCTCGACGAGCGCCGGCCCGCCGATGGCGGGGAGCCAGGCGGCGTCGGCGCCCGAGGCGAGACGGGTCGGGTCCGCGGGATCCGCGGCCCGGGACCTGACGGCGGCGACGACGGCGTCGGCCATGGCGTCGATGTCGAGGTGGGGGACCGGTGTCCCCTGGCCGGGCTCGACCAGGGGGTCGGGTGCGCCCGGGTCGTCGAACCACAGGACGGGGCGCCCCATCAACGCCGCCTCGCGGTGGCCGATCGGCTCGTGGCCGCCCAGCCGCGACGACACCAGCACGTCGCCGGCGGCGATCAGGTGCCAGGGGCGGCGGCGACCGGTCTCGACGTGGACGCGGTGCTCGAGGCCAGCGTGGCGGATGTCGTGGCGCAGCGGCCACAGCATCCGCTCGGTGGCGCCGTCGGCGACCCACAGGAAGTGCAGTTCCCGGTGGCTGTCGCGGCGGGTGGCCTCCCACGCGATGCGGACGAAGGCATCGGGCACGGTCCACCAGTCGACGTTGCCCACACCCACCGCCAGCGCGGCGTCGACGGGGATGCCGTGGCGTTCGGCCAGCTCGGCACGGACGGTGGCGAGGAAGCCGGCGTCGAGCTGGCCGATGCCGGGAAGGGTCAGGAGGTCGGGGAGGGAGACGACGCGGTCCGCCGCGGCGCCCGCCGCGGTGGCCTCGTCGGCCATGGCATCGGAGCCGACGATCCAGCGGTCGGCCCGGTCGACCAGGACCCGGCGGTCGACCGGGTCGAGGCGGTCGAGGCCGCTGCTGGTGGCGTGGAGGTGGGCGACGACGGGTCCGGCCTTCGGGCCGAGGCGGTGCAGCAGCGAGGCGGCGGCCGGGTCGGGGACGTAGACCGGCCCCTCGACCCGCAGACGGCGCTTGAGGTCGGCGGCGCGCAAGACGGCGGCGGGCCGTTGGAACCCGAGGCGCTGGACGATGCGGGGAAGCGACCAGCCCTGGGGGTCGTAGACGACCGTCGTGGGGGCCGAGGCCCGGACCTGCTCGGCCGCGGTGCCGGGGTGCAGGGCCACGACCTCGACCGCGGGCGCCCCCGGAGCGGTTCGGCACCACTCGAGGAAGGACAGGGTCGACGACAGGGGCTCGCTCGGCTCGAGCGAGCCGAGCAGCACGAGGCAGGTGGGGGCGGTGGCGCTCATCGGACCGGCACCCACGGGCCCAGGTCGGCCCACAGGCGGGGGGCGGCGACGGACACGTCGTGGCGTTCGGCGACGCGGGTGCGGGCGACCTCGCCCATCGCCCGGCGGGCGGCGGGGTCGGCCCGGAAGCGCTCCACCACCGCGGCCATGGCGTCCACGTCGGGGAAGTCAACCACAGCGCCGGCATCGTTCCCGACGAACTCCGGCATGCCGCCGGCCTCGAAGCACACGACCGGCCGTCCCGCGGCGGCCGCCTCGAGGGCGGCCAGCGGGTAGGCGTCCTCGCGGGCGGGGAGCACGAACACGTCGAAGGCGCGCATCCACGCCTCGGGGCGGTCCGACACCGCGACGAGGTGGAAGCGGTCGGCGATCCCGGCCCGCCGGGCGTCACGGCGCAGCGCGGCCACCTCGGCGGACCGCTCGTCGACGCCGACCCAGGCGAAGTGCACGTCGGGCGCCTCGGGGCCGTGCAGCACCTTGGCGGCCAGCTCCACGAACAGGTCGGGGGCCTTGCGCCAGTTCAAGACCGCGGTGGTGCCCACCACCAGGGCGCCGGGTCCGGCGGCGATGCGGCCACGGAGGCGCGCGACCTCGTCGTCGGCCACCTGGGCGGGCGCGGCCACGTCGATCATCTCGTGGTGGACGAGGATCTCCTCGCGAGGCACGTCCCAGCGGTCGGCGAGGTTGTCGGCCACCGCGGCCGACGCCGCCACCCAGTGGTCGGGGCGCCGGAACAGGCGGTCGGTGTCGTCGTCGGGCAGGTGGTAGTCCAGCCCCACCTCGAGCTCGTGCACGTGGGCGACGACGGGACCTGGGTGGTCGGGGACGTACTGCATCGCCCGGACGCTCCACGCCGTGTTGATGTAGAGCAGCGACCGCGGGTGCACGTCGCGCAGGCGGGCGCCGCGCAGCGCGTTGCGGGCCCGGGTGAGCGGTCGGCTGCCGCGGCGGACCCGGACGGGGTCGGGCTCGCCGAGGACCTGGAGGCGGGTGAGGGCCTGGAACTCGGGTTCGAGCGCGCCCCCCTCGAGGGACACGACCCGGGTGGGCACGTCGGTGTTCGCGCCCAGCCACCCGAGGAGGTGGCGCAGGTAGATCGGCGGGCCGCTGCGGTCGACGGCATGGCTGAGGAAGACCAGCTCGGGCCGCTCGGAGCGGCGGGGCAGGGCGAGCCCGCTCACGATGCCGCCACCCGCTGGAGGTCGGCGATCAGCGAGGGCAGGGCGGCCTCGATGGTGTGGCGCTCGGCCGCCGCCCGCGCCGCATCCCCGGCGGCCCGTCGGCCCGCCTCGTCGCGGGCGAAGCGCTCGACCTCGGCAGCCAGGGCGGCGGCATCGGGGTAGGGGACGACCACGCCGCCGCCGTCGCGGACGAGCTCGCCGGCCCCGCCGGAGTCGAAGGCCACGAGCGGCACGCCGGCGGCGGCCGCCTCCATGCACACCAGGGGGTAGGCGTCCTCCCGCGACGGCAGGAGGAAGAGGTCGAGGGCCCCGAACCACCGGTCCGGCCGGTCGCCCTCGGCGATGAGGCGGACCCGGTCGGCGAGACCCGCGGCCTCCGCCTGCTCGACGAGCAGGCGGCCCCACGGCGTCGACGGGTCGCCGCCGATCCAGACGAGGTGGATGGGCACCGCGCTCGCGGCGGTGCGGTGGGCGGCTTCGAGGAAGTGGTCGCTGGCCTTGCGCCAGTCGAGGGTGCCCGACGCGCCGACGAGGAGGTGGCCGGGCGGCACGCCGAGGTCGGCCCGTCGGCGGTCCCGCTCGGCGGGGTCGAGCGGCGTGAAGGCATCGGAGGGGAGCACGCCTCGGTGGGTGCGCAGCCGCGCCGCATCGACGCCGTGGTCCTCGACGAGGTGGCGCCCGACGGCGTCGGCCACGACCCAGATCTCGTCGCTGTCCTCGAGGACCTGGCGGCGCAGCTCCGGGGCGAGCCAGTAGTCGAGGCCGGTGGCCAGCTCGTGGACGTGGCTGATGAGCCGGCGCGGCGGTGCGCCCAGCGCCGGGAGGGCAGCGATGCTGCCCGCTGTGTTCACGACGACGACGTCGGGTCCGGGGGCGGCGTCGCCCGTGCGGCCCTCGGCCAGGGCGGCGGCGGAGCGGCTGGCTCCGAGGCGTGACAGGCCGGCGGTGGCGGCTCGCCGCAGGCCCGTGAGCGGTGGCGGCCGGACGACCGTGGTGGGGGCCAGGGCGGCCAGCTCCGGGAGGAGGGGCCCGTCGTCGAGCAAGACGACGCTCGGCTCGATCTCCGGGTGCGCCTGCAGGCCTTCGAGGATGCGGAGCAGGTAGATCGGAGGTCCGGTGCGCTCGGCCCCGTGGCCCAGCCAGGTGACCTGGAGCGGGCGGTCGCCAGTGGTCATCGGCCAGCGGCCTCCAGCGTGGCGTCGACGACGGCTTGGATGCGCGCCACCCCCACGGCCGAGTCGTGCTGCGAGCGCACGAGCGCCTGAGCGGCGGCGCCGACGCGAGCCCGCTCGGCCGGGTTGGCGAGGAGCGCGGCGACGGCGCCGGCGAACGCGGCGGTGTCCGGGTAGGCCACGGTGGTCCCGGCGCCCAGGTCGCACAGGTCGGCCACGCCGCCGGTCCGGAAGCACACGATCGGGAGGCCGGCAGCGCCCGCCTCGAGGGCGGCGAGCGGGAGCGCATCCTCGCGGGCCGGGAGGGCGAAGACGTCGAGCGCGCCCAGCAGCCGGTCGGGCCGGTCCTGGTGGGCGACGTGCCGGAAGCGGTCTGCCAGGCCGAGCCGTCGGGCCTCGTCGGCGGCTCGGCGGCCGTCGGCCGACGCCGGCTCACCGCCGACCCAGAGGACCCACGGATCGAGCGCGGGGTGGATGGTGCGGAGGTGCTGGACCGCTCGGAGGAGGTGGTCCGGGTCCTTGCGCCAGTCCGGCAGCCCGACGGATCCGACCACCAGCGCATCGACCGGGATGCCGGCGGTGGCGCGCGCCGCCTCGGGGGCGAGGGGATGGATCGCGGCGGTGTCGACGAACTCCGGGCACGTGGTGAGCCGGTCTTCGGCCAGGCCGTGTCCACCCACGAGGAGGCGGGCGACGGCGCCCGACGCGGCGATCACGTGATCGGCGCGGTCGAAGAGCATCCGGCGGCGGTCGTCGTCGAGGTTCAGCCGCAGGCCGATGTCGAGCTCGTGGACGTGGAGGACCACCGGCGTCGAGCGCGGGGGATCGAGGGCCCGCAGGAGGTCGGCGGTGGGCGGGGTGGCGCCGTTCACGTACACGAGGTCGGCTGGTGGGGCCTTCCGGGTGAGCCGGCGGCGGCTCCAGTCCTGGAGCGGGGCCACGGTGCGCTCGGCCCCGATCCGGCGCAGCGCCGCGGAGGTCCGTCCGAACGGCTCGCGGCTCGGGCCGAGGCTCGAGGTGCGAGCCGACGCGGCGTACTGGTCGAGGAGCGGGCCCGACCGGGCGGTGATGACGGTCAGGTCGTACCCGCCCGTGGCGGCGAGGCCCGCCACCAGGTGCCCGAGCAGGATGGGCGGGCCGGTCAGCTCGGCCCCGTGCCCGAGGAACACGACGTGGGGGCGCGTCACGGCCAGCTCCCCATCCGCGTCACGTCCATCGGGCGAGCTTCGCGCAGCGCGGGCGCGGCCCGGCGGTCCCGGCGGTCACCCGGACGGCACGGGCGGGCGGTGGAGGCCGCGCAGCACCGCGGCGTCGAAGGCCCGAGCGTGGTCGGCCGCATCGTGGTTCCGTCGGGCCCGGTCCCGCGCTGCGGCTCCCGCCGACGACCGGGTCGCCGGGACGTCGTGCCACACGGCCAGCACGTCGGCCATGGCATCGAGGTCGGGATAGGGGACGAGGGCCCCGCCGTCGGGCTCGACCAGGTCGCCGATGCCCCCGGATGCGAAGCACAGCAGGGGGAGACCCGCGAGCGCCGCCTCGACGGCGGCGAGGGGGAAGGCGTCCTCCCGCGATGGGAGGACGAAGGCGTCGCCGGCGGCGAGCACGTTGCGCAGGTCGGGGGTGGGCGGGACGAACCGGACCGCATCGCCGGCGCCCAGCAGCGCCCGGTCGGCGAGCGCATCGGCCAGGCGGGGGTCGTCGTCGGCGGCCCCGATCCACCGGAAGGCCCAGGCGATGTCGGGGCGACGACGCCGAGCGGCGGCAGCCAGGTGCACGAACAGGTCGGGGCCCTTGCGCCGGTCGGGGACGGCCGCCGCCACCACCAAGAAGGCGTCGTCGGCGGCGTCGAGCTGGGTCCGGTCCACCGGCGCGAGGTCCACCGGTCGTTGCGCCACGCCGTAGGGGATGAGGTCGATCCGGTGAGCGGCGACGCCCAGATCGTCCTCGAGCATCGCGGCCACCGCGGAGCACCCGGCGACGAACCCGTCGCTGGCGAGCAGGGCGGCGAGGGCGGGACGGTCGAGGAGGCCGGCCACCCCGGCGCCCAGCTCGTGGACGACGCTGACCAGGCGCCTCGGCGGCTCGGGCAGCCACGGAAGGGCCTGGATGCTCCACGCCGTGTTGACGATGGCGAGGTCGACGTCGTCGAGGTCGGCGAGCTGGGCGCGCCGGGCGCGGACCCGTGCCGGCTCCTCGGCCCGGCGCTGGGGCCGGGCGACGGCCGTGTCGACCGGCTCGCCGACGACGCGCACCTCGGCCAGGTCCTGCAGCTCGCCGAGCAGCTCGCCGCCGCGCAGCAGCACCACCGTGAAGCGCAGGCCGGACCGGTCCAGGCCGCGCAGCAGCTCGAGCAGGTACATCGGCGGTCCGGTCCGGTCGGCGGCGTGGCCGAGCACCACCACGTGCGGGTCAGCCACCAGACACCGTCCCCGCCAGGTCGCGCACCAGCCCGGCCAGCCCGATGGGGCCGGGGAGCCGGTCTGCGGTCTGGACCGCCCGGCTCAGCGCCGCGCCCATCCCGGCGACGTCGCCGAACGCCAGCAGGTCCCCGCCCCCGTCGAGGGCGAGGTCCGCGGGAGGCGGCGGGCCGAAGCCGATCACCCGTGCGCCGGACCGGAACGCCGTCCAGAGGGTCGCGTCCTCGGCCGTCCAGGCCCCGGGACGTCCGCAGACCAGCAGGGCGGCGGCGCCCTCGAGGCGGGGGCGCAGGGCCGCTTCGGGGTCGGCGTGCGGCTCGATCTCGATCAGGTCGTCGACCCCGGCGCGCCGCAGGTCGTCGGCCTCGGCCGCCGGCACCTCGGCCCCGAGGGGCACGATCCACCGGACCCTCGCCCCCGCTGTGCGCAGGGCACCGTGGTGCGACGCCAGGGCTCGGCCGACGAGGTCGACCCCTTGCGTGCGGTCGGGCGGGCCCCACACCAGGATCTCTGGTCGGGCGGGCGTGACCGGGCGCTGGGGCCGGAAGCCGGGCGACCACCGGTGGCCGGGCAACCGGCGCAGGCGCTCGGACCGAACCAGCTCCAGATCGGCGACGACGACGTGGTGGGGGCCGCCGGCTCCGGCCGACGGGACGGTGAGGCCGGCGTCGAGCACGGACCGGTCATCGACCGTGGGCAGCCACGTCCGCGGGCCCCGGTGACGGACGAGCCACGGTGCGGCGTCGAGCGCCTGGTGGCCCACGAAGACCACCGGATGGTCGCGGCGCCGCCAGAGGTGCGACCGCAGCTCCAGCACCGCCGCACGCGGGCTGCGCTGGCGAAGGGGCCGGTCTCGGACCACGAACACCGCCGGCCGTCCCTCCCACCGCCCGTCCTCGTCGCGCTCGTCCCACACGAGGACGTCGGGTCGCGGATCTCCCGGCTCGGGGGCGGCGAGCTGCTCCACCAGGCGGCCGGTCGCCGTCCAGAGCTGCCCTCCGGTGACGAGGAGCGGTGGCGGTCGCCGGGGCACCCGGCGAGTCTCGCACGGCGGCGGCGCCGGGCGGGACGGGGTCCGGGCCGTCGCTGCCGTGTGGCAGGGGACCGGCGGGGAGTACGCTCGGACGGCCTGGAAGGGGGAGTGCCATGCAGATCCCGCGCCTCGTGCGAGCGCGACGCCAGATCCGGTCGCCGCGGGTCGCACCGGCCGCGCCGGTCACGCCCCGTTCCGCCTGCGGCTCTCCCAGCGCGGCCATGTACTTCGCCCCCGACGGTCAGGTGCGGGCCTGCTGCGTCAACACCGAGTACACGCTCGGGCGCATCGGCGAGCAGTCGATCCGGGAGATCTGGGAGGGTGCTCGCATCGCGTCGCTGCGCACCGCGCTCGAGGGCCGGGACTTCTCGCTCGGGTGCCAGGACTGCGAGCACCGCATCGCGGCCGGCGACCGGGCGTGGAGCACGGCGGAGCAGTACGACGAGTACCTGGGCACCGAGCCCGGCCGCCACCCGAGGCGCATGGACTTCATCTTGTCCATCTCCTGCAACCTGCAGTGCGTGATGTGCAACGGCGACCTCTCCTCGTCGATCCGGATCCACCGGGAGAAGCGCCCGCCGCTCGCGTCCCCCTACGGCGACGCGTTCTTCGAGGAGCTGGAGGAGTTCCTTCCGCACCTGGAGCGCTCGGTGTTCCTGGGCGGCGAGCCCTTCGTGGCCCGTGAGCCGCAGCGCGTCTTCGACCTCATGATCGAACAGGGCCACACCGGCACGGTCCAGGTGGTCACGAACGGCACCCAGTGGAACGACCGGATGGCGCGCTACCTGCGCGAGCTGCCGATGAACCTCACCGTGTCGATCGACGGCTACACCGCGGAGACGCTCGAACCGCTGCGGGTCGGCGTCGACCGCGACCGGCTGTTCGCCAACGTCGACCGCTACCAGGAAGCGCTCGCCGGCACCGGACGGTCCCTCTCCTTCCACTACTGCCTCATGCGCCAGAACTGGCACGAGTTCGGTGCCTTCCTGCTGGAGGCGGACCGCCGCGATGCCACCGCCATCGTCATGACGGTCACCGGGCCGGCCGGCTTCAGCCTCTGGGACATGCCGGAGACCGAGCTGCGCACGATCCTCGATCGGCTCGAAGCGGAGGACCGCGTGCTAGCCGGTCAGCTCGGCCGGAACCGCGAGACCTGGGACGCCGAGCTCGACCGCATCCGGCGCCACCTCGCGAGCATCGAGGACGGCAAGGTCGTCGACTGGGTCCTCGCCTCCTGGTCGCACACCACCGAGGTCCCCGTGCGCTTGACCGAGCGGCCCGACGGCACCGCTCGTGAGCCGATGGGCGTCGAGCCGGCCGTGGTCGACGACCTCGAGCTCGATCTCGGCACCTGGTCAGGCCGGGAGCCCCTCGTCCTGCACGTCGACAGCGGGATCATCCGGGCCGTCGAGACGCCGGACTGGGCGGCCTCGCTCGAGCCGGCGAGCTGGACCGGCCTCGAGGTCACGGAGCTGCCTGATCGGCTGGGAGCCCACCTCGGCCCGGCCGCGGTGTCCGAGGTCGAAGAGCGCGGCGGCGTCAGCACCACCCGGACCCGATTCGGCTCCGATGCCGACGCCGTGGAGTTCCGAGCGGTGGTCGGCCCTGGCGGCCCCGACCACGACCTGCGCGTGCTGGTGGCCACCGATGCCGACCTGGCCGGCGCCGGACCGCGCCGCGCATGATCCGCAGCCTGCTGCGCCGTTCCGGCCGCGGGGGCACCGCCGCGCACGACCAGGAGCCGGCGGACGCCGTCGAGCGCTACGACGCCCAGCGCCAGGTTCGCCAGCGCGCCGGGATCTGCCACGCCCCGTTCACGAACCTGTACTTCTCGGCGAGCGGGAAGGTCGGCCCCTGCTGGATCCAGATGGACGAGCAGTGGAGCCGCGACCGCTCGATCCGGGACATCTGGACCGGGCGCGTCCTCTCCGGCCTGCGGGGCTCGTTGGGTGCGAACGAGCTGGTGGGGGCGTGCCGCCGCTGCCTCCACGACATCGAAGGCGGGGTCGCGCCCCTCGCTGCGGTCTACGACCACGACGACGACGTGATCGAGTGGCCCACGAGCCTCGAGCTCGAGCTGTCGAACGTGTGCAACTTCGAGTGCGTCATGTGCAACGGCGACCTCTCCTCGAAGATCCGACGGAACCGCGAGCACCTTCCGCCGTTGGCCGTGCCGTACGACGACTCCTTCGTCGACCAGATCGCCGAGCTGGTCCCCACGCTGCAGCGGGTGCGCTTCAGCGGTGGAGAACCACTGCTCCACCCGATCCTCTACAAGATCTGCGATCGGATTATCGAGCTCCGCCCCGACCTCCGCATCGACGTGTCCACCAACGGGTCGACGCTCACGCCGAAGGTCCGTCGCCTGCTCGAGCGCGCCACCGTGCAGATCAACATCTCCTTCGAGTCCCTCCGAGCCGAGCGCTACGAGTCGATCCGCGTCGGGTCGGACCATGCCCGGCTGCTGGCCAACATCGAGACGTTCCGGGAGCTCGTCGGGCCCAACGGGGGTCTCGTCACCATCAACACCAACCCGATGCGGGACACGTGGATGGAGATGGCCGACATCGTGCGGTACTGCGACGAGCGCGGGCTGCACCTGTCGTTCAACACGGTGATCCACCCCGCCGAGCTCTCGCTGCGGAGCCTCCCGGGTCCCGAGCTCGATGCCATCCACACCTCCCTCCTCGCCGAGTCGTTCGCCGACGCGACCGACTCGGCCACGCGGTGGAACCGCGACCAGTACGCGAACTTCGTCGGCCAGATCGCCGCGTGGGCGCACGAGGCGCGAGGGCGCGAGGTCTCGGTCGGATGGCCGGCAGCCGCCGATCCTGGATGACACCCGCCCGCTCGCACGGTGGTCTGGGCCGTTGGGTCCCGGCGCTGGCGCCGGCCGTGCTGGGTCTCGGGTTCGAGGTGCTCGGTCGCCCGATCCGAGCGTTGGCCCTGTTCGCCGTGGCGGCCGTGATGGCGCTGCTCGTGCTGGTCGGTGTGCCGGTGGCGCGGTGGGTCGAAGCGGCCGTGGTGACGGTCGTCCGCGCCCTGGTGGCCGTCGTGCTCGGCGCCGCGTTCTTGCTCGTGGCCATCCCGGCGTGGTGCTGGCGCACCGCCACGCGCCGCACGCCGCTCGAGGGCGCCCAGGGCTGGCGGGCGACCACGGCGGGCCTCGGCGGTGCGGCGTCGCTCGGCGATCAGACGGCGGCCTCGGGCGCCACCATCTCCACGCGCGTGCTGGCCGCGGTCGGATTGGCGGTGGTCCTGCTCGCGGCGGACTACGGCATCGGCTGGACGTGGGATCGGACGCACCCGGACCCCCTCGGCGTCGCCGCCCAACCGGCGCTCGACACCGGCGGCGTCGCGGGCGACCCGGGAGCCACCGCCACGACCCTTCCTCCGGACCCGCGCACCAGCGTCCCCGCGATGGCGTCGTCGCCCTGGGCCGCCCAGTACTTCGTGGACCTGCGCGGGCAGGAGTTCGGCTACTGGCCCTTCACCGCCGATCGCCCGGAGGACTACGCGTCCCGGTACATCAACATCGAGGACTGGGTCCGGCGGTCGTGGGAGCCGCCCGATGCGTCGGGTGCTCCGGTCGTCTGGTTCTTCGGCGGCTCGGCCATGTTCGGGGAGGGCCAGCGCGACCAGCACACCATCCCCTCCGAGGTGGCGCGCCTGGCGGCGGCCGACGGGCTGCCCATCACGGCGCGCAACTACGGCCAGCGCGGGTGGGTGCACATGCAGGAGGCGCTGCTCTACGAGCAGCAGCTGGCGATCACGTCGCCTCCGGCGCTTGCGGTGTTCTACGACGGTCCGAACGACCTCCAGGCGGCGGCGATGTTCCGCGACGCCGTGCCCAGCGACCTCCACGCCGACGAGTACGCCCAGATCCTCCGCAACAAGCACATCGACACCACCCAGCTCTCCTCGGCCGACGCCGACGGCGGGTTCGACCTGGTGGAGGCGTACTCCGAGCACTCGGCGGTGCGGAAGCTCGTGCGGTGGCTCGCCTCGCAGCCTGCTGGCGCCGCTCCGTCGGGGGCCGCGGTCCGATCCGCCCCCGTGCAGGACGATGACGGCGGGAGCTCCGTGCGCAACGGGGACGGGAACCTCATCTGGGGCTCGATCGACGACGGCGAGCAGGGCATCGAGATCTACCAGCGGGCCCGGGCGATCTCGCGGTTCGTGGGCGACGAGGCGGGGGTGGACTCCACCTACTTCTGGCAGCCGGTGTCCACCGACCAGCCTGCCGTCGGTTACGCCCGCGAGCACCTGCCGAAGGGCGTGATCGACCTCTCCGACGTGTTCGGCCGTGCGGAGGGCGATGTCTACATCGACACGACCCACACCAACGAAGCCGGCGCCCGCATGGTGGCCGAGGCGATGTGGGCCCGTCTGAAGCCCCAGGTCGAAGCGTGGTACCGAGCCCACCGGTGACCAGGACCGGTCCCGGTGAGGCCCTCAGGCGTGCGGGGTGAGCGCGCCGGTCAGCGCACGGTGCTGGCGGCCGGTTGGGCCCGGCCGATCTGCACCCGGACCTGGTCGGCGCGGAGACGGGCGAGCGCCACCAGGCGGTGGCCGTCGGGCCAGAGCAGGTCGACCGCGACCAGACCCGGCGCGATCTCCTCGGTGGTGAACGCCGGAGGGGGGTCGGCGCGGTCCGCGGTGACGATGTCGCTGGGGAGCAAGCAGGGGAGGCCGGGCTCGGGGCGCAGCCCCAGCTCGACCGCGAGGTCCGCCGGGCTGATCGACGTCACGTGGCCGTCGTCGATCACCAGTTCCACGAGGCGCCCGTCGGCTGCCACGGAGCGGATGGCGGCCTCCTCGTCCTCCGCCGACGGAGGCCGCTGGTAGGCGAAGCGGAGCTGGACGCGGCCGTCGGCGGTCCGGACGGTCAGGCGCTCCGAGCACGAGCCGGACGGCAGGTCGTAGCGGCGTTCCTCGACGGCCTCCTCCCGGTCCCAGCGCAAGACGCCGGTGTCGGGCTCGTCGGCGAGGTCGAGGAGGGTCCGGACCGCGGCAGACGGCTGGCCCAGCACGCGATCGAGGTCGCCGAGCAGCGCCAGGTCCCCCTCGGGCCGGATCCGGTGCACCCGGAGATCGTCGTCGAGATCGAGGACGACGCTGGTCTGGGGGCCGAGGTAGCAGTCCTGCAGCGCGGCGGCGAGCGGGCCGAGCGACGCGGTGGCGTCGGGCGCCCGCTCGTCGGCATGGGACGCCGAGAGGTAGCCGAGGTGGGTGTGGCGGCCGCCGTCGGCACCGTCGCGCCGTGTCTGCTCCAAGCGCTCCAGTGCTCCGGTCCACGTCGCTCGCCAGGGTTCGGGCAGCGCGTCGATCTCGACCTGCCGTGACCGCAGCGTCTGGACCACGGCGTCGAGCTCGGGCGGCGTGAGGTGGTGGAGGCTGGCCGCCTCGGGCGAGAGCACGTCGTTCACGTAGACCCCGAGCCCGCGGCCCGCGGCCCAGCGGAGGTGGTCGGGGAACTCGTGCCAGTTGGTGGTCATCAAGCAGTGGGCGAGGTTGACCCGGTTCCCGTGCTTCGCCGCCAGCTCCTGCATGCGGTCGAGGTGCTCCTGGAGGACGGACCAGCTGGCGCCGCAGCGGATGGACTCGTACACCTCCGGGCTGGTGCCGTCGACCGACACCACCAGGTCGACCCCCGGACGATCGAGCAGGGCCTCGACCCGGGGGGTGAGGATGCTGCCGTTGGTGGTGACGACGGCGCGGATGCCGGTCTGCTCGGCGATGTCGAGCAGCCGCAGACCCTCGGGCATGAGCAGCGGCTCGCCGCCGAAGAGCTGGATCTCGTCGAGGCCGTCGGCCAAGGCGGCGACCTCGGCGAGCTGACGGTCGCCGAAGAGCCGCGGCAGCGCCGGCCGCTTCTCGCGGTGGAGGCGGATCGACGAGGACCAGTCCCCGTTGCACATCGTGCACTGGAGGTTGCAGG
>Ga0182745_1001302_pt1 | contig 24373 bp, 25 predicted proteins | sample eDN3rd30CKraftBY_FD_128523 | JGI IMG/M metagenome (GOLD analysis project Ga0182745, IMG submission 128523) | Enriched backyard soil microbial communities from Emeryville, California, USA - eDNA 3rd pass 30_C Kraft BY (version 2) (version 2) | ecosystem: Environmental > Terrestrial > Soil >... | reverse complement strand
TCGACGGCCTCGAGCTCGGCACCGTGCCAGATCGCGGCGGCGCGGAGCGTCGCGATCGGCACGACCCGGATCCCCTCGACGAGCGACGCCTCCTTGGCGGCGACGGCCGGCACCATGACGGTCCGGCATCCCGCGCGGCGCGCGGCGAGCACGGCGGGCAGCACACCGGGAACGCCCCGGACACGGCCGTCGAGGCCGAGCTCCCCGAGGTGGACGACGGACTCGACGGATGCGGCTGGCACGAGGCCACCGGCCGCGAGCATCGCGAGCGCGATCCCGAGATCGAAGCCGGACCCGTGCTTCGGCAGCGCGGCGGGCGACAGGTTGACCGTGAACTTCTTGTTCGGCAGGTCGCAGCCCGAGTTCGCGGCCGCCGAGCGCACGCGCTGGCGAGCCTCCCCGAGCGCGGTGTCCGGCAACCCGATGAGATTGAACGCCGGGATCCCGCCGGCGAGGTCCGCTTCGATCTCGACGATCTCGCCCCGCATCCCGATGAGCGCGATCGCGCTGCTGCGCGCGACCGGCATCAGCGCACCCCCTCGAGGTGCTCGATGGTCGGGAGCCCGCCATCGCGCCAGACGATGACGGATACCGCGTCGACTCGGAGGCGGGCGCCGCTCATCCGGTGCGCCGCGCACCACTCCCACGCGAGCCGGTACACCCGATGGAGCTTCCGATGGTCGATCGCCTCGAAGGGATGCCCGAAGTCGAGCGAGGTTCGCGTCTTGACCTCGACGGCGACCACGACCCCGCGATCGATCGTGACGATGTCGAGCTCACCGCTGCGACTGCGCCAGTTGCGGTCGACGACCCGGTGCCCGGCGATCGTCAGGAAGTCCGCGGCGATGCGCTCGCCGCGCCGGCCGAGTTCGATGTTGCGTGCCATGCCGGGAGCATCGCGCGAACGCCCGACGCTCGACCGCCCAGGAAGCCCTGGATGGGGACAACTCGAGGAACTCCACGCTTGTGGAGGAGGCGAGGCGCCCGCGACGGGCGACGCTCACTCGTCGAGTGCGAGCTCCTTGGGCAGCTCCAGCTCACGCGCCGAGAGCTCCTCGATGTTGACATCCTTGAACGTCAGCACGCGCACGGACTTCACGAACCGGTCCGAGCGGTAGACGTCCCAGACCCAGACATCGTGCATCGTCAGCTCGAAGTAGAAGTCGTGCTCGGTGTCCTTGCGTTCGAGCGCGACCTCGTTCGCGAGATAGAACCGACGCTCGGTCTCGATGACGTAGCGGAACTGACCGACGACGTCGCGATACTCGCGATAGAGCGCGAGCTCGACCTCCCGGTCGTAGTCCTCGAAGTCGTCGTCATCCATGCGGTCAGTCTAAGCCGTCGCGGCAGCGCCGGAGGGCCCGTCGATGCTCGCCAGGTGGTTGCCGAGGAACGTCAGCCGATGGAGCGGGCTCGGCCCCGCGGAACGCACCGCCGCGAGGTGATCAGGCGCGCCGTAGCCCTTGTTCCGAGCCCATCCGTACCCCGGATGCTCGATGTCGGAGGTCGCCATCAGTCTGTCGCGATGCACCTTCGCCAGCACGCTCGCACCGGCGACCGAGGCGCAGTCCCGGTCGGCCTTGACCCGCGTGCGGATCCTGGGCGCGTGCCGGAGGGCCGGCGTGAGCCAGTCGTGGGAGCCGTCGAGGAGGACCACCGACGCTCGGATCCCGACACCCGCCTCGTGCAGCCGCACGAGGGCGCGAGCCCCCGCGAGACCGAGTGCTCCGATGATCCCGAGCTCATCGACCTCCTGCGACGATGCGAGTCCGACGCCGCGCGCGGTCCCCCACCCCGTCACGACCGGGTACAGCGCCTCCCGGCGCCGCTCGGTCAGGAGCTTCGAGTCCCGCAGGCCGTCGGGTACCTCGACCGCCGCGGGATCGAGCGCCACCGCACCGACCGCGACGGGGCCGGCGACCGCCCCGCGGCCGACCTCGTCCATCCCGATGATGAGCCCTCCCTCGGTGCGCATCCGCGCACCGAGTTGCGCCACGAGCTCCAACTCGACCTCGAGCGTCGGCGCGATCACCGCGCCTCCTGCGCCACCGAACCGGGAGCGCCGCTCGGCGTGCGCGCCTCCGCGACGCCGACGAACGTCAGCGGGTAGTTGTCGAGCACGCTCCAGCGCGTGATCGGCCAGCTGATGACGAGCGCCTTGCCGACGACGGTGCTGAGGGGGACGAAGCCGTGCCCGGGATCGTCGATGTGGCCGAGGGAGTCCTTCGAGTTGTAGCGGTTGTCGCCCATCACCCAGAGCGCGCCATCGGGAACGGTGACGTCGAACTCCACCGGCGCGGCCTTCTGGCCTGCCGCGATCTTCAGGTACGGCTCGTCGAGCGGGACGCCGTTGACCATGAGACTGCCGGTCGGCGAGCAGCAGACGACTTCATCCCCGGGGAGGCCGATGACCCGCTTGATCAGATGGTCGTTCGAGTCCGACGCCGTGAGCCCGATGAGCGAGCCCACCCAGTCGAGCGCGCCGAGGAACCAGTTCAGCTCCGGCCTGGGGCTCGAGCCGAGCCAGCCGCCGGGGTCCCGGAACACCACGACGTCGCCGTACTGCACCGCCATCGCATTCGGCACGAGCTCGTTGACGATGATGCGGTCGTTGATCTGGAGCGTGTTCTCCATCGAGGAGGACGGGATGTAGAACGACCGGATCAGATACGTCTTGAGGACGAAGGAGACGAGGAACGCGATGACGAGGATGACGACGAGATCGCGCAGGAACACGACCCAGCCGCTTCGCCGGCGGCCGTGCCGGTGAGCGGGGCGCCGGGTCTGCGGGACCTCGGTCTCGGGGACGCCGGTGTCGCTCACGTCCCTAGCCTGTCATCCGGAAGCGGGAATGGCGTCGACGACGCCCTGGCGCGACGGCCTCAGCCCTCGCGCTTCTCCTTGATCTTCGCCTTCTTGCCGCGCAGGCCGCGCAGGTAGTAGAGCTTCGCGCGACGCACATCGCCTCGGATGACGAGCTCGATGTGGTCGATCGACGGGGAGTGCACGGGGAACGTGCGCTCGACGCCGACCTGGAAGCTCACCTTGCGGACGGTGAACGTCTCGCGGATGCCCTCGCCCGAGCGCGAGATGACGACGCCCTGGAAGACCTGGATACGGGAGCGGCTGCCCTCGACGATGTTGACGTGCACCTTGACGGTGTCACCGGGGCGGAAGTCGGGGATGTCGCCCTTGAGATTGGCGGCGTCGATGTCGTCGAGGACATGCATGATGTTTCGCTTCCCGCGCCGCCACAGGTCGGACGCTTGCAAGGACTGTTGAAGTCGAGGTGTGGGCGTGCCCCGCAGTTGGCTTCCCCTGCGGCAGAGCCGGCGTGGGCACGATCGTCTATTCTGCCACATCCCGCTGTGGCCGTCGAACGCGATCGCGACCGAACCCTAGGTGCGCCGACCGGAACCCGCGCTACCCTGCATTCAGGATACGCATGCCGAACACCTCCGACTCCGCCCTCGAATCCCGCACGACGCCGGTCCAGCGAAGGGGCCTCGCGCGGGTCGACGCCCTGCTCGACGCCGCCGCCGAGATCGTCGAGTCCTCCGGCATCGTCGCGATGACGACGAGTGCGATCGCGGAGCGCTCCGGGTCCTCGGTCGGCGTCGTGTACCGCTACTTCCCGAATGCCGACGCGGTCCTCATCGCGCTCGCGACGCGCAACCGCGAGCGATTCATGGCGCAGATCGCCGAGACGTTCGCGGACACCCGCCCGACCGAGTGGACGGCGTTCGCCACGATGTGCGTCGACGTCTATGTCGAGCTCGGCAAGACCATCCCCGCCTTCCGCGTCATCCGCTTCGGCGATGTCGTGGTGATCCGCTTCGCGAATCGCGAGTCGTCGAACAACGAGGAGCTCGCTCGAAGCCTCGACGATCTGCTCGTCGAGCGCTACGGCTTCGTGGAGACCGACGAGCTGCTCTTCGCGACCCAGCTCGCGATGGAGTGCGCCGACGCGGTCACGCGCAGGGCGTTCCTGCACGATCCGCGGGGGGATGAGCGCTTCATCCTGGCCGCGAAGGAGCTCATCATCGGGATCCTCGCGCCGCACGCCCCGGCGCCTCCTCCCGGCGACTGAGCCGTAGCATCGATCCGTGATCGAACTGAGGACCCCGGCCGAGATCGAGGCGATGCGCCCCGCCGGCGCATTCGTCGCCGACGTGCTCCGCGCGACATCCGAGGCGGCCGCCGTCGGCGTCAACCTCCTCGAGCTCGACGCGCTCGCCCACGAGATGATCCGGGCGCGCGGTGCCGAGTCCTGCTACATCGACTACCATCCGTCCTTCGGCGCGAGCCCGTTCGGCAAGGTCATGTGCACCTCGGTCAACGATGCCGCGCTGCACGGACTGCCGCATGACTACCGGCTCGCGGACGGCGACCTGCTGACGCTCGACTTCGCGGCGTCCGTCGACGGCTGGGTCGCCGACGCCGCCGTCTCGATCGTCGTCGGGACGGCCAGGCCCGAGGACGAGCGGCTCATCGCGATCGTCGAGGAAGCGCTCGCCGCCGGGATCGCGAAGGCGCAGCCCGGCAATCGCATGGGCGACGTCTCGCACGCGATCGGCGAGGTCGCGAAGCGCAATCGGCTCAAGATCAACCTCGACTTCGGCGGGCACGGCGTCGGCCGTGAGATGCACGGCGATCCGCACGTCGCCAACGACGGCCGGCCGGGCCGCGGCTGGCCGCTCCAGGCCGGACTCGTCTTCGCGATCGAGCCGTGGTTCTGCCTGACGACCGAGAAGATCTACACCGACGACGACGGCTGGACGCTGCGCTCGCGCGACGGGTCCCGCGCGGCGCACGTCGAGCACACGGTCGCGGTGACGGAGAGCGGTCCCGTCATTCTGACGGCGGGAGCAAATCCGGTCGGACTCGCCTAGTCCGGGCCTCCTGCTGCTCGCGCTTCCACGCCTCGATGCGCGCGTGGTGGCCGGACAGCAGGATCTCCGGGACATCGAGGCCGCGCCAGGACGCCGGCTTCGTGTAGCTCGGCGCCTCGAGCAGCCCGTCCTCGTGCGACTCGATCTCGAGCGAGTCGGGGTTCCCGACGACACCCGGCACGAGTCGGCCGATCGCCTCGATCATCGCCATCGCGGCGACCTCGCCGCCGTTCAGCACATAGTCGCCCAGGCTCAGCTCGCGCACTCGCGCGATCGTGCCGGCGTGCTCGACCACCCGCTGATCGATGCCCTCGTAGCGGCCGCAGGCGAAGACGAGATGCGGCTCGAGGGCGAGCTCGCGCGCGATCGCCTGGGTGAACGGCTCGCCCGCCGGCGTCAGGAAGATCACCACGGTGCCCGGGGAGTCACTCCGCGGAGGATCCACGAGCGCATCGAGCGCGTCGCCCCACGGCTCCGGCCGCATGACCATGCCGGCGCCGCCGCCATAGGGCGTGTCGTCGACCGTGCGATGGCGATCGTGCGTCCAGTCGCGCAGATCGTGGGCGCGGACCGTCAGAACGCCGGCCTCCCGCGCCCGCCCGATGAGCGACACGTCGAGCACGGAGAAGAACTCCGGAAAGATCGTGACGACGTCGATCCGCATGTGCTCAGTCTGACGGTTCCTCGAAGAGCCCGCCCGGTGGATCGACGGTGACCGTGCCCGCCTCGAGATCGACCGCCGTGACGATCGCCTTGACGAACGGCACGAGCACCTCGCCCGAGGGCGTCTCCACCGCGAGCAGGTCCTGCGCCGGCAGCTCGTCGACGCGGATGACCCGCCCGAGCTCGACGCCGTCGCGCAGGACGCGCAGCCCGACGAGCTGGTGGTAGTACCAGGCGTCGTCCTCCTGCGGCTCGTCGGGTGCGAGCTCGACCCAGAGCACGGCCTTGACGAGGCTCTCCGCCGCGGTCCGATCGTTGACGCCCGCGAAGAAGCCGACGGCGACGCCGTTGAACCACTTGAGCTCCAGGAGCTCGAGCCGCTGACCGTGCCAGGGGCTCTCCTCCGGGACCTGCAGCGCGAACGTCGCGCCGGGCGTGAACCGCTTCGCCGGATCGTCCGTGTAGAGATCGATCTTGAGCGCGCCCTTGAGGCCGTGCGCCTTCGTCAGCCGACCGACGCGCAGCTCGGTCCCGGGCGGACGCTCGGGTCGTGCCACGTCAGTGATCGGTGTCGACGACGTCGACTCGGACTCGCTCGCCGTCCGCGAGCGCACCGACGATGGTCCGCAGCGCCTTGGCGGTGCGGCCGCCGCGACCGATCACGCGGCCGAGATCATCGGGGTGCACGCGCACCTCGAGGAGCTCGCCGCGTGACGAGTCGGAGGACGCCACAGCGACCTCGTCGGGGTGATCGACGATGCCCTTGACGAGATGCGCGAGAGCGTCCGAGAGACGGGACATACGAGAGATCAGGCCTCGTCGCTCTCGGCCGGCTGCTCGTCAGCCGCGGCCTCGACAGTTTCCTCGACAGCCTCGGCCTGCGCCTCGGCGGCCTCGTCCGCGACCTCGACCGGCGTCTCGACGGCCTCGACGACGGCTTCGGCCGGAGCCTCCTCGACCGGAGCGGCCTCGGCGACCGGCGCCTCGACCTTCTTCTCCGACTTCGGCACGAGGACCGGCTTCTTCTTCTCGTCGATGACGAACGGCGCCTTGGGCTCGGCGACCCGGACGGTCGACACGGCGTTCTTGTCGCCCTTGAACTTGCCCCAGTCGCCCGTGAGCTTGAGGATCGCGGCGACCTGCTCGGTCGGCTGCGCGCCGACGGAGAGCCAGTACTGGGCGCGCTCCGAGTTCACCTCGATGAACGAGGGCTCCTCGGTCGGGTGGTACTTCCCGATCTCCTCGATGACGCGGCCGTCGCGCTTGGTGCGCGAGTCGGCGACGACGATGCGGTAGTAGGGGGCGCGGATCTTGCCGAGCCGCTTGAGTCGGATCTTGACAGCCACTTCATCTCCAGCTGGATAGCGGGCGGAATCGCCCGTGAACGTTTGCCTGCTCGTCCAGCTGTGGGGTGCACGCCGGACGGCGAAGTCTCATGGAGTTCTCGCGGCCTGATTAGAGGGTCGGACCGTGCGAACCGAGGCTCCATTCTGCCAGAGTTCGCGGGCAGCCGCGAACCGGTCGCTCCCAGTCGGCTAGGAGTTCTTCTCGTCGCGCCAGGCGAGGTACGCGTCGAGGTCCTTCGCGACGTAGTCCGGGCCGTCCGCGCCGATGGTGATGAGCCGCACGCCCTGCGCATAGGCCGCGTCGAGCACCTCGCGCTCGAAGCCCTGGAACGCCCACCGGCCGATCGAGATCTCGATCTCCGCGATGTCGCGCTCGACCTCGTCGCACCAGGCCTTGAGCACGTCGAGCTTGTGCGAGAAGACCTCCGGGTCGTACATCGTGTGCCAGATGTCGCCGTGCTGCGCGACGAGCCGCAGCGTCTTGCGCTCCCCCGAGCCGCCGATGAGGATCGGGACGTCGCGGGTCGCGCCGGGGTGCAGCTTCTCGAAGCGCGCCTCGATCCGCGGCAGCGCCTCGGCGAGGTCGTCGAGCCGCGAGCCGACCGTGCCGAAGTCGTAGCCGTACTCGACGTAGTCGCGCTCGAACCAGCCGGATCCGATGCCGAGGATGACCCGGCCCCGACCCCCCTTCGCGCTGATGTGATCGACCGTGCGCACCATGTCGGCGAGGAGCTCGGGGTTGCGGTACGAGTTGCAGGTGACGAGCGGGCCGAGCTCGATCCGCTCGGTCTGCTCGGCCCAGGCGGCGAGCATGGTCCAGCACTCGAAGTGGAAGCCGTCGGGGTCGCCGGAGAGCGGATAGAAGTGGTCCCAGTTGAACGCGATGTCGATGCCGGCGTCCTCGCCGCGCAGGACGGCGTCGCGGATCGGGCCGTAGGTCTGGGAGTGCTGCGGGAGGTACTGCACGCCGATGCGGACCGGGCGATCGTTCGTCACCCCGTCACTGTATCGGCCTTCAGGAGGGCGAGGAGGACGCCCAGGGGAACGGTGCGAGGGGAACGGGTAGAACTGCCTGGAGCGCGATTCCGATCGAGAGCACCCGGGCGTCCGACTCCCCCGGTCCGATGAGCGAGACCCCGACGGGCAGCCCCGTCTGCGTGCCGAGCCCCGATGGCAGGGCCGCCACGGGCGAGCCCGTGACGTTCCAGGTCGCGGTGAAGCAGGTCAGCGGGTCGACGCCGCCGATCGGCTCGCCCGCGTCGTAGCCGTGCCCGCGGACCCCGGGCGTCGTCGCGGTCGTCGGCTCGAGGATCGCCTCGATGCGGTGCTCGGCGAACCACGCCTGCCACGCGGCGGCGACGGCGACCCGGCGCTGCTGCGCGGCGAGGTACATGTCGACCGGCAGGGGCCGGGTGCCGTGCGCGATGAACCCGCGCGTGCTCGGACGGTAGTGCTCGACGCGGTCGGCGAATCCCGTGTGCGCATGACGCGCATCGCTCACGAGGATCGTGTCGTAGTCCGCCTTGTCGAGATCGGGGGCGGCGGGCAGCTCGACGATCTCGGCGCCGAGCTCCTCGAGCGCCGCGCGCGCACGGTGGTAGCCCTCGAGGATGTCGGGCTCGACGTCGACCCCGACATGCTCGACGCGATCGGTCACCGCGATGCGCACGCCGCGCAGGTCGGCGGGACCCGGCGCCGGCACGGGCGGTCGGGTGCCGATGCCGAACGGGTCGTAGGCCCTCGGCGCCCCGCTCAGGACCTCGAACGCGATCGCGCAGTCGTCGAGCGTGCGGGCGATCGGGCCCGTGTGGTCGAGCGTGATCGACAGCGGCAGCACGCCGTCCACGGGCGAGCGGCCGAAGGACGGCTTGAACGAGGACACCCCGCAGAACGCCGCCGGCACGCGAAGCGACGCCGCCGTGTCCGTCCCGAGGGCGAGCGGCACCATGCCCGCGGCAACCGCCGCGGCGGACCCGCCGCTCGAGCCGCCGGGGCTGCGGGAGAGGTCCCACGGGTTGCCGACCTGATCGGTCGTCCCGCCCGCGGCGAACTCGTGCGTGTGGGCGTGACCGACGTAGACGGCGCCGGCGCTCGCGAAGGCGGCCCAGGCGGCGCTGTCTCGATCGGCGACGCGGCCCTCGAGCACGCGGCTCGAGGCCGTGATCGGCTGGCCCGCGACGGCGTAGAGCGCCTTGACGCCGACCGGCACGCCAGCGAGGAAGGACGGGTCGCCGCCCGCGATCCGGATGTCGGCCTCGGCGGCCTGCGCGAGTGCCGTGCTCCGGTCGAGATCCGACCAGGCGTTGACCGCCTGCGGTCCGCCGTCATGGCTCGGCGCACCGCCATTGCGCTCGTCGATGCGGTCGAAGACCGCTTCGGCGAGTCCCACGGCGGTCGCGGATCCCTCGCGCAGCGCGGCCGCGATGCTGCGGATGCCGGAATCGATCAGGTCGGGGAGCACGTCATCGGTCACCCGACCAAGCTAGCCCGAATGGCTCGAGGCGGTGGCCCGCGTCAGCGGCCGAGGAACTTCTGCAGCGCCGCGAGCTCCTGCTCGCTCGGGCCCGACTGCGCACCCGGCGCGGCGGGCACCGCCCCGAGCCCGAAGCCCGAACCGCCTCCCCCGCCGGGCTTGACGCCCGCGGCGAGCGCGGCGTTCTCCTGCGCGCGCTTCGCCGGGTTGCCCGACTTCGAGCCCTTCTTCTTCGCGTTCTTCCCGCTGCCCGCGGCTCCACCGATCCGCATGCCGGGCGTCACCCCGGGGATCTGCGGCATCTGGCCCTTCGCGACGGACTTCATCATCTTCGCGGCCTGCTCGAAGCGCGCCATCAGCTGGTTCACCTCGGTGACGGTCGTCCCCGAGCCCCTCGCGATCCGCACCCGGCGACTGCCGTTCAGGACGCGGGGCTGACGGCGTTCCGTCGGCGTCATCGAGCGGATGATCGCCTCGGTGCGGTCGACCTCGCTCTCGTCGAAGTTGTCGATCGCCTCGCGCATGCCCTTGCCGCCCGGCAGCATGCCGAGCATCGACTTGAGCGAGCCCATCTTCTTGACCTGCTGGAGCTGGTCGAGGAAGTCCTCGAGCGTGAACTGGTCCTTCGCGAGCCGCTCGGCGACCTGACGCGCCTCGTCCTCGTCGAAGGTGCGCTGCGCCTGCTCGATGAGCGAGAGGATGTCGCCGAGGTCGAGGATGCGGTTCGCCATCCGGTCGGGATGGAACGGCTCGAAGTCGTCGAGGCGCTCGCCCGTCGAGGCGAACATGATCGGGCGGCCGGTGACGTGCGCGACGCTCAGCGCGGCGCCGCCGCGCGCGTCGCCGTCGAGCTTGGTGAGCACGACGCCCGTGAAGTCGACGCCCTCCTGGAACGCCTTCGCGGTCGCGACGGCGTCCTGGCCGATCATCGCGTCGATGACGAAGAGCACCTCGTCGGGCTCGACGGCCTTGCGGATGTCGGACGCCTGCTTCATCAGCTCGGCATCGACGCCGAGACGGCCTGCGGTGTCGACGATGACGGTGTCGTAGAGCTTGCGCTCCGCCTCCTTGAGGCCGTCCTTCGCGACCTTGACGGGGTCGCCGACGCCGTTGCCGGGCTCGGGCGCCCAGACCGGGACCCCGGCCTGCTCGCCGACCACCTGGAGCTGGTTGACAGCGTTCGGCCGCTGGAGGTCCGCCGCGATGAGGATCGGGGTGTGGCCCTCGTTCTTGAGCCACTTCGCGAGCTTCCCGGCCAGGGTGGTCTTGCCCGCGCCCTGGAGGCCGGCGAGCATGATGACGGTCGGCGGCTTCTTCGCGAACTCGAGGCGGCGCTGCTGCCCGCCGAGGATCCCGACGAGCTCCTCGTTGACGATCTGGACGACCTGCTGCGCGGGGTTGAGCGCGCGGCTGACCTCGTCGGAGAGGGCGCGCTCGCGTACGGTGCCGGCGAACTCCTTGACGACCTCGAGCGCGACGTCGGCGTCGAGGAGCGCGCGCCGGATCTCGCGGACGGTCGCGTCGACGTCGGCCGGGGACAGCTTCCCCTTCGTGCGGAGGTGACGGAAGGTCTCGCTGAGCCGGTCGGTGAGGTTGCCGAACATCGCCATGGTCAGACGATTCTACCGGGGCATTCCGGGGGCTCCGCGGCGAAGTCGGTGCGGCCGGGAGCAGGCTCGGTTCCCCCGAGACGGCCTGCCTCCGGCCGCACGGCCTGCACTCGGCGCTACATCCCGCCCGCGGGCAGGCCGAGCGCGACGCGGCCCTGCGAGCCGTAGAAGACGTCGTGCTGCGCGCCGATGTGGGTCTTGTAGAACGCCGCGTCCTGGTAGTACTTCGCGAGCCTCGTGCCCGTCATCCCGGCTGAGGTCGAGCCCGCGGTGGAGAACGCGATGTCGACCGCTTCGACCGCGAGCCGCGCCGCGGTGGCCGCCTGGCCCCGCAGCCGGATGTCCTCAGCCGGCGTGAACTCGGGCCCGCCCTCGGCCCAGGTGGTCCCGCGCTCCTCCATCTCCCGCACGGTCGCGTGCAGCAGTGCCGACGCCGAGTCGGCGAGCGCCTGGATGTGGCCGAACCACTGCTGGTACTGCGGCGACTCGGTCCGCGGCATGCGCGGCGCGAAGCTCGTCCCCCGCGCCATGAGCCGCTCGTACTCGTCCATCGCCGCATAGGCCGCGCCGACCTGCGTCACGGCGAGGCCGGAGATGAACATCGTCGTCGTACGGCCGAGGTAGGTGGGATTGCCGAGCAGCTGGTAGCCGATCGTGCCGCCGTGCTCGCTCCACAGGTGGTCCTTGAAGGTGAAGGGCACGACGTTGTAGTCGGGCACGAAGACGCCGTCGACCGTGATCGAGTTCGACGAGGAGGCGCTCAGGCCGATCGTGCGGCCGTGGCCCCAGTCGTCGACGATCGTGTAGTCCTTGCGCGGGAGCACGAACATGTGCGGGATCGGCTCGCCGTTCGCGTCGATGATCGGCCCGACCGGCAGGAAGTGCGAGCTGTAGGTGCAGCCGGAGTTGTAGTCCCAGCGGCCCGTGAGGATGTAGCCGCCGTCGACGGGCTCCGCGGTCGCCTCGATGGGGAACGCGCGGGAGGCCGCGACGAACGGGTACGCCTGGTAGACCTCGTCCTGCGAGCGCTCGGGGAAGTAGGAGGAGAACTGGTACGCGTGCGAGGCGCCGAGCTCGTAGGACCAGCCGACGCCGGGGTCGGCCCGGGAGAGCTCCTCGGCCACGCGGAAGAACGTCTGGAGTCCGAGCTCGAGGCCGCCGTAGCGCTTCGGCCGGAGGATGTCGTAGAGCCTCGCGTCGACGAACGCCTCGTGGATCTCCGGGGAGTACGTGCCGAGCTCGGCATGGACCTGCTGCAGCTCCCGGATGCGCTCGCGGAGGGCGACCGCTCTCCCGAGGATCTCCTCGCTCGTCGGCGCGTCAACTGTGGACGGCATCGCTCCTCCTCGTCGGCCGTGCTCTCCGACCGATTGCGATGCTAGGCAGGCGGGTGGTCCGACCGTTCTCCCGGCCGGGGTAATCGCGTAATTCCGCCCTGCGGCACCGGTGGGCGACGGGGGATGCTGGTCCTGTGGCGCTCATCCAGGTGACGTACGCGGATCGCCGCGTGCGCACGTCGCACGTCTGGCACGACTTCGCGAGCCTCGGGATCCCCGATGAGGTGATCCGGATGCCGTACAGCCTGTGGGTCCTGCAGACGCCCGACGGCCCGGTCCTGATCGACACGGGCTTCCACACGCCCGACTCGTACTGGGTCGACGACGCCGACTGGCGGCCGGTCCCGGAGGCGCTCGCCGCGGTCGGGGTCGTGCCCGCGGAGGTGCGCGCGGTCCTGCTCACCCACTACCACTTCGACCACGTGGGGCACGTCGGCCTCTTCCCGAACGCGACCGTCATCGCCTCGCGCGTCGAGCACGAGCACTGGGTCGCGGTCGCGCGGGAGTCCGAGGAGTCGCTGCGCACGGCGTTCGTCTGGCCGCAGCACCTGGCCGCGATCCGGGAGGCCGAACGCGATGGCCGGCTGCTCCTCGTCGACGGCGACTCGGATTCACCGATCGACGGCATCCGCCTCATCTTGTCGCCGGGGCACACGCCGGGTCAGCTCGCGGTGCTCGTCGAGTCCCCGAGCGGTCCGCGGCTGCTCGCCTCGGACGCCGCGCACTTCTTCGAGCAGATCGAGCTCGGCTGGCACTTCTTCGCCCACGCCGACGCGCAGCAGGGCGACCGCTCGATCGAGCGGCTGCGCCGGATCGCGGCGGAGGCGGGCGCGGAGCTGATCCCGGGCCACGATGCGCGGGTGCGCGAGCGCTACCCGGCGCTACCCGGCCCCGCGTCGGACTACGCCACGCTCCTCGGATAGCGCGGAGGGCGACTCAGCTCGCGAGGACGGCCCCGCCGACCGAGTCGAGGCGCTCGCTCATCCAGACCGCGATCTGCGAGCGCGAGCGGAACTGCAGCTTGTTGAGCATCCGCTGGATGTGGCCCTCGACGGTCCGCGCGGAGAGCACGAGATGCGCCGCGATCTGCGCGCTGCTGAGCCCCTCGACGAGCAGGGCCGCGATCTCGGACTCGCGCCGGGTGAGCTGCACCGACGGGTGGCGCGCCGCATCCTCGCCGAGCGCGAGCGCGATGAGCTCCGCGCGCTCGAGCTGCCGGCCCTTCGCCGAGAGTCGCGAGTACTCGCGGGGCCCGAGGGAGCGACGCAGGCCCGCCTCGACGCCGCCGAGCGCCTGCTCGGCCGCGATCGTGCGCTGCGGGTCCATCCGGCTCGCCGCGGCGAGCAGCGTCGCCGCGCGGGCCGAGTCGCCCCGGCGGTAGGAGAGCGCCGCGATGAGTCGCAGCGAGGTCGGGACGCCCACCCGATCGCTCAGCGCGTCCATCATCTGGAGCGCCTCGCGGGCGGTCTCCGAGGCACGCTCCGCGAGGCCCCGGCCGAGGAGCGTGATCGACAGCACGATGAGCGTGTAGGCGACCCCCCAGCGGTTGCCGCGAGAGCGCAGCCATTCGACGTTCGAGCGCAGGCGCTGCTCCGCGCGCTCGTAGTCGCCCCGCATGACGCTGATGAGCGCGAGGTAGTGGAGCTGCTCCTCGAGCGCGTCCAGCCGGCCCTCGTGCTTCGTCTCCTGGACGACCTTCTGGAGGAGCGCCTCGGCGCCGTCGATGTCGTGCCCGCCCATCCGGATGAGCGCCTCGAGGAACTCCGGCGGCAGCTCGTCGAGCCCCTCGGACTGCTCCTCGGGGATCTCGAGGCTCTCCGCGAGCAGGCGCGACGCACGCTCGAAGTCGCCGACCATCGCCGCGAAGTAGGACTCCGTCCGAAGCGCCGCCGCCGACAGCGCGCCGCGGCGCCTGCGGCACTTGAGCGCCTCCTCGAGCCACTCCTCGACCTTGTTCTTGAGCCCGAGGGCGCCCCAGTAGCGCCGCAGGCGCATGACGAGCCGGATCAGCTCGCCCGAGGACTCCGGCTCCGTCGCGTACTCGGCGAAGAGCCGCTCGACGGTGTGCCGGTGGTGGCCGAGGTGGCGCACGAGCTGCATCTCGGGGTTCCCGTAGGGGATCTGCGCGAGCTCGTCGAGGATCTCCTTGACGTGGCCCTTGATCCGGACCTCGCAGGCGTCCGAGACGCGGCTCGCGTCCACGAGCCGCCGGACGGTCCGCGGGATCCGGAACGTGCCGGGCTCTCGCGGGTCGGCGATGAGGACCGACCGGTCGACGAGGCGCGCGAAGGCCCGGACCGGCTCGGCACCGCCGCCGGCGAGCGCCGCGACGCATTCGACGCCGAACGACTCGTCGAGCGCCGAGCCGATGTCGAGGATCTCCCGCTCCTCGGCGTCGAGCGCGGCGACGATCTGCTGCGCGCGGGCGACATGGCGATCCGCGCCGGGGATGAGGTCGACGGAGTGCCCGTCGCGCAGCACGTCGCGAAGCTCCTCGAGCGGCATGAGCCGGACGGCGGCGGCCGCGACCTCGATCATCGCGGGCAGGCCCTCGCACGCGGCGCAGATGTCGCGCACGACCATGAGCTGGGCGGTCGTCAGCTGCGTCACGGACGGGCGGACGGCCTTCGCCCGCTCGACGAAGAGTCGGATCGCATCGGAGTCGATCGCCGCGCGCGTCGAGGCCGTCCGCCGCGACGGGATGGGCAGCGGCAGCACCTCGACGAGGTGCTCGCCGTCGATCGCGAGGACGGCGGCGCTCGCGACGATGACGATCGCGTCGGGCGAGCGCTCGAGGAGCGCCGCGACCCGCGCGGGGACGTGCTCGCCGCGGTCGGCGTTGTCGAGGACGACGAGTCCCGTCGCGGTCTCGGGGACCGCTGCGCCATCCGCGAGATCGACATAGCCGACCGACGGGACACGGTGGGCGACCTGCTCCGCGAGCTTGATCGCGAGTCGGCTCGTGCCGACGCCGCTCGCGCCCGTGAGGGTGATCAGACGAGCGCTGGCCATGACTCGCTTCGCGGTCTCGAGCTCGGCCTTGCGGCCCACGAACGCGGTTCTCTCAGTCGGCAGGGGTGCCTGATACGCAGTGCGCACGGCGATCCTCCTTGATCGTCAGAATGCGGGACAGGCTATCTCGCCCTCATCCCAAAGGCCAGTGTGTTGTCGGATCGTATGACTAAACGGGGTCGGGAACGGGATATTCGTCGGCGTTGATGACCCAGCCCTCCATCGCCGAGAAGTCGAATCGCGGCGGGCTGAAGATGTCGATGAGCCGGTTGCGGCCGTTCCCGATCGCCTCGCTCGTGTGAATGGTCGGCGGCGCGATCACCGCGACCGACGGCGCGGCGCAGAGCTCATGCTCGTCCTCCCGCCAGGTGGACCCGTCCGAGCTCCACGGCCAGCGGATGTGGTGGACGAACTCCCCCTCGAGCGCGAGCGAGCACTGCTCGAAGTCGTCGTGGTGGTGCGGCGAGAGCTTCGTCCGGTCCCGCGGCCCGTCGCGGCCCTCGATGTAGTTGACCATGAACGTCGTGCAGCGATACAGCCGGAAGTTCGAGTTCGGCAGGGTCGGGACGGTGAGGTCGTAGTCGCGGATCCGATAGCCGCCGACCGGCTCCGGCCATGCCTGGAACTCGGGGATGTTCGGATGCGGCTCGGTGTACGACACCGCGTTCTCCGCGAGATCGGCGAGCGGCGACGTCGAGCGCACGAGCTGGACGAATCTCCCCTCCCCCTCGAGGTCGATCGTCGCGGCGCCCGGCGGGACGATGACGAGCCGCTGCCCGCCGACCCGCTGGATCTCCTCGCCGGCCGCGACGGTCGCCGAGACGCCGGCGTCGATGAGGAGGAGGACGTGCTCCTGCGGCTCGTCGAGCGCGATGCTCGCGGTCCCGGCGATGTCGCCGTAGGCGAGCACGAAGTTCTGCCCACGGGCGTACCAGACGCGCGCGCCGCCGATCTGCCGATCGTGGTGGCGAGCGTAGAACCGCGCGTACTCGGTCCCGGCGATGTCGGCCGGGACGGGCTTCACCGTCGCGGTCGCGAGCCTCGCCCGCGCATCGTCCTTCGGATAGTTCATCGCCGTGCCTCCTCAGCCGATCGATTCCCGCACGATCCGGGTCGCCTCGGCACGAAGCATCCCGGTGTCGTTGCTGACCATGACGAACGCGTAGCCGGCCTCGGCGGCCCTGCCGAACTGCTCCGGGGTGCCGACGGCCGTGCCGACCGGCACGCCTCGGGCGAGCGCGAGCCCCATCGTCCGCGCGACGAGCGCGTCGAGCTCCGGGTCCGGCGAGCGCAGTCCGCGACCGAGCCCGAGGTCGCCCATGCCGATGAACGCCCCACCGAGCCCCGGCGTCGACACGATGCCCTCGGCGTCCTCGAGCGCCTCCCAGTCCTCGAGCTGGACGCCGCGGAAGACGTGGCGACCCGCGGCCACGTAGTCGGCGCCCGACGTCCCGCCCCAGGCGCCGGCGCGACCCGTCGTGCCCATGCCGCGGACCCCGTCGGGAGGGAATGTCATGCGCGCGACCTGGAGCGCCGCCTCCGCCGCGCTGCGCACGTGCGGGACGAGGAGGCCGTCGACGCCCGCGTCGAGGAGCCGCTGCACATGGCTGCCGGAGGTGTCCGGCACGCGGACGAGGACGCTCATCCCGGATGCCTGGGCGACGACGGTCGCGGCGTAGGCGTCCTGCAGGCCGAGGGGCGCGTGCTCGAGGTCGATGACGACGTAGTCGAAGCCGGCGTTCCCGAGGATCTCGACCGTCTCGAGCGACGGGATCTTGACCCACGTCCCGATGAGCGGGCGCGCGGATCCCGCGATCCGCTCGGCGAACGGCGCCGGCCGCTGGATGGCCATCGTGCCGGTCCTCAGTCGAGTCCGAGGAGGAACGCCGGGTTGGTCTGGATCATGAGGCGGACGGCGTCCTCGGACACGCTCGCGTCGAGCAGGCGCGGCAGGAGGCTGCGGTAGGCCTCGACCGGCAGCGGGTTGCCCGCCTGGCCGAGGTCGGAGCCGATGAGGGCGTGCTCGGGGCCGACCGCGTCGATCCAGCCGACCAGGTCCTCGAGCGTGAAGAGGGTCGGCATGTCGAGCTTGTCGAACATCGCGACGGGGAACTCGAACTTCGCGCCGAGCGTCGTGAGCCGCTTCGCGAGCTCGTGGTCGATGCCGGCGATGTAGTTCGGGTGGCTGATCATGATCCGGCGCTGGCCGACCTCGTGGGCGGCCTCGACCACGGCGGTCGCGGAGGCCGCGTCGAGGTGGCCCGTCGAGATCGCGACACCGGCGTCGCGGGTGTACTCGAGGATGGCGCGCACCTCGGGGAGCACCGTGCCCGAGTCGTCGATGACGGGGACGGGCTCCTGCGGCAGCATGCCGAGCGGCGTGAAGTGCGCGCGGGTCGTCTCGTTGTGCGCCGCGTGCTCGAGGTGGGCGGTCGAGGAGATCGTGGGGAACCAGACCATCCGGCCGCCCAGCTTGACGGCGAGGTCGACCGCGTGGAGGTTGAGTCCGCCGGCGACCGTGTTGAGCGCGACGCCGCCGAAGACCTGCGTCGGGATGCCCGCGAGCTGCGCCTCCATCGACAGGATGTCGGTCACGGTCGAGTGGTAGTGGCACTTGACGAGGATCGCCCGGAAGCCGGCCTCGGCCGCCTGCTGCGCGGCCTCGACGTGGTTGATCCGCCGGGGCATGGGCGATGGGCCCGAATGCGTGTGGATATCGATTGCCCCCTTGAGGAGCGCGTCGACCGCTGACATTGCTCGATCCCTTCTAGAAGATCGCCATGGCGTTCGGCGGGGAGCCGACACCGCCGAGGAGGTTGAGTGGCTTCGCGGTGAGCAGGAACTCGTACCGGCCCTCGGCCGCGCAGTGACGCGCGAGCTCGTCGAGCTTCCAGCACTCGCCGAGGAGCATGCCGAGGAGCGCGATGAGCGGCCGGTGCATCATGCCGTTGTGGATCGGGCCGCGCTCCGGCTTGGGCTCGTCCGGATAGACGAATCCCGAGTCGGGGTCGACGGGGAACATCTCGACGCCGGCGTTGTCCGAGACGACCATCGAGAAGCCGTGATCCCAGAGGAACTCGAGCATCTCCGGCGATTGGCGCAGGCCCGGGCTGCCGGCCGTGCGGATCGCGGTGCGACTCTCGTCGTCCGCGGCGAGGTACTGCTCCGACCAGCTCAGGTACACGACGAGCACGTCGCCCGAGCGGAACTCGACGCCCTGGCGTTCTGCCGCACCGCGCAGGTGCGCCGCCGTGACGCCGAAGCGCTCCCGACCGGAGAACGCGATGCCCTCGGCCGCGTAGTACGCGGGCAGGTCGAGCAGCACGCCGCGGGTCGCGATGCCGTGCTCGGCGACGAGCTGGATGCCGAGGTCGGGCAGACCGACGTCGACCCGGTCGTCCGGCACGCCGCCGTAGAAGCCGTGCTCCGGGTGGCGCATGTGGCGCAGCCCGTCGATCTGGGAGGTCGACTGGAGGTAGAACGAGTCGACCCAGTCGTCGCGATGGTTCGGGTTGTTCGCGAAGATGTGGTGCTCGGTCGCCGGTCGCGTGCCGGCGATGCTCGGGACGAACGCGTTGAGCGGGTAGTCGAGACCCACGGTCGTCCCCGTCCGGACGAGTCCGGCCGCGGCCCGCGTGACCTCGGGCGTGATGAAGTTCAGGCTGCCGAGCTGGTCGCCGTCGCCGAACACGCCCCACGCGGAACCCGCGGGCGCGTCGGTGCGGGCCAGGAGCTGCTGGTAGGTCGGCGTCGACATATCGAGGCCAAGGTACGCGGGGCCGCCGGGGTCCGGCGCGGAATGGCGTAATTGCCCCTAGGCCCCCTGGACGGCTCCCCCGTTCGCTCGGCAGACTCCGCAGGTGAGCACCCGCGACGAGCAACTCCACCTCCTGCTCTTCTTCAGCCCGGTCGGACGGAACCGATCGACCTGGCGTCGACCCGGCAGCGGGGTCGAGCAGCTGTACGGGCTCGAGGGCGCCCGCTATTCCGCACGACGCGCGGAGGAGGCGAAGCTCGACGCGGTGTTCTTCGCCGACCAGGTCTTCTTCGGCGACATCGGCCCGAACCCAGAGCTCATCAGTTACGAGCCGCTCACCACGATGGCGGCGCTGAGCGCCGTGACCGAGCGGATCGGGCTCATCGGGACGGTCTCGACGACGTTCAGCGAGCCGTACAACGTCGCGCGCATGTTCGCGCAGCTCGACTTCCTGTCCGACGGCCGGGCCGGCTGGAACGTCGTCACGTCGTTCGACGGCGCGCACAACTTCGGCGTGACGCTCCCCGACAAGGACGAGCGCTACCGCCGCGCCGAGGACTTCCTCAACGCGTGCATCGCGGTCTGGGACGCCTGGGAGGACGACGCGGTCATCCTCGACCGCGAGCGCGGCGTGTGGGCCGACTTGGCGAGGATCCACCAGCCCGACTACCGGGGCGAGCACTACGCCGTGCGCGACGCGATCGCGCTCCCGCGCTCCCCGCAGGGCCGGCCCGTGATCGCCCAGGCCGGTCAGTCGCCCGACGGGAGGCGATTGGCTGCGCGGCATGCCGAGGTGGTCTTCACCGCGCAGGTCGACCTCGACTCGGCCATCGAGTTCCGCGCCTCGCTCGCCGGGCTCGCGCAGGAGGAGGGCCGCAACCGGCCGCTCGTGCTGCCGGGCCTGATCCCGGTCATCGGGGACACCCAGGAGGACGCCGAGCGCATCCTCGCCGAGCTCGGCGCGCTCGTGCAGCCGGAGATCGCGCTCGCGACCCTGAGCGGTCTGCTCGTCGGCGCCGACCTCGACGGGCTCGCGCTCGACGAGCCGATCCCGACGGACCGCCTCCCCACGCTCGAGGAGGCGGCCGCCAGCCGCATGTCGACGGCGACCCGGTACCCGGCGCTGCGCCGGGCCATCATCGAGGAGCGGCCGACGCTGCGCGAGCTGCTCACGACGAGGGCGCACTCCTATGGACACCAGGTGGTGGTCGGCACCGCGAGCGCGGTGGCCGATCGCATCGAGGCGTGGTTCCGCGCCGGCGCCTGCGACGGCTTCACGCTCACGCCCGCCTACATGCCGGAGGGCCTCGATCGGATCTGCGACGAGCTCGTGCCCGAGCTGCAGCGTCGCGGGCTGTTCCGCACGGAGTACCCGGGCACGACGCTGCGCGACACGCTCGGCATCGACCGCCCGGCGACCCCCTGAGGCTGCGGGCTCAGAGCCCGGCGAGCGCCTCCTCGTAGGCGCTCGTGTCGATGAGCGGCGCGAGCTCCTCACGGGTGCGCGGCTCGCGTCCCTGCTCGGCCGCCACCCAGCGCTCCTGCTCGACGAGCACGTCGAGCTGGTCCGGCTCGATGTGCGCGACGAACTCGAGCGTCGCGAGCGAGCGCAGGACGAGCCCCTCGTCGAAGCCGGAGAGCCGTGCCGCGATCTCGGCGCCGCGCACCGGACGCTCCTGCAGCTCGCGCGACGCGCGAACGACCTTGCGGATGAACGCGATGATCTCGGCGCGCTTGACCGGGTCGGCGAGCTTGTCCGCGGTCGTGTTCGCCCCGAGCCGCAGGAAGTAGGCGTCGTCGTGACGGAACGACACGAGGTCGTCGCCGAGCGACTCCTTCGCGAACTGCGTCGCGGGCTCCCAGATGGTGATCGCGTCGACCTCGCCGTCGATGAGCGCCTGGGTGACCGCGAGCTCGGGCTTGACGCCCACCACCTCGACGTCCTCGACGGCGATCGCGTACCTCGCGAGCTCGGTCGCGAGGTAGTACTCGGAGGACGTGTGCAGGAATGTCGCGATCCGCTTGCCGCGAAGGTCGCCCGGCGAGACCACGCCGCGCGAGCGCCTGCCGAGGATCTCGTAGTGCCCGCGGGTCGCCGTGAAGAGCAGCCGGATGTCGGGACGGGCGACCGAGTAGCGCAGCAGCTGGGTGTCGGCGTTCATCGCGACGTCTGCGACCGCCCCGGGCGCCTCCGCGCTGAGATCCGGTCCGCCGCCCACCAGATGGGCGATGTAGCCGTCGTGCAGGTCCTCGCCCGTGAGCTCGCGGACCGCGAGCTCGACCGCGGCGTTCTCCATGACGCGGTGCGCGCCGTAGACGTTCAATGGCATTCGGGATTCCCTCAGTAGAGCGGCGGGACTGGCCAGTCCCGGACGATGGGCGGAAGACTCAGGAGCCGACGCGCGGTCCCGCCGAGGAGCCATTCCTTCTCCTCGAACGCGAGCCGGTCGCTGCGGCGCAGCCAGTCGAGGCTCTCGGCATAGGTGAGGCCGCGCCGCCGCGGGCGCTCGCCGCGGGGATGGTCGGCGAGGCGCAGGCGCGTGTAGTCGCTCGCCCACATGATCCGGTCGAAGCCGAACGCCTCGAAGAGCCGGTCGAGGATCGGCCAGAGGTCGTCATACGGATACGGCTCCTCGGCGAGGAGCGGCGCGCCGCAGAGCTTGACCGCGACGTTCGGGTAACGCGCGAGCGCGAGGAGATCCTCGAACGAGCCCCAGCCCATCGCCTCCGGAGGCGACACCGGGTGCTGCGCGACGCCGATGTGGTCGACGATGAGCGTGAGGGCGGGGTGCCGCTCGGCGATCGGCGCCAGTCGCGCGCAGCCGCCGTGCGTCGAGTTGAAGATCGGCAGCACGACCTCCTCGGCGGCCGCGTAGAGCGGGTCGAAGACCCCCGCGTCGAACTCGGGTCGCATCGTCGCGTCGAGGAAGTTCCCGACGAGCGCGCGTCCGGCGACCATCGCGGGATGCGCGCGGATCCTGCGCACCTCGGCGGCGAGGTCCGGCAGATCGTGCGCGATCGTGAGCACGCCGGGGAAACGCCCCGGGTAGCGCTCCGCGGCGAGGTCGATGAACGACTCGGAGGTCACCGCGAGCGCGCGGTCGATCCCGACCGCGTCGATCGCCTCGCGCGCGAGCTCGACCGCGAGCAGCGTGCGCAGCGGCGCCTCGGCGTCGGTCAGCGGGACGCCCGGGAACGGGTCGTGGATCTGCGCGTCGATGACCTCGATCGCGTCGGTCGGATCCGTGGCGAGGCTCACGAGCGAGCGCCGCCGGTCACAGGCCCGCTCGCAGCCGCTTGGAGGCGATGTCGGCGCCGTCCGCGAGGGAGGCGAGCTTCGCCCAGGCGATCTCCTCGTGGCCGACGCGCGAGCCGATGCCGCAGTCGGTCCCGGCATGCACGTGCTCCATGCCGACGATCCGGGCGAAGTTCACGAGCCGCTCGGCGACGAGCTCGGGGTGCTCGACGAGGTCGGTGTAGTGGCCCACGACACCGGGCACGATGATCTTGCCGTCCGGCAGCGGCACGTCCTCGAGCACGCGGTACTCGTGCGCGTGCCGCGGGTTGCTCGCCTCGAAGGCGTACGCCTGCGCGTCGATCGTGAAGAGCAGGTCCGCGATGTCGGCGAACGGCACGTCCTGCGTGTGCGGCCGGTGCCCGCTCCCCCAGCACATGTGGAAGCGCACCTGCTCCTCGGGGATGCCCTCGAGCGAGTGGTTGATGACCTCGACCGCGAACGCGAGATAGCGGCGGTACTCCTCGATCGACCAGTCGGGGAAGAACTGCCACGTCGTCGCGAACTCGGGCTCGTCGACCTGGACGATGAGGCCGGCGTCGGTGATCGCCCGGTACTCCTCGCGCATGCACTCGGCGACGGCGAACATGTACTCGCGCTCGTCGGCGTAGTGCAGGTTCGTCGCGCCGGCGCCGAGGCTGAGCGGTCCGAGCGAGGCGATGAACCCGTCGATCCCGTCGCGACCCCGGAGTCCCTGCCGGATCGCGTCGATGTCGCGCCCGATCGCGTCGTAGCCCGTGTAGGCGATCGGCCCGTCGCACACCGCCTCCCTCGTCCCCGGCGTGAACGCGTCCTTCCCGGGGGTCGCGAAGCCCGGGCGCACGGCCCCGCCGGAGCCCGAGTACCACAGGCCCGAGGCGTAGAACCCGGGGAAGTCGCGGCGCTCGCGTTCTCCCGTCCCCGCGCGCTTCGGCGCCCCGACCCGCTCCCGCGAGCCGAACCCCGTGATCCTCGCCTGGATGTACCCGTGGTAGGCGGCGGGATCCGCGGCCTTGACGTACTCGCCGTCGTTGATGATGTCGAGGCCGCAGTCGATCTGGCGGTCGATGACCCACTCGACCGCGCCGGGGAGGTCCGCGGCGATCCGCGCGGCGTTCGCCTGCGGGTCGGCGAGGAGTGCGTCGAACCCGGGCGGGCGGGGCAGGTTGCCGCCGTGGCTGGAGTGGATTCGGTCGGTCGAGGTGCGCATGTCGTGGGTCTCCTGATCGGTCCTAGACGCGGGCGAATTTCTGGATCTGATGGCCGATCGCGTCCGAGGACGCCATCCGCCCGGCTCCGGCCCCGAAGGATCCCGAGACCTCGGCGACGTAGAGGCTGCCCTCGGCATCGACGGCGAGCCCGTGGGGGGCGATGAAGTTGCCGGGAGCCCCGCGGCGCTCGGAGTCCGCGCCCCACCGCGCGACGACGGTCCCGTCTGGGGCGTAGACGGAGACGCGTCCCGGCAGGTCGCGCGTCGGCATGCCGTGGACGCGCGAGGCCTGGCCGGCCTCGACGGGCCGCCACAGCTCGGCGACGTGCACGAGGCCGTCGGGACCGATGACGACATCGGTCGGCCGCTGCACGTCGGTCCACTGATCGAGGTACGCGCCCTCGAGGTCGAAGAATTGGAGCCGGTCGTTCTCGCGATCGCACACGACGACCGCCTCCTCAAGACCGAGCGCGGGTCCGACGGCGATGCCGTGCGGGGTGTGGAACTGACCCGGTCCCGTCCCGGCGCTCCCCCAGGACTCGGTAAGCGCGCCGTCCGGGCCGAATCGGTGCACGCTGGAGTGGCCGTAGCCGTCGGCGACGTACGCGTCCCCGTTGCGGGCGAACGCGATGTTGCAGCAGCCGTCGAAGGGGCCCTCGAGCCGCCCGACGAGGCCGCCGTCGAGATCGAGGATCCGCACGGCGCTCGCGCGGTCGTCGACGAGGTACGCCAGCTCGTCGTGGATCGTGATGCCGTGGGCGCCGACGAAGTGCTCGCCGCCCCACGACGTCACGAAGCG